>Ga0208462_1001454_pt1 | contig 15898 bp, 10 predicted proteins | sample AD_SCU001_MetaG_FD_184452 | JGI IMG/M metagenome (GOLD analysis project Ga0208462, IMG submission 184452) | Active sludge microbial communities of municipal wastewater-treating anaerobic digesters from China - AD_SCU001_MetaG (SPAdes) (version 2) | ecosystem: Engineered > Bioreactor > Anaerobic...
CGTAATGGCCAGGTGGGTGGACCAGCACTACGAAGCAGAGGAACCCTGATCGATGTTCGCCTTCTCTGTCGCGGGGAGGGCCATTACGGCCTCGTTCCGTGTGCCCGAGACCCATACCTTCCACCAGACTCTGCCTCTCCCTCCCCGCCCCACGATGATCGGCATGATGGGTGCGGCGCTCGGGCTGGACCTGGAGAGCGCACACAAATTCGCGGAGAAAAATGAGATCCTGGTGAGCGTCTGGGGTGATCACCGTGGTAGTATGCGCGATCTCTGGAACTACCGGAAGGTGACGATCAAAGAGTATGATGAAGAGAAGATCAAGAGCCGCAGCCATTACAGTATCCTTATCCGGGAGTACCTCTACGACTGTGACTTCAGGTTCTTCTTTGGTTCACCCTCCCTGGATGCGCTTGAAGAGGTGCAACAGGCAATGAAGTCCCCGGTGTATGCGCTGACCGCCGGAAACAGCGATGACCTTCTAAAAGTAACCGCCGTCTCTGAGGTGAGTGAGATCGAGACCGCGCCGCTCAAGGGGTTCGATCACACGATCCTTCCCGGCGACGTCTCGACGATGTGCACCCCGAGCGTCGATTTTACAAAACTCCCCATAACGGTGACCGTATCTTCGCCGCAGGTATTCCTGCTGCCTACCCGTTTCGCATTCGACGGTGACCAGCGTGTCGTCCTTGAGAGACAGCCATTCACGTTTGTGAGGTCGCCGGTGAACGTCAGCGAACCTATGGAGGGGTATGTCATCGACAACCATGCGGTTATTCTTCAATGAGTCAGACAATATGGGCCAAGGATGACCAGACTTACAGAGAGCACGTCGAGGCAGCCTATGCGGCGTGGCTGACAACGGTTGAGGCCAAGCGGCCGCTGATACGAAGGCTTGGCAATTGTTACGGGTTCGAAGAGCGTCAGTTCCTGCAACGCTCGCTCTTCACCGTCCTCCTCCACGATATCGGGAAGAGCATACTGCCGTTCCAGAGGATGATGCGCACCATCCGGGCGGGAAAGCGCCCGGTGTGGAGCGAGAACTACAGGCATGAACTTGTCTCTTACTCGGTTATGCTCAGGGGGAGTGTTGCACTCGACCGGCAGGAGGGCCCGCTCCTTGATGTGCCGATGCCTCTTGACGCTCTTGCTGTACTCGGTCACCACAAACGGCTGAACCCTGACCTGAGATCGTTTGAGCGGGAGATGCACCTTCCTCCACCGCAGGTCTGCGAGCAGGGGATGAAGGAGGCACTGGATCTCGCGGCGAGACTCTTTGAGGCTGAGGGGTATCGATTTCCATCGTTTGAGGTAGAGGGGCTCGACCCTGTCCGCGAGGTGAAGTGGCTGATCGGGCCCGAGGGAGCGCTATTCAACCTATACGAAAGGTTGAACAACCCAACCGCCCTTCGGGAGACTTATGCGGTTCTCAAGGCCATCCTGCACTACGCGGACTGGCACGGGTCTGCTGGAAAGACTGTGAGATATACACTTCCAGCAGGCGGTGTAGAACTCCGGCGTCTGATCGCTGACCGGTGCCTGAAACGAGCCATACCTTTCACCGGCCTCTTGCCGTTCCAGGAGGCCTGTGCCTTGACGACTGGTCACTGTATCGCGATCGCGCCGACGGGAAGCGGCAAGACGGAGGCATCACTCCTCTGGGCGCTCCACAATATTGCGAAGCGGGGTGGGGGGAAACTCATCTACCTGCTGCCGACCATGGTGACCGCAAACAGCATCTACCATCGCCTTGAGGAGTATTTCGGCAGGGGGAACGTCGGGATATCCCATTCAACGGCATCGCTCCTCTTTGAGGGGGAGGAGGACACTCCAGCTGCCAGGGATGCGCACTTCGAAAGGTCATTCATCCAGCCGGCCACGGTGGCGACCGTCGACCAGCTCCTGATGGCGGGCTTCAACACGGGGAGGTGGCCGCTGATCGAGGCAAACGCTGCAAACGGCGTGATAGTCATCGACGAGATCCATGCCTACGACCCCTGGACACTGGCGCTTATACTCCAGTCGATCGAGCATTTTGCGCATCTGGGCGCCAGGTTCATGCTGATGAGTGCGACGATGCCGAACTACCTGCTTGACCTTCTGGAGAGTGTGCTCCCTGGGGCGAGGGTGGTCAGGGACACTTCGCTCCTTGACTCCTCCAGAAACATGTTCGAGGTGGTTGATGATGAGATCGAGGGGGTGAGCGACCGGATTAGGAATGCCGCCTCTGAGGAGAGAAAGACGCTGGTGGTTGTAAACAGCGTTGGGAAATGTCAGGACCTCGCCAAGGAGTTTAGCGATCTAAATCCGATCTGCTACCACTCCAGGTTTACGCTTAAGGACAGGATGGAGAAAGAGAGGACGATCGATGCGAAGGAGAGGGCAGACGATCAGGGTGCACTGCTGATCGCGACGCAGGTTGTCGAGGTATCCCTGGACATAAATTTTGATCTTCTGTTCACAGAGTGCGCCCCCCCGGATGCGGTTGTGCAACGGGCGGGGAGGGTGAACAGGCGGCGGACGAAGCGTGATTCCACGGTCACCATCTGCCGTGCGTCTGAGGTGTCGAGAAAGATCTACGAGCCCGACGGAACGGATCTCCTGGCAAGGGCATTTGCAGCCTTCGCGGCAGGCCCAAAGAGACCCACTGAGGCGGATCTTACTGCAATCGTGGAACAGGTCTACGCGGGCGTCGGGATCGAGAGAGACCCGCGATTTCTGGAGGCTTCGAGAGCGTACTCACAGTCGCAGCGCCGGCTTCTCGGGGTCTACGATAACCCGATCCTGGATACAACCTATGAGGTGACGCGGAAAGTGGATTATCCACAGGTTCCGGTCATCCCGCTCCAGTTCAGGGATGCTGTCCGGGATTTGCCACCGATCCAGCGCCAGTACTATGAGGTAAAGATGCCCCTCTGGTACGTGAGGAAACATCGGGATATACGTGGCGATGTGGTCTTCTGCGATATGGATTACGATGCCGAGTTTGGGGCAAGGTTCAGCAATAGACCAGAAGAGGTGAACTTGATTATATGATCGAACTTGAAGTATTCACTCTGACATTCTCCTCTGATAAGCCCATCGAGGGAACGGCTGCCCAGCTCCGGGGATTCTTCGCCACAAAGTTTACGGAGTACACGCTGCTGCACCAGCACGATGCCGGGAGATTGATCTACCGCTATCCGCTTGTGCAGTACAAACTGATCGATGGGACACCCACCGTCATCGGGGTCAATGAGGGTTCGGATCTGCTGAAGGAGATCTTTCACGCAACGCGGTCGATCCGGCTTGGCGAGAGGGAGTTTCGCGTTATCGAGACCGGGATCGATCTTCGCCTGCTGCCCTTCGGCATGAGCGAGCGGATCCATTCCTACGAATTTGTCACACCCTGGCTGGCGTTGAACCAGAAGAATTATATGAGGTACTACGGTATGAAGAGCGGTGCCGAGCGGCGTGACCTCCTCCGTGGTATACTCGCCGGGAACCTCATATCGATCTCCAAGTCCCTTGGTTATGATGTCCCGGGGAGGATAAAGTGCGATCTGGAGGTTGTGCCACAAAAACGGCGGTTGAAGGACGTGAACCTGATGGCGTTTGCCGGCAGGTTCCATGCCAACTTCGAGATCCCGGACCTCCTTGGAATCGGGAAGTCTGTCTCGCGCGGGTTCGGGGCGGTCCGCCAGATCCGGGGGGAAGGCAGGTGAAACTGGATGCAACTTGTTGTAAATACTTACGGCTCCTATATCCGCAAAAACCATAACTGCTTTCTGATCAAGAACGAGGAGAAGACCTTCGAGGTGTCGGCAGATAAGGTTGAGAGCATCCTCATATCGACGTCGGCAACCATCTCCACCGACGCTATCGAGTTCGCGGTCGCCAATAACATCGATATAGTCTTTCTGGACAGATACGGCAACCCATACGGCAGGGTCTGGCACGCAAAACTCGGCAGCACGGCTCTAATTCGGCGGCGGCAGCTCGAGGCCGCTCTCTCGCCGTTGGGGCTCTCTCTCGTTAAGGGCTGGGTAGCGAAGAAGATTCAGAATCAGATCGAGTTCTTGAAGGACCTCAAGAAGAACCGGCCGGGTATCCGTGATGAGATGGATCGGCACATCGAGGCGCTGGCCGAGCTGGGGAAGAAACTTGAGGGTCTGGAAGGCTCTATCGAGCAGAACCGCAGTTCGATAATGGGGATCGAGGGGATGGCGTCGGCCCACTACTTCGAGGCGCTGAGTTCTGCACTCCCTGAACGGTGGCGATTCTCGGGACGGAGTCGTGACCCTGCTACAGATGCATTCAACTGTCTGCTCAACTACGGTTACGGGATCCTCTATTCCCAGGTGGAGAAAGGGTGCATCATTGCCGGGCTGGATCCGTACCTGGGTTTTTTGCACACGGATAATTACAACAAAAAGTCGTTTGTCTTTGATCTCATCGAGATTTACAGGACATACATCGATCGGACGGTTATAGGGCTCTTTGCGAAAAAGCAGGTCCGCGAGGATCTCTTCGATCCTGTGCCCGGTGGCCTGCGCCTCAATCAGGAAGGCAAAGTGGTCCTGATCGCGGCGGTGAACGAGATGCTCGATCGTAACGTTCCTTACCGCGGCCGGAGTGTCAAGATAAAGAACATGATCCCGATGGAGTGCCACCGGATCGCGAACAGTCTGATAAAACCGGAGGCTGGGCAATGACGATTGTCTGGGTGGTCTATGACATCGTGGACAACAGGGTGAGGAGCAAGGTTGCCAGGGCATGCCTGAACAGAGGGTTATACCGCGTCCAGAAAAGCGTCTTTCTGGGAACGCTGGACGCAAACACACGAGATTCTCTGGCCCTGGAATGCGAGGCCCTGATCGATGCCGATGTGGATTCCGTCTATATCTTTCCGATGGACAATGCATCATTTAAGCAAGTGAAACTGCTTGGCCAGGCGTTTGATAAAAAGTTTGTAAGCGACGAAGTGCTTACCAGGTTCTTCTGAGTTATGGATGACAGCGGCCCGATGATCATCATCTCGGATGTGCTGGAGTATCTCTTCTGCCCCCGTTTTATATACTTCATGCACTGTCTAGACATCCCTCAACACGAGGAACTGAAGTACAAGGTGATCCGGGGGAGGGAGGTTCACCTTGAGAAGGGAAGGATGAATCCGAACTATCTTCGGAAGAGACTTGGCGTGATACGACGCGAACGGGATGTGTTCCTGGCGTCGGAGGAGCTGCACATCAAAGGAATCGTTGATGAGGTGTTATTCCTGAACGATGGAACGGCAGCTCCACTGGAGTACAAGTTTGCTGAATTTAAGCAGAGAGTGTTCAAGACTTACCGGTATCAGCTGGCGCTCCATGCTCTCATGATACAGGATCTATTCGATGTTACTGTGAATCGCGGTTACCTCTGTTTTACAAGGAGCAACGATCACATAGAGGAGGTGTGGTTCTCGAAGAAGGATTTTGAGGAGAGCCGGCAGGTTGTAAGGGATATCCTTGAGATCATTGAGACGGGAGAGTTTCCAAAAAGAGCAAGTAATGCGTCACGCTGTGTCGACTGCTGTTACCGGAACATCTGCGCCTAGTCTAATTTCTTCCATTTATGAGGGAAAGAATAATTTGGGATCAAGCACAAGAGGTCTACAGAAGGAGTTTTTTCCTCTGGATACGGAGGAAAATCTGCAAAAAAACGCGGTTTTCAGAGCAACATCCAAGAGAACAAGGATTGAAACCCCGCATCCAGGAGATCGAGAGGGAGAATCACATCAGCCTTTCAGAGCAACATCCAAGAGAACAAGGATTGAAACACCGACTTTGAGCAGGATCTATACTACACCTGGAGTCTTTCAGAGCAACATCCAAGAGAACAAGGATTGAAACTCCGGATACCGCCTTTGTCACCGTCTTCTGCATCTCTCTTTCAGAGCAACATCCAAGAGAACAAGGATTGAAACATCCGGTGATCGTGGTAATGTCGGCCGTATCAGTTTCCTTTCAGAGCAACATCCAAGAGAACAAGGATTGAAACACCCGACGATTGCGGCCGATGTGACGATCTCGGCACTCCTTTCAGAGCAACATCCAAGAGAACAAGGATTGAAACACCGGCGAGTACAAATGGCAGGGCGGGGTTCTTGCACCTTTCAGAGCAACATCCAAGAGAACAAGGATTGAAACTTAGCCTCCAGGACGATATCGATATCATAGAGGCCGCTTTCAGAGCAACATCCAAGAGAACAAGGATTGAAACTCCCACACGAGGGGAAGATCTACAACCGTTTCCATGCCTTTCAGAGCAACATCCAAGAGAACAAGGATTGAAACACCGGAGAATTCAAGGGGGGCGCGCTGGCGTGTTCGGCCTTTCAGAGCAACATCCAAGAGAACAAGGATTGAAACCAAGTTGGACCCGTTCGCCCGGCAGATATGGGCGACACCTTTCAGAGCAACATCCAAGAGAACAAGGATTGAAACTTTCACATTCCCCAGCACTGCTGCACACGCAATCTCTCTTTCAGAGCAACATCCAAGAGAACAAGGATTGAAACAAAAAGCAGAGGCTCTTGCCAATCAGACAAATTACCCTTTCAGAGCAACATCCAAGAGAACAAGGATTGAAACATAGCATCTGCTAGATCCATCGGCAGGAGGACGTCAGCTTTCAGAGCAACATCCAAGAGAACAAGGATTGAAACTGGGGGTTGCGGGGCTAGGGCTGGCTTTTAGTCCTACTTTCAGAGCAACATCCAAGAGAACAAGGATTGAAACTCTTACATGCGCAACAGTTGAATCGTGTTCCTACCTTTCAGAGCAACATCCAAGAGAACAAGGATTGAAACCGGCATTATCATACTCATCACCCACAAATAATACACTTTCAGAGCAACATCCAAGAGAACAAGGATTGAAACACCCTTTTTCGTAATCTGACGTTGGATCAAATCCAGACTTTCAGAGCAACATCCAAGAGAACAAGGATTGAAACGGAGTATATCTCTATGTAACAAGTGGATACCTGATTACCTTTCAGAGCAACATCCAAGAGAACAAGGATTGAAACCGGTAATGTGTATCTCTGATAATGTGATGATCATAGGCTTTCAGAGCAACATCCAAGAGAACAAGGATTGAAACTTGAAATAGATTGCACCGTGGATATGAATAGGCATCTTTCAGAGCAACATCCAAGAGAACAAGGATTGAAACCACGTAAGGATAGCAGTAGGATATAGTGAGCGCACACTCTTTCAGAGCAACATCCAAGAGAACAAGGATTGAAACTCCACGATGGCATCCGGGCTGAGCGTCCGGTCGGGCCTTTCAGAGCAACATCCAAGAGAACAAGGATTGAAACCCATCAACACGCATGCAGAGCTTTACCAGTCGCGCCCTTTCAGAGCAACATCCAAGAGAACAAGGATTGAAACGGTCTTGATGCACCAGAGAAAATCGATCACGGTGGCGATCTTTCAGAGCAACATCCAAGAGAACAAGGATTGAAACCGCAGTGGCTACAACCCAGATCGATTTCAGGCCAATGCTTTCAGAGCAACATCCAAGAGAACAAGGATTGAAACTTCCCGATGCCGAACGCAGCTAACTCTTGAGGGCTCCTTTCAGAGCAACATCCAAGAGAACAAGGATTGAAACTCTTTTCACAGCAAGGGAATGTAGCCGATGAAGTCTTTCAGAGCAACATCCAAGAGAACAAGGATTGAAACTTGACCGTTACAAACCCTTTCCTGGGAAGCGGAAAGCTTTCAGAGCAACATCCAAGAGAACAAGGATTGAAACTCCAGGGGTTGAGAGACGGGGGGACGTTCGATCTGCTTTCAGAGCAACATCCAAGAGAACAAGGATTGAAACACAAGTTCTCCTCTGATTACAACGTTATCGTTTGAGGCTTTCAGAGCAACATCCAAGAGAACAAGGATTGAAACGTTACTGGGTCCAGGTCTTGCCCGGATGCAGAGGCAAACTTTCAGAGCAACATCCAAGAGAACAAGGATTGAAACTGCGCTCGTCGCATCAGATCACGGCACCGTTTTGCCTTTCAGAGCAACATCCAAGAGAACAAGGATTGAAACTCGAAACGGCGAATTCAGAACTGCAACTTCCGGTTCTTTCAGAGCAACATCCAAGAGAACAAGGATTGAAACTCCAAAATCAGAATTCCTGGTCTCCGATATCGCCCACTTTCAGAGCAACATCCAAGAGAACAAGGATTGAAACTTTGTTTCAACGCTGATTTTTGCAGCGTTCAAAAAAACTTTCAGAGCAACATCCAAGAGAACAAGGATTGAAACGAGGCAAGTAAAGGCATGACAGCATGGGGCGCAGAAACTTTCAGAGCAACATCCAAGAGAACAAGGATTGAAACCAATTACAAACATCGGCACAAACCCTACAGACAAGCTTTCAGAGCAACATCCAAGAGAACAAGGATTGAAACGCGTAACTTTGATAAGATGTTAGATGAAGCGAAGGCGACTTTCAGAGCAACATCCAAGAGAACAAGGATTGAAACGTGCCAATAACCTTTGTTAGCATTACGGTATCAGACTTTCAGAGCAACATCCAAGAGAACAAGGATTGAAACCCCGGTAATTACCGTCTAACTGCACGGCCGGAGTTGCCTTTCAGAGCAACATCCAAGAGAACAAGGATTGAAACTTAATTTCAGATAATAGTCTCGTAATTCCCTGCAAACTTTCAGAGCAACATCCAAGAGAACAAGGATTGAAACATTTCGAGGAATGTGTTGAAGTCGGGCAGCCAGAACTTTCAGAGCAACATCCAAGAGAACAAGGATTGAAACAAAATGGGGGTCCCCGTGCGGAGGAGATTCTATGCTTTCAGAGCAACATCCAAGAGAACAAGGATTGAAACCTCCTGCCAGCCATGTAGTTGGGATTCCTCACCCGGACTTTCAGAGCAACATCCAAGAGAACAAGGATTGAAACATCCTGGAAACGAGACGCGACGTGGCCTGGATCCGTCTTTCAGAGCAACATCCAAGAGAACAAGGATTGAAACTGATGGGTATTGGTTCGACCTTACCGCCGAAACCTCTTTCAGAGCAACATCCAAGAGAACAAGGATTGAAACATGGTGTGCCGGGTCTGGTCATCAGCTGGATGCAGCCTTTCAGAGCAACATCCAAGAGAACAAGGATTGAAACGCCATGTGCCCGCCTGACAGGTCTTTCCATCAAAAGCTTTCAGAGCAACATCCAAGAGAACAAGGATTGAAACTCCCAGGGAGCCTGTCGTGGTCGTTAGCACGTCTTCTTTCAGAGCAACATCCAAGAGAACAAGGATTGAAACAATCGTACTGGTTCGCCAAACCCGACCGTCTCATCGCTTTCAGAGCAACATCCAAGAGAACAAGGATTGAAACATGGTTTTAGTGCCGGTGAGACTTTGCCAAACCAGCTTTCAGAGCAACATCCAAGAGAACAAGGATTGAAACTCGATCCAGAATTCAAGAATTTCATGGGAGGTATGCTCTTTCAGAGCAACATCCAAGAGAACAAGGATTGAAACTCGCGTTCTTTCTTCAGTAGTTTGTCCGTCTCGCCTTTCAGAGCAACATCCAAGAGAACAAGGATTGAAACAACGTTGCGTCCGCCTGCCAGTGCTGCACCGTGACAGCTTTCAGAGCAACATCCAAGAGAACAAGGATTGAAACTCGTCACCAGGCACGAGGGCCTGGTGAAATGGCTAGAGACTTTCAGAGCAACATCCAAGAGAACAAGGATTGAAACTCAAATTATGGGTCCTGGGCACTATAACATCCTTATGACTTTCAGAGCAACATCCAAGAGAACAAGGATTGAAACTGCCAACATTTGTCTCGGTGGCATATTCCTCCATCACTTTCAGAGCAACATCCAAGAGAACAAGGATTGAAACGGATATCCTGGAATCAGGGACCAATGCTGAGAGACAGCTTTCAGAGCAACATCCAAGAGAACAAGGATTGAAACCCCATTATCCCGCAGATCTGTATACGTCCAGGACGCTTTCAGAGCAACATCCAAGAGAACAAGGATTGAAACTGCCTCACTGAAGTCTGGTACGGTCTTGCCATCAACTTTCAGAGCAACATCCAAGAGAACAAGGATTGAAACTAAGCACTTTCATGACTGGTGCCCCATAATTGCAAGCTTCTTTCAGAGCAACATCCAAGAGAACAAGGATTGAAACTAGGAAAAATCGTGATATCATCCTGGAGAAACAAAGCTTTCAGAGCAACATCCAAGAGAACAAGGATTGAAACTTGGGAACATCGCGACATTATCCAGGAGAAACAGACTTTCAGAGCAACATCCAAGAGAACAAGGATTGAAACATTCCATCCTCGATATCGATCCGTTCCCGTAGGAACCTTTCAGAGCAACATCCAAGAGAACAAGGATTGAAACCCAGCCTCTTCCGCGTCCTTGATTTCGCGCTCCAGCAGCTTTCAGAGCAACATCCAAGAGAACAAGGATTGAAACCTTGATCTCTGGGAATGGATCCGGGGCTTGTTCCGCCTTTCAGAGCAACATCCAAGAGAACAAGGATTGAAACAACGTTGCGTCCGCCTGCCAATGCTTGTCAACGTCGGAATGAGTTTCCCCAATCACGTCGGAATGATTTTCCCCAATCGCGTCGGAATAAGGTTCCCCAATCGCGTCGGAATAAGGTTCCCCAATCGCGTCGGAATAAGGTTCCCCAGGCCGGTTCAAGTTAGTAACTTGTTGATGCCAGATGTTCGACACGGAGGATTGGTTTATGCTCAAAGATCTCGCACGTGAACAGGAACAGAACACCGGACGTGTCAATATCAGCGAACTCTCCCGTGAGACCGGTCTTGATCGCAAGACCGTGAGACGTTACCTCAGGAGCGATCACCCTCCGGAAACCCCGCACACCCGAAATAAACCCAGCAAACTCGACCCCTACAAACCATATATCCATGAGAGACTGGAGAAATACCCACGATTGAGCCGTGTTCGTCTTATCGAGGAGATCCAGGCACTGGGCTACACCGGCAAATCGACCATCCTCGGTGACTATCTCCGCCAGATCCGGCCCAGGGTTTCAGTTCTTCCTGAACTCCGGTATGAAACCAAACCCGGTGAGATGTCACAGTGCGATTGGTCAGCGTGCCATTACTCCTCTTCTCAAGGTTTGGAGCAGAAAGTCAACTGTTTCTCGATGGTTCTTGGCTACTCCAGGGTGCAGTATATCGAGTTCACACCGGCCCAGGACATCCAGACGTTCCTCACCTGCCACCTGCATGCCTTCGAATATTTTGACGGCGTCACCGAGGTTATACTCTACGACAATATCAAAAGTGTCGTTCTGAAACGGAAATACCCATCTACGGCCTCAGAGTTTCATCCTGCGTTTGTCGACTTAAGAGACCACTTTGGATTCACTGCCAGGCTCTGCCGGGTCTACCGACCCAAGACCAAGGGCAAGGTTGAACGTTCGATCGGCTATGTCAAAGACAACTTCCTGTATGGCCGGGAATTTACCTCCCTCACTGACCTGAACAATTGTGCTCGTGAATGGCTGGACGATGTCAACAACAAGGTACACGGGACAACCCACGAGATCCCGTTTGACCGGCTTCCCCGGGAAAACCTCCGCCCCATCTCATCCTATCCCCCTTACATCTTTCAGAAGACCTACGAACGCAAAGTTTCCAGGGACTGTTACTTCTCGTTGTATGGTAATCTCTATTCCGTTCCCTGGCGGTATGCCGGTAGATATGTCGATATTGTTGTCAGGGATGGCACTCTCCAGGTATATGCTGACGATACCGTGATCTGCACGCATCCTTTACTTGAAGGCAAAAATCAGCGTTCCCGGCAGAATGAACATTTCGAAGGTCTCCTCAACCAGATCCTCGATGAGCCATGTTTGAGCCCGAAGAAGAAACTGGCCGCACAACAACCCCATTACCAGGAGTATCCTGTTGAAGAACGGAACCTTGAGTTGTATGACACTCTCTGGGAGAAGAGGTTATGACCATGCTCCTTCTCGAACAGGTTCACCAGCATCTGGAGAGACTGAAACTGATGACGATGGATGCACTTCTCGAACCAACGCTCGAACGGGCGATGAGGGAGAGCCTGAGCCCTCTCGAGACGATAGGATATCTGGTTGAGCAGGAATGGGCCAGCAAGAACTCTGCAACGATCCAGACCCGCATGAGATCTGCAGGTTTTCCCGTTAAAAAACGTATTGAAGAGTTTGATTTCGGGTTTCAACCTTCAATTGACCGGACTGTGATCCGTGACCTTGCAACTCTGAGGTTTGTCGAAAACGGTGAGAACGTGGTCTTTCTTGGACCCCCTGGTGTTGGAAAGACTCACCTTGCTATTGGTCTTGGAGTTGCTGCTATCGAGCAGGGTGTCTCTGTGTTGTTCATCAATGCGTCGGTCTTGATCGAACAACTCAAGGAAGCCTATCATACCGGTCATCTGGACAGTTGCCTTAAGAGACTAAACCGACCCCGACTCCTGATCATCGACGAGATCGGTTACCTGCCATTTGATGCACCAGCTGCATACTGCTTCTTCCAGTTGGTTTCGCGCCGATATGAGGGTAGATCGACCATCTTTACCTCGAATAAGACGTTCGCTGACTGGGGAGAGATCTTCCAGGATCAGGTCATCGCGGCAGCTCTCCTCGATCGGATCCTCCACCATTGTACGGTGGTGAACATCCGGGGAGCAAGTTATCGGATGAAAGACCGAAAGAACCATAAATTATGGACTAATCAAGAAAAATCGACTGAAACGAGGTGTCCAAATGATTGACAAATGTCTGACGATAGATTTAAGTGCGGTGGGGAGTGATATTCCGACGCAACTGGGGATTAGTAGACCGACGTTGACAATGCTGCACCGTGACACTTTCAGAGCAACATCCAAGAGAACAAGGATTGAAACTAATTTCACGGCACTTCGATGCCGTAGTGTTCCGCCTTTCAGAGCAACATCCAAGAGAACAAGGATTGAAACTCTACAGGGAGGGAAGCGAAGTGTTCCCTCCATTCTGCTTTCAGAGCAACATCCAAGAGAACAAGGATTGAAACTCCGCCGTAACTTCGTTAGTTGTCATTTTCGATCACTTCTTTCAGAGCAACATCCAAGAGAACAAGGATTGAAACACGGTTTGCCACAATTTGGGCAAAGATTTGGTTCTGCTTTCAGAGCAACATCCAAGAGAACAAGGATTGAAACAGGACTGCAACTGTGACACAGTATGCCTTTCTTCCTGCTTTCAGAGCAACATCCAAGAGAACAAGGATTGAAACTTCAGTCCGGAGCCGAATACAGCGGTAGTAAGCCGACTTTCAGAGCAACATCCAAGAGAACAAGGATTGAAACGAGGCAAGTAAAGGCATGACAGCATGGGGCGCAGAAACTGCTTTCAGAGCAACATCCAAGAGAACAAGGATTGAAACCATGAAACCTGCCACCCCGGTGCATTTTCTTGCAGACTTTCAGAGCAACATCCAAGAGAACAAGGATTGAAACCCGGAGAGGATCGCGGTCTTGACCTCTCCGCCGTAGCTTTCAGAGCAACATCCAAGAGAACAAGGATTGAAACCAAATAGTATACCGATGGTGCCCGTCGACGAGGATCTTTCAGAGCAACATCCAAGAGAACAAGGATTGAAACGCATCGTTACTCGACTGGCAGATCCCCCCGGCAATATCTTTCAGAGCAACATCCAAGAGAACAAGGATTGAAACGGTGACCGTTTCGGCGGTCTGCTATCTTATCGAACGCACTTTCAGAGCAACATCCAAGAGAACAAGGATTGAAACGTGCGGCGTATTGCTAAACAGCGTAACCTAATTAACTTTCAGAGCAACATCCAAGAGAACAAGGATTGAAACAAGGGTGTCCCAACTGGTCCGCCCTCCGGCAACAAACTTTCAGAGCAACATCCAAGAGAACAAGGATTGAAACTATTAATAACCCTATGATATCCCAAATCGACTTCTGCTTTCAGAGCAACATCCAAGAGAACAAGGATTGAAACTTCCCGCTTTTGTCACTGCTTTCGCACGCATTAAACTGCTTTCAGAGCAACATCCAAGAGAACAAGGATTGAAACCGTTTTCGCCAAAACCAACGAGATAGCCAAGGAACCTTTCAGAGCAACATCCAAGAGAACAAGGATTGAAACTCGTTCGGGCGGTGGATGCCTGTTTTCGGGTCGTAGCTTTCAGAGCAACATCCAAGAGAACAAGGATTGAAACTGCACGAGGCCCGCACGCCCACCGAGGCCGTCTCGCCTTTCAGAGCAACATCCAAGAGAACAAGGATTGAAACCGATCTTGGAGATGCCGGATGGTATCTTCCGGACTTCTTTCAGAGCAACATCCAAGAGAACAAGGATTGAAACTGTATGGGATGTATTGGAGGCCATCGGCGCCCAAGCTTTCAGAGCAACATCCAAGAGAACAAGGATTGAAACTCGCTACATACGGACCGAATATGGAGTACGCGGCGGCTTTCAGAGCAACATCCAAGAGAACAAGGATTGAAACGGGCTGGAGGGATATGGACAGGAGATCCTATCAGCCTTTCAGAGCAACATCCAAGAGAACAAGGATTGAAACAAATTGTCGTAAAAGACAAAGACGGGAATATTACCTTTCAGAGCAACATCCAAGAGAACAAGGATTGAAACTCCCATACAACACGGAGGTAGTCATCCTCAATCTCCTTTCAGAGCAACATCCAAGAGAACAAGGATTGAAACAAGCGCTTTGTGAGGAGATGGCTGAACTTAAAACAGTCTTTCAGAGCAACATCCAAGAGAACAAGGATTGAAACATGGTATCGAGGATATTGTACATCAGTTCTTCGGCGGTCTTTCAGAGCAACATCCAAGAGAACAAGGATTGAAACAGGACACATCATAATATCCCTGATTTGAATAGATACTTTCAGAGCAACATCCAAGAGAACAAGGATTGAAACCAGTTGACGCTATCAGGGATGCCGGTATCGAACACAGACTTTCAGAGCAACATCCAAGAGAACAAGGATTGAAACCCATCATTAGTTAGAGCCGGAAGGTTTGGCACAATCTTTCAGAGCAACATCCAAGAGAACAAGGATTGAAACTCCGGGTATATCAATTTGAGGAGTTCTAGGTACGGCTCTTTCAGAGCAACATCCAAGAGAACAAGGATTGAAACTCCATGCAGGAGAGGCACGGTTGGATCTTTTCACCGACCTTTCAGAGCAACATCCAAGAGAACAAGGATTGAAACTAGGTATCTGGAAGGCATCAGTGCCCGGTGCGACGCTTTCAGAGCAACATCCAAGAGAACAAGGATTGAAACTCCATTCACTCACACGACTGAAACCGATGACATTCTCCGCTTTCAGAGCAACATCCAAGAGAACAAGGATTGAAACCATCCTCGTTTCGTCAAAAGGAGACCCGGGAATAGTCTTTCAGAGCAACATCCAAGAGAACAAGGATTGAAACACTTCGTCTTGTACAATCGCTGCTTTTTCTCCTGCTTTCAGAGCAACATCCAAGAGAACAAGGATTGAAACAAGGTGTGCTGGTCGTGGGATACCCCGACGGGGAGCTTTCAGAGCAACATCCAAGAGAACAAGGATTGAAACAATTATATTTAATAAGATTCTCTTCGTTTTCACGCCACTTTCAGAGCAACATCCAAGAGAACAAGGATTGAAACCCCTGTCTGGACGGTTGCCGTCACGGTCACGCCAGTCTTTCAGAGTGTCACTGGCGGGATAATTTTCCCCAAATGTGGCGGAATAATATTCCCCACGTGATCATATAATACACGCGGAAATCATCCCGGCAGCGAGTGCGCGAACACCCCTTGTTTCCTGCGTTCCTTGAGC
>Ga0208462_1001473_pt1 | contig 15808 bp, 11 predicted proteins | sample AD_SCU001_MetaG_FD_184452 | JGI IMG/M metagenome (GOLD analysis project Ga0208462, IMG submission 184452) | Active sludge microbial communities of municipal wastewater-treating anaerobic digesters from China - AD_SCU001_MetaG (SPAdes) (version 2) | ecosystem: Engineered > Bioreactor > Anaerobic...
GGTCTGGCTGGATGACGACGGGGACCGGGACGGCGGTCCCGGCCCGTCGGACCCGGGGCCGGTCACGGGAGTGGGGGGAGGCGAAGGTTGCAACACACGGCGGCCCGTGAGGGCCGGAGTGGGAGAAGGCGAGGGTTACAACATTGCAGCAGGTTTGCCGCAGGATTCCAGCACCGGCCGCGAAGATGAAACGGTCGGGGAAAGCGCCGGATCCGGGAGTACCTGTACAGATAGAGAGAAACGTCTCTCTCTTAGTACTGAAGTACAGCAGAAGGCGCACACAGTCCCCGGCACCGGTGCCGGGGTGGGTGCGGGTGCGTGTGTGTGCGAAATCCGGAATGCCGGAAGTGATCTCACGATACGGCAGCCTGGGGGAGGAAATTCGGATAGGAGGTCTGAACATCGTCCGTTAAGTGACATCGCCGGCTGCAACGCGCTGGAAACCGGTGCAAAGCGGGGGTCCGTGCTGCAAGAGCCCCTGCCGGGGGTCCTGGATCACCGGACGTTTGAACGGGTGAAGGTGGAGATCGGCCGGTGCGAGGTCTGCGGGGAGAGGAAGGCAGTGTATCGGTCGCGGGAGGCGCAGGCGAAGGTGTGTGAAGGGTGTTATGCGAGGTTGGTGCGGGAGTGGAATAGGGGGGATGGGGTGAGGTAACGCATACTTCGGTGGAGTCTAAGAGAGTAGTCGCACAGGGCAAGCTTAGATGAGGCAAAGTAATAAGGCGACTCCAAAAGTAGATGGTATACCAGCCAATATGGTCGACTGTTATCCCAGAGAAACCAGAAGCCGTGTCATGTCTAAAATCCGATCAAAACAGACACGGCCCGAGATTTTGTTGCGGAAATCACTCTGGCGAAGGGGTTTGAGGGGGTATCGAATAAACGTCAAAGACCTTCCTGGGAAGCCGGACATCGTTTTTGGACCTCATAAGGTTGCCATTTTTGTTGATGGGTGCTTTTGGCACAGGTGCCCCAGATGCTTCGTTGAACCTAAATCCAACAGAGAGTACTGGCTTCCAAAAATCGAGAGGAACGTAGCGCGCGACCAAGCTGCCGATGAACAGCTGCAAAGGATGGGATGGAAGGTCATTCGCATATGGGAGCATGAAATTAAGGGAGATGTGGAAGAATGCGCTGAGAGAGTAACTAGGCAAATATGCTCTAATAATTGATTTTAACAGCGAGTCAACCTTAGAAATGTATGTGCTCAGCCGCAACCCTAATTCCGAAAAATATTTCTTAGGGGGTTCCAATCCTCAATACGAGGGAACTGAACGGACGTAGGTCAATACACACCTAGGTCTGGACCTGAGAGTTCAGCAGGTGCATATTGGGAGAATCTATTCTCAAGTCGCAACAGAAGCTCGGTACTCTGGAGTCTAGACAAAGGCTATCTTAATTTCGATAGGAAACCCATTTATCTTCACTCCGTAAATCGACAGTCCCTGCTCTTTTTTAAGACAACTATCGCGCAAAATAAGTCTGCGGCTTTGCTGGTTTACCCCTCGCATAAGATGACAATAACGCCTCTTTTAGCACTTGAAGCGCTCTACTACCGCCTGCATGAAAAGAGGTTGCCCTCCGGGCGCAACCAGTTAATAATTTTCAGCAGCCGAGTTGAACTTCGGCAAGACATCAAGCATCATTTCACTTCGTTGAGAGCCGGAACGATGCCTATACATCTTGACGCTTTCATCTTAGGCAGGGTTACCTCTGGAGGGGCGGTTGTCGCCACAACGCCGAGAAATGGTGGGCCAAAGCTGCTCATATCTCCAGGCATTGCAGCTCTGCCTAACGGCAATGCAGCAAGGAGCATATTTGGTGCAATTATCGAGGCAACATCAGATCTAAAAGAGGAGCAGGCGCAACAGATTGTCAAGTGGGCGCAACAGAATAAAATCCCCTTTATGTTTTTTGTATCTCCAGATCCGCCCACTGAGTTAGCCCGAACAATGATTGATAAGGGCATTATCTACTGGGGCTGGGAACCTGAGTCGCTTGCGGAAGACTGCCGAACTGATGAGGCAAACCTCAAAAAGGGTATCTTCAGTTTAGATCAGCCGTTCTGCAGAAACTACAAAGAGATCCGCAACAAGGCAATTGGTGTTAAAAAGATCATTATACCAGTCAAAGAGCAGAGGCTCAACGAAATGCTTCTAGAGTTACGGAAAGATTACTGCGAGCTCGTACGAGCCGCAACGTCAACTAACTCTCTCCGTGCAACGGAAGTCACAAAAAGGTTTCTTGGCTGCATATATGCTCTTGAAGAAATGACATCGCCGCTTGCATATGCGGAAACAGAACTAAACAGACGATGGGGAACAATCTCAGTGGACCGGCGAATTAACGCACTTATGAATCACTGTGAGGCGATACGAACAGAACAGCCTTTCTTTGCTTCCTTTGCGCTTCGCTCTGTGAATAAGGCGCTCGAAGCTTATAACTATATGGCGCAAGCAAAAACCGGAAAGCATCCGATAATTGTTCAGATCATTAAAGAGGCGTCCGCCAATGAGAAATCGGTCCTTTTTGTGTCAAAGAATGAGGCTCTCAATGAGGGGCTGAAGAAATATCTTGAAATTGAAATGGGGATGAATATCTCAGTGCTCAAAGAGCAAGGGATTAACTTCATTCCTGTCAACAAGATCTACAGGAATGCCGCCGATGTTAGTATCGTTGACACCTGTGCTCTGTATGGCTGCCCCCGTTATTATCAAAAAGATATACTCTCTTATGCAAGAGCAAGGAGCATTGGGATCATTGCGTATGAGTCTGAAATTCCTGCGATAAAATATATTCAAACCGAAACTAACACCAGCCAGAACCTTTTCTCTGATACCCACAAAGCAAAAGCAATTGAAGCGCTCTTGGGTACAAGGCCCGATGGAAGACCTGCTAAAAGGAGACCGAGGGGAGAAAAAAAGAGCACTGCCCTCATCATCATCGATCCTCAGGATGCAGAGATGGGAAAATTCGCTCCTGAAGAAATCTTTTCGAACTTTCTCTCCCTTGATTGGCGCATCGACTTTGAGTATACCAATGAAGCTGAGGCCAAATCAGCAGATCAACGATTAGGGAAAGGCATCTCGGATACGATAACTGCTACAAAGATTTCTCTAGCTGGGGACCGCTGCATCATACTGCACGCAGAGAAAACTGTGCAGTTATACGACAATTCAACAAATAAAGTCAAAGACCGTGAGGCAAAGCATCTCAAAAAAGGCGATCTGCTCATTCTCGTTGAGAACTCTACCCGTAAGTCCCTAGCAGAATCTGTCATCAGCAAAGTTGAGGCGCATCCTGCAATGATGGAGGCTGTCATCCATCAAAGGACATGGGTGCATTATCTAAAGCAAGCTATTGAGGAGAGTGGAGACTCATTTATTGAGGTAATCCGCAAACTGCAGAATCGTGGCGCTAGGACCCCGTCTACCCCAGGTACTATCTTTCAGTGGGTGAACGGAGCAATTATTGGCCCTCGAGACCTCGAAAACATTCGCAGGATTGGAGCTATTTATGACAAGCCATTTCTTGTAGCCAAATTCGATGATATTGCAAGGGCTGTTCTGAGGCTTCGAAACATCCATCGCAGTCTCGCCCGGCGGCTGAACAGACTGATCCCACAGGCAGGAGTTGAGGCCGGTTTGAATGATAGGGAGAATTTGGTAATTGACAAAGAGCTCGAACTCTACCTTGAAGATTTTGCAAACATTGTTTCCATCGAACGCATTGAGGGAGTGGAAATTTTGGAGAACATCTCATCAGGAAATTTGGATAGAGTCATATATAATTGAGGAAATCGTATGCCTGAGTCACAAGGAGCGGACAATCTTGTCCGAGGCAGATTTGCAAGGACGGTTCTTGAGACCATTCGCCGAAAAGTTGATGGATCATTTTCTGACAGGATTCTTGATGAGAAACCTTCAAGAAAACTCTTCATTGGAAATTTGAGCCCAAAAAAACCTCTATCGGCAGTTTCAGCTATCTATTCAAAAACCGCTCCCTCATCCGCAGGCCTAGAGGTTCTGATAAATAAGCAGGACGTAGCAACCGCTGAGATTCATATTCAGATCTCTGGGGTGTTTTACTACAAGGTGTTCCCAGAACGGAAAGAGCAGTTAGAGAGTTACGAGCAGGAGGATGCAGGAGTTTATAGCCGAGATGCAGGCGGCCAGGACGAAGAATTTGAAGGTGAAGAGAGTGATTCTTCGGAGTCTGGCTACCGTCTGAGATCTGCATACAGGAAGATAAGGCCTCAGCCTGTTGAAATTGACGCCTGTATCTCGGACTTGATAGGCGCCGATTGGCATGGGGCAGGTGCATTTCCAGAAGCAGGACATCTTGCCGTGCAGGCGAAAGAACTCTTTGCCGGCGATCCAGATAGATTTCGGCGCCGGGCGCATTCATCATCCGATCGAAGAATGAGAGAGCAGGAGGAACTCGTTCCGAGATCTGCTCTAGAGAATGATGAATCCTGGAGCACCTTCCTAAGCGACTGGGGTACAAGCATCCCCGAGCCGAGCTGGAATGTGCAGTTGTCGTATCGTGTTACAGACTACAGCGATGACTGTGTCAAACTGACACTTCTTCTGGAGAATGCTGTAGAGGAGAAAAAAGAGCAAAACGACGTGGAAAATTCAATATTTGAGACAGATCTTTCTGTTAAGCCGGTCAACTTTTCTTTCCAGGATTATATCCTCGACTATCTTCGGGACGACTATAAGTATGAGGGGAACATCCATGCAGCCGGCATCAACTGCTCCACTGTAAAAGAGGGTGAAGTAATCCGCATTGAGCACATGCCTGTTTTCGTTCAGAATAAATACAAGTCCCAAGAGCCAATCAACCTGGACTTTTCTGCCCTTGCGGAGGATCCAATTCCTGTTCTCACAGATCTCCACCAATTGATGGAAGGAGAAGTTCGGAGACTTGAAACTGAATTCCAAAGCCGCACAGATTTGACCGCGAAGGGGAGCCGCAACTTTCAGGATGATATAGATCAGTTCATCCAAGAGACAAGACGCTTCAAGTGCGGGATAGAGCGGCTTCAGACAGACACTGAAGTGATGGAGGCATTCTCCCTGATGAACCGGGCATTTGCACTGTCCAGCAAGGGCTTTACTTCGTGGCGCCTCTTTCAGCTTGTTTTTATTGTCATGGAAATACCCGATGTCTTAGCAGCGTCTGGACGCGGCAGTTCGGAAACAGCAGCTGACGTCGATTTGATATATTTCCCGACTGGAGGAGGCAAGACAGAAGCATATCTTGGCCTTGTAGTGTTCACTATTTTCTTCGATCGGTTGAGAGGCAAAAGGGAAGGCGTTTCCGCTATCACAAGGTTTCCGCTTCGTCTACTCTCGCTGCAGCAGCTCCAAAGAATTGCCGATATCTTTGCACAATCTGAAAAGATCCGGAGAGTTCACCCTGTTATCGGGGGCTTAGGCTATGCACCTTTCAGTACTGGATATTACGTTGGCCAGGGGAACACGCCCAACAAGGTCTATGAGCCCGGTTCGCAATACGGTGGAGTGAAAGATGAGATTACTCCAATCAATACAGATCCGAGCCTGCAGGAAAAGTACAAAATAATCTCCTGCTGTCCGTTCTGCGGCAAAGAATCCATAACAATTCGTGGGGATACTGATTCGCTTCGGATTATTCATCAATGCACCAATCCCGAGTGCAGGGAAGAAGTTCCTGTTTATATTTCAGACCAGGAGGTATACCGGTATCTCCCGACGTTTATTATCGCAACACTCGACAAGATGGCAACTGCCGCTTGGAGCAAGGAGTTCAAGTCGATATTTGGTAAAGTTTCTGGGAAATGCCCTAAACATGGATTTGTCACGGGAGAGCACTGCCTGTACAAGAAGAAGCCATACCACAATGAGGATCCAAATCTCTGCACTGTTGAGCGCTATCTTCCTGTGAATCTGCTCGATCCTGTGCCATCGTTAATCATTCAAGATGAAATGCACTTAATAAGAGAATCACTTGGGACTTACGATTCACATTATGAAACATTCCTCGCTCACTATATCCGAGAGCTGACGGGCGGAAAGCCGGTCAAAATAATTGGATCTTCTGCAACAATGACAGAGTACTGGGAGCAGATCCGGCAGCTCTACATGAAGAAAGGCCATCAGTTCCCCTCGAATCGGTCCTTTTATGCATGGGAGGATGAGGGGGAGACTGCTCGGCTCATTGCTGGTGTTATGCCTCACAATAAAACTATAATCTACGCTGTGCTGGACATTGTAAAACTGTATTATGAGGGAATTTACGAACTGAAGAATAATCCCCATAAAGCGCTGGAGATGAATGTCGGCTTTTCTTCGGAGGAGGAGGTGCTTGCAACTCTTAGAGATTATGATCTAGGGCTTAGCTACAACCTCGTCAAGCTCGAGGGCGATGCCATCATTCAGTCGATCAGGACTATGGTCAACGTTGATCTCAGAAAGAAGGGCATTCGGGAAATGGCAACTGCTCCGATGACGGGCGATGTCACATTTAGTGATGTGAAAGGGGTTCTTTCAACTGTAGAGAGTGAGACCCCTGGAACGAATCTGGATCTCATCGTCGCAACGAGCATGATATCTCACGGGGTTGATATCGACAAAATGAATTTCATGGTATTTCGTGGAATGCCAAGAAATATGGCAGAATATATCCAGGCCTACAGCCGCGTTGGACGTAAATATCCCGGAGTCATATTCGTGATCTTCAACCCTGCTCGAGAACGGGATCAGAGTTACTACAAGTATTTCGAAAAATACCATGAATATAAAGACGTTCTCATTGAACCGGTTCCTCTAAATCGATGGGCGAAATTTGCTGTAAATCGAACACTGCCGGGTATCTTCTCTGCCTGTATAATCAATTTCCTTGAAAAAACGCCAGGAGTCAGCCCCTACATGTCCAGCGAGTTCCGGAAATCATTCGAGTCTAGGCGGATCTCTCTCGATCAGATTACAGAATTCGCGCTTTCATGCTATAACTGCAACGGCCAAGATATGGGGCCATATTTTGAGGGCTACATCCGGGAGCGGGTCCAGGACTATGTAGATCAGATTCTCAGCACCGATAAGAGCCAGTTTATTCCGTTCATATTGTCTGATACCCCTATGAACAGCCTCAGAGATATGGATATACCCATCGAAATTATGCCCACCCGCGAAAGTTATGATCCGATGAGAATGGTGAGTGTTCAGTATTCCAGGAGCGTGGAGTAATGAAGAGGGGCAAAAGCCAGGTTCTCTTTCGCTATCTTCCTGAATGTGTTATTGATCACTCAGATACACAGGCAATTGCAAAAATTTCAGCGTGGAATTCAGTCAAATCTGAGTCAACCAATGAGTCCCGCTTAACATCAGAAATCCTGCACCGCCTTGAGCGCTTCGGGAGAAAGCGCGGGTTCCCTCAAAATCCCCGTGCAGGTTCGTTTGTGTTTTTAGAGCCAACTGCGATCGAAGCGGATCTATTTCCTCTGACATTTATCTGCAATGAATGCGGCAAAGCCTTCTCGTTTGACAGTATTAAAAGGTTCAGAAGTCAATTCACGGGCAACGGATACCACTGCACATGCGGCGGCGGGCTGCGGCAACTGGATTTGATCAACTATCACATCTGCGGGAAGGTAGCGAGCTTGCAGGTGCGAAAATGCCCCGTTCACGGCTATGATCACATTGTGCTTCATACTGGCAACAGCAGCCGCATCTCAAATTGGCGATGGAGGTGCAAAATATGCGGCACTGAAACGGGCAAGGTCATGGGTTGGTGTGATGAGTGCAATCAGCCAATGGAAACGGCTCCGTTCAGAAAGAGTCAGGTGTTCTATCCGCATTCTATCTCATTGATCAATACAAAGGGCATCAGCAATTCAGAGAGTTCCGACAGCCCAGAGTCTCTCAGACTGTACATTGCACAGTATCTTGGAATAATTTCAGCCGGAGAGTATACTGACTTCCAGGATACTGCCAGAGCCGATTCAAGGCAGGAGGAGGCAGAACGGATCAGGCAGAACATGATTAAGCAGGGTTTTCCTGAAGAGGTTATCAGGCAGATTATTGGCACACCTCAAGGTTCAGATAGACAGCAAAAGAGGCAGGAGACTCTTCGGGAAGTGGAAAGCGTCCTTTCACTTGACAATGATGCTTTAACTGCGATTGTTTCATCTTTGCAGAGTTTCCAAGACACGATCGCTCTTACCGGGGCCAAAGATCTGAGTGAAGTTCTGAGTGAGGCGCAGGCAAGAGATGATCCGAATTTTTCGAGAGTTGCACAGTTCCCCAATGCTCTCAAACGTGCTGGCATCAGTGGGGCGTATGTTGTAAACGATCTTCCAGTTATTTCAGCGGTCTTTGGCTATTCGCGGTCCAGCACCAATCCTAGTGAATGTGTACTCCGTGGATTCACCCCTGACACCAATTACCCTGATAAAACACCCATATATGTCAACCCAACAGAGACAGAGGGAATTGTGCTCGTTTTCGACAGATGGAGAATTCTTCGCTGGCTTCAGGAAAACGATTTTGTTTCGAAGATCCCGGATCGAAACGACGAAAGAGAACTCAAGCAATGGTTCCTCAGAAACATTAAAACAGACAATATTCCGATTTATGACGAGATCCCATATGCTTTTGCCGAGACAAAGTTGGTTTATACTCTCATCCACACCATATCTCACACTCTGCTGAGAAGAGGTGCCGGTCTTGTAGGCATGGATAAGGATTCACTCGCAGAAATTATCTTCCCTGAGGTCCCCGCAGTTGCAATTTACACAAATAATGCCCATGACTTCCAGATCGGCGGCATGCACACTCTCTTTGAAACGGCTATCATACCTTGGATTGATATGGCCTTTGAGAGTGCTGAATCCTGCCTGTACGACCCCGTCTGCATCTCGTCTGATGCATCCTGCCACGCCTGCCTGCATGTAAGCGAGATATCATGCGTGCATTTCAACCGTGATCTCGGCAGGCACTATCTGATTGGACGAGAGAATGAGCATGGCCGCCTGATAGGATTCTGGGAGCATGAATTTATCAAAAAGGTCGAATAATGGCTTTTGAAACAGCATTTAGATTTAAAGACGCCAATGCTGTCCGAAAGCTCGAAAAAGCTCTGCTGTCTTTGGCAGAGGTCGGGCTCCTCATTAGAGGAGCGGACATATTAGCTGAGGTTGAAAGAGAGGCATCCCTGCCTGTCAGCTCCGGTCTGCTGTATGATTTAATTGCAGGCGATGTCCTTGTCTGTCGGCATCCTTCCAGGAATATTGAGGACTACTTGTTTGAGTTTAATTCCAACGTTTCTAGTGAATTTTTCCGAAATGAGGCTTTTGCAGCGGATGTTGTGCGGTGTTATGAGAAGTGCAAGTCTAATGCGAAGCCGCTTGAGATTTCGTATGCGGCGACGGTGCCGCTGGAGTTTCTGAATGCTGCTGAGGGCTTCGAGGAGATAGAGCCCGCCTTGATACGCCTTATTGCTGAAGCTGAAAGAGACTTGTGGATTGTAAACCCTTTCTTTGACGAATATGGCGCGCAGCATATTCTGCCTTCAATGATCGGAGCAGCGGGAAGCGGCGTGAAGATATGGGTCCTAGGGAGGCAGTTGGAGAATGATATTAGGCAGGGATCAAGTGTTGCGGTTAGGAGTATTGCATCAGCGTTTGCTGCCAGGGAGCTGGCGTCTATGATTGAGATCAGGGACTTTTACCGCCAGGACGAGCAGGGCCGCCAACTTTATGCGCTCCATACTAAGATGATGATCGCCGATGAGTCCATAGCCTACATCGGGAGCGCGAACCTAACGAGGCACTGCCTTCGGAGCAATTTTGAACTGGGGGTCATACTTCGGGGTGAAGGTGTCCGGCCCCTCTCTGACTTGGTAAAGAGCCTATGGGATGAAGCGAAACCGACTGATCTAACAGAATTAACGGATGTGTGAGAAAATGAGATGTGGATGGTTGTCAACCCTGCCTGAATTCCTGGACGCACCTGCGACGGAAATTCTTGAGTCATTGAAAAACTTTATTGGTGAAAGAAACCCCCCTCAGGAAATTGCATGGAGCAACAGCATTGCAGTGATGCAGCAACAGTTTCGCCGATTACTTGATCTTAATGCAGATGCATCCAACTACTCAGTTGTCCTGGAATACGAACTGCCAAGAGAAGGCGGAAGACGTCCTGATGCAGTCCTGCTCGGAACGGGGTTCATAGCAGTTCTTGAGTTCAAGGATAAGAAGCACCCTAAACCTTCAGACATCGATCAGGCCATTGCATACGCCCGGGATTTGAAGAATTATCATTCGGAGTCCCATACTGTCTCGTTTTACCCGATACTTGTTCCAACAAAAAGCGATGCGGACCCTGCTTACATGCTCTCTATCCTAGTTGCACCGCCGCATTGTCTTGCTGATGAGATTAATGCCATCAGCAGAGTGCATAACGGGCCGCAGATCGATGCTGAGACATGGGCTCAAGGAGAGTATGAACCCTTGCCGACGCTCATTGAGGCTGCATACCGATTATTCAATAGCCAGCCTCTTCCGCAGATCAGGAGTGCAAAAAGCGCCAACATTCCTGAAACGGTCAAATATATCGTCGATGTATGTTATGAAGCATCGCAGACAGGTACTCGCCACCTTGTTCTGCTGACGGGAGCACCAGGAGCGGGGAAAACGCTGGTGGGGCTGCAGATTGCACATACTCCGGAGTTCCAAGATCTGGCAGTTGAGTGCGATATGCGAAGACGAGGTGCTCCTGCAGTGTTTCTATCCGGAAATGGCCCTTTGGTAAACGTTTTGCAGGATGCTCTTAAGCAGAAATCTGGAGATAAAGCACCTCTCGTAAAGGGAATAAGGGCATACCTTAAATATCATCATTTTGAACGGCCACAGTCGATACCCCCAGAGCATATCCTGATATTTGATGAGGCTCAGCGTGCTTGGAGTTCTGACCTTGTTTACAAGAATCATAGGGTAGAGGCATCTGAACCGAGTCTCCTGCTGAGTGTTGCAGAGAAAATCCCAAAATGGAGCGTCATTCTTGCGCTGATAGGTGAAGGGCAGGAGATCTATCAAGGGGAGGAAGGCGGAATTAAGCAGTGGGCGGATGCTTTAAACAAATGTGACGGCGCAACATGGCAGGTCCACTGTCCGCCGCACCTAAAAGATGCTTTTGCAGTTACAAAAACTTCCTGCAGCAACGACCCTCTCTTGCATTTGAATGTCTCTTTGCGAACTCACCAGGCTGAACTGCTCCATGCATGGGTTGCTCTTCTTTTAAACAACCCGCTTGACAACCTGAGTGCTCTTCAACGGATGGCTGGTGAGATTACAGCATCTGGATATCCACTGTATATCACCGACAGCCTTGATGCCGCAAAGGCGTATGTCTGTGAGCGTTACGTCGACAGCGATAAGCGATTTGGGCTGCTCGCGTCACGGTATGCAAGCGGCCTCCAGCAGATTGGCATTGACAATAAGCAATACTGGGGACGAGAAAATAGCCATAAAAATCTGGACTACGTTCGGTGGTTCAATGCAAACCCTCACGAACCTGAATCTTGTTGCTCTCTCTCCAGACCTGCTACGGAATTTGAATGCCAAGGCTTAGAGATTGATTTCCCTATCGTAGTGTGGGGGGACGATTATACCTTCGATGGGAAACAGTGGGATGCTAAAATGCGGACTACTGCATTGATTAAGGATATAGAGACAATCCGAATGAATGCATATCGCGTACTGATGACGCGGGGACGGGATGGGCTGTGTGTATATATTCCCACAGTTCATTCGAGCTTCTTAGCGAAGTTATCTGGAACAAAGCCGTTGCTTATCGCCGCTGGAATGCATGAGTTATCGGATGAACTGGAACCTGGTTGCTCCCGATAAAAGTGGCAACGTGTCTATATGAGCATCCTTTTAATCTGCTCCGCAATGGCCTTTGCCATCAGCGGGGGCACGGCATCGGCAACCTGCTGATACTGCGAATCACGGATCCCTTTGAACTCGTACCAGTCAGGAAATGACTGCAGGCGGGCAGCTTCCCTCACTGAAAGCCCTCTATCCTGGCGTGGGTGGATAAACATGCTCTTCCTGACGTTGTTGATAGTGGGGCTCGGTTCATCCTCTTTTAGACGCCGGTATATCCCTGAGTGGCATCTACTTTTGTCTTTATAGTCCTTAAGCAGATGATCGGGGATACTCTCCCAATTCTCCCCCTGCTTGATGTATTTGTAGCGCTCCAGAACGGTACCGCTACTTTTTGTCATATTGTGATTCAGCACCCGTGATGACGAAATACTCCAAAGCTGCGTTTCACGCATCTGCCTTGCGTAGCTGCTCAGATGCTCTACTTTAGGGTATTCATACACATCCTGCAGGCAGCCAGATTCTGCCTGAGGCAGATCGAACAGGGCATTCTGTACAGTAACTGCCTTGTCAATGGTTTTCTTTGGAAATATGATTCTGCCATCACATTCAGGCTTCAATTTATTTGGGTTAATTCCGATGATGATGACACGTTTTCTTGTCTGCGGGACGCCGTAGTCAGAGGCATCCAGGATCGCTTTATCCATCACATATCCGAGTTCATCACGGAGTTTCTTCTCGATATCCCCAATGATTCCCCCTTTTCCCATCGACAGGAGCCCAATTACATTCTCAAACATGAAGAAATCTGGCTGAAGACCTTCAACTAACCGGATATAATCTTTGTATAGACTATTGTATGGATTATCAGGATTCCGTGTTTTGGTGTTTGCCGACGAAAAGCCTCGGCAGGGAGGACCGCCGATAATCCCCTGAACCCGGAAGTTTTTCCCCTCAAAGGTTTGTAAAATCTCTTCTGCTTGTACGGTCCTAATGTCCTTTTCTTCTGCGCAATGGTAGTTGTCTTCGCCCTTGGCTTCGTGTATTTTCGCGTGATTCAATTGTATTGTGCTCAGCGCCTCTGCATTGAGATCTATGGAGTGAACTATATCAAATCCCGCCAGTGCAAAGCCTAAGCTAAGTCCGCCGGGTCCGCAAAAGATATCCAGTACTCCACTCTTTTGCATGCTGGGCCACTGTTGTGCACTGTCTTACACTTACCTTTTAATTCGAAATGATATCAGTTTTTCTTTGTGTTGGGCAGACATTCTGCTGATTGCTCAACTCCAGATAGTCTATTGGCCTCCGCGCACACTGCCACTGCCATTTTCAATCCATAATCATAGCACGAAATCGTCTGTCTACTCAGTAGGGCCGCACCTGGCTTGGGCCGTTCGGCCAGATGCATTGAGTTTCTGTAAATTATACGAAAGCTGCTTCCCTAACTTCATGTTGCAGTTGCCGCTACCCTGAAATGTACGTACACTCGCAGTGATGGAGGCAGAGGAGCGAACATCTCCAAACACCCAAAACCGCATCTCCATTCCCGCCAAGTCGACCCCCATGCCCCACAACCCCTAACCCCCCGCCCCCAACTCCTCCGACCCCGTGATCGCCCGGACGATCCCGGCAACGATCGCCCGCTCCTCCGGCTGCAGCCTCGTATCCTTCGCCCCGACGATCGCCACGGCATCCGCGACAGGCTTCAAGAACCCCTCCCACCCGGCGCCCCCGGAGAGAACGATCTCGCGGACGGCGCTCCCGACCGTGGAGACCTCCCCCGGGCCGGCGAGCCGCTTCAGGAACCCTGCCGGTCATCGCCTGCTGGAAGTGCTCGTCACGTCATGCTCCATACTGCGTCCTCGCACGCAGGGTAACCCCCTGCCACCCCTCAAACGACCCCCACCATCCGGCGCTGTGCGTCCCCTCAACATACCTTCGGCACTCAACCTCCTGCCGGCCGACGACCGCACCGGAAGGAGGAACAGCCAGTCCGGCTCACCCCTCCGAGCACCCACACACAATCACCACCAACTCCCTCTCATACCGTAGCACAACAGCTGCATCCGCTCCTTCGCCGGCCGGAAGATCCGGGTTACAAAAGGATTGAGTTCCGCCCCAGGATCGAGGCAGAGTAACACCGGAAGGAAAGAGTTGCACCGACGGCAAAAAGCGGGTGCAAAGGGATCACGGGCAAGGTCTCTCGACAATCTACTACAATCCACTACAATCTTTTTCCGAGAGTCGCCCCAGGATATCGACTCTCCTTCGCCGGACTGCATATTTGAGCGAATTCGACTGAGTTCATTTCTACAATCTACTACAATCCCTTCGCCGGTCACGCATCCTGCGGCCGGTCGGAAGCAAGAACCCACGTAGCAGCCTTCGTTCTCCCGACAACTCGTATCGTCCCTTCCTTTCGCATCTCCTGAAGCAGATCCCTGATAAAGAGGTACTTTTGTTCGTCGTTCAAGGCGTCCGAGACCTTGTCGAACAACAGGTCAGGAGAGAAACGTTGTTGCCGGGATGGGAATGCCTGCCGGCACAACCCTGCAACCGGCAACCCGGGGGGAAAAGCGTTATCCTGATGGGCGGGTAACAGGAGTATGATACGACATGCTTACGGCTGATGGCATCCTCGGTGCGCTAGCAGAACACCGCGAACGGATCAGGAGCCTGGGCGTCCGGCGGATCGGGGTCTTCGGATCGTTTGCCCGGGGCGAAGAGCGTGAAGAGAGCGATATCGATATCCTCATCGAGTTCAAGGAAGGAGGGCGCTCCTTTGACACATACATGGACCTCAAATTCTTCCTCGAAGATCTCTTCGGGAGGAGAGTCGATCTCGTCGACCGCGATGCCATAAAGCCGGCTCTCGCGCCGCATATCCTCAGGAATGTTCGATATGTCCCGGGAGTATAACCTCTATCTTCGTGATATCCTGGAGGCTATCGGGAGAATTGAGCGATACACCCGGGGAATGGACTACGAGGAATTTCTGGCAAATGACCTGGTGCAGGACGGCGTGATCCGGAACCTCATGGTCATCGGCGAGGCCGTGAAACTCATCCCCGAACCGCTGAAATGTGAATATGCCGATATTTCCTGGAGAAAGATTGCAGGAATGCGAGACATCCTCATTCACGCATATTTCGGGATCCATAATGAGATCGTGTGGGACGTCGTCAAGAACAAGATTCCGGAACTCCAGGTTGCAGTCAGGCAGATGCTTGATGGCGAGGCCGCCTGATCACCCTCTGCCGTGGTCCGGTGCTCGAAAACGGCTTGCCCCGCCGACGCCGCCCCCCACGACCGCATGGTCGCCCTCGTCGAGAAGATGCTCGACCTGAACAGACGCCTCGCGGCGGCGAAGGCCCCGCACGAGAAGGAGGTGCTCGCCGGGATGATCGACGCGACCGACCGGGACTTGAAGACCCCGCCCCCTAACCCCCCACCCCCAGCTCCTCCGACCCCGTGATCGCCCGGACAATCCCGGCAACGATCGCCCGCTCCTCCGGCTGCAGCCTCGTATAATACAGCCGCGTATCCCCCGCCTCGACGATCGCCACGGCATCCGCGACCGGCTTTAAGAACCCCTCCCACCCGGCGCCCCCGGAGAGAACGATCTCGCGGACGGCGCTCCCGACCGCGGAGACCTCCCCTTCCCCGGCGAGCCGCTTCAGGAGCCCGGCCGTCATCCTCCGTGCCGCTGCCGGGTCCAGGCGGTCTCGCGCTCGCGGTCGACGAAGTCGTCGCCTGTTGCGGGGCTTCCTACGGGCAGCATGTACGACACCTGACAGGTCCGGTGTATAGCAAATCCGTTATTATCCGGGCAGGGGCCGGCATCATCTCAATGCCGGTATATACAGCGGCACCCGGACAGGAGACCGGAAGAATGACAACGGACCGCGACAGCAGGTAATCCCGGGAGCGGAGGGG
>Ga0208462_1001495_pt1 | contig 15579 bp, 8 predicted proteins | sample AD_SCU001_MetaG_FD_184452 | JGI IMG/M metagenome (GOLD analysis project Ga0208462, IMG submission 184452) | Active sludge microbial communities of municipal wastewater-treating anaerobic digesters from China - AD_SCU001_MetaG (SPAdes) (version 2) | ecosystem: Engineered > Bioreactor > Anaerobic >...
AGACCCGGACGGTCTTCCGGGTGAAGGTGACGTAGTAGTCGTCACCCGTGGGGTCGTGGCACTTGAGCTGAGCGTAGTAGGTCTCGCCGGCGAAGTTCCGCTCGGCCTCGCCGCCCATCGCGGTTGCAAGGGCCGCGTTGTCCATGACTTCGGCGGCGTTCGCCTCGAAGGCGGCGATCGTCGGGGACTGCAGGGAGACGTTCCCCACCCGCTTGCCCTCGCCGTCGAGGAAGTTCACCTTCGCGGTGTAGTGCTCGCGGTTCCGGACGACTGCCGCGACCGGCTGCCCGTCGGAGCCGGTATACCCGACGCACCCGAAGGGGTTGTCGTCGATGACGCTCTCGATGAGGTTGTTAAACGACGTTACGGTAGCGATCGGGACCGCGAGGTCCCGGACCGCCGTTTTGTTCACGGTCTTCTGCACGAAGTCTGCCATGGTTGGTTCTCCTCACGGCACAACCCTCTGGGTCGTGCCTAGCAGGAAGATGCGGAGCATCTTCCGTGGCCTGCATGCTCCCGGGAATATGACAGACGATTATAGGGTATACCCGGGAGGGTATCAGCCTGACTTTATCGAAGAGCCAGGATTGGGCTTTGATTCCCAGATATAACCCTTACGGTCAGCCTTTTTCTCTTCGGCATCCTATTGCTCTCCGGGAGGGTTACCAGGATGACCGAGGAGAAGACCACCCGGGAGCTCGTTTACGAGACGAACCGGGACGTGAAGTGGATCTGCCGGATGTTGCGGCAGATGGAGGCGCAGGATGAAGAATTTGAGAGCCGGATCCGGGCGCTGGAGGGCTGGCGGGCGGAGAAGGCCGGGGAGGAGCGGCGGCTCTCGACGGTGAGCGCCGGGGCCGGCGGGGTCGTCGGCGGGATCGTGGCGGTGATCGTGCGGGTGCTCGGCGGGGGGTGAGGGGAGGACGGCGGATGTCCTCGCAGACCCGTATCAAACCCGGATACTCCGGTTCAATTCAGAAAGCCCTAAACCGCCCCCCCATCATAGATTCTTCATGCGCTACATCGTCACCGGCGGGGCCGGCTTCATCGGCTCGAACCTTGCAGATAAAGTCGCAACTCGCACCTAGCGGTGCTCGAACCGCAGTCCATGGGAACGCCACATCTAAACAGCATCACGGCGTCGTGATCATCGGTAACCTCGCCGTCGGGGGACGTTTTCACGAAAACAATACTCACTCCAATACGAGCCGAAGAAATATGATACGGCTACCCAGAACAATGTGCTTCCTAATTTGTGCTGGAGCGAAATAGCGGCACAGAATCATAGATTGGCGTATCATACACTTTCATTTCCCTTTCACCTTCATCATACCATAGCATAAACTTGGGCAGTGTAATCAGAATAGGTCTAGGGTTTTTATTAGAGATGCTCGCATCGAAGATAATGCTTCCAACAGAGCGATCTAACTTCTTCAACTCGGGATTACTAATCTCGAAGACCCAGACGTATTTAGGAACATCAGCTATCGAGAAGATATTTGTGATCTCTTCGGGATATTTGGTTTTGTCTGTAAACCAAAACTTTACCCTTTGTGAACGCATTAGATATGCCCTATAAATAATTCTCCCATCTACAACGATCTCATGAATGATATCGTCAAACTGTGCAATCGTTTCTATGGTCTTGGTTAGCAGAAGTCTAACAAAAGTATAATGATAGGTGTCCTCCGGAAGAATGACAATCGCTTCCAACAGACATGCATCAATGAATTCCCGGGGAACCATTAGGAATGGAGATGCACTTACATCATGTACGATAAAATTGTCTATCTCACCGCTTTCATTTAATGTGTGCCCTATTGCAACAACTGCATGCCACAACTCAGACAGATTCTCGTCGTCATGCTCAGCAACGGGATAACCGGGGATCTTTAAAAGGTCTGCATACTGAAATACCAAGTAAACAGGTATTTCTGATTCGATGTAAGGGTATAGTACACTCCAATCCATCACATTATTGTTCTTATTTTCCCGCCAGATATGATCGTATAGATGCTTTAACTTACATCCTCTCTTACATTCGCCACTTTCGAAGTTTCCTTCGATCTCCTCATATAATGTCTGCTGACATTTACCATAGTAATAGTAATACGAATAGCCTAGCTTTTCAATTAGTCGGTCAAAATCACGAGCCTCTATTGCCTTGCTGCCATTCTTTTTCGGCAGATTACTTATTATTTCATAAAGAGAGAGATACTGTCTGCCCAGTTCGTTAGAGAGAGAGGAGAGAATTATCCACAGGCTTGCAGGAGCACACCAGGATAACCGGTGATCGGGAACAATGTAAGGGACAGTTCTGATCACCGGTTCGTTAAAGTCATCGGATTTATACATCTTCTGGCAGGTTACAAAAAAATTTGCCTTTCTAGGGATTGGAAGGAAAGCATCACTGACGGTTGGTGAAATTGGCCGAAAATCGATGTGTCCCATGTGCTTATGAGGAGTATCTGGGTTTCGATCTGAATCTAGAATTTCCACGTACCATCTTGTAGCTGCTAAGTTGGCTTTAGTAGAAGATTCGAAATCGAGATTCGCTAATTTTCGTGCAAAGAATTTCTTCTCTGCTTCCCATTCTTTGCAATTGACAGAATGAATAACTAAACTTTTTCTTAATTGCCCATTGTATGAAGTTTTGGAGATCTGGTTCAGGAGAGACTCAGCCTGAGAGATAAACGACTCATGGTATCGACCCATATACGGTCAATCAGTCGGAAGGGAATAGCGAATTGCGTTATTCTGCCATTCCATCATGTTGTCGAACAACTCCCAGCACTCCTGATTCAATTCATTAAACAGTTTATCCTTATCCAGAGCTCTTCTATCTAAAGAATTAAACTCATATTCCAACACAACTTCAAGCCATGCATGCTTAACAGGAAAATTTATTTGTTCTCCTGCATTTATTCTATTTTCGGCATGCTGGGCCATCTTTTGCATAATAAATCAACCAGGTATCTTTATTTTATTTTTTTTAGCAAGACCTTCCTCTATTTCCTTTTCTAAATTCTTAGATTCTTCCTTTCCCCGGAAGATCCTTGCATAGGAAGCTTTTATTGGAAGGAGAGTTGCTCTGTTATTCTGTGTCATAAGTATCATCATATCATTTTATGATATTTAATTATACCGATTTGCCTCAAAGACTGATGCAAAAGTGAGCGTGACGGATGTATTGCAAACACTCACTGAGCTGGATGACACACGCGACTTAAATCTGTTGCATAGCCATCACCAATGAGTTCACCGCATTACTGCAATCCTTGAACCATAAGCAGGCATCATTTCCTAGGACAGACACAATGAATATTGCGATCAGCTCAAGGATCAGGATAATAACAAGGAAGATATAGGCGTTATTGTAACGCTCGAGTTCACTGTCCAGATCTTTGAGAAATAGCCACCCTTTGATAACAATCAATGTCGTAATTACAAATACCGGATATGTGATTAAAAGACTGGGACTATCTAAGAAACCGCTATTGAGCGAGTAAAAAAGACCTATGGGAAGGAAAAACGCTGATAATCCACCTAAACCTAAACCAACCCTGATCCAATTCAACAGCCTCTTGGGGGCATCATGTTGATGAGTAATCCTTAAAGTTCGCTTTGACGCATCGCCCTTAAATGAGAGGTAGATACGCCTTCCAATTTTATTGGCGATAACAGTTCTTTCTTTGAAAAAATCGCCCAACTCACGTTCATTGATCACCACTCCGTTTTGGTCGACCACGTCTACATAATCATGAAAATCAAAATTTTCCGCAGCTTCAATTATTATGTACGAATTGACCTGGTCCACCATTTCGAAAAGAAACATGACGTATGTTGGATTTTCATACTCTGATTTTTCCCTATTGTTAGAAGAGGGAGAAAAATTCTGAAACGTGATGGTTCGTCGACATTGTGGTTTTAGTTCCCTTCCTTGCGGGAGATAAATGTTGATGAGATAGTCAGAGCAGTTCTCCAGTTCGGCTTCTCGTGCTTTTGCAAACTCCAGAAATTCATCGTTTGAATCGGAAATTTTTAAAAATGGCTTGTATTCTCCAAGATCATACTTTATAATATTGATATATTCATTCCCTTCATTTGCGAATGTGATCTCACTTATTGCCGAATATGACGAAAGCGTTTCAAAACTGAATAGATAGCGAACTCTCTCAATTTTTGTCCTAATATATTCTTCGTCCATATGCGTGACCCAAACAAATACGATAAGATCGTGCTATATCAATGAAAAGAGATGCTCAAATAAATATCTTCTGATTTTCTACCGGTGCGAGGCTCTCCAATCGCTAAAAGGAATAATTATCAATGAGGTGATCCTAAAATTATAAGACCCCTTAGATAAAACCGGGGATCATGGCATTCCGGGAAATTGACGATGATCTCTGGGAGATTGTTCAGAAATACCTCCCCCCAACAAAGCCGCATATCGGTCGACCCCGATGTGATCCCCGCAGGCTGATCAACGGCATCCTGTACGTTCTGACCACCGGATGCTCCTGGCTCGATGTCCCGGCGAACTACGGCACCAAATCAACGGTTCACCGTTACCACCTCGAACTCTGTGAGAAGGGAGTGTATCAGGCGATCTTCCTCGACCTGCTCCAGTCGGGGTACGAGATCAAGAAGATCGATCTCTCGCATTGTGCGACGGATACCAAGGATATCCAGGCTAAAAAAGGGGATCGACCGGCTATGATGGCTATAAAAAGGTAAACGGGAATAAGCTGAGTGCTCTGGTCGATCGGAACGGCCTCCCGCTTGCCTGCACGGTTGCACCGGCAAATGTCCATGATTCACGGCTCTACGAGCCAACCCTCGAAGCGTTTGAGATTCCCGAAGTGCAGGAGCGTCCTGCAATCATCTCCGCAGATGCAGCCTACGATGCCCGGGAGATCCGTCAGTACAACCGGAAACGAAGAATAAAGAGTAATATACCGGTCAACCGGAGATCCCGGAAACAGCCGAAACGAGGGAGGCCATTCTGGTTTGATCCAGAACTCTATAAAAAGCGCAGTGCCGTAGAACGGTTCTTCAGTTGGATTGAGGCGTTCAAGAAGATCACTCCCCGATACGAGCGATATGAGCACTCATTCATGGGATTGATTCACTTGGCATGTAGTGTCATGATCGGGAGAATATTGGGATGACCTCAATCTCAATAGCGACCATGTGGATAGGAAGGGCCCCTGCTTCGAATTCACAACGTCTTTACGATTTCATATCTTCTGTTGCATCATGGCAGGTTATTGTTCTTCAATCGAATGCCCTGATAACACTCCAGTCGATCAACACCGATAGGGAACAACCCCTCTTCAACGTAATTAACCGTAAATATGACACTTCTCGCCTTCGTGCAGAATCGATGAAGCACCCCTACATCCTGCAAAGTCTCGTCATTGAGGCACCCGATCAGGAAGACGCGTCCGGGAATGGACTTGCTCTCATATCTCAAGTGAGGAAACTGAACTACAGGGTGGTTTAAAGGGCTCACCTCGGTTTCGCTGCCCGTAACCGGAGTTGGATCGTCGGTGGCCAGAATCTCAAAACCATCACCAAACGCATCGTCCATGAGTATCCTAAATCCTGCATAGGTAAAAGTGCCCGGCTCTCGTGATGTATTGTAGTATCGCGTAGCAATTCGTTGCCATAATTGGAACAACTGTTCATAAGCATTTGAGAGAACCCGGAGATCCAGGCAGGCATGGGGTAAGATACACTGGTTCCCTTTCGCGTGAAAGAGGCTGCAACGAGTATCATACTGCATCTTCATGAAATACTCCACGGGAACAGGGGTGCCAGTCGGGACATAATCGGCAAGGGGAATCTCTTTGTCGATCTCGTTTAACGCCCTTCGCAACCAGACGGTTTCCCGTTCATGAGGCGAAATAGGGACAATGTCATACACAAGAGACTCAAAACTCAGAAATAGATTACGATAAGCCTCAAAGAGGTCGTTACTCATCCGTGACAGTCGATAATAGCGAAAAGCCGGGATCCATTTAAGTCTGGGCTTCGGCGGAGGAGAGACAACTATCTCATCTCGAAACAAGGTTGCAGATGCACTTATTCCAGCGGAAAGTTCAGCTATCGAGATTACGCGGAGCACCCACTCTTCCCCACTCTTGAAGAGAAGAATATGGGCCTCTTCAGGACTCTTTACCCCCCTATGCCTCTGTTTCGCCACCGAAACGAGATCTAAATACTTCTGGCAGGCTTCAAGTCCCCGATCCAGGATCTCGTCCGGTGGAAGAACCTCAAAGGTTCTCGCGACAATCGTGGGCTGCCCCTTCTGGATTTCGATCTCCCACACTCCATCTTCAAACAAGTAGACGCTGGTGAACGGGCTTGGGGATGTTAAGCCAAAACCGACACCGCTGTTACAGATCGTACCGGAATCAGGAAGTCCTTCAGATCCACCCAGGTAGATACTGCCCAACCGAGCCATGTAGATGCCCTGCTATATGGGTTAACGCCTGATAACTTAAACGAAACGTGAAGTGGGATTGAGTGCCGAGACGAACGCATCGATTGACAGTTCCCACTATCTTGATGGACGACACTATAGGTACTGAATGTTTCGGGAGGGTTCACTTCCGATCCGGCGCCAAGTTAAACCCCCTGTCCCGATGAGTTCCAGATCAAATTGCGGTGGCTTATCGCTTGCCCAAGGGGCAACTCCCTTTTTCTGCATCCGTCTCCCGATCGTTGAACTTCTGAGTTCAGCGCAGGTCGTCCAGAATTTTTCAGATAGTGGGACGTCGACAACCTTCCCGTTATCGAGCACGACCTCCACCGAGCCCCAGTCCCTCGGGGAAGTAGCGGTCGCGATCAGTGTATGAGATCCGGATGCCGTACCCTGCGCCGATATGGTTGTTCGGGGTACCATTGGACCAGCCGGACACTTTCATAGTTTTCCTCTGAGCAGATGGGGCATATAATAACTGGGTCAATTGTATAGTTGCAAAATCTAGGATCTATAACCGTCTTATTTGAGCAGAATCAAAATCTATGACTACAGAACCTGCATTTGTCCTCCTCCAATCACGTATGCTGGATAACACCTCGTTTATCAGATCGCCAAAAATGGTGTAGTAGTCAGGATTAACGATGTACACCGATACTAGGTTATTCTCCTCTGCATCCATCATCACTTTTTCGTCAAGCGCTTGCTCGTACACCAGTTTTTCTGATCCTTCATCTTTCTCTCTATAATACAGCCGATACAGACCAACAACACCTGAGATGACATTTCGGTGTTTCAATAGATCCCACGCAAAACCCTGAACCTCTATATCGGTACGTAAAAAGAGATCCTGCCTATGCTGTTCAACAAATGAGTGAAGCATACTCAGCGCTTCAAGTAGATGAATGATTACTGAGTTCTCTTCATCGTCCATTCTCTCCATTATGAATGAGTTTTTAATGAGTTCATCCAGTCTATGGATTGCACCTTCAAACTGAACATCACAAATCTGATACCCAAGATATTGCACGTCTGTTATGATTGAAAAGACTGTACCAATGTCAAACTCCTCAATATCGGGTTCATCAGCCTCGAACCCGCCATCATACTCAACCTGATACTTTCGCTGATAGGGTGTGCCGTCTTCGTCGTAGAGGATTTTCGCTTCATCCTTCATCCGCAGAATGTAATTCCCCTGGCCAGAATCTTCCAGCACAACGTCGCCGGCATCGAAATACACACAGTAGCCCTCAAGCAACATCTCCATCTGGGCCTTTATCTCGAGCATTGCCCGCCCCATCTCGTTTTCGGCATAACGGTACACGTTCTCGTTCAACGCTTTGTGGCTTTTATCGTTCCACAACTCATAGGTGACGACAATAACAGGAATTGCAATCAAGGCGGCAGCGATGTCCACCAGCAGTCCCTTGATGTCGCCGGAGAGATTAACAGCGAAGATATACAATATTGCTCCAAAAACAGCGACCGCCAATTTCGGCCACGCTTTTAGCCACATTCTTCTTAAATGGGATTTCATCGGATCACACAGTAAACAGGTTGGAAGGAGCCATCAGATACGGAATGACTTGGATTTGGGACGTTCACTCATTCTTCTGTGTACGCAGTCCTATAAAATTCAGATATACACCGGCAGCAACGCCACCAGTCATAGCGGTTACAAGCGCTGTCGTGGCGTCCTTCAGATACGTCGGAAACCCCTATGCCCAATAGAATGTAGCACATAAGACCAGAAAACAGATTGCGATAATTAACACAAGGCCAAAAGTTTCTTTGACCACAATTTTCATGAGATTTGTCTCAGTCACATGAGGCATAACAGTTATGTAAATAGAGTCGCTCTCTAGACCTCACAAGGAGATTTGTATACTCTGAGGGATTGAAATATTGCCAACTTCCTTGCAATCAATGAGAATACCAAGTAATGACTTAAATAGTCTTCCTGCACAATCAACATTATGGGTGGGATAAGAAAAAACCCAACCAGTTCGATCCGAAGAGGTCTTGATTATCAGGACTGTTGGGCAATTAAGTTGCTTATAGAATGGATAGAGAATCCAAAGAAATATAGATGGATCCGATTTGAAACAGTCCCTGTTGAGGCTGAAAAACCCAATAAATTTTTTCTCGATGATATTGTTGCATGCGATGCAGAGGGCAACTACCATCTCTATCAAATAAAACATAGACAAGATCCGGACTCAGAAAAACTTCAACTGTGCGATCTCTTAAAACGAGAAAAAAACAAGAAAGGTGGATTAAAAGACTCCCTCATCATGAAATGGTTTTCTTCGTACTTTAATCTCAAGGGGACCGGTGGAGGGATTATTCAAGCGTCGCTTGTTACAAACGCCATTCCGGATGAAGAACTAAAACAGTATATTCTAAACAATAAAATAAACATCGATAATATCAGAAAAGGAGAATCTAAAGTTTATGAAGAGATAGAGCGGCAACTTGGAGATAACACAAAGATATCCGCATTTTTTTCGGAGTTTAATTTTATTTTCTGTGAGGAATCTGTGGAAGAACTGGAAGCCACACTTAAAGATCACCTACTCAAGGAGATCCGATTGACAGAGAACGGTGTAAATAATCTTTTCTTGAATGTACGCAAAGAATCCAGAAAACCGGAAATAGAGGACATAACATATGAAAAAGTGCTGGCATGGTGCGAATTCGACCGACCAAGATATTTAGATCAAAATTTTGAAGTCCCCAATGATTTCCAGATCTTTGATGATGACTGTCATGAAGCGACCGTAAGAGAGCTTCATAATCTACAGGGGGGTATAAAAGTATTTTATGGCAAGCCGGGTTCTGGGAAGAGTACATACCTGGCAAAACTATCTAAGATTTTAAAAAACTCGGGAATTTTTTGCGTAAATCATCACTACTACATCTCAAATGCAGATATCGAATTCAATGATCGACTCATCTCAGATAGAGTAAAAGAAGCCTTGAAAGCAGAATTTAAAATCTCTGAACAGGAAGAATCATTGGGTAATCTAACTTACAAAAATTCATTAAACACAACGCTTCGGGAATATATCCGTCAATTAGCCTTCTCACACTTTGAAGAGGGAAAACCTTTTGTGCTCATTATCGATGGTCTCGATCATGTTCCCAGATATGCAGATAAAGAAGAGTTGCTAGATCTCCTCAACGAGATCTCGTTTCTGGCACCTGGTTACTGGTTAATTCTGGGCACCCAGGAGAGTGCCAGTGAGTACTTCCCACAGATCATCATTGATCACTGCCCGGAAACCAAATGGATCGAGATTGAAGGGTTAGACAGGGATTCGATTCAAGAGATTATTGAGTATAATGATGCCGATCTCTGTTTACCTCAAAACGAACTCCAGATGTATGAATTCATCGATAAGATCGTTGAGGTAACTGATAAGAGTCCTTTAGTCCTGCGATATACCTTAAACCAACTAAAAAATAGCGCTGGAACCCGGATAGTCACAGCATATGATTGCCACAATCTTATCCCGTACTCTGGAGATATTGAACAGTATTATCAGAGACTATGGAGAAGTATTCCTGCGGATGCACAGACTATAGCAAATCTCCTTGCATCAGTTAATATCCGTTTTACAGAGGAGCAGTTATATGATTTGCTCCCTCGCGTCATATATGAGCCTCACAAAATAAGTGAAGGTTACCGAGCAATCTCTCACTTACTCAAAAGTGAACATCACAAGATACTACCCTATCATTCCAGTTTTGGACAATTCATCACGAGCACTCAAGAATATCAAATACAAAAAATTAGCCTTAAAGAAAAGATTCTGACATGGCTCAACAACTCAGCCTACGAAGATCTCAATTGGGCCGAAGCCAGGATTCTGTCGTATGAACTCGGGGATCCTGAACCACTTCTCTCCATCGATGAGAGTTGGTTAATAGAGGCACTGTGTCATCCTAGAGAGATTAGACTCATAACAACTCAATTAGCGTGGGCAGCTGAAGCCGCATTTAAGCAGCAAGAATTCGGGCTGGCACTGAAGTTCTCAAGAGCGAACGACTACCTTCGAGACGCTGCTAACTACACTGAAGTACGCAACCTGATATGGGAACAGGCATTTGAGAGTGGAAAACGAGATGGCAGGAATTACGATCTGAAATCTCTTAATGCGACCCAGGTCTATTCGGTTGCTCACTCTGCCGACAAAATGGGTTACGAGGATCTACTCCACGCTGCGCTTGAACAACTGAGAGAGATGCACAACAAGAGGCCAGACATTTTCCTGGATGATGGTTTACCTCCGGAGTTGCCGTTAAATTCCATTAAAACCCTCACATTGAAGAGAGATCATCAGGTCTCTAATGTATACAGGTATATCTCGCAGTTTGTAGATCCAGGGTGGTCAGGGAGTCTCCTCCAGGTCTATGTAACCGAACTTTTGAGAACGGAACAATTCCTAAAAGTAGATGAGTTGTATAACTGTCTATCTCTCAGTGAGAAAGGGCTGATACTAAGCTGCTTGGCAAGATACGATCTCGTTACAAATGGGAGTCGATATCTAGACCTAATTTTGAGATCTGGTGCCTCCGACGCCATCTGTTTGCTTTATCTCTTCCTGAGAGACGAAAAAACTCAATTAATTCCACCCTTACCCGAGCACAGGGACCTGGCGGGCATGCAGACAAAGCTAGACCTCAAAATTTGGGGAAAGATAAGGGATATATTTACTGACGCCTTCGTTGTGGCGATACTCTACGGCTTATACAACAGGAGCTCAGAAATCTCAACCTGGATTGAAAAAGCCGGTTCTGACATGATGCTCAGAACCGTGGCTGAGATTTATGGTGCAGGCCTAGCCACTGCATCATTGATGCAAGCGCCTGAGCCTTCAGATTACTCTCTCATCTTCTCGGACCTAAATCGGATAAAAATACCTGATGGCCAGAGTTATAATGACAAACGCCGATTAACATCGGGTCTTAGGAACTCTTTTTCAGAGATCCTGGAGATCATTTACCTGATCACGTTAAACAGGGAAGAGATACCCCATTTATCTATCAACGACTTAAATAATATCCTTTCTGGAAACTACTATAGCAGGAATGACTTTCTTGAATATCTGACACTTGGAAATCGTCAGATCCTAGATGACGAAGCCTATGACCGGTTTGTTCACGAAAAAAAGGAGGAATTAAAGGGGAGAGTAGACCCCTTTCATGAAAGAGCAAAAGAATATGCATTACTATCGAAGTTATCCACAATCCATTCTGATAGGGAGCATAGCGGTTACTTCTTGAGACAAGCAGCCTGGAACTTCGTGGGTTACGGCTATCACAAGGATATGTACCTCAATGAGGTTTTAGATACCATCAAAGTCTGTTATACAGTTAACCCGAAGGTGGCCATGGAATGTCTTAGAGAAGTTATTCCACTGGTTGAACACGTCGGAGAATATACAGATGGGGACCATACCCGTTACTTCCCGGGTCACTTGGCAGATTTCTTGGGGATCATGGATAAACAGACACTTTTCAACTATTATTTAACGAAAATAGATGAAAATGACTGGAATTTGGCAGAGACCATCTTCAATTCAATAGTTCGATCGTTGAGCTTTGATGACATAGACAAGGGTATTGCGGCAACAGCAATCGATAAATATTCGTTTAGAGTGTTAGAATCTCTGTCCGAAGAGAATTCTGCTGCAAAAGAAGTATTAGATGATATCCAAGAATTTCTTGGCCCTATAGACTACTCTGAGAGGGACACATCATCGCATATTCCATACAACACGCAAGAAGTGGATTACTCGACAGTTCTTCCGGAACTGTTGATAGAACACTTGAGAACACTTGAAGAACCCTGGGACCAGGCGAAGTATTTAACCGGATGGTTAAAGTGCTGGTTGGGACGACCTGAGGGCGATAAAAAGGAGATCCGTTCCGTAACTAACACAATCGTTGAAGAAAGCCCCCGTCGCTATATCTTTACCGAGGCACTGGATCTCCTCTACCCTCTGGAGTATCAATTTGATAGTAACAAGGCTTTTGAGTATGCATGTCTGGCCCAATCCGATAGCGGGAACTGGTACACGTACGGTGGACGTGAGGAGGAGCTAAAGCAGAGATGGGATTTTATCAAAACCCACTACCCGGAGAGATATCTGGAGTTCTTCGGGACAAGCATAAGGATGACCGCGACAAGGTACAGGTCTGAGGTGCGCTATTTTGTCCCCATTCCCAGAAGTGTAGAATATTTTGCCCTCTTTGATGAGGTAGAGAATATCGAGAAGGTCACCAGGGCGAGCGTTGAGTTTGCCAAAAATTTAATGGCCGATCTCAAACTCTCCGATCCGATCTGGACAAACTCTCATGAAACTGATAACCTGGATATATTACTCTCTCGGCTTCTCTGGCCCAGTCCGCTCGTGCGCGAGCGGGCAGCAACAGCGATCAGTCTGTTGCTCAGGGTGTCGCCTAAAAAGGAGACTATCTTTCGGAGACTTCTCCAACGGATTCATGATCAGAAGTTAGAGAGCATCATTGCCATGGGTCTGTTGCCAATTTTCCATGCCGCCAGGGAACAACCAGAGGCTGTAGCATACATCCGGACGCAAGACATTGTCGAACATCTTCCCTGTACCTCCCTCGTTGTCGAGACCCTCGTCGTTGAGATTGCTGCCGCCCTGAATCAAACCCCCACTCTGAAACCCTGCAGACCAACCATACCTGAAGTTCCCTCAGAATTCAAGCCACCTGACTACTTTAACCGCACGATACGAACTGTATTGCCGCAGGTCTATGCTGATATAGGAGAGAGGATCCAGGATAAATCTCACATCGACTTCGTAACCCGGTGGGCCTACACCTCAGAAGCTCTCAAAAAGCGCTACGGCATCAAAGAAGGATTTGACGATGTACATTATTACGGAAACGTACACTCTCCGATCCTGACAGGAATGTCCACGACGGCGAGTGAAGTTCACCGTTCCTCTTTCCTCAGGGTACTACAGTACTATCGGGATCGAGAGATAATTCCTGAGGGATTTTTCCGGGATTACACGTATATGACGCTGCCGATTGATCTTTCATTCTGGAGAGTCCGACCCGGTAGGGCACCTGTTTGGTGGCCCAGTATCGGAGAAGATGCGCAAGAAGACATCGATCTGATAAATGCAGAAGTTAGGAGTGCTGTGACACGACTGATCGGAAAAGGGGGTGACTCCAGGGTGTTGGCCCTTGAAGGGGCGGTATGTCCACCAACTGGCTGGAATGATGACCTGTCATCCAGAGTAACGTTGGTCGGGTTCGCCTACCAAGTCACCGGAGATAACATTCCTGAACCAGCATCCTTAGAAATGAGTCCTTCACACTCACTGTATATTAATCTGGACCCTCTGAAAACCCAATACCCGTTCAGTATCCTGGAACAACACGATGAGCACGAGCAGGTGGGCCGTGCTCTAATTGTTCAGGGGGATCTTATTCTGTATCCCCTCGTCGCCCGTTTGATGACGTTGCCAGCTAACTTATGGCAATGGCATCGAGGGTATCACTTACCTTTTGCTCTATCTTCGGATATATCTGAGGGGCTACAGATGCGCACAGATGAAACATGCTGGTATTATGAGGGAGAGGGGTCAGTGGTTGCACGAGGGCAGGATTGGTTGGAAGGCTTGAAGGAGCGGTATAAGCCGAATTATGAGATCCCTCATGGAACATACTTGGAGATAGACACTGACTACCTGGCCGGGTATTTGAACAGGAATTGTTGTAAATTGGGTTATATGTTAGAGATTAATCATTATTACAGGGAGCATCCATATTCCGACCCCGAGATACTAAAGAGTGCAGAATATCTCTGGATAGATCAGAACATCTTAGGATTGGATACCTCTGAAGGCACTGTGTAAAAACCAAAGATATTCCTCCATTTCTTCACCAAGTAAGGGTAGGTTTCCCCTCAATTAAAGTGCGGAGCCAGCACTATCACTCGCTGGCGGGCACCCTATGAGGGACCGAAGCCCACGTCAGAAAAAAGGCAGGAAGAAAAAATAGCCTCAGATAATTTCAAATGTGCCGCAAGTTATTTAGATCTCTGTGAATGCTCCATCCGATGTTGCTCGTGGTTTAACGGCATCAGTCGAGCGTATCGATCATGAAACTCAATCCACTGAGTTGCGAGTTCCCGATCAGCAAACTGAGTGAAATCTTCACCGTCGCCGTTCCCGACATAATCGATATGTTCGATATCTACAGGATATTCCTGGATAAACATATTGACGATGGCCATGAACGATATGTCTGCATGATGCACCTCATCACCGTACACCCAGTCTGTTCCACTGCGAACAGCTTGTACCGCCGGTTGAATCTCGTTGCGGCAGGCTTCATGAAATTTTTTTATCGTCCATGGCTGTTTTGATCGGCCAGAGGGAATATCATCCACGCATTTTCTCCAGGAAAAATCTACCTCGCGATTATCATTTATTCTGCAAATGTAAAAGCAGGGATATACCTTTCCATGAGAACCTGGTGAGTCACGAATATAGATGTGGTCTACTCCGGCTCCGACTTTCTCAAAATACCGTTTCCCTCTGTATGAGAGCAAGGTCATCATGAATTGTTCGTGCTCATCGTTCAGCGGTTCGCGATACTGGTATGACTTTATGATTTGTCTGACATACTCGCGGATTTCTTCCTTGCTCTTAAACTGCTTATCACAGATAGTATACTCCATGAGATCTCCCAGATTAGATTTGGACCGAAATTCGTGTCTGATTAATAAAACATGAGGTTCTCTATAGATATATCTCCTATGTATCTGTATGGTGCGAAAGTTGTATCGTAACCCCCACCAGTCCAATCCACGAATTGGAGCCTGAACGCCTCCCCGAACCTTATAGAGTGAAGATTGCAGGATCCTGAACTGGGATACTCCGGTTCAATTCAGAAAGCCCTAAACCGCCCCCCGTCATAGATTCTTCATGCGCTACATCGTCACCGGCGGTGCCGGCTTCATCGGCTCGAACCTTGCGGACACCTTAGCACAGCGCCACGACGTCATCATCGACAACCTCGCCACCAGGCAGTAGGTGCGC
>Ga0208462_1001499_pt1 | contig 15567 bp, 8 predicted proteins | sample AD_SCU001_MetaG_FD_184452 | JGI IMG/M metagenome (GOLD analysis project Ga0208462, IMG submission 184452) | Active sludge microbial communities of municipal wastewater-treating anaerobic digesters from China - AD_SCU001_MetaG (SPAdes) (version 2) | ecosystem: Engineered > Bioreactor > Anaerobic >...
CCGCACCCCGCCCCGGGGGTCGTCCACGTCGCCGGCATACCGGGGGATGACGTGGACGTGGAGGTGCATCACCGTCTGGCCGGCGGCGGTGCCGACGTTCACGCCGACGTTGTAGCCGTCGGGATGAAATTGTTCGTCGAGAAGGGTCTTTGCCTCCCGGACGAGGGCGAGGAGGGCGGCGAGTTCCGCGTCGGTCGCGTCGAAGAGGGTGGGGATGTGGCGGAAGGGGATGAGGAGGAGCCTCCTCGTATCCCGGTATATAGCCTAAACAACACCACTTTTCGAGATTGAAGAAAAACATTTATGAATTAGTGGACTTAGGTCAGTAAACAGCGTCTCTGAGGAAATCCAGATGGCGAGGGATAAAGATGGGGTTTATAGGTGCAGGCGTGGCCCCCATGGTGTCGGAAAAGTTCTCGGTAGAAACAAGTGGATTCATCGTAGCGTCCTGCCGTTGCTCTCGGAGGAAGAGCAGACCCTCGTCGATAAGGCGTTAGATCTCTTGGGGATTTATCTCCCTCCTTCTGACATCGATATCATTGTGAAGATCAATGTCGGTGAGGGACTCGTGACCTTTACGCACTCAGCGGACTGGAAGACCGCAACCGAGCCGATCTGTGGTGATATGGTGGGTGTTAAGGATCTCTATAGCGACCGTCCTGTCATATTCCATCGGAAACAAAAAGGAATCCCGAATATCTACCACCACAAGTGGATGTTTGTGGATGATGATTATTTGGGATTTAGTGTAAAGGAAGCAATGGAATGGTCTGAAACCTGGGAGAATTATCCAGTTGTTAAAGCGCTACTGGCGGATCCAAACGAGCATTTCCGACTTAAAATAGGCAGACAGGATTACTGGCAAGAGAAAGTCCTTGATAAGATCGGCGTCTCTCCCACGTACGAGGAACTTATCAATAGCACCTATATCGACCGGGGTCAGAACGCCCAGAATAATGTTGTCCCGAAGTATTTGCCCTTGTTCGCAAAGAAAACCGATAAGATTCTGGATTTCGGTGCAGGTTTTCACGGCCGCCACACGTTGTGGCTTCGCCAGCAGGGGTTTGACGTTACCGCTTACGATTGTGGGGCTAATGTTCAACCCGGTCTCCATGACCCCGAAGCGCTTAGCCGGCAATACGACATTGTGTTCGCATCAAACGTGTTGAACGTGCAGCCAACTGTACCGCACCTCGTTCGGGTTCTCGATCAAACATATAGTCTCATCAGACCGGGAGGGGTTTTTTTCTGTAATTTCCCAAGCGTTCCCAGAAAATGTAATGCGATCGTCACCGAGCAGGATCTTACCGAGATGCTTGATGAACGATATGCTGAGATCATCTGTCTGCGGGGCAGAACCTGGATGTGGAAATGCATTAAGGATGTAAATGTCGAACGAAATGGCGTTCCAGATACAGATAGCGTCTCATAGGGTTGATGGTGCCCGGTGAAGACGGGCTGCTCTAAAACGCTTAAACTTTCGGTGCAAATCATCTAAATGAAATCATAACTTTAATGCGCAATAACACAACACTCAAATATCAAGGTGGAGAGTTGTCCGAAACGTTCGTTTCAAAAATAATGGGTTCGCTTGTCTTTGAGAGTGATTCGTCTGGCAAAGCCAAAAAGAAATCGGAATCAGGGTCGAGTATTAAGACTACCGTCTTGGACGGGGCAGAAACACGGAGGAATATTGTTTGTTTGGTTGACGAATTGCAAAAAAACCACACAAATGAGCAGATCCTTGAACTTGTCCGCAGAAGCACTCTAGAGATTCAAGAGAAGTATGAAGCGAGCCATAACGGGTTTCGGGCGAGTCCTAAACATCCCGACTATATCGATATTGACAAGTATATTGCTTTCTTTAAGGGTTTAAAAATTTTTTATGATATGATCATGCCTGATATATCCTCATTCTCAAAAGAGGAAAAAATTGGCATTGGTGTCATAAAACCCGCAATTCAGGACATTGGAAAGGATATCATTCGAATAGAATGGATATCTGAGGGATATGAAGTCATTGATCTTGGGAAAAAAGTGTCCCCACAAGAATTCTGTGAAGCCATTGAGCACTACAATTTAGATGTCATTGGAATATCCTGCATGCGGAATGAGTGTCTCCCAGCCCTTGAAGCGTTTTTGGGGCAACTCCAAACAAAATGTTGCAAAATACCGGTCATAATCGGAGGAGTGGCCGTAAATCCAGTGGTAGCATATGAGTTTTCAGAAAAGTATCAAATACCAGTTTATTACTGTAAGGATGTCTCACAGGCAGAGAGTGTATTGAATAGGGCAATTAGCAATGAACCGATTCCTATTCCGACGATCCTTACCCCTGAGTTTTTTAAAGATTCTGATGAGGCCCTGAGCATCGCAAAGATGAATAATTTTACTTTGTATCAAGTGCCAATCGACCGGATAGCAGTCGACCAGCACTCACGTGATGGGTGCAAGGCCTGTTCTCAATATAAAAAAGCACGATGCCCGCTGGAAATCGGATATGAAAAACAGCGCTCGCTCGAAGAGAGCATGGAATTAATCACCAGTTTCCAATTTGGCGTGTTTGTTGTTACCCCTAAAACTGAAAGCGATGAGCGCGATAACAGCGATAGAGAAGATGATAAAAGGCGTTTGCGCGGTTTAATTGCTATTGAATCCGAATTGAGCCAAAGGTATGGTTACGCAATGGCGTTCAAATTTCCTCTCGTTTGTCCTTTCTGCCCCCCAAAAGATTGTTCCCTAGCTAAAGGATACTGTGCTATGGAAAAGAACTATCGTCCACTTCATGAATCCTATAACATCAATATCCCAAAAACAGCCCAGCAAATACTTGGTGAAAATATTAAAGCAGATCTCTATTCATTAATACTGGTTGGAATAAATAACAATTAAACCCCTATTCATCCAGGATTTTTTGTGAACTGATCTGATTTTTGGCAACGTAAAGAAAGCTCTGTAAATGTTGGATTTACCCCGGATCCAACCTCGATTTAAAGAAAAGAGATACAGGACCGTGGATCATTTCGCATCTATTGCAGATTATCTTGCCGTTCTGGAAGAAGGCTGGGGTATCTCACCACCTGCTTTCTCAACCAAGTGTAGATCGCCGGCAGAAGGTATTTGGCTATAGAGAGGAAATGATTGGGCAAGGTGGCAGGGCTCAGGCAAGTTACAGGAGAACTGAGACACTACCTTCGTCTCTGGAAGAACTATTCAATGGTCATCAGAAAAAATGAATTATGGTATATATCACAATCGGCACTGATTGCAGGGCTGGTGCCATTATTGTGGTATTCATCTCAATATTAGTGAGATTACATACGCACCAAAGACAAATGATTGGTTGAACTAAGGCCGGACAAGATATGGTTCAGTTATCACCGCGGAAAGAGATTGTTCCGAATTCAGTAATGAAGGCGTTAGCGTTAGATTACCCTAACGGCTTTACATTTGATACGACTACCGTTCGCTTACTTACAGATAAAGCAGGCGTAAGTATTGATGAGAACCTTCAGAGCATACTGAAGCAAACGATGTTTCGTCGCAACGACAACCTGTACTTTCTACTTGACACAGTTACCGATCTTGAAACGCGCGAAAAGATTGTTGATACTGCGGACAATCTGCTCGCAAATTATGGGTGTTTTGAAATTTCTGAATTATACTCTCTTTTCGCGGACAACCTGAACAATAGATGCATTGACGGATTGGATAACTTTGTAATGTTTTATGAGTTTATCAACAAGAGCGATGTCCGTTGCGTAACGTCACATGGAACGCGGATAGCAAGGGTGCAGGAAAACAATTTACGCAATTTATTCCTGAATATTGCAGTTCTGATTACCACTATTGTACACGAAGAATTTGGCGGCGTTGTGAGCGAAGATGATTTACAAGCAAAAATTCCCGCGTTTTCGACGAGACTCTTAGAGCAAATTATTAAAGAGGCTGCCGAGGAACTCGTAAAAACAGAAATTAATGGCATAATTTGCTATCAGACACTTGATGCGCTCGGTTTGTCGGATGAGTTTTCGATTGTGCTTTCAGAAGTGTTGGCTACGGTGGATGATATCGGGCTAACTCCATCAGAAGAAGTGATACACACGGCCTTGAGCATAAACATGGGTGTGAATTTCAAGACTGAATATAATATTCCTGACGATAAAACATACAGGCGTTTGATTGCTACTTATTATAAGGATACGCCGAGGCGGAAGTGGAAGGCCGGAATTTTCGCTGAGGTAGGAGATTAAAATGTACTCTTACGTATGGGATGAAGCAACGCGCGGATATTTGCTGACAACGCAGACCGGACGATTTGTAGCAAACGAAATAAGACCCGTGTTCGCACCCGAATTATCGCTGACTGACATGGGGGAGCGTTTTGAGTATGATGAGCTAGAAACACGTCCGCTCCTGTGGGCGCAGAAGAATGTATACCTACTGAACGGTGAAAAGGTTGCCCAACTGAATAACACCCAGTACGGCAAACCGCTCTCGCCGGAATTCTCCTTTGAAGGCAAGCTGCATCTTGAACCCGTGGACGTAGCAGCAATGGTGTCCGCGAACGCATCGAGAATGGATGTAATCGTAGCAGATGCAAAACGTCGCACTAAGGAACTATATGATGCGGGCATCGGACGGTGCGACATTGCCTATATTGCGTTTTCGGGCGGTAAAGACTCCGTAGCCCTGCTCGACATCTGCCACCGTGTATTGCCGTTGTCCATACCTGTGATATTCAGCGACACCGATATGGAGCTGCCCGACACTTACACGGTTTGGGAGGAGATAAAGAGCCTTTACCCCGAACGGGAATTTATCTGCGCTAAAGCGGAGAGCTCCGCACTTGAAAACTGGCGGCGTTTTGCCCCGCCCTCACGGACGATAAGGTGGTGCTGTTCTGTTCACAAGAGTACGCCCGCGCTTATGCTCCTCAAAGACAAACTGCACAAGCCTGCAATCAAAGTTATGGCGTTTGTTGGCGTGAGAAGCGACGAGAGTTACAGCCGCTCGTTTTATGAAGATTCTGCTAATGGTGTGAAAAATGCCTCACAGTTGAACCAGATGCCGATTCTGGACTGGGGGGCGCACGAGTTATGGCTGTACATCTTCGCTAATAATTTGATTATAAACAATGCGTACAAGAAAGGGCTCACTCGTGTTGGGTGTATAATGTGTCCGGAATCGTCAAAAAAATATGCGTGGTTTGTCGAAAAAGCATATCCGGACAGACTGAAACCATACAACGATATTATTATCGAGACGAGTAATAAGACCTTCAGAACGGCGACAGATAGAACTGAATTTATCGGCAGCCTTAACTGGCAAGCACGGAAGAGCGGTGCGGTACTAAGGGAGTCTCTGACAACCCCGCTCGAAGAGCACAACGATTTGGTTGTAACGTTCCAGAGCCCACACTTCACAAAAGATCTGTTTTATGAATGGATAAAGACGCTCGGAATGGTCGTAAAGGACCGAGGTACAGGGCAGCAACGTTTGAAACTGCCGAACACGTTAGATGACGGGATTCCGTTCTGCTATAATGCGCCTTACACTGGTGGCGGTATAGCAACATTCGAATTCCGCGATATCAACGAAAAATGGATGTTGTTACCCTTCCTGAAAGCGTTTATGAAAAAAGTCTCAGCTTGCGTTGCCTGCCGCAGTTGCGAAGCAGAATGTCCTGTCGGAGCAATTACCGTTAAAATCGACAAATTAAAGGTTGATGGTATGAAATGTATCAAATGTCGAAAATGCTACGATATTGATAATGCTTGTTGGAGGTTTATGTCTATGAGGGTGCCCGAAAAATCACAATCTGCCGCTGTTTCCATCAACAACTACTATAATTTCGGTTTGCGCGAAGGAGATAAGGAAACTTGGGTTTCTTGCCTTGTCGAATTAGGGGAGCAATTTTTCCCTTGGCACACCAACCATCCGCTTGGAGAACCAAAGGTTAAGTCGGCACGTAGCTGGTTTATCCAATCATCATTGATTTACAGCAACAATAAGAAAACTACCCCGCTCGTGGAGTTGTTTAGGAAGCACGGCAGCGAGTATTCGGTCGGTTGGGAGTTCATATGGACATCCTTATCCAACAACGCAGACATTGTAAAATGGTTCGTAACCGCAACTGAGATAGACAGAGCCTACACGACTGAACAACTATCTGAGATGCTTGGTAGTAGCAATCCAAGCCTTGGGAAATCTACGGTTAACGGTGGACTTGCCGCTTTGAAAGATATGTTCACCAAATCTCCTCTTGGTGGCAAGGGCGCGGTCACCCTCCCTGAAATGAAAGGTAAAACCGTCAAAAGCATTACTCGCAAGGCAAAAGACGTGAACCCACTGACAATTTTGTATGGATTATATCTTATTGCTGCAAAGGCAGAGCGTGGCAGCTTTACCGTTCGTGAACTGTTGGCAGTTGACGGAGGGTCGGCGTATGTGTCACCGATGGTGGCGTTCGGTATAAGCCCCGACACCTTTAAGAGGCAATGTGAGGGGCTGAAAAGCAAATACCCCGATTATATTGAAACCACGTTCACGCACGGCAATGACGAGTTGACCGTGTTCCCAAAGAAACACGTCGCTGAAGATATTATTAAGCTTGCGCTGGGGGAATAGATGGTGGAAAAACGTCATTACGTGGATTTTTTCACCGTCCCGCAGGAATACACCGCGAATATGACCCGTGAGGCGATTAATGAAACGCCGGAGACGTGGCTTGATTTCTATCCCCACACCAAGTATGTGGAATTTCTGAATACTCTCCTTCAAGTGATCAACGGTGGTTCAAAGTCTATCTGGCTTACGGGTAACTATGGCACGGGAAAATCAAACGCCGCTCTTGTCACGCAAAAACTGTTTATGGATGACGAGGTACGTGTGCGGAAATGGTTTGACCGGTGCAAAGGCGCGCTCTCGGACGGTGCGACATTGCTGGACAACCTGCTTGACCGCCGCAGTGAGGGCACGCTTGTCGTCTACGACTATAATGCACTTGGCGTAGGGCCGAACGATGACTTCATTGTCCGCTTGGAGCGCGGTATCGAGGCAGCGTTGGCCGAAATGGGTATGTTCATTCCCTCAACATCCAACACAAACGAAATTATTACCCGTTTACACCGCGAGGGGCAGAAGTTCTTTGAGACGCGGGATTCAATGCAGGGAGAACTTGCATACTTGAACGCAAGCATTAAGACTGTAGACCAGCTTGTCACGAAGTTGCAGCAAGCCCCTCGCACGGAAGAGGCGTTGAACCAGTTGCTCAGTGATGTCCAAAAGGTTTTCCATAAGGACAAGATCTACCTGGACACCGATGTTACGGCGTTCAAAAGTTGGGTATCTGAAATAGTAACTGCAAATGAACTGAAACGAATTGTATTCATTTTTGATGAGTTTCACCCGTTTATCGAAGCCAACAAGGAAAATTTGAAGACGTTTGAGCAGCTCGCTGAGGATCCCGGGCTTAGCCATTTCTATTTTGTTCCGGTTACCCACATGTCTATAACGGCGTACTTTGCGGAGGGCAGTGCAAACGCTAAGAAGTCTAATGACCGATTTCACTTCCGTAACCTGCAAATGCCCAACGATACGGCGTTCAAACTCGCTGCTCACGCTATGAAGGCAAAAACTGATGACCCTTCGCTAGTTGAGGAGTGGAAGCAGGAGAAAAACACGCTATGGGAGGCGGTGCGCGGTATTGCAGAAGTGCATTTCAAACCTGAGGATGTGAGCAAGCAGTCGTTCTATGATATTCTTCCGATTCACCCGATGACTGCGTTCTTGCTGAAATTCTTGTCGGAATCTGCCCGCTCAAACCAGCGAAGCATTTTTGAGTATCTCAAAGGTAGCGCAGATGGGCGTGAATTCCAGGACTTCATCCGTGTTGGAGGGCCGGGCATAAAGAGCAAACAATTCTTGACTGCTGACTATCTGTGGAAATATTTCATTGAGCGTGACGATTTAGGGCTGAACAAGGAGATTGTTGCTATTCGCTCAGAATTTGAGCGGATTAAGAGTCGTGAGTTCCAAAACAGGGACGATGACGATGATGATGTTCGCGTTTTGAAAGCGGTACTGTTGTTCTGTTTGCTTGCCCGCCTCAACCCCGATGGACATGAGAGGTTGAAACCGACCGTGGAGAATATTGGATTGGCGTTCCAAGGTGATGGGGCGATAGTTGGCGTAGATGGAATTATCAAAAGTTTAGCCGATAAGCATTGTTTCAGCGTAGTCAACGGCAACATTGAGTTGTTTGCGACGTCTGTCGGCGGCGTGGAGTTGCAAACTAAAATCGCGGAATATGAGAATAAATTCCATGACTTGTTGTCGAGTAAAACTGAAGATATGCTGAAAGCGCATAAAAAAAGCGATATTTCCAAATTCTCGGATGGCCGATTTGATGTACGCGTGTCGGACATTGGGCATACCACGCTAACTAACATTACTGCGTCAAAGCGTGATTTATATAGCAATGGTCAAAACAAGGATACCGGTGCAGTATGCCTTTGGTTTGTTGTTGCTAAAAATAAGGATGAGCAATTACAGATACCTGACAAAATTAACAGCATTCTTACCCAACTCCGCGATCACCGCATTGTGATGTTTGCATTTCCGCACCTCACGTTCTGTGACACAAACCAGAACCTCTGGAATGAATATGTTTCACAATTTGCCCACTCTATGCTTGAGAGTGGCGTTGCGAAAGAGCAGCGTGAGGTCGCTATAAGGAAACTTGATGAAGAGTGGTTTGCCAAAATCAAGAAGCAAGATACACAAATAAGGGCCTACACGGTCTTAAACGGACAGGTCATCGCCAACGACACATCCTGGAGCCAATTCAGAAACATTATCAGCGATTACGTTCGCAGAACGCTCCCTTGTTGTGTGGACTATTTAACGGATCAGACAACGGCTTTTGGTAAAACTGCGCTGAAAGCGTGGGCAACTGCAGGTATTCAGTTTGATGCCACCTCGGGGCAATATCGACAACAGGTGGAGTCGTTTAAGAAACAAGGCATAACTGCGGATGTAAATTGGTTCAAACAAAACGCCAATCACCCGATTCCACAGATACGCTTGCTGATCGATAAAAAGATTGCAAATACGATAGGCAAAGGCTCACCTCTGTCTGTCCGTAAGATATACATTGAACTTCAACGTGCCCCATATGGTATGAAGTGGAACGCCCTCAGCGCATTTGTGCTGGGTATTGCGTTCCGTCACATCCTCGACAAAGGCTATCGATGGGATAATCTGCAACAAACAGGTGCATTGGATACTGATAGTCTTGCTGAAATCATCGAGTCCGTGGTCAAGGATGACGGGCAGGGCAAAATCAAAGGCGAGAAATTTATTTGTCGTCTTTCACGGGAAGAGAAGGCCTTCGTTGAGAAAGCCCCTCGTATGTTCAATATAGTTAACGCGACAGAGGATGCTCGTGTTGAAGATGTTCTTTTACAGATCCAGAACCGTGTAGAACAAATATCTGGTCGCGTGCCGCTGTGGGTATTATCGAAATATATCTGCGAGACCGATGAACCACTCGCAGAGGATATTTCCATTGTACTAAACAAGATTTGCTTGGCGGGAAGTACAAGTTCCAAAAGTGGCAAATCTGAAGAACGCTTAAACGCCATAAAAGAGGTTGGACAGTTCATCCTCAACAATGATAGACTTGCAGATACTGTAGCAAGTTATATCCGCCCTGAAATTTTTGTGACGGCGTTCCAAATATATGTGGACAAGGCTGCGCCCGCTCTTGTTTTGCTTGCGAAGGAAGTCGGCGATGTCTCACATGGGTACTGTCAGGCGATACTCGGCAAAACCGCTGAAACTGCCGGCTTGCTCTGGAACCAAGTTGATATTACAGAGGAAATTGACGAAACAATAAAGGAATACGAGGTTATTAAACTTCTGAAACCTATAGCAGGCTTTAGCGGTTTTGTACCGTACAGATCTGCCATTGAGACTTTGCGGGAAGCGGTGGTAGAACATAATAAACTGCCGAAATCGCTCATTGTTTCCGCTGTGCCGTCATTGTCGGTGATGCTCTCGGCAATTTCCAATAACGGTGCGGTTCAAGATATAAAAGATGGGTTGGAGCAGAACGAAGATTTTGTCACTAAACTGTTCTTTGACGTGACACATGCAATGTCCATCAAACTGCTGAAACAGCGGCTAAACAATGTAGCAATATCAGACTCTGACTTGTTAAAGATATACAGCGGTTTGGCGAGCGGATTTGCTCGCGATGAAAACGTGTTCTTAGATGATGTCCGCGCGAAAATTGAGAATTTCGTCAAGAACTCCGTTGCCCAAAATATTAAGGCCGAATGGAGGCGGTTAACCGATACAGATACACCATCTGCGTGGGCAAACAGCAATGGTATTCCTGCTCGGTTTATTTTGAACAACATTGCAGAAGCAAACGATATAATTTCAGCAGTTCAGACACCGGAGCAGTTCTCTTCGTACAAACTCAACACGTTACTGAACGTACTGAGTGTGCTTGACTCTGTTGACATTGCAAAATGTCATGAACTGTTTCGAAACGAGACCGTTCCAAGCCAATTCGCTAAATTCAACATCAGCTTGCCAGCGTTGCTCGACTTTTTGAGAAACAACTATGGTAATCAGCCGAACAACTGGCCGCCGAAATTGGACATCGGCGATTTTGTTCGCAGGGAGTATAAAGGGACTTTTGCGCCACAAGTTACCGATAAAATTAAGAAAACTTCGGCCGAAGACCTGAAAAGCCGCCTATTACAGTTGGCACAAGATAACCCCGAATTGGGACTACTGTTTTGGGAGTGATGGTGATGAGATACACGCTTAATGAATATTATCCGCACGCACATAGCACTGCAACTCGCGCGGAAGTCTATTCTGACAATATTACGGCGGCTAATCTACTTGCGTATCACATGCAAAATGGAGCGGTAGAACTTGCTGTCGGTGAATGCATCAGCACAAATGAACTCCACTTGCCTATGCCCGATACGTTAATGCAAGCATTGGACCCGAAGATTGCTGCTGCCAATAAGCGTGTTATCATCACCGGCATAGATGCTTACATGTTGTTACTCAGCAAGGAAAACATTGACGTATTTATGGTCGCCTTGCATAAACGAATTGATGCCGGCAAGCTGAATGCGGCATTCTTGATAGGTGGCAACTACTTTGACGGTTCGGTGTTCTCCAACGAAAAGTATGAGGACACCTTAAGAGTTGTCTATATAGGTAATACTCAGCAATCTCTTACTCTATTAACTGTATCTGTTATCCCAGAAAAGTGGATTCGCAGTGACAGCAACTCGACCAGCTGGAACGCTCTTTTGAAAAATCTTGGAAAATTTGAACCCCCTTCCGGGAATTATACACTCGTCTTAGACAATTACTCTAACAAGCAACCTGGTCTTTCGGACATTGTTTTACAGTTTCTTGACGTTGCCCACGTAGCTAAAAAAATTTATGACATTGATGAGAATCTGCCGCAAAGCGTTCTTGAAACTCTCGTGGCACAATGCAAGGATAGCAATACAACTCCGATTAAATTAATAAAATCAAAATTCGGGGAGAATAATGCGAATATACGGCTTGCCGTCAAACGTCTCCTTGAATTGCGAGATGACACGATGTGGCCGGCTTATGTTTGGTTTCTTGCGAAATTTATCGACAGCAATTCGTATTTGATGAAAACACTGTTGACAGACGTGGCCAGTGATAATTTATTGCGGCTGTATGTGTGTGACACAGCGATAACGCTTCTTGATGATCCAAACGCGACAAGCTATGCGAACGAAAGAGCAATTGCCTTAAAGGAAATTGACGGTACAGGCGATTCGCTGATAATAGAGTTCATTTCAAAGGTTAAAAATTCCCCCAGCGAAGCGGTGGCGTGTTGGCTTAACTGTGGAACAGAAGCGGAGCATATAGAAATAATCCGTCGGGTTGGAGAGAGCGATTTGACCATTGGATTGCCTCAAATATGGCATGATCTGTACCCATTGCTCGCTGACTACTTATCGGATAGTTATGACTACGGCAACAGTGAACTAACCGCCTACTTCCGTGATTATCGCAGGTTAAAAATCACCGATTGCATATCTGAGGACTTTGTAAAGAGGGTATCCTCGTTAGTCTTGCCATCTACGATTGTTTCTCGTGATGTTGTCCTGCAAGACCTATCCGCCGATGAAAATGTGGCTTTGCTTGTTGTTGACGGAATGGGAGCAGAGTATCTCCCGCTTATCCTTGGTATGGCAAAACGCAAGGCACTGAATGTAGAATCCGCTACCGTCGCCGCTGCGAAACTCCCTACATCGACAGAAATCAATCGCATAAAGTGGGTTCAGACTAGATGTTTGGATCCAATACACGAGATTGACACTATTGCTCATAATGGAGCGGCCAAGCACGAAAGTTGCGCTCCATCCCGCAACATTGAGGCGTCGTTGCGTGTATTTGAGAGGATCATGAATTGCGTTGCAAGTGGACTAACCCAATTCGAGCGTGTCGTTGTGACCGCCGACCACGGTTCATCACGACTTGCCATCCTTGCTCATGCAAAGGGATTAAGTACGACTTTGCAGTGGGATGGTGAGCCACCGCAAGATTGGCGTTATGCTGTTGCACCGCCGGATGCGACACGTCCGCCTGGGTTAGAATCATCTTACGATGTCGATACCGGCAAAACATATTGGGTTGTGCGCGATTATAACCGTTTGCCGAAAAAAGGTCCGAAGCTAAATGAGCTTCACGACGGAGGATCTCTCGAAGAACGGTTAGTTCCGGTTGTTGTATTCTCGAAGGCGAAAGTCGAAAATCAACCGCAGCAACGTGGCAAACAGCTAGTTGAGCAGCTTGTTGAGAGAATGGATTTTGATATTTGAGGACGATGATCGAGATGTATGACATTACCAAACTGCGCCAGCACTTTCCGATGACCACGGTCTACAAAGATCCTTCTGTAATGGCAATGTTTCTGAGCGCCAAGATACCCGCTTTTCTGCGTGATTGGATCCTGAAACGCAAGGCGGGCAACGATGGGCGCATCAGCGACACTGACGCGCTCAGCACTTACATCGGCACAATTATTCCGCGTCGCGAGGAAAAAGGACATCTCGAAGATGAGGCTCGCTCCAACGGTGAAACGCGTCAGTTTCTCGCAAGGATCGACGTGATCTTCAATTCCAAGGCAAATTATTACACGTTTGAGATACCTTCGCTTGGATTTGCTCATAATCAGACCCTCGTCGAAGATTATGTGTGGGATAGAATCAAAGGTGAACTCATCGGTGAAGCCGGCGGTTGGGGATTGATAAAGCTTGGCTATATGCCACCTGAGGGGAATAAAAACAACGGTAAATTTACGCTCCTTGATTACAAAAGTTTTTGCCCCTATGAGGTAAGCGTTGACGCATTTCGCGAAGCAAGGAAAAACTTTAGCACCGAAGAGTGGATGGATATTATCCTTGGGGCAATTGACTATAATCCCGATGGATATGCTAATGCTAAAATCAATGGTCACGACTTGCTTCCAAGCGAAATATGGGAAGCGAAACATGCTATGTTGACGCGCTTGTTACCGTTCATTGAGCCGCGTGTTAATTTGGTGGAACTTGCTCCACAGCAGACAGGCAAGTCATACATTTTTGGCAAGGTTGGCAAATACGGCTGGCTTGCGGGAGGCGGTAGCCTTAGCCGCGCGAAGTTGTTCTATGACATCTCTTCGAAGAAATTTGGAACAGTCACTTCAAACGACTTTGTCGCCATCGACGAGATTAAGTCTATACACTTTAACGACCCCGCCGAAATGCAAGGTATACTTAAGGGTTACATGGAAGATGGTTTTGTCAATGTCGCGGGAGTTAAGGTAGAAGGTGATGCCGGAATAATTCTCCTTGGCAACATTGACGTGAACGATATGGAAGCCACAAAGGACATGTTCCGTGAGTTGCCGGACGTGTTCCGGGATGCCGCGCTTATTGAGCGTATTCACGGTTTTATACCCGGTAGAAAGATTCCATCGCTTACTGATGCAATGATTGTCAATGACTGGGCGTTGAACACTGAATATTTCACTGAGATTATGCATCTAATGCGTACACCCGCTGAAACACTCCGCTATCGTGGACTTGTGGAACAATTGGTTCAGACCAGACAGGGCGTGGATAAGCGCGAAAAAGAAGCCGTGCTGCGCCTCTGCACGGCTTATATGAAATTATTCCTGCCACACGCCGACGCTGAACTGATAAAGGATGCGGCCTTCAGAAAGGATTTCAAACTGTATTGTCTGCAACCAGCAGTCAGAATGAGAGACACTGTGTTACAGCAAATGAAGATAATCGACTCTGCCCAATTCGGACAAAGGAGTCTGTCATCGTATAAGTTGAGGGAAGAATAGTCTATGAGCAAGCACACCGAATGTTACCAGTGTGAGACAGAGCTCAGTAAAATTGCAGTCGGGCTTAATAAGAAACTGCTTGATAGAAACTCCAAGCGATTCTACTGCCTTGATTGCTTAGCTGCTTACCTTGAGGTTACTACCGACGACCTCCTCGCCAAGGTCGAGGAATTTAAGGAGCAGGGTTGTACGCTGTTTTAAGGAAAGGTGATACAATGATTTACGCTGATAATGCCGCGACAACGCGGATTTCCAACCGAGCACTTGAGGAGATGCTTCCGTTTTTGCGCGAGCAATACGGAAACGCATCCAGCCAGTATTCGTTTGGAGTAAAAGCCAAACGCGCCGTAGAACATGCTCGGAAACAAGTTGCGGCGGCCATCGGCGCAGAGCCGCCAGAAATCACATTTACCTCCGGTGGGTCGGAAGCAAACAGTTGGGTACTTCGCTGTGTTGCAGAAACTTACCGCAACGAGTCGATTCACATCATAACCTCAGCCATTGAACACCACTCTGTCCTGAACGCTTGCCGTGCGCTTGAACAAGGTGGCGGCGTTGAGGTTACCTTCCTGCCTGTCGATAATACGGGACGAGTTTCGGTTGAGGATGTTAAGACGGCAATAAAGCATAACACAAAATTGGTATCGATTATGCTTGCCAATAACGAAATCGGAACAATTCAGCCGATTACTCAGATTGGTGCCTTCCTTAAAAGACAAGATATCCTGTTCCATACCGATGCGGTGCAAGCCGTCGGTCACATTCCTGTGGATGTTAATGACCTACGAGTCGACTTCTTAACCGCTTCTGCCCATAAGTTCAACGGGGCTAAAGGAACGGGAATCCTGTACAAGCGATCAGGCTTAAACCTGCTACCGTTGGTATTCGGTGGTGAACAAGAGCGCGGGCTTCGCGCTGGAACAGAAAATGTTGCTGGAATAGTATCAGCGGGTTTCGCTATCGAAGAAAGCATTAGCGAAATGGCTGAGGAGGCAAAGCGACTAAGATCAATGGTTGAAGTTACAGTAGAAGGTATAAAAGAAAAAATACCCTCTGTTAGGGTCAATGGAGATACCAAATTCTGTTTACCTGGCACGGTCAATCTCGGTTTTAATGGCATTTCAGGTGAGTCGCTTATGCATCTACTTGAT
>Ga0208462_1001504_pt1 | contig 15549 bp, 15 predicted proteins | sample AD_SCU001_MetaG_FD_184452 | JGI IMG/M metagenome (GOLD analysis project Ga0208462, IMG submission 184452) | Active sludge microbial communities of municipal wastewater-treating anaerobic digesters from China - AD_SCU001_MetaG (SPAdes) (version 2) | ecosystem: Engineered > Bioreactor > Anaerobic...
GACGCAGGGCAGAGATCTCCGCCCGGCAGGTGGACCCAGGTGTTGACCTTGAGGTCGTTGACCCGGAGGAGATCCCCACCCCGGTGCTCGAAGATAAGGCGGAAGTCCTCGTCTGCCACATTTCCCATGGTATATACCGCAAGATCCACCGAGGGTGCAGCCTCCTTTACGTCGACAGCTCCGCTGGCAAAGGCAGCGACAAGCGCGGCGAGGATGACCACGATCACTAGGAGGAGCATGACCCCGACGACCGGGGAGACCCCGGCCTCCCGGTCTACCATACGCTCACCTCGACGTTTACGGTCCGGAGGGTTACGGTCACAGGTAGGTTGAACGTAAGCGTATGAGTATGAGACAGTTGATCGTACTTGTAGTCCCTGGAGTTGGGGACCTTTCCCTTAACCTCATTGCATTCTCCTTCCAGAATTTCTCCCATCATCTCGGATACATTATCGTAGCTGGCGGTGCAGTTTTCGAGGACGATTTTGTCCACGTTCTTCAGGTATGACTCCGAAGCGGTTGCATTCACCCCGAGCGTGGCTATCCCGCTCCCGGTGATGAACGACCTGCCCTCCTTCGAGGTGGTGAGGTTCACCACGGTGATGATGACCTCAGGGTTACCATCGGGTGGGTCGACCTCCACCAGTTTGATGAGTGATCTGAGGAATCCGGCCCCCCTATCTTCTAGCGCCTCATCCATCGTGTTGTACCGCGATGACTGCGGCACCGTCACATTGTCTTTCTTCACCGCAACGAACCCGTACTCCCAGAGGTAGCCCTGCGGCTCCCAGGAGGTGAACGATGGCACGTAGGAGACGTTCGCCAGAGAGACGTTCCCCGTCATCGTCTCATCCGTCGTATTGGTGACGGTCACGTTCACCAGGGGCCGTTCCTCTATGGTAACCAGTCCACTTGAACGAACCGGACTTAAGAGAATATCACCCCCGCCGAGGGAGAAGGGTTCACTGAACCGGGCCGGTTTCTTATGCGATATCACATAGTAGATATCAGAATCAAACCTGACAAAAGCGTTCGCCACCTCCCGGGAGTGCTCGATCTCTGACTGCTGTTTCAGCCCGGGAAGATACGTCGCAGAGTAGATCGCGAGCAACGTGGCTATGATGCCGAGGATCAACATCATCGCGATCACGGTCGAGACCGCTTCGTCCTTCTCCATCATTTGACCTCCCCCGAGTAGATGACGGTCTTCGGTGTGACGAGCCGCACGATGTCTCTTTCTTCAAGGGGTGAATTGATCGTGACATTCAGGCATCCGCCGAGGTCAAAGGCTTTGACACTTTTGTTCTGGTGATCAAAGACGTCTTCCGGGTGATACTCGTTCCTCCCGCTCTCATTAATGACGACCACTGCCAGGTCCTTCCCCTCCACCCAGTCGCCCCCCTTGTGCCAGAAGACCACCGTGGTATCGCCGGATTTGTTCACCATCGCAACATCAACGCTTGGCTCCCTGCCGCCCGGGACCAGGGAGAACGCCGACGTGGCGAAGAGGGCGACCAGCATGATGACCAGAGTTATCATGATCATCTCACCGACGACCGAGGATACCGCCTCATCATTTTGTTTGTTATCGTTCACTGAACTCACCTCATATGACGTAGACAAAGAGGATCACCGTCGCGGCCAGCATCACACAGACATGCTTTAAGCCGGCAAGTACACTGTTCGAAGAGAGCTGTCCTGCCATGATCCCCGAGAAGAACCCGAGGATGATACCGATGTGGAACATTTCCTGGACGTTCGAAGCGATATCAAAAGCGACGTCAAACGCCTCGAAGCTCGATATAAAGGCGACGTTTAACTGGTAGGACGAGTAGAGGTAGATGCCAAACGAGAGATAGATCACTGCCAGGTAGACGAACGAGACATTCAGCCGCTTTGTCTTCATCTTGATGTAGTGCTGGAGATCGTTGATCGCGATAGTCAGGATCTCGCGGATGTAATCGGTCACCTCGCTTGCCCGCACCAGGAGAGAGATCGCCCGCTTCACTGAGACAAGACCGATACGCTCTTCCATCCGAACAAGAGCACCTGAAACGCTGGATCCGAACCTGAGCTCCTCAGCGACAATCTTTATCTCACGGGAGAGAACGCCCATCTTACTGCTGGAGATCATGAAGATGGCCCCCTGCAGTGTCATGCCGACATCCCGCATATCTGCGATCTCGGCGAGGAAGGCAGGGAGCTGTTCCTCGACCTTCATGACATATCGGCGGCGTACCTCATAGGCGATCATCACCGGTATCACGGCCACGATGATGGCCAGACAAAGAAACATCTCTGTGGTAAAGGAGGGGAAGACCGACCCGAAGGAGCCAAACTGGTAACTGAGGAAGAGAGCACAGAGCAGCCCTATGCCGATCATCGCCCCGATAGTGTAGTCGGAGATGTAAAAGGCCATCGGATGGCGGAGGATCTCTAAGATGCGTAACCAGCGTTTTCTTGACTCAAAGGTCTTGAAGAACTTCCTATCAGGTTCTTCCTTGATGGCGGGATCCAGGATATCATCACTGAACTCGGACTCCCGTATCTCACGGCGCGCGATGTCAAGGTTATCAGGCGGAAGGAGGACGTAGAGGATGAAGATGAGGGCGCTCGCTCCCAGCGGGAGACCGAGGTACATGAGCGGCATGAGACCTTCAAGGGGAGACTGCCCGCTGAGGTTCTGGGCGACCAGGATGATGATGATCGCGATCGGTCCCGCGACAAACGCGGTCACGTAGATCTCAGCGATCATCTCCAGGATCTGGAGCAGAGCCTCCTGCTCCTGTCGGGCAAGCTCCCGGTAGGTCTCCGACTTGGTGTTGAAGAACGTGGTGAGACTGCCTCCGCTCTGGTAGACCAGCAAGAGGTCGTTTATCAGTTCCTTGAAGTTGGCAGAGGGCGTAACCTCCATGACGTTCTGCATCGCCGTGATAAGGTCCAGACCGAACAACTCCACATCCCTGACAATGAGCCCGCACTCCTTTGAGACCTCACCATAGAGGTCGCCCGCCTCGTAAACACCCCGAAATATCTCGTAGAGCGTGAAAGTGGATGAGAGTGCCTGCATGTAGGTTACCGCGTGGGGGAGGTCAACCTCGATCCGCGTCCGGCGTCCTTCTGCCAGGAGGCGTGGGTAGAAGTAGATGGCAAAGGGGAGCAGACCGATAAGGGCAACAAAACCGATCAGAATGGTAACGCCGTAGGGGAGGAAGGGAAGAATGTTGACCTCGATCCCGAAGAGGGATAGGAGGAGCGTGGCGAGGAGATAGAAAAAGGTGGCAAGCAGGGTTATGATCAGGCCATACTGCAGGTAACGGTTGGCGGGGATCGGCATGTGAGCTGAGAGTAACGCGTGGGCCACCTTATCCCTGAAGTTATGGAACACTGCTATCCCCTTCATTCCCGTTCCTGCATCATTATTTTCTGTATCAGCTGCCCGACCCTTGCAGGAGTGAGGGGGCCCGCCTGGACCATATCCTCAAGAGCGGTTCGTCGGAGAGCAATGGCTCCTTCAAGCTGCTCCCTGCTCCAGCCATTCCGGTAAGCGATACTGTCAAAGACGGCCGACTGCTCATACACCCTGGCGAAACTATCACTCCGGTGATCCCAGGTGAAGAGCGGTTCCCACCGAACCTCATTATCGACGACCTCGATCTCGTTCAGCGAGAGACACCGGCGGAAACCCCGTCCCTCATCATAGAGGAGGCTCTGCACCAGGATCAGGTCGAGGGCGTTGAACATCGCCACCGGGACGTTGATGGGGTCATGGATCAGGCGGTTCACGGTCTCGCGCACGTTTCCTGCATGGACCGTGGAGTAGGTGGTGTGTCCGGTGTTCATCGCCTGGAAGAGGGTCTGCGCCTCCTCGCCACGCACCTCGCCGACGATGATGTACTCGGGCCGCTGGCGCAACGCTGCCTTCAGGAGATGGAACATGCCGACGTTGCCGGTGCCGGTGACGCTGGTGCTTTCCCGTGTCCGCATTGCTAACCAATTCTTATGCGGGAGCTGGATCTCACGGGTATCCTCGATGGAGACAATCTTTGCTACCGGTGGTATGAAGAACGAGATTGCGTTCATCGTCGAAGTCTTGCCGCATGCCGTTCCCCCCGATATGATCATGCTCTTCCGGCTCACGACCGCAAGCCAGATGTGCGCCATCAGGTCAAGGTCATAGGTATGGTTGGCGATCAGGTCAACCGGAGTCATGGGATCGGCACGGAACTTCCTGATGGTGAACGAGCTTCCCCTGGAGGAGATGAGATCTGAGTAGGTGATCTGTGCCCGCGATCCCTCAGGGAGGGCGGCATCGATGAGCGGGGTCGAGAGCGAGAGCTGCTTGTCAGCCTTCTGGGCGAGTTTGAGCACGAACTTATTCAGTTCTTCCCCGCCAAAGGTGCGGTTCGTCTGGATGTTGGCGTATCTCCGGTGGTAGAGAAAGATCGGGATACCGGGACCGTTGCAGGTGATGTCCTCGATCCTATCATCGTTCATCAGGGGATCCAGTTTCCCGTAGCCGGTGAAGTTGCGCCTGAGGTAGTATATGAGCACCTCCACCCGCTCATCAGGCGTCTCGGGGTCGAAAGAACGGATCACCCTTCTGAGGAGGTTCAGGTCAAGACCGAATTCATCCCTCTTGCGGGCGGTATCGTAGATCAGCATCGACCTGAGCTGTCCAAACGTCTCCTCAAGGATGATCAGCTCCTTCTCCGTGACCCCGGGTTCAACGACATCGTAACCGAGGGTGATCGGATCCTTGCGGTAGATGTTGGCGTAGGAGAAGGGGGGGATCAGCCAGTAGCGTTCAATCACATCCACATCCGGATCCGCAGGGGGGAGGTCCAGGATCAAGGGCGTGGGGTCCGGAATTTCATCTGTGGCGGCACTTTCGCGAGGGATCTCTTTCGCCTTCTTCCTGAATAGGGAGGAGATCTTCTCCCCGATGAGAGAGGAGAAGTCGAGCATTATATTCCCCCGGGATAACCATTTCCGGGCGGTCTGCCGTGATACTCGATGACTACATCCACCGCGCAGTTCCTGACAAAGACCGCCAGGGCGTATTCTCCCGGGCCGAAGACGGCCTCGTTCTTACGCGATTCCGCGCCGTAGACCGTCTGCCAGCCAAAGATCCGGTCAAGGACTGCGACATCGTCTTCGATGCGGTAGAGCGCGAACCGGGCGTCGCTGTAAGGGGTCATCCCCTTAGAGCCGCCAGAGCCCGCATTCTGGATCGTATACGTGATCCGCCAGGGGACCGGGGCGATGATTTCAGCAAAGCCCTGGGACGAGTAGGCCCCGGGATTTTCAAGCAGGGGATCGCGCATATCGATGAGGTTCTCGTGGAGACGCCATTTGTCGTTGTAGCTCCAGGAGATCCCGGCCGGGTACCAGGTGCTCGTGTAGTAGTCCTCCACCGGTTTCAGCCAGGTCTTCAATGCCGGTGAGACTTCGGATACCGGGATGCGGAGAATCTCCGTGAGACTCTCGTCTGCCAGGAACGGGGGCGCCTCGTCGAGCGGTTGTTTCCCGGCGATGGTGGTACCGGCATCGAGGCGGTCGTCCCGCGAGAGGGGGCGGCCCAGCCAGAGGCCGTCACCACCGTTGAAGTACGGAGCCATTCCGTCGTAGGCGCTCCGCGGAAAACCTTTCTCCGCGGTATCCACGGTCCAGGCCGCATTGACGATGACCGGCTGGTTCCAGACAGCGTCTTCCACGACGATGATATGGGCATCGGCAGGGATTGTCCCGGCAACAAACGTCCGGTTCGCCGGATAATACCGGAGAGCGCTGACGTTACCGGATGATGTGGCGTTGTGCCAGACAGCCTCACCAGAGTACCAGCCGGATTTGAGATCAGCACCCTCCGGGGAGATGACGATGGGGGTCGTGTTCCCGGGATAGTAGACAAACTTGCCTGCCGGGACCTCCGCGACGGTCCAGTGAATCCGCCCGGGAACTGTGCCGTCGGTGACCAGGGCGAGAGCGGTGGCCTCGGGGATGATCGTGCGCCGGTCGTATGCCACCGGGTAGTAGAGGAGGCCGACACCGTAACCCATCCGGTTGAGGATGGCGGCGGCAAGGATGGCATGGTCTTCACTATCTCCTCCCCCGGCAGCAAGGGTTATGACCGGGTAGTTCGGGTACGCGTTGGTCGCATGGCGTTCTTCGTCTGTCGTGTAGCTGAGGCTCTCCACAAAGGCGAGGACGTTGCCGACGGTGTCGCAATTGCCATACCCGAGCGCAAGGGAGGTATCGAGGAACCAGTCTGCGAGGGCGGCGATGATACCGTCGTCGCCTTCGGTCACGACAAACTCGGCCATGCGCTCCAGTTTCTCGTCGTAAGTCCCATTGGATAGGGAGACAAACCGCTGGTGGGTGGCGCCGGGGATGAGGAGGCCCTTTGTCATCGCATTTCCGCGGTACGACCAGACGTAGGTCTTCTGGATCGGGGCCTCCCTCTTCACCACCACCTCCTGATCGTCAGGATCATAGGAGGGTTCAGGCCCGGGCCCATCGAGGACTGGATCTGGCTCAGGGACGTCTTCGTCACCACCGAGAAGACCGGAGAACTGGAGAGCAGCAACAGCGCCGATGATGACGATCGCGACTACAAGGACGACTATGATCTTGTTGAACAGGGTCTCGTCAAATGCGAGATCCATAGTTACCGCCTCCTCAAGAAAAGTGCTCCGAAAAGAGCGGTAATGGCCAGGAATGCCTCAAATCCTGGAGATTGTGTCGTAGGCAGGGGGATGGGCGTGAAATCCGGCACCACGGAGGGTGTGGTGGGAGCGGGTGGTGCCGGGGTCAGGTGCGAGAAGGGGTTCTGTGCCTCGCTATCCGCAGTTCTGCGCTCGCTCCCCTCGGCAAGAAGTTCGAAGGTGCAGGTCTCTTTGTGATTGACGTCTTTGCACCAGACGGTGATCATGTACTTCCCGGGATACCAGGTGTTGGTATCGATCGAACCATAGGAGAACGAACGAAGACCGGTGATGCGGTTGTAACTTCCGGGAGTGGCACGATCGAACGGGATCTTCATGACGGTATTCGCCTTGCCCGATTCATGCATGTCAAGCGAGGTGATCGTCAGGGTCAGGGTGTCGGCAACGCCTGTTCCATCGGGGGTCGTCCCTTCTCCGGCAAGGTTGGTCGTCCCCTCGACGACCAGCCCATCCCCGACGACCAGTTCGCCGGGCGGTTCGATCCGGATCAGGGGATCTTCGATGGTGAAGGTGTCCATCACGTAGGCGTCGTCGATGTTCACTGAATCCAGGGCCTTTACCAGGGCGTTTGCCGCTTTCTCGCTATCAAGATTTCCGAGGTCGACGAGCATCTTTCCATCATCCACACTGAACAACTTCCCCAGGTTGCCCTTGAAGTAGAGGTCATTTTCCGACAGAACGTCGAACCGGTTGTTCCATCCGGGATGGTGGTAGACGATGAAGTAGTCGCCCGGGGAGAGTTCGTAGGTGAAGTTGCGCGAGTAGGTGATCCCGTAGGTTCCACCGTCGCCACCCAGAGGGAACCGGGGGTTACAGTCAGCGTACTTGAAGTTCGGGCCGAAGATATACCACTTCATGTGGCCGGTGGAGCCCGTCGCTCCTTCACCGCCTGGGTTCCCGCGGGCGTACCACCATGAATAGAGGTAATCACCGCGGGCAAAGACTCCCCCGGTCACTTCGTCAAACTTCGCGTGAACAGTCGGGCCGATCAGCGCACATTCCCATGATGGAGGAACCGCGCCATCGATGGACCCGGGAGCCCCGGGGTAACAGCTCTTCTGGTACCCGATCGGCTGGATGTTGGCATGGACGGTGTAGGTTCCTTCGTCACACTGGAAATTCCGGGTCTCCCAGTCATACTCCCACCTACCGGCGGCGGGGTTGTAATATGCTATGGTGAAACTACCCGGCTCGTCGTCCACCACTCCCTGTCCCGGATAAACAAGGGGTGCGCCGTTCGCGGGCAGGTTGGGGCCGGTGACGAAGAGGTAGATCGGGATAAGGTCTGAGCGGGACGATCTGATGTTGCTCAGTGATCCGGATAGTCTGATGGTGTCACCGATGATGTACTGTCCTCCCGGATCGTTGAAGACCAGCGTCACGGCTTTCTTGATGACGTCGAATGTTGCGGTCATCGAGACTGCACCCGGGCCGGTTGCCGAGACACGGTAACTGGTGAGCGGGGCCTCCTCAGGGATATCGATCTGCAACCGCACCTCGCCGTTCCACCCGGGGTAGGCGCTGACGTGATAATCAGATACCTTTTCGTACCACCCGCCATCTGCAAAGCGAGGATAGTCCTCCCCCGCCAGGGGGATGGGCAGGGTGATATTGTAGAGCATGAAAGGCGTGCCCTGGACCGTGAGTATGAGGGTATCGCCACGCTCCACGGAGAGAGCGGAGAGCTCGAGCCCGGGCTGGTAGTCCTTTGCCGTGAAGGGGTAGCTCAGTTCGTGGTTGAGACCGTTCAGGGTCATCCGGAAGACCATCGTCACCTGACGGTCCCGGGAGATGGTGCGCTGATCGGAGAGGCGGAAGACGTATGCAGAGTCCAGGGTTGCAGGATCGGCGGAGAGGTCCCTGAGAGAGACCCGGGTTCCGGCTGTGTTGATGATGCTATCAGTCCTGACATCCCCCTGCAGTTCGTACTCATACCACGGCTGCTGGAACTCGCCGAGGGGAAGGTTATGCTCGGGCAGCAGGAACTGCACTTCCATCATCCGGTAGGGGATGGTCGCCGGCCGGTCGGGGTTCGTCTGGGGCAGAACATCCGTTCCGGAGATCCTCACCATCATCCTTCCAAGAGAGGAGGAGGCATCCTGTATGAGGCAATAGTTACTCGTGCTACGACTTCCGTCGCTATACACAGCGTAATACTGCCCCGGGCTCCCGCGAATGTAGTTTGCAATATTGTTGGTAATGGCGATCGGGTCGTTCTGCTGCCCCCCGGAATCGATCCTCACTATCCTGACCGGGTCCCCTTTCACCGGGTCGGAGAATGCCGAGAAGTTCACCCTCTGTTCGCCCAGAAAGACAGTATTTCCTACATTGATTCCTGTATTGGGCCCCTCAGGCGTTGCAAACCGTGCCGATGCCACCGGGATGCACGCAGCCAGGAGAAGAAGCGCTATAGCCAGTAACGCCAGTATGCGATACCCGTTCATGTTATTGAGCCCCTGAGGCAGAGATAGATCACCATCTTACATTGTTGCCGTACCCGGTTTCTCGATCACGTTCCCGGCCAGATGCAGGCTCTGGCACAGCAACCGGAGGGATACCGATGGCAGGAAGATTCCGCCATAACTACCGCCCCGAAACGAACCACGCAATCGATATAGATATGGTAAATTTTACTATTTAACAATTACTTTTTATTAACAATTTGTGATTGACAAATACGATGAATACTGGTATTCGAGTGGTTCTTTATGCCATTTCCGTGTCCCTGTCAACGGTTCACAGAGATTGCATATCAAGCGATGACGCGAGAGCGTTTCAACCCGGCGTTCACCTGCATCGTCTCCTTTTCGGCCCCTATCTGCCGGGAAACGCCCCCCTTGTAGCCGTCCCAATATGCATTCCACAGATCGGTCCTCGCGTATGAATCGGCTCCAGCCTCGCTGAAGTGCTCCCCTGCACCATCGCCAGGTTGAGGAGAGAGGTGATGAGGCTTTTCATGCCGTTCTCCCGGTTGTACGCTTCCGGTATTACAGAACGTTCGTTACACTGCCACCGATCAGAAGTTAATAATATTCATTAACAAAATCGATTTGTTAATGAATATTCCACAAGTTAATGTAACCGAAGATCCATACTATGGTACCATGGCAAAAGAGAAACAACACTATCGTTGCAGACCGATGTTCTGCAAAGCGATGATAACCGCCTTCCTGTGCAGCTTCTTCATCACGCCCACCGTGTCCGCAACGGAGTATGTCCTCAACGCCGCCTCCATCGAAGAGTTCAAAGGCGGCATCCGCTACGATGGAGAGGGCGAACTCATCATCGAGATCGAGGACGACGTTACCATCGCCGGTGGCGGTAATGCCGGTATCGAATCCGCGGCCCCGGTAACGATCAGAAGCGCCACGGAGAGAACGCTCACCATCGTCGTGGACAGCGATGAGGAGCTCCTCTACGGGATCAAGGCACCCTCCATCACGATCGAGAGCGGAAACGTCGATATAACCGTCCACGGCAAGAACGACAGCGGCGCCAGCAACGCCTTCGGCATCCATGCAGCGTCGGGCAACGTCACGATCTCCGGGGGATCGGTCTTCACGACCGTCGAGACCGCGGCCCACAAGAACAAAGGGATCTACGCCCTGCGATTCATCAACATCTCCGGGGGCCTCGTAACCGCCTACCAGCGCGGCGGGAGCAACACCTTCGGCCTCGACGGCGGCAATGTAGAGACTGACAGCGCGGACGACGGCGTTATCATCTCGGGCGGATTGGTTGTGGTAAACTCGAGCGGAGGCGCGGCCAGAAACTACGGCATCGACTCCAGGTTCGGGACCGTGAAGATCTCCGGCGATGCCGTTGTCTTCATCTGCGAGGACGAGAGCGGCAGAGCGGACAACTATGTCTACAACGAGGATGTGACGACCATATCCGGGGGAAACGCGGTGGTGTTCGCATCCGTTGGAGGGAACTACACCCTCTGCGAAGACGCGGTTCTCACGCAGAATGCAATGCTGCTCCCCGGCGGGGCGTTCGAGATCCCGGCCGGCCGGACTCTCGGGATCTCCGGGGGAGCGTATCTGGTGCAGCCTGAAGGTGCGACGCTCCTCTTCGGCGAGGGCTACGGTGCGTTCGAGTATCCCGGATCCGCCCCTGAGGGCGGGATGACGATCTACGCAGGCGAAGAGCCGGTACAGCAGGCTCCAGCTCTGGTGGCCGGACTGCTTGCAGGGTTGGGCGCGGCGGCCCTTCTCCGAAGGAAACAATAACACCTTTTTTTAAACGTATCATGGTATCCGGAACCTTTTCGGGAGAATATGAAACGTTCTGGATCGGGTACGGATGATGGATGAGCGGGAAGCCTTTGGGAAGATAGAAGCGCAGGTCAGGGAACTTACAGGGTATACCGCCGTCCAGAGCATCCCGAAGGGGTTCTCGTTCGAACAAAAATACCTCCTCTCCTGCAGCGATACGGAACGGTACCTGCTCAGGATCGCCTCGCTCTCCGGCCCGGGGGTTCTGCTGCATAAGCAGGCGGAGTTCGAGGTCGTCCGGCGGCTCCGAAACTACTCCTCGCTCGTTCCCGGCGCGCATGCATTCGGTACTTCCGACGACGGGAGCCTCTGTTTCATGCTGCTGGACTTCGTGGAGGGAGTCGATGGGGAGACCGCATTGAACGGACTCGCAACGCAGGACCAGTACCGGCTCGGGGTGCAGGCAGGGAAGGAGTTAAAGAGGCTGCACGCGATGCCGGCACCGGCGGATCTGCCGGACTGGTCCGGAGCCGTCAGCGCGAAATACGCCCGCAAGGCTGCCGCGTTCGACGCACAGGGTCTCCGCCTCCCCGGGATCGACCGGGCACATCTGTCGTGGTATATCCGGGAGAACATCCCCTGCATTCACGGTGCCGGTAGGACGTTCCTCCACGGCGATTATCACCCGACAAACCTGATCGTTCACGACGGGCGACTGGCCGGGATCATCGATTTCAACCGGTATGATTGGGGCGATCCCGTCCATGACTTCCTGAAGACGGCTTTCTTCACCCGCGCCATCAGTGTTCCGTTCTCCGTGGGCCAGATCGACGGCTATCACGAAGGGTTGGTTCCCTCCCTGTTCTGGAAGAAGTATGCGGTGTATTGTGCCCTGACGATCGTTCCCGATCTCCTCTGGGCGCATGACTATGCCAGTAAATGCGGTTTTCCGGGCGAGATCGGGCGATCCGAGGCGAGGGTGCGGCGAGTCTACGCCGACCATGAGGGCTTTGAGATGGATATTCCGGGTTGGTACCGGGATTACGAGGGGTGAGTTCGGTCTGTTTTTGTGCAGTCGCCGGAAGTCCGGGGTGCCGACCGGAATACTACGGCGGTGCACCGCTTCCATCTTCGCGCGAGGGCTGTGCGTGATATCCCTCAACAATCTTCTCGATTTCAGGCCTGAAACTCGGGATTTATACGATAAAACGACAGCGAACGTGTGCCGTGGTCGCTGCTTGAGTGGGGGGGGGGCGTGAGCCTCCGAAAAAAGGTTGGGCTGGTAGTTGAGCAGTTATGCCGTGAGAACGGCGTATGCCTTCCCGATGATACCGGCATCCTCACTGATCAGCTGGATGGTAAAGGTTTGTCCGTTAGCATTCGGGTTCAGCACGTAAAATCCGGTCCCCTCATAACTATCGAACTCTCCATACGCATCGGTAAATCCCTTTTTAAGTTCGTCTGCAGGAATGTAGATACTTGTCCCGGGACTAAAGGTAGACGTGCTGCCTATTCCAACTTTATAGTAGTTGCTGTCGCCGACACAGATGTCGAATTTCACGTCCTTGCCGGGAGAGGCGCCGAGGCACGTTATGGTAAGACCGTCCGCTCTGCTCAGGTCAGCCTTGAAGGTGACCGTCGGCGTGGTATCTTTCGTCGTGCCCAGTCCTCCAGCAAAGGAGGAGACCACCGCTGCGATGATGATGGTTACCACCAGCATCAGCATGACGCCGATGACCGGCGATACCGCTGCATCCCGTGATTCTTCTCTTGCACTCATCATTATGCCTCCTTTACCGTAATGGTCTTCGTAAATATGGTCTGGCCTGACGGGGTATGGACAATCGTCACGGTGACGCGATCACCGGGAGATATTTTGGTGATACCTCCATTACCATCGCCGTACACGCTCGTACTTCCGAACACCCAGTTAGTATCAGTGGTTTTTGCATAGATGGAGCTCGTAAGGGTAGCGCCAGCCTCCTCGGTAGTTGCAAGTCCCTTGCCATATAAATGCGCAGCAAGATCGGCCTTCTCAATCGTCATACCACTATTTAGTTTAAGGACAGTATGGTCTGAACCCAGATTCGTGGCGGTCGCTGTGTCTCCAAATACGCTCGTCCATTGCGCTGCGGTCCAACCGAGGATCTCGCCCTTTGTGAATGAAGATTTAGTGAAACCTTCCGGTTTGATACCGCTGTAAGTATCCATAAATGCATCGACGGAGGCGCTCATCCTTGAACCGGTTTTCAGGGTATAGTTTCCAAACCACTGTATATCATTTGTTGCATTTGCTGCTTGTGTCGCTGAAACCTTGTCGGGGTTTTCAAGAGCATAAGTGACGTTATTTTGATCCTTGAAACCTGTTCCTCCGATTGTTTTGCCGTCATCGTCCTTTACAGGCTGTTCTACGACGTTAAACCCGAATGGTACTGTATGATATCCCGGTATCAGCTTCTTCGCCTCATTGCCTTTCGAGAGGACGATCATGATGTTCTTGGAGGGAATGTCCTCGGAGATCGACTGTACTGCCAAATTAAGACTCTTATCCGTCATGCTGACATCGAAGCTCGCCGACGGGGCGGCTTCCTGCGAACCCACCAGTCCGCCCGCAAACCCACTGATAACAGCCGCGATAATGATAGTTACCACCAGCATCAGCATGACGCCGATGACGGGGGAAACCGCATCATCCCTTTTTTCCATGTCTATTCTGCGTTGCATACTATCACAACCTCTGTATCCCCAGGGCAAGCGCTCAGGGGACTACACCATGGAGTAGGTTTTCAATGTATATAAGTCAATCTAATTCTATTTACATTTCCTAAAAGTTAATTGTTTTATATTTACTTGCTCCAGGCAAATATACTCTTATCCTCTCTTGTGAGAACTCTGTTCATCCGCCCCCCATGCACCCCCCCCGGCGAGGGCTTTTCCTCCCGCACCCCCGGACACGCGGGGGTCTCCGGGTTCCTCCGAGAACTGCCGCCGGGCGACCTATCGCCCGCCGCAAAGGGCGCCCGGTGGGAGAAGAACTCCCCTCCTATCATCAACCCCGCTGCGCCCGCGCCTTCAGCGCTCCTCCCCCGGGGGCAGGGGCGGGGGCAGTCATGGCAATACCCGGTGGAAAGCCGTTTCACCATCCTGGCGTGAGCAAACAGGCCGGAATACGCGAGAATAGGTGGTAAATAACCGGAAAGGAATAGGATAGGTGTACTGAGAACTCTAAAAACGACCGTACCACCTGTGCGCCTGTTCGATCGGCATCACGGCGAGGGCATGAACTTCTTTCTCCGCTTCATAGATACGATAGAAAGCCGTGAAGGTATGGCTTATATGAAGGCGATAGGTGTCCTCCCGTCCCTGGACATACAGGCGTTCCTTATCGCTTCCGCTGCCGGGGAACGGATCTTCTTGAAGCGTCTTCAGCTTCTCCATGACGATCCGGCGGTTTTTCGGGCGAAAACTCCGGATACTCTCAAGAACCTTGCGATTAATCAGTATCCGGAACGTCAACGTCCAGTTCCACGAAATCCCCTTCCACCTCGATACGATCCATTTCTTCAATGAATCGGCGCTTCTTCTCCTGCTCCACCATGTGCGAAAGAAGATCATCAAACGTCTGCCCCGGGCGCTTGAGGTCGGAGATATCTTCCCATACCCCCTCCGAGACCGGGATCCGCTTGGTTGCAGCCATGGTGCCATTGTAAGTGCTGATCATATTTACAGATCCGGGGTTCAAGGAAGCTCCCGACTTTAGCCGGGGAGAGTGTCAAAGGGAAAAATAATGAGCATTCATATCGTGACGAGAATGATTCGCATATTGCAACTTTGAATACAATTATACCATCCTCAAGCGAACGTGTATGGAGTTGTTTCTGTCTTGACCAGATCAAAAGGCACATTAAGGAAGATATATCAGGATAAAGATATCCATAGGAATTGGTGGAGAAGATGGCACGGAGCCTTCAGGAAGGGGTTATCACCTTCGACGCAAATTTAAAGTCGGAAATATTGTCTTGCTTTGGCAAGACCGTCGATGATAGTGGGTATATTGTCGAGCGTGACGATCCGGGTCAACGCGTCCTCACACCGAACGGCGAAGATGTCACATTAGATGAATTTGCCGGGATAAGAAAAGGCTCCGAGATCTTCATCAAAGCAGACCTGCCCTCATTAATTGAACTTCTAAATACACTCGAATAACATGGCTTTTCTTGATGGCCTCAGAGAGTTTGTGAAGGTCCACCTTAATATAAACATCCAGATTGGAGTAAAAACTGTAAATATTATCGCTGACCCAGGAGCAGATGTAGTCAGTTTCGATGAAACCACCGGGGCACTTAAGATCAACTGGGAAAAATTGCCGGAGGACAAAATAGAAGAATTGAAACCAGTTCTCTCGGATGCGGTCAGAGAGCATGACGCTCTGTTAATTGAAATAGGAGTTACGCACTTCCTCATTTCGACCGAAAGATCAATATATAATAACAGCAGAATAAATATCCGTGGTCCGCCCTTCGCCGATCTCTGACTGCGATTACATCAATTTCCTTGTTGCTGCTCAGTGTGATGTTTCCTGCGTAAAAGCTGCCGAATGCTTTTCT
>Ga0208462_1001506_pt1 | contig 15540 bp, 14 predicted proteins | sample AD_SCU001_MetaG_FD_184452 | JGI IMG/M metagenome (GOLD analysis project Ga0208462, IMG submission 184452) | Active sludge microbial communities of municipal wastewater-treating anaerobic digesters from China - AD_SCU001_MetaG (SPAdes) (version 2) | ecosystem: Engineered > Bioreactor > Anaerobic...
CCGAGCAGCTCTTGAAGTCTGACTCTCACCGGCCCGCTCTCGTTGCGATCGCTTTCCATCACATCTCCCACGTACGTTTATCTTTGCAGTGAGATATATGCGTATCCCCAAACAAGTAACATTGCACGGTCCCACATTGTACACGCAACATAGACATATCCTGAATGTTACGAGTAACATTAAGGTTTATATAGCTTCCGTGCCACATCAATATCCATGGATGTCCCACAGGCCCCCAAAAGGCGCGGCAGTCCCGCTCAGGCTAACTATTCCGGATCGAACGCAATTCTACCCCAAAAATGCGAAACGGACCCACACCTCCGGCAGGAGTTCCTCGATATCCTCCGGGACATGATCGGCATCGAGAGCCCGTCGGGATGCGAAGAGCGGCTGGCGAGGCACATCGCGTCACGATACTTCCCCCGGGAGGACGGCTGGGAGGTCCGGATCGACGGCAAATTCAACCTCTTCGCCTTCCCCTCGGACCCGCAGAGCGGTACCCCGCTCCTGACGGCGCACCTCGACACCTATCCCCTGAACGCAGGATACGGGCACCTCCTTGCAAGGGAAGACGCGCTCTCCCTCGACGAAGAGCGCGGCATGCTCGTGAAGAAGTACCCGATCCAGTACGGCTTCGATGACAAGGCCGGCGTGGCGCTGGCTCTCCTGCTCTCGCGGCACCTCGGCCCGCGGGTGAAGGTGCTCTTCACGACAGAGGAGGAGATCGGGCGGTGCGGCGTACGGCACGCGCTCGGCGACAGGGAGGCCGCGGGTTTCTTCGAGGGCGTGCCCTTCGCCCTCACGCTCGACCGGAACTCAACGACCCACGACATCGTCGGCACGTACAGCGGGCACCGGATGTGCCCGGATGCGTTCGTCCGGGAGCTCGAGGCGATCTCGGAGGATCTGGGGGCGCCCATGAAGGAGTGTGAGAGCAGATCCCGCGCCGACTGCTACAACATCTCCCTCGAGACGCGGATCCCCATCGTCAACCTCAGCTGCGGCTACTTCAACCAGCACTCCGATGACGACGCCCTCAACGTGGCGTTCGCGTTGAACACGCTCCGTCTCGTCAGGGAGTGCGTCACCACCCGGCGTGAGGATCTGGTCCGGGCGGCACGGGGAGAAGACGACAGGACACAGACAAAAACGCCGGCTCCGGTACCGGTGGAGGAGTGAAGGAGATGGCGGCGATGAAGGTGAACAACGCAAAACTGATCACGCGGTACAGCAGGGCAGCAATTCAGGCGTTTGCCCGGGGAGTGGCGCTGGCCGGTGCCGAAGACGGCTGCCACCTTACGAAAGGCACGTTCGAGGAGGCAGGGGGGCCGCGGGAGGCCGCGGCGCTTGTGGTCCCGGTCTATGGGCCCCACAACCTCTTCCTCGCCGGCCCGCTGGCGCCGGATGCCGGGGAACGGTTCGGCGACGATGCCGGAGAGGGATACGGGATCGCCCTCTCGTTCATCGATGCCGCGCTCCGCAGGAACCCGGAGGGGCAGTCCGTCGAGATCTACGTGGGAGAACGCGAGACGGACGTCGTCGGGATCGGGTTTGACGGCGGACCGCAGGAGTGGGTGGAAGCCGAAGCCCAGGGAGCGTTCCTTGCGGAGAGAGGAGCGGCAATGGAGGACGGGTACGACGACCGGTACCTGGCAAAGCACATCGTCACCGAGTACACCCCCGCGGCGGTCCGGCTCCTTCTTGCCGTCGTCGACGGGACGGAGTACCGGGACGACATTCTGATCAGGGGCCGCCCGGCCCGGTTCCCGGCAGAGGGCGGTGTCCCCTCGCTCGTGACCGGTGTGCCGGCCGGGATGCAGGGCGAGATCGGCCTGACGGGACCGTACCGGGGCAGTATTCCGTCCTCGTGGCCCCTTAACCACATCGAGGTCCTCCGGGTCCCCCGGCAGATCGCCGACATCCTGGCCGGCTCCTCCAGTAGCACTCCGGAGTGGCCGCAGGGCCGTGTCCCCGGCAAACGGGCCCGGATGGTCCTTGGCAGCTCGGAGGGCGCCTACTGCAGGGTGGAGTTCGGGGGGGAGAGCCTCCAGAGGTGCCTCTCCAGCCTCCCGCGGTTCCCGCGCAGTCTCCCCCTCCCGGATCGGGACCGGACCGGGGACGAACGAATACGCCTTTTGCGGGCAGGAGGGCGTGGCTCGCCGATGACGGACGGAGGACGGTATCATGCAAGAAGATAGCCTCCTCCCCGCAGGAACCGCCCTCCGGCCGAACGCCTACCGCTTTCGGGGCATCTGCGCCGACGCAGAGATCATCCCCTTCCTTACCGGTGCAGAGGGTGAGGAGCGGCTCTATGTGAAGCCCGAATCCGGTGAAACCCGGGTCCACGCCGTCCTCTCCTGGGTTCCGGGCCGCGGCGGCCTCCCCTGGCCGCACCTGGAGGCCTTCCGCGACGAGGCCGCCCTCCTCGCGGCCTACCCCTCCCTCCCCCGCGAAGCGGCCGCCGGCTGGAGCCTCCAGCCCTGCTGCACCGCCCACGACGTCTACCAGCACTGGCGGGACGGGAGCCGGCCGAACGTCGACCTCATGCCCATCGAGATCCGGGGGAGGTGCTGTTTCCTTGTTCAGCGGCATGGATGGGGTGGAAATCCACTCTACGACCCCCTGAACCTCCCCGTCGGGCTGCTCGAGTTCAGGCCCGGCGCGACGGTCCCCGTGCTGGATGTCGCCGATACCGTCACGAACCTCGCGTTCGCCCACCCGGAGATCCGGCCGGCCCTCGACCGCGGGCTGAGGCAGTCGCTCGTGGTGCGCCTCGAGCGAAAGCAGTTGCTCCCGGCAAACTTCGGCAACGGCCACCGCATCAACGATCCGCGGACGACCGTTCTCCCGCTGAAGGGAGCCGGCCGGTACCTGCTGGTCCGGCGCCGCTTCCCGGCACCGGACGGGACCGGCCGGGATACCTACACCCTGCTCTCCTGGACCGGGGACGGCCCGGAGGCGGGGAGCCTCTCTGCCGACTACCCGACGCTTGATGCCCTGGTCCGGGAGCACCCGGACCTCGAGGCACCCCTCGTGAAGTACCACCAGGACGTCGCGCCGGCCGCGGGAGGCGGAGCAGAATGAGCGGCGGAGAACCCCGGTTCATCGGCCCCCTCGGCTACGTTCTCCGGCTTCCCTGCTACGGCGGCACCCGGGCGGACATCATCCCCTTCCTGGTCGACGAACCGGCGGATGCGATCCAGTTCTCCCTGAACGAGCGGGTCTACACTCGTCTCCGGCCGGAGGGGGGAGACCTGCACACCGTCGTTTTCTGGCGGCGGGGCGAACCGGGGGTCGATATCTACCCGGACGTGACGGTATACACCGATCTCGAGGAGACACTCGCAGCGTATCCCGGCCTCCGCGAGCGTGCTGTGGCGTTCGAGAGCGCTGAGGTCCGAAGGACCCCGGGCTCCAGTGAGGAGGAACGGAAGCGGAGCGTCGACGGCGCGGTCCTGGAACCCCCTCCCGGTCAGCCCACGTATAGCCTCTTCCTCATCGGGTTTGGGGGAGATATGCCGTCTGTGAAGGTCACTCCAATCACACGGGATGGCGGCGGCTGCCTTCTCTTCGAGCGCCGCGGGTACCGCTGCTGGCCGAAAAGATTCGTCCTGCACCTTAAGGCCCAATTCCGTCCCCTCCGGCCTGGGTGGCTCGAACTCCGGCAGGGAGAGACCGGCTTTACCGTCGCCATGCACCCGGGCAGGGACCCCCGCACCCGGCCGGGGGCAGAGGATCGTGCCGGACCGGAGCGGCGGGGGTGGGGCCGGTGAGGCGGCGCTTCGGGAATCGATTGCCCTACTTTGAGGGGGACGAGATGACCGAAGGGGACGAGCGGGAGACGTCCTTCACAACCCTCTGGTTTGAGATGGAAGGGGACGGGTTCGTCGTCGACGGCGGCAGGGCGGAGAAAGAGGAGGTCCGGGCGTTCTACCCGGAGGTCTGCGCCGCCCTCGACCGGCAGAAGAGGCGGGTTGCGCCGGAGGAGGTCTTTGAGGCCGCGGAAGAGACAGTCCGGGGCCTGTCCCTCTCCCCGGAGCGCCACGCCCAGGCCTTCTACGTGGCGGAGTGGTACGCGGAGCAGGCGTTCCCCAGCCGCCGGCGCTCCTTCCCCGAGCCCCGCGGGTTTCCAGGGCCCGGCCGGCGCCTTTCGCGCCGCAACCGGCTCTTCGCGATGCTCCGGGGCGATGCATTGGAGGAGCAACCTCAGGATCCGGCGGAGTTCAACACCTTCCCCTCCCCGGAGGAGGTCGAGTATGCCCTCCGCCTCTCCGTCCCGTCCATCATGGTGAGTGTGGTCTACGACGCGACCTCTGCTCTCTACCGGACCTTCGGGGTCTGCCCCGACTTCCCGACGCTCGTCGAGCGGCTGCGGCAGACTCCCAATGTGTTCCGCACCGGATACGCCCCGGTCTGGTACGTCTGGAAGACGGTGACCGACCTGCACCATGTCATCCGTGACAGGATGCAGGAGGTGCTCGACGCGGCGGGGAGGTGACGGCGATGGCGATGCTGATCCTCGAGTGCTGCACGAAGAAGGCCGACTACAACAGTGGGTACCGGGACGGCTACGTGCTCAACGAGTTCCTCCGGATGATCGACCACCCGGTCGACTACCACGAGATCTCCCGGAAATCCGACTTCCTGGACCTGCTCTCGGACGAACCCTGTTACGAACACGTCTACATCTCTTCGCACGGGGAGGTGCAGGGGGGTGAGGCGTACCTCCAGCTCCCCCGGGCGCGGGTCTACCCCGAAGAGTTCCCGGAAGACTGCTTTGCGAGCACGGAACTCGTGGGGCTCTCGGCCTGCTCGCTTGGGAAGGTTGCGTTCACGGACCGGTTCATGCAGCAGACCGGCGCCCGGATGGTCGTCGGCCCGAAGAAGAACGTGCTCTTCGCCGACAGCGCAATCTTTTTCTTGAACCTCTTTTACCTGATGCACTGCCAGGAGCGGGGAGTGAAGAGCGCCCTCGCGCGGACGGCTGATTTTTTGAAGGGGACAAGACCGTTCACGGGAGCGTTTACGGTGCGGAAGAGCGGGTGAGGGTTGAACCGATGAGTGAGTTGACCCTCGAACTACACGCCAACTTATGGAGTTTCCAGTGCCTTGTCGATGAAGGGACGAATCTCTTCGATAAAATGTTTCATTTTTGCCGCTCTACGAGCCGGATATTCATCGCCGCTATAGAAATACTGGAGCCTGCCCACCGGGTGAGCTGCTCCGTGTAGGGGTTCCGGGAGGGGGTGTCCCCTCCCGGTAACGATGTTTGGGGACAACCTCTACTTCACGTTCGATACGCTAATTTGACGGAGAGGCCGGCTGTAGAGATGCTAAAGGCTAATAAATCAACGAGACGTCCTGGTTAGTTTTAGAAACTTTATATCCAGGCACACCTTTCTCTCATCAATGAGTGCCGAACCTGCGTTATACCAGCCCGATAGTAAAGTTCTGTTTCTTTCTATCTGTTCCCTGCATAAAAAGAAGGGTGGGATATCAGAATATGCCAGGCAAGAATCCATTGTCAACAGACTCTCACCGGCATTAGCCGCATCACTACTCAAGAAGCGAGAAGAGGTTCGTAACCTGATCTGGAGTGGCGAGATTTCATGGGGCGGTATTGACACAGCAGAGCTTGAATATAATAACAACCTCGCTCCCGGCGCTGACTTTGGTGGCAATGCAGAATGGGCAGAGTATCTCCCTGCAATATCGCGCTATTCGGGAAGATTCTACCTTGCTTTAGGAGCAGAAGGGAAAAGAAAACTGATCGAATCGAAACACCATGCCCTCTTTATCTCCGGCCTCTACGGACTCGTCACACCAACCGAGCCGATACAGTTGTATAGTTGTCCCCTTGAGGGGGAGTCGGTTATCCAGAAAGCCTGGACTACAGATGGTCTGTTAACGAATGTTTTAATCGATTATATAGTTAGAAATCAGGTCACCAGGGTATTCGATCTGACCTCCAGGAACGACTATAGGAATGTAATCGACTGGGCATACCTTAAAGAAAAAACAGGTGTCGACGTCCTCTACTGCTTTACGAAGATGTCGGCATATGACTATGCATTGATCGAGTTCGGCAACCTGCTTCGTGAAGAACTCCTCACCTGGTCCGAAGAAAAACTCCTCGGTATTGAACCAGAATCTACAATCGAGGATGTCATCTTCAGGGCGGTTTCAGAAACCCGAGAGGATCTGCCTAAAGAGCATGATATATTCATCCTCCAGAAGGCTGCCAGGGAGGTTCCGGGGCTGCCCGCATACTCGCTGGACCAGATCCCCCAGAGGTTGGGGATAGCATCCGGGAGTAGCGATATTGACTCACAATTCAAAAAGGGCCGCAAGGGGTGGGTGGTCTCTTTCACATCCGAGTTCCGAAAGAATCTCAGCCAGTATAACGATAAGAAATTGCAGGGCAGAGTTCTTGAGGCAGTGGCGGAGATCATTGTAACGCCTACAACAAAACGAGGCGATACGGTCAAACCTCTGACAGGCCCGCTTGCCGGACAGTGGCGGTATCGTATCGGAGACTACCGGCTGATCTATCTTCCAGACGAGGATGCAAAGAGAGTATCGCTAATCGCCGTTCGACCGCGAGGAAACGCTTACGACGATTAGTTTTAAGTATCCAGTGGCTCTCCCCGATCCAGAGCCGTTCTCACCCTTTTCATCATATCGCCTATACCTCTTGCACCCGCGAGGGGCGCGTCCACCCGGAGTTTCGGAAGCGCCCACCGTACGGCAGCGACATAGTCTTTGCCGGCTACCACCACAACCCGGTCGAACCTATCAAGTCCAAGCCGCTGTGCCTGCTCCCGCAGGCTCTCGCTTGAGATTGCTTCGGGATCGGTAATTCGCACATTATAATTTCCCGGCACGATATCATCGGGCATCAGGAAACCGTACCTGGCGGAGAGGATGCACCAGGAATCAGGGTAAAACCGCTCCGCGTACCTCTGGTTAAGGCGGACGAAGTTGCCCGTGTACACGTTCCGTGCAGGCGTTGGTCCGGCATTCCAACCGGAATCGCCGTCCCAGATCTTCTTGCCGCCGCACGAGATGATGCAGAGGACTCTCTCACCCGGATCCATTCAGTCCTCACTTCCATTACGGCAGGTCTTTCACCGGCCCGCCTGCGTATCAAGGATCACGCTCTGCCCGTTGATGGAGACCTTTCCGTCCACACAGAATGAACCCAGCTCGCATGTCCCCCGGAGCGGGCAGACCTCCGTATCAGGATTCCTCCAGCCGCACCCGAACTTGGAGAGGTGCCAGAGCGGCTCGTCCACGTCCAGGGCGATCATGGGTCGCCCATCGACCGAGTGCCCCTTGACACTCTCTGCCCAGGCACGCCGGACATCAGCAAACAGGTCCTCGAGCCGGCCCTCGTACTTCCCGTGCACCACGCCGAGGCAGAGGGATGCCCGGGCAATATGGATGTCCACCGGGATCGGGACACTTTCCAGGTTTTGAATCGTGTCGATCCCTGCGTTGTCCCTGAGCATCCGCAGCCAGAGCGGCCCGATCTTGTCCCCCCGCAGGAAGGGAAAATCAGTGTAAGGTCGGCCATCGCCGAGGTGCTGATCCTCCTTTAACCGCCGGAGGATTGTCGGGCCGTCATACCCGCAGTCGGCCAGGAAATTACGCGGATCGCCGTTCCACTTCTTGTAAAACGAGAGGCCGACCGTGCGCCAGATGAACGTGTCCTGCTGGCTCTTCTTTGAGAGCCCGTGCTTCTGCAGGTCGTTGACGATCTTCGAGTACGACGCCTCGTGCAACGCACAGGGGTTGAAGAGATACCGGGTTTCAGGGTCCTCGTATGTGCGCCGGGCGTTCTCCCAGAGCGCGTGGGCGTCCCGCTGGTAATCAATCGCCACGGTCAAGGTGAGGAAGAGGATATGTTCCAGCGAGCCGGCCTCGACGCCTTGAGGAGGCCTGTCTTCGGGCATATCCACCCTGCCATGAATGCCGGTAGTCCTGAAGGCATCATAGAGCAGCGGTACGATACGGTGGCCTTTTGGGATGTCGGAGGAGAGCACCATACAGGGTGGTCGCCTGAGGGGAGGATAAGGTTGCCGGAAAGAGCCTTCGCTCAGCCTCGCGGCTTCTCGTGCATTCATTTACTGCACGCAGGTTCATGAGAACAAGGTTCAGCAACTCGCAGGTGTTTCTCTTGCTCTATGCTCACAGGTCACCGTATCCATAAATAGAGATTCATGACTGTTCATTGCTTTATTCGGGGTTTACATCGTCCCGGTTAAACTCAAAAGGTATATAACCCGCTTAATCTATAGGGAGAACTAATTAAAAGCGGTTCGTTTGGGTGAAGGAAACATATGCAGGAAATTCTCGAACAACAATGCTTAGACGAAGATACAACGGGGCTCCTTCTCCTGAGTATGCCCACAGGTTTTGGAAAAACACATAATGTACTTGATTTCATTTATAAACACTACAAGGATTTCGCAGAACAGAAGCGAAAGATATTCTTCATCACCAACCTTAAGAAAAATCTCCCCTTTCCCGAACTAAAGGATCGGTTCAGGGCCGCAGGCGCAGAAGGCGATTACGATAAATACGTAATTTTTATCAACTCAAACTCTGAATCCGTCATTGACAATCTTTTATCTGTGGATTCTCAGATCCCAGATCGGTTTAAAGTCAAGAGTTACCACGATCTAAAATCTCGCGTTGAAATTTCAAGAAATGCGAAAATAGACAAAAACATAAAAACAAACCTCGATGAACAGATACGGAAGGAATTTGAACCGAACTTTCGAAAATTCATTGTCAAACAACTAAACCAGGAGTTTAAGACTAAAGCGGAAAGGCTTGATGCGATCAAAACCAATCCGGAGTACCGATGGATAGGAATCCTTTACCCTGCTGTCTTTACTGATGAGAAGATCATAATCTTTCTTAGTATAGACAAATTTGTCCGCAAAAACACCCCCATCGTAGAGAATTCATATTACTTCCAGAAGCGATTGATTGACGGATCACTGATCTTCATTGATGAGTTTGATGCGACCAAAGAGAGCGTACTCAAGAGTATCATAGAATCAAGCCTCAAATCTCGGGCAGATCTCCTCGATCGTTTCCTTAATATCCATAACCACCTCATGGAAAACGAATGCCCGGAAGTTTTGTTGCAGGAGTCCAGACAGCGAAAGCGTATGGCTCCTGAAAGGGGCTGGTCATCACCTCGCGAAATAATTACAAACTTTCAGGACAAGGCAGACCAGATATCCAGAACATACAATCTTCAGCACACCTGTAAGTCAGACGATGATTTCTCTTCGAACAAACGAAACTTTCTCTTTTATGATTATCAATTCCACCAGGTTCTGGATGCCAAAAATAAAAGGATCCGGATAGTAGAGGATCCCAGAAATCGTACCAACTGGATAAAGGCGTTGAGTGGAGGAGAAAAGGTTCCCGGAGTGAATATTCGGTCCTTGCTTCGCGAAATTTCTGGATTCCTCACATACTTCCAGAGAGGTATCGGATATCTGGCTGAAAATTACTGTCAACTTAAAGAGGAAGATGATGCGGTTCAAGAGGTTTTTCCACTTGATCTCGCCGTCAGGACAGTTCTAAACAACTTCCGCCTTGACGCAGAAACTGTAGATTCTCTCACAAACAACATAATGGAGCACAATATACCCTACAAATTGCGCAAAAACACGAATGCTATCCAGGGGCAGGGTTTCTATGATGCTGGTTTCAGTTACTACGATATCGTAGACAACGAGGAGCACGACACCCTCTCTAAAATTTACATGTATACCTTTTCACGAACTCCAGAATCGTTCATGGCTGAAATCTGCTCACGAGCGATGGTTGTAGGAATGTCTGCTACCGCGGGATTATATACGAATATAGGAAATTATGACCTTGAATATCTCCGCTCACGGCTTGGAGACTCATTCATTCGACCTTCAGGCACTGCCCTGCAAAGGATTAAAGAGACCATCTCTGAAGCCAACCGGGGATACGATCAGGTATCGATCAAGACCAAGTTTATCGGTGCAGATGACCATGAAGAGAATTTAGCAACACTTGAATTGCTGCTAGGCGATCGAGAGGCTGCAAATGCACTATGGCATATTGTAGCGTTTAAAAACCCGGATAAGCAAGAACCCGAGTATATCTTCTCTCGCTATGTGCGTGTCCTCACAGCATGGAATTATTTTTTGGAGAACCCAGAAATTCGTGCATTCCTCTGTTTTTTCAACGCATTTCCAAAACATTCAAATTCTGAATTTGATCTGGATATCCTTTATGACTATGCAGAAAAAATTCAGAGCAGACATCCGGACGCAGGAGATGAATCCTACTTAGATACCATGGTCATTGTGACCGGTGATAATTTCGTTGAGAAGAAACCAGAACTCTCTGAAACCCTGAAGTCCGGCAAAAGGCGCTTTATACTCTCTACGTACCAGACAATCGGGGCGGGGCAAAACCTGCAATATACAATCCCAGAATCTGCACAACCGGTAAAGATTAATGATCTCCCTGATCGAGGGGAGATGGATATCGATGCCATCTACCTGGACCGCCCGACACATCTCCTTGTAAATATCCAGTCTGATGAACTCAATGAGGATAATTTCGTAAAGTATCTGTTCCAACTTGAATTCCTTGTTGAAGATGGTTCAATTTCTCCGAAAACCTTTGAACGTAAACTAGACGAGGCCTTTTCACGATTTATTGGCGGGTACAGGAAAAAGAAGCACATGGAAGACTTCGTCAATCTCTACCATACCGAGGCATACACTCGCTACATCAACAAGATGCTGATCCAGGCTATCGGAAGGATTTGCCGAACCAACATGAAAGCATCGACAATCCATCTCCTCGCCGACTCATCTATCAGAAAGTATCTGACGCGCATCTCCCTGCCTGATGACGTGATACCTATCCGGGAATATACCGCGCTGTTGGAATCAGCCAGAGGAGAGAACGCCAGAACAGACGAATCCACCGAGTTTCAGAACCGGGCATCAAACCGGAGTAATCGGTCTGCTGCATTTATACATGGTTTCTTAAAGAATCCCTGGAACAAGGGTAAGGTAGAGTTATGGCAAAGTTTACGGGAGCAGACCCTCAGGCAACCTTCGATATCATCCAAAGAAGACTGTGATCCTGAGTGGTATCCAATTTACATCGAACTCCCATCTCCTGCCAGTTCGTACAAATACGTCCAGGAAAATGATTATCGAAGTATAGAAGTCTTCTTTTCGACAGATGAACAAACGCAGGAAGTAAGTGAAAGAGCCGCAAGGTTGCAGGAGCTGATGGCGGTAAAGCCCCTGTATAACCTCTTTAATGGCAGAGGCTGGGCAACCAGATTCGCTGAGGGTGAGTTGATGCTTACCCCTCCCATATTTAACAACATCTACAAAGGAGCGCTGGGTGAGGTATGTGGTCGCTATATCCTGCAGGAACAGTTAGGACTCCAGCTCAGCGAGTTAGATATCTCCGAGTATGAAAAGTTTGACTTCAAGACAAAGAACAGCGTATATTTTGATTTCAAACTCTGGAATGACAATTTTGCTGTTCCTGCAGAAAATATAACCCCTAATATCCTGGATAAAATGAAAGACTGCAACGCAGACCGTGTTTTTGTGATCAACATTCTGGGAGGACCGGGGAAAGAGTTCCGCCCAATAATGTCCTCAAATAGGAAAATTGTCGAGATCCCCTTCGTTTGCCAGGATGGCTCTCTGAGTGACGAGGCTTTAGTATTCATCCAGGAGGAGTTGCTACAATGAAGATTAAGACCAATAAACTGGAGATCGAGTATAACATAGATGCTATTGAACAAGATTTCGCGTTTATCCAACTTAAAAGGGATGCTAAAGGAGGATGGAGGGGCGCATATCAATTAGACCGCCTGATCGGTGATGGCTACAAGGCAGATGCGGTCCTGTACGCGTATAGTTCATATGCATATGCCATGTTCAGGCGACCGGTGGATATCTATGAATTGATCTCACGAATCAGAAAAGATGAGGATTTTTCGGAGGGTACAGTCATCGAAGCCAAGCCCAGTGTGTTCAGGACGGGATCAGAAGGTTGCATATGTGAAGCCTGGCTCGCACGAATCCTGATAAACTCGCTTGCATCATCGCGATCGCCCTATAAAGAATTCCATTACTGTAACCTGACAGGGGCTTTGCTCATTGTTCGCAGTCCGGGCGGCAAAAACAAAGATTATATTGATGCTTTTGAGGTTGCTCTCGATAGAGATTATCTGCTCAATGCGGAAGTCAAGCGTCACCGGACACTCTATTCTATTCAAAATGATCCAAAAGTAAATAGATCTGCTCTTACTAGGAGACCCAGGTATGTTCTGCATGGAGGAACAGGCACCCTCCGCAGACTGTTGCCGCGTGACCCTGAGCCCGATCCTAAGATGACCTACATCCAAATGGGTCTTAAAAACAAGAGGGCCCATGCTCATTTTGTTGACTTTAGTTCCCGCGCAGAATATGATAGGAGTCGAGCAGGCGTTTTGCATCATGTTCTGGATAGTATTCAGGAACATCTATCCAAGTATATGTCCGTTAAACTGCACGTCTTAGATAGACCGCATACTGTTGAGTTGAAAGAGACGATTTTAAAGAAGCCAGAACATCTTCGATCCAGACTCGATGGGCAACCCGTCCGCATAGTGGACCGAGTTGGGTCACATGAATCTCTGGTGATGACTCAATCGCTGAAGAAGGGGCTTCTGCCCCTCATGAGAAATCCGAAACTGCTTACCAGTGGAAAACGTGAAAAAAAGGAAGCGTTCAATTATCGAATCATACATGATGCTGCTTATTATGAGGAAAATAACCTAAAGGATGAATATCTCGCTTCGGATTCCGACACCATCCGGCAGAATATAACCATAGAAGGCTTAGAAGAAGTTTCAGATGCGATAGCGAAGACATTGATTAAAGAGCAGTTGATCAAGCGAGATCTACAAGAGCAAAAATTAAGCCTTTTTGACTGGAGCAGGCTGAATGCAACAGGTATGTGGACATTTGCCGCATACGACGGTGCTGAAGAGAATATCATCTTCATGGACATCTACCCTGACGGTCGTTTTGAATTCCGGGAAGTAGATCCGACCTCTCTTGATTGGTACGGAGAATACCAAGAGTATGTCGACCTTCTCAAAGGAGCGAATGATAGTAAATGGCAGACACACCTCTCACCCGAGGGGCTTGTCGTATCAGAAACGGGCGATAAGAATTTGATCTATCGCACTGAGGAAATAACCATCCCTAACTTGAAGGAGATCAGGAACATTATCCGGGAAATGGATAGCAAACTTCCCGAAGGTATGAGAACGGGGAGCGATCTAGCTTCCGTTGTCAAGGAGTGCTTCGCCGAGACACCTCAAGCGGGGAACGAAAAGGTGTCCACACTGGTAGAGAACCTGAATGCGTTGAGGCATCAGGAGATTTCAAAGAAAGATCTTAAGGATATCTTGAACTCCTGCCTTGGAAAGAACTCGAGGGCAGCAGAACATCTCAGGGGCACCCTGTATGAGAAGCATAGAGTGAGGCTCCATTTCTCTAAAAGGAAAGAAAGCATGGACGAGCTTTTCAGTGCTTCACTTAATATCAAATATTTTGGAGCGAACGGATCTGAAGCTCACTACTTTGTGGGAGAACGACAGGGAGCAATCCAGTTTTCCATTAACAATGCCTACCATCTCCGCAAGATAGTAGCGGTCAATGGCTCAAAGTTGGTATTCAAAGAGGTTCTCCCCACAATGGACGTTGACTTTGTGCGAACAGGGCAAAGTACAGTTCTACCGTTCCCATTTAAGTACATCCGTGAATATGCAAAGTTTGAAAAATAAACACCAACAGGCACTTTACTTTTTCATCGACCCGCTCACACACGATTATGAAAACGGCTACAAGGGACCGATCCATCAAGACCCCGGATAACAAAACCAACACCCATATCTCCCCGCCCCCTCAACCTCTCCCTCAACCAATGGACCTCGCCCAGTACCGCCGGATCAACAACATCATCGAGCGGGACAGCGCCGACGCGACCTACAAGTACGCCCTCCTCCGGGGCGTCATCGAGATCTGCCAGCAGTCCTCGCACCTGCGGGAGGACGACGGCGACCAGGTCTCGTTCCCCCTCGGCCTGCTCGTCGAGAAGTGGCTGCTCTACTACTATCCCATCTTTGCAGCCCCGGCGTTCATCCCGCAGAAGAACGGGGAGACGCCGGACCAGGACAGTGGGAAGGTCATCTCGTTCCGGAAGCACTTCATGCCGGTCATCGACTACTACCGGGACCGGGGCGGGATCTCGGTCTTCTACAACGACTATGCCCACGGCACCATGCCGGCCGGGATCCGGCCCGCGTTCCGGACGCTCGTGAAAGCGGTCCGGAAGACCATCACGGAGATGCCGATGAAGCACCTCGGGTACTCGCAGTCGAAGGAGCACTATTCGGTCTTTGACTACGACCGGCCGCTCTACCGGCTCTCCGGCGACAGTCCGGTCGACAGAACCTCCCTGATCGAGAACTCCGGCCGGTTCTCCCTCTCCCGCGACCTCTGCACGGTCTTCGAGCACTTCGGGGGGTTCATCTCCGGGGAGGAGTGCCTCCTGAAGAAATGGGCCGAGTTCACCGCGGCCGCGGACAAGACCGGGACCGTCACCGAGGAGGGCATGCTCTCGCTGCTCACGAAGACCCCGACGACCGAGCGGGCGATCGCGGATGCAAGGACAATCTACCGCTCAATCTTCGAGGAAGAGGGGACGCTCACCTGCGTCTGGTCGGGGAGGGCCATCCGCTCGCCGGAGGCGATGCACATCGACCACGTCCTCCCGTTCGCGGTCTGGAAGAACAACGATCTCTGGAACCTCCTCCCAGCCCTCAGTTCAATCAACGCCAACAAGCGCGACCATATCCCTGACCCTGCGCTCCTCGAGTCCCGGCGGGACTGCATCATCGGCTACTGGGACCTCCTCCACGACCACGCCCCCCGGCCGTTCGAGCGGGAGATCGCGGTCTCCCTCCTCGGCCTCGAGGCGCCGGGAACCGGCTGGCAGGACCGGGCCTTCGACCACCTCGCCGAGAAATGCGCCTACTTAATCGACGTCCGGGGGTACGAAGCATGGACCCCCTGACCTGCCCGTTCTGCAACCCCATAGAGGACGAGATCGTCCTCGCAAACAGCCTCTGCTACGCCCGCTACGATAAGTATCCAGTCAGCCCCGGCCACCTCCTCGTCATCCCCTTCCGGCACATCCCCACCCTCTTCGACGCGACCGACGAAGAACAGGCCGCCCTCCTCGCCCTCGTCCGCGAGGCAAAAGACTTCCTCGACAAACAATTTCATCCCGACGGCTACAACGTCGGCGTGAACGTGCGAGCAGCCGCCGGCCAGACGGTGATGCACCTGCACGTCCACGTCATCCCCCGGTACGCCGGGGACGTCGAAGACCCCCGGGGCGGGGTGCGGGGGGTGGTCCCGGAGAGGAGGGTGTACTGAAGGATATCCC
>Ga0208462_1001507_pt1 | contig 15539 bp, 14 predicted proteins | sample AD_SCU001_MetaG_FD_184452 | JGI IMG/M metagenome (GOLD analysis project Ga0208462, IMG submission 184452) | Active sludge microbial communities of municipal wastewater-treating anaerobic digesters from China - AD_SCU001_MetaG (SPAdes) (version 2) | ecosystem: Engineered > Bioreactor > Anaerobic...
AGGTCTCCCGCAACCTGTATCACGGTGACTTCGACCTGACCCACTACCACACCTTCGGGCCCTGGGCGATGTACCACCTGAAGTTCACCGAGGGCGTAAAAGTCCTGACCGCCCACTCGACCCCCCGTCTCAACGAGGGGAACGTCGCCTTCTCGAAGCGGATAAACACGGTATACCCGAAGGTCTACCGGCAGTTCGACCACATCATCACGATATCGGAGCCCTGCCACCGGGAGACCGAGCAACTCGTCCCCGACGTCCCGAAGACGCTCATCCCGAACGGCATCGACCGGGCGTATTTCAAGCGGGAGAAGAAGAAGCGCAAATCGTTCCGCGACGAGTACGGCATCGACTCCGGTCGGCAGGTGGTCCTCGCCGTCGGCCAGCAGACTCCCCGGAAGGGCATCTACGACTTCTTCAAGCTCGCCGACCTGCACCCCGATATGACCTGGATCTGGGTGGGCGGGTTCCCCTACGGGACGTTCTCGAAGGACTACGCGAAGATCCAGATGCTCAAGGCCCAGTCTCACGAGAACGTCATCTTCACCGGCGTCATCGACGATATATCCCGGGCATACAGCGGGGCGGACATCTTCTTCATGCCCTCGCACGCCGAGACGTTCGGCCTCGTGATCGTGGAAGCCCTCTCGGCGGGCCTCCCGGTGATTGCCCGGGATATCTACGAGTTCCGGGAGATCTTCGGGGACTCGGTCCTCTTCTTCTCCGAGCTCGACGAGGCGCGGGCCCTTCTCGCGGACGAGGCGACCCTGAAACGCTGCGCTGCAAGGGCACGCGCCTCGACGGAGAAATACGACATCACGCTTATAGCAAAACGGCATCAACACCTATACCAGGAGTTGATCGAGTGATCTCCGTGGTCGTTCCGACCTACAACGAGGAGCAGAATATTGAGCGCTGCCTGCAATCGCTCGCCGACCAGACGGTGCCGCGGGATTCTTACGAGATCATCGTCGTCGACGGGAACTCGAAGGACAGGACCCGGGAGCTGGCCGAGCCCCTCGCGGACAACGTCTTCATCCAGACGAGCAAGCGGGTCGGGGGAGCGCGTAACGACGGGGCGATGGCGGCAAACGGCGATATCGTCGCAACGACGGATGCCGACTGTATCCTCCCCCGTGACTGGGTGGAGCGGATCGAGAGGAACTTTGCAGAGCGCGATATCGTGCAGCTCTACGGCACGGTCTACCCGATCGAGGGGGGCATCCGGAACCACCTCTCTCTCCTTGGCGCAAACACCTTTGCGCGCCTGGGCTACCACACCCGGACGATCTACTTCACGCTCGGGTGCAACACGGCCTTCGACCGCGAGGCGTTCGTCCGGGCAGGGATGTATCGCTGCATTGATGCCGGGGACGACCTCGAGATAGCCCAGAGGATGCGGAAGATCGGGAAGGTCTACCTCGATTCGGGCCTGAAGGTAGGCTTCTCGATGCGGCGCTACCAGCAGTTCGGGACGCTCAAATCGATAGCGGAATGGTTCTACATCGTCCTTCGCGGCGGCGAGGCGGGCGGCGCCACCTACTCGCAGCGGGAGTACAAGTAGTTCCATGAATGAGGCCGCATCCATCCCGGAAGCCTGTAGAAGGACGGTGCAGCGCTCTGATTCCTGCGGGTTCGCACGCCTGCTCGGGATGAGGGTCACGGCGATCGAGGGCGATCGTGTCCGGGTGGCGATGTCGACGGAGGGCATGAAGAACGGTCACGGCACGACCCACGGGGGCGCGATCTTCGCCCTCGCGGACCACGCGTTTGGTATCGCCGCGAACATGGAGGGGATCGACGAGATCGCGATCTCCGCAAACATCCGCTACCTCTCCGTGCCTGCAGGAGAGACGCTCGAAGCGGTCGCGTACATGGTCTCCGAGACGGAGAGGACGTCGGTTTACGCCGTCGACGTTTACTCGGGCGGCCGTCACGTCGCCTCGTTTGAGGGCGTCGGGTTCAAGACCGGGCAGGGGTAACTCCGCCGCTACCCGACCCGGCAGTGCCCGCCCCCGCGTTTTGCGAGGTACTGCTGGTGGTACTCCTCGGCCCGCCAGAACGTCCCCGCGGGCTCGATCGCGGTGACGATGGGGCGTCGGAACTTCCCGGACCGGTCCATCTCCTCTTTTGACACCCGCGCCTCTGCCTCCTGCTCCGGGGTGTGGTAGAAGATCACAGACCGGTACTGCACCCCGATATCGGGTCCCTGCCGGTTCAACGTGGTCGGGTCGTGGGCGTTCCAGAATTCGTCAAGGAGCGTCCGGTATGAGACCTTCCCCGGGTCGTAAGTCACCTGCACGACCTCCGTATGCCCGGTCCTTCCCGTGCAGACCTCCTCGTAGGTCGGGTTTGAGGTTCTGCCTCCCATGTACCCCACTGCCGTATCCACGACGCCGGGTACGCGCCGGAGCGTCTCCTCGACACCCCAGAAGCACCCCGCGCCGAATGTGGCCCTCTCGTCTCTCTTCTCCGGTGCCATGACACTCCTTCCTTCGGGGGGTTCCCGGAAAAATGTATCGCTCCCGGGCATATCCTTATCTCCGGCCGGTTCCACGTATCCCCATGGCTTTTGAATCTGACGCCGTGGAGATGGTCGCCCGGCTGATGGCGCTTTCTGCGCGCACTGCCCCGAAGGCCCGGGGCATCGATGTGATCAAGACGATGATCGTCGTCGGAGATGAGCGGAACGTGCTCGCGGAGGCGATGCGTGAGTATGGCGAGCGGCACAACGTGGGGTTCTTCCTCCGGGACGCGGGGAATGTCGCCGCAAGCGACGCCTGCCTCCTCATCGGATCGCTCCTCGCCGACGCCGTGGGCCTCGACTGCGGTGGGTGCGGGTATCCCACCTGTGCGGAGATGCTCGAGGCGCAGGGGAGGCCTCTCCCGCAGGCAACCCCGTTCCGCGGCCCGAATTGTGTCGTCAGGATGGCGGACATCGGGATCGCGGTCGGCTCGGCGGTAAAGACCGCGAGCATCCACAACGTCGACAACCGGGTCATGTACTCGGTCGGCGTCGGCGCGCTCTCGCTTGGGTGGCTCGAAGGGTGCGGCGTCGCCTACGGCATTCCGCTCCGGGCATCTGGAAAGGATATCTTCTTTGACCGCACACGCTGAAACGAAGTGACAAAATGCCCATCATGAAGATCCGCGGAGGGGATCTCGACCTCGTCGAGTACGAGTTCACCTCCTTCTCCCCCGGCGAGCATATCAGGCCGTGCGGGCTCCAGAAAGAGTACCGGCTCGCGCCGGTTGCCGGCACCGTCGTCGTCCGCGCCCCGGCGAGGATCCACCTCACCGTGCTCGACATGAACCGGTTCTCCCCGGACCACCCCGGCGGGGGCGGGATCGGGTTTGCCATCGGGGTCTACTGTACCGCTGAGGTCGAGTGTACGCCGTCAGGGCTCTCGATCGACTACTCCCGCGAACCGATCCTCCGGCACTTTGTGGAGGCGTTCCGGCAGGTCGTCGGCTACACGGGCGGATTCCGGATCCGGGCGCGCGACCACCAGTACGAGCACGTGGGGCTCGGGTCCACGAGCACCATCCTGATTGCGGTCGCAAACGCTCTCAATACCGCCGTGGGCTCGCCCCTGACCCCCGACGAGCTCCGCCTGCTCCTCGGCAACAACTTCGTCGAGGAGACGGAGGCCGGGAACGTCGCGTTCGGGTTCGAGACCGGCGTCGGTCCCGCCGCGAGCACCTACGGCGGGATGGCGGTGATGGGCGATGATCTCGCGCTCGTCTACCGGCACCCCTTCGGGACGGGGAAACAAGTCTATATCGTCATACCGTCCTCCGGCGTCTCGTCGGCGGGGGAGAAGGAGTTCGACCTCCTGATGAACAAGGCCCGGACCCTCGATTACCGCGACCGCGCGCTGAAGTCCTATCTCATCCTGATGGACCTCATCCCGGCGCTTGAGCGGGGCGACCTCCGGAAGGCCGGCGACGTCGTCTGGGAGATCGAGTTCCGGGGCTCGAAACGCGCCGAGGTGGAGCATCACGGCTTTGAGATCTACCGTTATATGGCGGCGCTCCGGGATGCCGGGCTCGAGTTCGTCGGCATGAGCTCGGTCGGCCCCTCCATCGCGGTCATCACCGGCCGGCCGGAGGAGGAGGTGGCAGAGATCCTCGCAAAGGCGGGGCTCCGGATCGCGATCGCGACGACGGTGGATAACGAGGGGTTGAAGATCCGGGTGGAAGAGAGGGCGTGAAGGGCGGGAGCCCCGCCTCAATCATCCCGGTCTCGTTTTTCCAGCAAACAAAGGCATGCCATCGGGGGCTCGATTCTTCGTCTACGCCCCGCCATGCCTCGCGCTGACGAAGATGATACCAACCCCGACAACGAGAGCAACCGCCCCGGCCGCCGCCCAGAATGGTGATCCGCCCACGATCGGCTCACAGTCCGCGACACAGAGTATCGGGGGTATCTGGATGATTGCTATACCCTGTAAAAATCAGAGCAGACCGAGAGATGCGATGAAGGCGCCGGCGAGCACGCCTACAACTTGTATGAGTCTTATTCCCGGTCCGACCACTACGGTTTGTGGGTATTAACATTGCGATCACCGTGGCGTTGAGATCCACCGCACCGTGGCGGCACTCCGGGATGCCAACATCGAGTCTGGACAGCGGCAAAAATGGATCTCATTTCAGTTATTCCTCAATACGAAGGAAAAATGCACGTATCTTCCTTGCAGCAAGTTTTGATAAATCATATGTTTCCTCATCTTCGTGCTTTTTATCAAAACTGTGAAGATAGAGCTGGCGGCCACCTTCATTGGTGAAGAATATGAGTCGATATTTATTGATCCGAATGCGCCACCCAAGGTAATCTCCAAATCGCCCGTTTCGGAGTTCTGTGATGTCTTTTCCCTTTCTAGAAATAGGAAATGTCGTTATTAATGAGACCAGATCGGCAAAGAGACTCTTTTTCGCATTGGGATCATCGAACTGGTTAATATCCTTGATGAGGTTAGGGTTGATCGCCACGTTCCAAGGTGATTTGTGTTGTCGAACCTCTTCAATAAGTACCCGTGCCTTATCGTGACCGAATAATTTCTCATAGTCCTCCTCCACGGTCTTTGCGAACATCTCCAACCCCCGCCGCATATCAGTGAGCGCTATTTCGAGGTCACTCGGTTCACGCGGCCAGTCCTCCCCTTTCGGTGGTGACGGGATGCTTCGAAGCATCAGATGATGTGTTTCGAGTTCCCATGAGTCCGGAAGCGTAAGTAACTCCGATGCCGGCATACGCAGAAGCGGGTCACAGAGTGCTGCTCCGAACGTCTTGATCTGATCCTCCCCAGGACCGATATTCGCCATTGCATGGAGCACCCGCACCCCCGGTAATGCATAAATCGCCGGCCAATCAATCATCTCATGATATGCCCGCTGTCCGGTCATATCTACAACCAAGCGTATTCCGCGCGCTTTAATATAAGCGGAAAGGAGTCTGGTGAGCCTATTGTCTTCTTTCCAGATCGCTTGAATTTCCGGGAGATCCTCAAGAGGCGATTCATAGAGTTGAATCTGCTCTTGGGGGAGGAGCAGGCCATAAAGCCCAGAAATTATCAGAAAATGGTGTGGGGAGCCGTTCAGACTGGTTTTGAGGGTATAAACCCTTCCATTATTACCCACTCCACCGTAGAACCTTCCGATATATCGGTCAATTGCGGGCAGGTACTTAGCACGAGCCGTTCCATTGAAATCCGGTCCCCGACGGAGGTCCCTGTTCAGAGGATGTTTTGCGAGTAGGGAGCCTTTATTCTCGAGGTTACCCTGAAGAGTGAGTTCAAAGGATGCTTTCCGTGTCTGATACAGAAGGTTAACTGCCTGAGAGTCTTTGAGCCAAGCTGCGATCGATTGCTCTCGCTTGTACGGCTCGTCGTTAGAGAATGTCGCTTTATTCAGCGAGCAGATCCCCAGAAAGAGGACCGGGCTCACGGGCTGATACTCAATTGGTGACGGCTCCATCGCGATCAATCAATAATAAGTTTTGTTATATTTAAAGGCGGGGGAATTGACCTTCGCTTATGGCTCTTGATATCAATTCCTTGGCGCAAGGCATCTCGAAGCACGTCAGCACCTGCACCTCCGCCCGGTTTCTCTTCACAACGCAGGCTTCTTTTGAATCCTGGTTTCGCGTCGAACTGGTCCCGGTTCTCGTGGAGTTAGGGGTTGATTACGAAACCGTTTCCCCTGACTATACCTATCCCAGCACCCGTTACAAAGCTGATCTTGTCTGCTCTGGTAAAGGTGGCCGAACACTTATAGAGTTAAAGTCATTCGTTTCGGGGCAGGACGCTAATAAAAAAGACCGGTACCCTGACCAAATTGAACGACTACGTTCTCTCCTCGCTCAGGATGCTTCCATTGGACAGGTGATCACATTCACTACGTTTCAAGGGTATTCACCTCGGCAGATCACGACGCTCATTGGGCGCCTCTTCGATTCCTCCCAGTGGTCGATGGTGGGGCCTATCCCCGTTGTTGATGAGTATCCATCTTTGCAGTTTCTGATCGCCGGTATCACCAAGATACACTGATGATTCTCCTGATGCACGAATACCTCCTCATGCAGAAGTTGATTTCACCCTACCACTCAATTCGTGAGCACTCTACACTCACAGAACGCGAAGCACATCGCCAGCACGGTGAATGAGTATTCCGGGAAAGCACATAACCAAAGGGCTTTGGGCATCTCTCGATTATTTTTGCTCTTCCCGGCAAAATTTGATATCAGTGGAAACCGCCTTCCGAAAAATCCCGTCTCCCCCGGCGCTGACAATGCAAAGACTTAACTTGCAGGAGTGAGCAATCACTCAACTGTCGAGTAGGTATGATGATTCTGCGATTGATAAAGCCCCAAACGTTGCTTTTTTTATTGGCTCTCTCTTTTTTGGTTATTCCTGTTTCTGCTGTAGATAAACCTATAATCATCTCAGTGATCGTAGAGAAGGATACTATCGCCGATGGTGGCGAAGTTCACATTACCGTTTCGGGAACAGCTGATGCCAGGGTGACGCAAGGATTCTACTCGCGAACCAACCCCATGGGTGCTTGGGGATGTGGGTTCCATGACATCGCACAATCGGGAACCAACTGGACTGGTCATATTCGATATACCGTATCACCACAAGCTCCGTCTGGAGAGTATAGGTTTTCAAATATCCGTGTCATGGACGAGATAGAGCAACAGTCAGATAACTGGCCCGAAACAGTTATTGTCATCGTAAACAACTCTCAGACGGTAGGGAAGCCAGTCGTCACATCTGTCACAATTAATAATAATACAATCATTGATGGCGGTGAGATTGAAATTACCGTTTCCGGTACCGCTGATGCTAGGGTGACACAAGGGTTCTACTCGCGAACCAATCCCATGGGTGCTTGGGGATGTGGGTTCCATGATATTATCCGTTCAGGAACCAACTGGACCGGTCATATTCGATATACCGTATCACCACAGGCTCCGTCTGGAGAGTATAGGTTTTCAAATATCCGTGTCATGGACGAGATAGAGCAACAGTCAGATAACTGGCCCGAAACAGTTATTGTCATCGTAAACAACTCTCAGTCAGTAGGGAAACCGGTCATTAAATCGGCCGCTGTTGAAAAAGAGACAATCATCAATGGTGGTGAGATTCACATTACTGTTTCGGGAACAGCTGATGCCAGGGTGACGCAAGGGTTCTACTCGCGAACCAATCCCATGGGTGCTTGGGGATGTGGATTCCATGATATTATCCGTTCAGGAACCAACTGGACCGGTCATATTCGATATACCGTATCACCACAGGCTCCGTCTGGAGAGTATAGGTTTTCAAATATCCGTGTCATGGACGAGATAGAGCAACAGTCAGGTTACTGGCCGAAAACAATTACCGTTTATGTTGACAACGACGGGAACGGCGAAGTAACCCCTACACCAATGCCGACAATAGTTACCCCAACAGCAACACCAATGCCATCTCCCGGCACCGATAAACCTGTGATCATATCAGCCTCTCTAAATCAAGAAGAGTTTGTGGATGGGGGGACTGTGACACTCAATGTGACTGCAAATTCTGTATCACCTGTAAATAGGTTGAGTTCTCATCTGGATGGCCCCAAGGGTAACATCTTTGGAGGCGGAAGCGGGGCTCGTTTCACCGAAATTTCCCCACACAACTGGAGTTACCAAGAAAGTTACACTATCTCCCCGTATGCCCCATCGGGGAACTACACATGGAGTGGGATCCAGGTAGAGAACGAGAATCAAGAGGCATCAGACTACTGGGTGACTATGACGTTTAGTGTCCAGAACTCGTTTGACGACGACGTCCCCGTGATAGTGTCTGCCGAACTAAACCAGTATGAGTTCCACAACGGTGGAACAGTAGTACTCAATGTGACTGCGCGCTCAAAAGCCCCAGTCAATTGGTTGAGTTCCCGACTGAATGGTCCCAAGGGCAATATCTTTGGAGGGGGGTGCGGTGTTCATTTCAATGAGATCTCCCCGGAAAACTGGAGTTACCACGACAGTTACACAATTTCCCCGTATGCCCCGTCGGGAAATTACACATGGAGCGGGATCCAGGTAGAAAATGAAAATCAGGAAGAGTCCCAAACCTGGATCCCACTAAACTTCCAGGTATACAATCAGTATGACAACGACATTCCTGTTATTACGTCAGCGGAACTTAACCAATATAAATTCGTCGGCGACGGAGTCGTAACACTCAGAGTGGTTGCAATGTCCCGCTCCCCCGTAAATTGGTTGAGTTCTCGGCTGGATGGTCCCAAAGGCAACATCTTCGGAGGCGGAAGCGGGGCTCGTTTCACCGAAATTTCCCCACACAACTGGAGTTACCAAGAAAGTTACACTATCTCCCCATATGCCCCATTGGGGAACTACACATGGAGCGGGATTCAGGTAGAAAATGAAAATCACGAAGCATCGGACTACTGGTCAGCCTTGACTTTTACGGTTGTAAAGGTTGATTTTAATGAAAATGGCGTCTTGGACATCGGTGATGTCTCGAAGGTAGCCTATATGGTCGTCGGGAAAGTGGCAGCGGATCCTGCTGCTGATTTCAATGGTAACGGGGCGGTCGATATCGGTGATGCCGCGAAAATTGCCTACTACTTTGTCGGAAAGATTCAGGAACTGTGAAGAAACTAAAGATAATCCAGGCAGGTGATTTACAGGACGAACATGAGCGAGGTCGGAGGGGCACTAAATCATCCCCGACAATCACAGCATCACACTTGGTGATGGAAGGCAGGCTCTCGGTCGTCACGAAGTCCGGTTGCATTCGGGAATCCTTCCCACCTCGCTCCGTTCAGACGCTATTCTTCCGCCAATCATACCTCCCGCTCGCGATCCGCTCCATCACCACGATCTCCCCTACGGCGGCGAGGCAGCTCCCGGGGAAATACTCTTAAGATACGCTCGCCCCCCAGGTAGAGGAGAGCAGGTACACCCTTCCCCGTGCCACACCGAAGAACCGGGCCCCTCTCGATCCGGACCATCTGCACCTTGTCTTAGTTCATCACGACGGTTTCGCGGTCGACAGCGCCGTTCACGAACGTAAAGAGATCTTTCCCGGTATTGAACTCGGTGATCCAGTAGGAGACGTACATAGCGTAGAATATAGCAAATAAAGGTCATCTAGCGGTCCGGGGGAGGAAAAAGATATCGACCGACTTTAGAAGTCGGTCCTGATCCTGAACAGGTCGATCTTTTCGGTGCTCGGTGCTTCAAGGAACTCTTCCCCGGCGCCTCGCACTGAAGAAAACGATACCGACCCCGACAATGAAAGTAACCGCCCCGGCTGCTGCCCAGGACGGTGATCCGCCCACGACAGGCTCACAATCCGCGACACAGAGTATCGGCCGCATCTGGATAATTGCCATACCCTGGAGGAACCAGAGCAGGCCAAGCGATGCAATAAAGGCGCCGATGAGCACGCCCACAATTCGTATCGGTTTCATCCCCGATCCGGCTACCGGGGCTTATGTTATATTAAAACCACCGCCTGTACCGCCCCGTGTCCCTTCGCCCCGGTAATCCGTATGAGTAGTAACCGTGTAGCGATTGTTGACCGCAGATGCTTAAAATGAACGGAAAAATGAAAAGACCGCTTCAGCTCTCCCTTCTCAAGCGGCGATCCCTGCACTGATGCCGAAAGCATCGGAGATCTCGTCGAGAACTGCCTTTTCCGTCTCGCTAACAGCAACGCCATGCTCCTTTGCTGCTTCGGCAACCTTCCGGCCTATCGCCAGCGACCACTGTTTATAAGCCGTTGCCTCGTCGGGAGATACTCTGGACAGGGCTCCCGAAGCAGATCTTGCCGCCTCGATTACCATATGCCTGTAGCCCGTCTGGTCGCGCTTCATCAGATCCTGTTGCTCTTTGATCAACTCCTTTCCCTTCGATTGCATCTCGGCCGATACGAGGCCGACCAGAGCACTGCCGCTATCGGCTGCCAGGTGTATGGGTTCCTGCATCATGGCTTTCATTTCGCCCCACGCACCCAGGACCGATGGTGCTGCGACAATAACCGCCATTGAGATCGCATACGGTAAACTGACGAGGTTCTTCCATTCGTCATCTGTAAATTGCTCCCTCAGTTCCATAGCCATTACCGGAAGCCAGTACTCTGCAAGTATTATAAGAAGATTCCTATAAAAACCGCAATGCCGGGAAAAGGCGGTTTGTCGAGCGGTATGCCCATCCGTCTACCAGGAGGGAGTTTCTAGAAAGGACTTCGATACGGTAAGGGTGGAGAATGCCTCTTATCCTCTACTGTCCCGGACCTATGGGGGTGGTGCTTCTGCGGAACCGCCACCTGCCTCATACACCTGAAACCTACCCCGGATCTGATCCTTTCGTCTTACCTTCTCTCAGAGCCGATGGAGCACGGTCAGATACGATTCTTCCGGTAATCGTACTCCCCGCTCGCGATCCGCTCCATCACGGTCTCGCCTATGACGCCGAGCCGCTCCTCAGAGAAATATCCCGAAGATACGCTCGCCCCCCCGATCGCCGAGAGCAGGTACACCTTCCCCCGGGCAACGCCGAAGATCCGGGCTACCGGGCCTCTCTCGACCCGGACCATCTGGACCTTGTCGTAGTTCATCACGACGGTCTCGCGGTCGACGGCGCCGTTGACGAAGGTGAAGAGATCTCTGCCGGCGTCAAACTTCGTGATCTGGTAAGATACGAGCGTTGCGTAGGAGATCGCGAGGACAGCGAGGGCTGTGGCGAGGGGGAGCACCCAGGGGAGGACGACGCCGGCCGCCCCGGCCAGGGTTGAAGCCGCGTGGTAGACGTAGAGCGACGGCCAGGCCATCGCCAGAACAAGCGCAAACGACGCAATCGCGGCCCGGACCAGGAGCACGCTCCGTGCGCCCGCGGGTTGCCGCTCCGGGTTCCGGTCGTACACGAACTCCGGCACCAGTTCTTCAAGAAGCCTCTGCTGCGCCGCATCGTCTTTCAGGAGACAGAGGACGGGGCGGAGGCTCTCCCCGCTCCCGGACGCGAGCCCCACCACCTCCGCCTCGATGCACGACCGGCCAAGGAGCCGGGCGGCGAGCGTCCGCTTTACCCGGACGGCGTTGATCCTCGATGCGGCAAACGATGTCCTGTACGTCCGGATGAGGCCGTGCTCCAGGTATATTGTCTCGCCCCGGCGGTAGACCCGGTAGTTGTAGTAATGGGCTATCAGCGAGACCGATGGCGCCACCTGGACGACGACGAAGATCAGGAGGGAGACAAGTGCTCCTCCGCCCACTCCCGCGGATGTATACAGCTGGAAGACGGAGCAGGCCAGGAACGCAAAACCGAATACCGTCTGGTAGGTCGAGACGCTGAAGAGGCCGTGGACGATCACGTCCGCCGGGGAGAACGCGACCGTGGGCTCGGCCGGCTCTTCCTCGTCGGAGACGGTCTCGCTGCCGTAGAGCCGCTCCGCCATCCCCGCCCGTATCTCCTCCGCCAGCTCCTCCCCAAACGTCAGGACGGCCTCCGGCACCGTGGCGCCGCTCCCCGAGTTGATGTTGATCTGCAGCCTCGCCGTCCGAAAGACCCGGTTCAGGACGCCGCGGTTGATGTTGACCGACGCCATCTTCGCGTAGGGGAGCGTTTTCTTCGTCTTGAAGAGGGTGTTCCTCTCCACCACCACGTCCGCCTCGTTGAACCGGACGGTCGTCCGGCTCCACTGCCGGTAGTTGAAGAGCACCAGCCCGACGAAGAGGACCGCGAGCAGCGCCGGTAGAACGCCCCCGATCGGGGCCTGCATGACGAGGATGCCCAGCACCACGATTCCCGAGAGCGACCGCTCCACGACGATGCTCGGGTGGCACCGGATCGGCTCGCCATGGCGGGCGGGCGCGCCTGTATCGTCGGTCATGCGCCTGCAGGCCCCGGCACCCTCTCCCGGAGCATCTTCCCGATCAGGTCGTTGAGCCGGTCGGCCACCTTCTCCGCCTCGTCGACCTCCAGGTACCGGATGCTCACCTCGCCTCCCGCCGTGGTTATGGTGACGTCGGCAAGATCGAGGAGGTTGTTTATCGGGCCACGCGCGATCTCCACCTGGTGCACCCGCTCGATCGGCACCAGGATGTGCCGGATCACGAGGACCCCGTAGCGCACGTCGATCCGGTCATCGGTGATCCGGTAGCGGTAGCGGGCGTAGAAGACCGGCGGGGCCACCGCTATGTAGACCAGGGCTATCGCGAGGACGAGCACGAGACCGTACCCGACGGCATCGTGGTAGGGGCCCAGGAACCCCGCCGCGTAGGTCCTCACAGCGAAGTATGCCGCGAGCAGGAGAAGATACCACACGGCGTAGTCGATGTACATCGAGAGCATGCACTTTCGATCAAGCCGCCGATACCCGTCCGTGCCCGCTCCGGGAGAGAACATGGTTATCCGTTGCCGTTTCGTTCACGTTAACTTATTCTTCGGGACGGCCTTGCGTCTCCGCGCCGCCGGGCAATTTTTGCCGGAAAAAAGGTCTCGACCGACTTAGAAGTCGGTCATGACCCGGAACTACCCTGTAGATTTTCGGTCATTAGAACCTCGCTGACGGCAGCCCACTTGCGTGCCGGGTCGTCTTCATCGGCGTCGGGTGAACCCAGTAGCGCCCACACCTGCAACGCGACCACCAGCACGGAGAGTGCCACAGCCCCGCGCGTGCCGCCCGATGGTTTCGAGGGTCCGGGCTACTTGAGAGGACCTGGCACCGCTGTAGATCGATCTCTGTGAGAAATACGCTCTTAAAAAGTGATATTTTCACCAGAGCAAAGAGAGCGTACTCTGGGCAATAAGGTCATATTTAAATAAACTTGGACACGATTTTCATGGTATGAAACCAGTTGTCGTATTACTAGCGCTGCTAGTTGGCTTTCTGTTGGTCTGTGGGTGTACTCTAAATTTCGATACCGTCAGTACCCCTGAAACCCCCCAGCCGACGGTGCAACAGCCCACTGCAGTTTCACAACCATCATCGGTAAATGCGCCGAAATACCGAGCAGGGGATATCATCGATGATGCTCCAACAGACGACGGCCCTTGCTGGCTGGTTCTCGCATATGATCCAGAAATAGACATGTATGAGACGGCTGTTATTTTTATGCACGAAGACGGGTCGTGGGGATATCTGCTGGACGAAGATACCGATTGGGATGAAAGAGAGTTCATCGACACAGAGTACCCTACGTATATCGCTTACGTCGAACTGTCTGATGTAAGAATCGGCTCCTCCGCATGATCCAGGACGGATGATTACGAAAAATCTGTTATTTTTAAGCTAATCATATTTTTTCTGCCGCCTGCCGATGCGCCGGGGTTCAGAAAGACGATTGAGCGTCGTCCTGCCCCTCTCCAGGTTCGCGGCCTGTATCAACCCCGCGTCCGTGGTCCCACCCCCGGAGGTTGAACGTCGTCAGACCGTGATACCCCGCAGCTGGTGGATGGGCTGCCGGGAGTAGTCAGACGACTGGAGGGCGCTGATGGCCTGGAGCATATCGTGGTGGTGCACGCCTGCTCGTGCAGGGCCTGGACGCCCCGGTTGGTCAGGTGATACCTGTCTTTCATCCCGTCCGGGGAGCCGCCGTCCTGAGAGATGTATGTGAGGAGGAGATCTCCTTTCTGCCGGGATAGGTTGCCCTCTCTGGGATGCTGTCGAAGATATGACTCATGAGGGCAAAATGGTTCATACACGAAAAATTGGGTTGAGGATGTAGAGTTGTGATGACCGACTTAGAAGTCGGTCATGATCCGGAACTGGTCGATCTCTTCGGTGTTCAGTTCCTGGAGGAACTCTTCGGCCGCGTGCTGGATGTTCTTGCTCGCGGTGATCGCCCGGCCGACGACCAGGATGTCCGCGCCCGCCTTGAGCGCGTCCTTCACGACGGGCTGCCGGATGCCGCCCGCCGTTGCGACGAGCAGCCTCTTGCCGCCGGCCTTCTTGATCGCCGGGATGTCTCCCCAGGCGTGGGTGGTCTCCTCGACGTCGATGCCCCGGTGGAGCTCCACGACGTCCGGCTTCACCTTCAGCTGCTCGACGACGGCGCGGGGGTCCTCGACGTTGAGCATATCGACGACCGTGTAGATGCCGGTCTTCCGGGTGTCCTCGATCGCCTTCTCGATCGTCGAGATCGGCGCAAGGCCGGAGATCACGACGGCGTCGGCGCCGGCGTCGGCGGTCATCCGGGCCTCGAGGTTGCCCGTGTCGAGGGTTTTGAGGTCCGCCACGATGAACGCATTCGGCCGGATCTCACGGATCTCGGATATGATCGAGAGCCCGAACTTCTTGATCAGGGGCGTGCCCGCCTCGATGATCAGGTGGTCGTTCTGGGGCAGCGACTCAAGGACCTTCCTCATGTGGTTCCTGTCGACGAGGTCCATGGCGACCTGGAGGTAGGGCGGGTTCCAGAGGCGCTGGACCTTGAACCCCATGACCGCGTGGGCGGCCCGGTCCTTCTCGTGCAGGAGCGTCTCGACGTCGGGGAACCGGTCGAGAGCCCGGCGGAGCGCGAGTTTCACCGCGCCGTAGTTGAACCGGTAGATCTTGTTGTAGTCCTCCGCGGCGGTGTTGAGGTAGACGCTCGCCAGGATGACGGTGTCCTCGATGTCGATCCCCTCGAAGACGCCTTCCTCGACCGAGTCCGCGACGGCCTTCGCCACCGCCGCCTGGACGGGCCCGAACATCTGGTTCACCTGGTATCCCTTCTTCATGGTGACCTTCGGGATGATGAGCGTCGAGGGCTTCGTCGGCAGGTTCGGCCGGATGACCGCGAGGAGCGGGGTGTGGCCCTTGGAGAGCTGCGAGAGAGAGTTCGCGAACGCCTGCCCTACGGCGCCCTCTTTGTTTCCTATTAACAGATCGATGTGCGCGAGTTCCGCGCCATCTCCAACCAATGCTTCACCGATGAGATACATGTGGATGCCCTCAGATAGTGCAGGAATATTGGTGAGACAGCTATTAAAGACCTCCCGGTTCCCCTCCCGATCCCGCCCGGTAAGCGGGCATTTTGCGAGGAGGCGA
>Ga0208462_1001515_pt1 | contig 15451 bp, 14 predicted proteins | sample AD_SCU001_MetaG_FD_184452 | JGI IMG/M metagenome (GOLD analysis project Ga0208462, IMG submission 184452) | Active sludge microbial communities of municipal wastewater-treating anaerobic digesters from China - AD_SCU001_MetaG (SPAdes) (version 2) | ecosystem: Engineered > Bioreactor > Anaerobic...
AACGGTTCTGTGATATAAACTCCCCGTTTCTTCCCGGTATTACGCGACGGGGACTATAAAACCAGTTTGCTCATGGTGTGATGCCCTCCATAACCACGGCGGTGAAGCGTCTTTTGCGGCTGACCAGCCGCCACCTGGGGGGGGAAGGGGACGGGACGTCCCTTCCCCTTGTCTCCGCGTGTCACCGGGAACGGTATTCAGGCAGCGAGTCGATCACCCCCGCCGCCCGGCCGCTGCCGCGGCCTCCTCCCGCCCCCTTCCAGGGGGCGGGCAGTAAGTGGCGATAGTCCGGATAGCCGTGCACGGGGGACGGAAACCGGATCTCAGGGAGTGTCAGGTGAGACCGCGAAGTAGTGGTCTCCTCCCGTGACACTGTGTCTGTGGGAGAATCGCCCCGTGGGGGAGGCGGCTCGACGGGGAGGGGGGAGGCGGATACGGCTCCCCCCTCCCCTGTCTCCTGTGTCTCTGGTTGAACGGTATTCATAGACCAACCCCCGCCTCCCTCTCCCACCTCCCCCTCAATGCCGTCTCGCAAAAAACCGCACCATGCCGCTGTGACCAGAGGCATACCGCATGAAGATGGAGGCTGCACCTTCATACAGATCCCGGCCACCCCCCGGAATCTGTCCATGGAGTGCCCACGGAGAGGTTTATCAAACCAGTGAGGCATTGGTTTGATGGCTTCTTTCAGAGGAGCGAGACTGAAGGAGAAACCTTAATGAGCGAATATAACCATATAAGAGCAGATGGTTAATGGCATTGTACTCCCCGTAAAGAAGGTTTTTTCGCTTGTGGACTCTAAAATCGTCGTCGAGATCAAGGATGACGGCAGGAAACTCAAAGGAAGGCTCGTGGCGGTCGACGAGCACCTGAACCTGCACATGGATGAGACGACAGAGTACACCGGAGATCAGCGGGGCCGCACTCTCGGAACGGTTGTCATACGCGGCAACAATATACTGACCATTGCGCCCCTGCTCTGATTACCATGTCTGACCTGGAGGAAGAAGCACTCGGCGTCATCCAGTCGCACCGTGAAGGAGTTCTCCAGAGCGATCTCTGGAAACTCCTTGATATTGACAGCAGGAAGTGCTCCCGGATTGTGAAGCGGTTGCTGGATGCTGGTTTGATCGAACGGATCGAGTTTCGCAGTGACGGGATCAAGACATATCTCCTGCGGGCGAAGAAACGCGCCGTTGACCCGGGTCTCATCCTTGCCGGCGAGGAGGTTCTCCCCTGCATCGGCTGCGACCGGGAATGCGACCCGGAAGTGTGCACCATTCTTCTAGACTGGATATACCAGCTCGCCCTTGAAGGGTATCAGGAGTGACCACTCTTCGCGTGCCATCACGAAAACAGGTTCTTTTGGGGGTTTGCCCCCCACACTAACGCGGTTCAAGACCTGCGGATCTCTCCCGGCATCTCCCTTTTCCGGCAGACAACATCGATCACACCGTGCTGCACGTTGTAGGAACTGTGCACCAGGTCTATCTCGCAATTGAGGTCCACTATCATCTCCCTCTCACCACCGGTGCAGAGGGTCACAGATTTTTTATGGAACGTGACGTAGGGTGCACCGTCCGCCAGGACGTTTACCTCCGTTGTTATGTAGATGCAGTCATCCCCCTCGATCACCTCAACCTCGGGGTCATCGTAGTTGTCGTCGGAAATGCAGGGGTAAAAACCCTCTCCGGTCGGTCCGCTGATGATGGCGAACCCGATGATCTTCGGGTCGCAATCGGGCAGATCGCTAAGGATCCGCTCCATCAGTCGCTCGATCTTTCGAAACATCTCGTCGTAAGGGTTATCCGCCATGTGTAACACTTATCCGGTATCGGTTGTTCGTCTTCTCGACAATCCCCATCTTCACGAGGCTGGCCAGCCTTTTTTTCAGCTCATCCGCGGACAGGCCGCACACATCCTTGAGTTCCCCGGCACTCAGGTCAGACTGCACGAGGGCGAGGATGATCTTCAACTCTCCTTCATCTGTGAAGATTCCCTCGCGCATGAGATCGGTGAACCGTGACTCAATCTCATCTTCCAGGTGTTCAAGGTTTTCCAGAAGTTCATCGTGAACCCCGATCATCCTCCTGAGCAGCACGAGGTCTCTTGTGATCCGTGCCTGCCGGTCCTCCTCAACCCCGGGGAGGACAGCATCATCCTGCTTCTGCAGGTTTATGATGAGATTGATGTCATGCGAGAGGTAGTAATACTTTCGCCTTCGCTCATCCTGGTATGATCCAAGGATCTGCTCCCGCTCCATCAGTTGCAGATGCTCAATTACCGCTTTCGGACTGAGCAGCAGGCGTTCGGAGATCTCTGTCACGAAACACGGTTTCTGCCTCAGCAGTTCGATTATCCGTCTTCTATTCCGGTTTCCCAGGATATCCAGAAGCCGGGAAACGTCGCCCCTCTCAAGCATACTAACTTAGTGTTAGTGATCACAGCATAAAAATTTATCATTCAAAGAGACGGTAATTCGGCGCCTCATCTGTGATCATGATGTTATGGGGATGGCTCTCCCCATAACCGGCAGGGGTTATCCTGATGAATCTTCCGTTTCTCTTCAGGTCCGCTACCGTCTTTGAGCCTGTGTAGCCCATCGCCGACTTCAGGCCGCCAACAAGCTGGTAGATGACATCAGAGACCCGGCCAACGTAAGGGGTGACGCCTTCGACACCCTCTGGAACGAATTTGGTCCTTCCAATCTCCTTTTTCTGGAAGTAACGGTCACTCGACTCGCCGCTGCTCATGACGCCAAGCGATCCCATACCCCGGTACTGCTTGTAGCGCCGGCCCTTGATCGTTGTAATCCTCCCCGGCGCCTCGTCCGTTCCGGCAAAGAGGCTGCCTGCCATGATACAGTCCGCACCCGCGGCGATCGCCTTTGCGATATCCCCGGAGTAGCGGATGCCGCCATCGGCGATGACCGGCACATCGGCCTCTCCCGCCGCCTCCGCAACGTTTGCTATCGCCGAGATCTGCGGGACGCCCACACCCGCAACGATCCTGGTTGTGCAGATTGAGCCTGGCCCTATCCCTACCTTCAGCCCGTCGACGGTATCCAGAAGGGCCAGGGCCGCCTGTTTTGTTGCGATGTTTCCGGCAACCACATCCACTGTAACGCTCGCCTTGATCTCGCCGACCGCCCTGACAACGTTCATGTTGTGGCCATGGGCACAGTCCACCACCAGGGTGTCGGCACCCGCATCGGCCAGCATCACAGCACGATTGAAATCAAATGGCCCTACGGCGGCGGCGACACGGAGTTTACCATTCGAATCGCGGGTTGCGCGGGGATACTGCCTCTTCTCCAGTATGTCCCGCATCGTTATGATCCCGACCAGGCGCCTATCCCCATCAACGACGGGGAGACGCTCGACCTTGTTTGCATACATCGTCTCGAGGGCGTTCTCCGCCGTGATATCCTCTGTTGCGGTGATCAACTTCTTCGTCATGTAGTCGCTGATCTTCGCATCGCCGTGTTTGGGGAGGATCGCCCTTATATCCCTGCGGCTGACGATACCGATCACCCTGTCGTTCTCGATGACAGGGACACCGCCGATGCCGTACTGCCGCATGATCCGCTCCACCTCGGTGACCGTGGTATCCGGGCCGACCGCCACCACCTCGCGCTCGATAAGGTCCTCTGCCTGTTTAACTACCCTGACCTCAGCAGCCTCGCTCTCCGGGGTCATGTTCCGGTGGATGACGCCAATACCCCCTTCCCGGGCGATGGCGATCGCCATCGCCGACTCGGTAACCGTATCCATGGCAGCGCTCACGAGAGGTATATTAAGAGGAATATTCCGCGAGAACCGTGACCTGACATCGGCTTCGTCGGGCTCGACCCACGACTCCGCGGGCTCGAGCAGCACGTCATCGAATGTAAATGTTGTTTCCATCTTCAGTTTCTCGATGTACATACATCACCCAATCATCATCTTTGCTCTCTCAACCAGTTCCGCCCTGATCGTGCTCGACCGATCCCCACCGCAGACCATCCCCCGGACACCGATGATATCCGGGTTGATCCGTTTCAGGGCATCAAGGTCTTCAAACCTCAGCGAACCGGCAAGGGCGGTCCGCAACCCGAGTTCACGGTTCCACCTGACAAACAGGGTAAGCGTCTCCTCGTCCATGAACGCAAACAGCCCCTTTCCGTCTTTAATACCCGTGTCGATCATGGCCACGTCAGCCCCTGCATCCGCGATCAGCGGACTGATCGAAAACGGCGAGATCGTGCCAAGCCTGTTAAAATCTGCATACGCCGCGATGACAACATATCTATCGGGAAACTCCCGTTTCACCGCGGTGGTTACCGCCTCGACGACCTCACGGGCACGATCAACGCCGTCGAACATCAGGCCGACCTTGATGTAATCGGCGCCGGCGTGTGCGGCACCGTATGCCGAAAGGGCTGCGGTTCCAGGTTTATACTCATTGTCCCCTATTGCAGCACTGACGGGCTTACTGCCGGCGATCTCCTTGATCTCACGTATGATCCATGGAAAATTAGCGCCCAGAGAGCCTTCAGCAGGTCTTTTAACGTCTATTATGTCAGCGGGAAGCGAGGCTTTCGCCTCTTCAATGCTGCTTGGGCTGACGAGTAATTGCATAGAAATTAATGATCCTTCACCCTAATAGTGATTACGTTGAGGACATGGAACTGATTCTTGCATTGGATCTTGCCGGGGGTGTTGTGGTGCATGGTAAGGCAGGCAACCGTTCTGCATACCGGCCGCTGACCTGGGGGTTGGCGCCATCGGCCGAACCCGGGGCCTACCTCTCCGCTCTTTCGCCCCGGTACCTCTACATCGCCGACCTTGACAGTATCCAGGGCGGGAGACCGCAGGACGGCCTGGTCAGGCGCTGTGCTGCAATGGTCGAGCGGTGTTACCTGGACCGCGGTTGCCGGTCGCCCGCAGACTCCGCGGCGGTCGATGGTGTGATACCGGTCGTCGGCACCGAGACAGCGGCAGCGGCCATCGATGACCTTGCGGCCTACCCTGGCGGCTATCTCAGCATCGACATCAGAAACGGCCGGGTGCTCCCCTGGGGAATAACTCCGGCGGAGATGCTGCGTTTCGCATCGGAGTTAGCGTTTGAGGGCTGCATCGTCCTGAACATCGGTGCCGTGGGGACGGAACGCGGCCTCCTCCGGGGGGGCCTTGAGGAGATGCGGGGATGCTACCCCGGCCGCCTCCTCTACGGCGGCGGAGTCTCCGGGGTCGATGACATCCATCTCCTTGCCGATACCGGGTTTGACGGGGCTATAGTCGCGACCGCCGTCCATCGCGGCACGATGCCGCTTGAGTGGATCCGGAGGGGGCAGCCCTGCTGATCACCGTCGAGGGGATCGATGGCAGCGGGAAGACCACACTCCTTGCCCGTCTCCGCGGCCTCCTGGCTGACCTGGATCCCATCTTCACCCGTGAGCCCGGTGCAACCTGGGTCGGTGATGCTGTGCGGCGGGCGATCGCCGAGCGGATGGACCCTATCACCGAGGCGCTGCTCTTCTGCGCCGACCATGCCGCGCATATCGATACGCTGATCCGGCCTGCGCTCGATGAGGGGAGGGTCGTCATCTCAGACCGTTACGCCGACTCCAGGTTTGCCTACCAGCCGGTCGTCCTGGAAGGTGTGCTGCCCGAGCCACGGGAGTGGTTACGCCGGATCCACGAGGGGTGGTCGATCCGGCCTGACCGGACGTTCCTGCTGGTACTCCCCGTGGATGATGCCATCTCAAGGCTTGATCCTGAAACGAAAAGAGAATACTTTGAGAACGCCGGGATCCTTGAACGTGTGCAGGAGAACTACCTTGAGATCGCCGCATCTGACCCTGCGCGGTTTGTGATAGTCGACGCGCTGCTTGAAAAAGAGACGGTTGCCAGGTTTGTCGCAGACGAGATCAGGGCTTTCGCCCGATCGTCACGACGAGATCCCCGGGCGTGAGGAGATCCACATCCTCTCCCCCCACCCGGTAGGTAATCTTCGGCGTGAACGCGCCGGGTGGCACCGGGATCTCTTTGCCATCGACCGTGACGGTTGCAGGCGGGTTTTTGAGAGCCTCCGGTGGAAGAGCCTTAACGGCCTCCATGAACCCTCTGGCGAGACCGCGGAGGGTCGGCCCGATGACCGCCATGTTGAACTCGACGCCGGTCACGACCTCCTCGAGTTGCGGCGTCCCGGTTACCCAGTGTAGATCGGCGACGAGCGCCCGTCCGGCATCACCGGCATCGTCGAGCGGTTCCGGCGTGTAGATTGTCACGTGGCCGAGGGGGGCGTTCAGGGCCATGCCGTGGTCGTGCTTGTAGCGCCGCAGTTCCGCAACAGTCTTCACCAGGAGGTTGCCCTGGCGCTGCGCATCTTCATCGGTGTATTCAAACTCCGGCCACGTCTCTTTATGCACGCTCCTCCCGGTGAGGGTATGGTAGCACTCTTCGGAGAAGTGCGGTATGATCGGGGCGAGTAGGCGGCAGAGAACGTCCATGGTAGTCCTGAGCGCACTGCAGGCGCTTGCTCTTCCCTCTTCATCATCCTCATAAAGACGGCCTTTCACGATCTCGATGTAGTCGTCGGCAAGGGTGTTCCAGGTGAACTCACGTACAGCCTTGAGCGCCCGGTCGAACTGGTAGCCCTCCATTGCAGCGGTGACCTCCGCGACCGTCCCGGAGAGCCGGACGAGCAGCCAGCGGTCGGAGAGTTCGGTCACCGGCGCAGCAGGGTCGGCGCCGCGTTCAAGGTGTCCCATGACAAACCGGAAGATGTTCCAGAGTTTGGTCTGGAACCTGGATGCGGCGACGACATCGTTCCAGTTGAACATGATGTCTGAACCGGTCGCCGCACCGCCAGCTCCCCATTGTCGGAAGGCGTCCGCGCCGTATTGGTCGATGATCGTCTCGGGGGAGATTATGTTGCTGCGGCTCTTGCTCATCTTGAAACCGTCTTCACCGAGCACCATTCCGTTTATGAGGATCTGCTCCCAGGGGTGGCTCCCGACCAGCGCCTTCGCCCGGAGGATGGTGTAAAATGCCCACGTCCGTATGATATCGTGGCCCTGGGGGCGCAGTTGCGCCGGGAAGTATGGAGGTTTTTTGTTGGACCCGTCCCACCCGGTGACGTGGAGCACTGATATAGATGAATCCATCCAGGTATCGAGGACGTCCTTCTCGCCGGCGAACTCGTTCCCGCCGCAGTTCGGGCAGGGGTGCCGGGGTTTGTCGACCGTCGGGTCGATCGGGAGTTCCTCTTCGGCTGGAAGAACCATCCCGCCGCAGGTGGTGCAGAACCAGACCGGGATGGGGGTCGCGAATATCCGCTGCCGGGAGATGCACCAGTCCCATTCCATGGAGTTTACCCAGTTCTCCATACGCGTGAACATGTGCTCCGGGATCCAGGTTATCTTCCGCGCCGCTTCAAGAACATCGTCATGGTGGACGCGGACAAACCACTGCCGCTCGGAGAGGATCTCGATCGGGGTCTTGCAGCGCCAGCATGTCCCGACACGCTGCTCGATCTCTTCCTGCCGTTTCAGGATCCCGGCTCTCTTCATGTCGGCAAGGATTGCCTCTCTGCAGGCCTCCGATGTCATGCCTGCATACGGCCCTGCGATCCCGGTCATGACCCCTTTCCGGTCGATTGCTTTACGGAGGTCGAGGTTATGCTCTTTCCACCAGTAGACGTCGGTCTTATCGCCGAATGTGCATACCATCACCGCCCCGCTGCCAAACGAGGGATCGACAGCGGGATCCTCGATCACCGGGACGTCGTGGCCGAAGATCGGGACGCTGAGTTTCTTCCCCCGAAGCCAGGCGTAACGCTCGTCTTCTGGATGGACGGCCACCGCAACGCAGGCCGCGAGCAGTTCCGGCCGGGTGGTGGCTATCTCGATGCCGTCGAAGTCAAAGTAGTTGAGTTGGGTGGTGCGGGATGCATAGTTTACCTCGGCGAACGCGATGGCCGTCTCGCAGCGGCTGCAGAAGTTAACTGGATGCTCGCTCTGGTAGATGTCGCCGGCTTTGAGCATCTGCAGGAACGACGCCTGGGTCTTTCTGTAATAATCCGGGAGCATGGTGATGTACTCGTTGCTCCAGTCGATGGAGAATCCGAGACGCCGCATGGTTGCCCGCATCTTCTCGATGTTCCCGAGGGTGAGGTCGCGGCACATCTCCCGGAACGTCTCACGGGATACGTCGTTTTTGGTGATCCCGTGCGTCTCTTCGACCTTCACCTCGGTGGGCAGGCCGTGGCAGTCCCACCCCTGCGGGAACATTACGTTGTAGCCGCGCATCCGTTTGTAGCGCGCGATGAAGTCGATATAACACCAGTTTAATGCGTTGCCGATATGGAAGTTGCCGGTTGGGTAAGGCGGTGGAGTGTCGATGATAAACCTGGGTTCTGGCGAGGAGGGGTCGAAATAGTTGTCTTCATCCCGCCAGGTTGACTGCCAGCGCCTCTCCACCTCTTCGATATCGTAGTTTTTGGGTAGTTGATGTGACGGCGACATTTTCAGCGTATAATCTCTCTCTTCCCTCAGAAATATAATGTTCGACGTGACTTTCCTCCGGCCGCTCGCGGATCCTGCATTCAGGAGGGGTTAGGGGCAAAATGCAGGGGATACACCGGGTGTCGACCCTAAAGGCTTTGTTCATGTAGTTTCAACCATATAAGAATGACAAAGCGGCAGGGGCTGGTTCTTTCATCGGTGCTCACCCTCGTCTTCATAGGCCTTGCCCCTCTGCTCCAGCCGCCCTGGCTGCTCACGTTATTCCTCGTTTTATTCTCGCTTCTTCTCTCTCTCATCAGGGATACCCGCTACGTATCTCTATCTATAATCGCACTTGCCGTGCTCTACGGGCTTGGCTGGCTCTCGACGTTTGTTTTTACCTGCACGCTCGGTATCGTTGTCTTCGGAGAGGTGGCGTTCCGCCTCACCGGAGGGGAGCATGCCTCGTATCTCTACCACATGCTTGCTGCAATCGTTGTGTCGATTGCGGTGATGTTTTACCTCCACTACACCGTGGCCCTTGTTGCCCTGATGGGGGTGGTTGCTGCGGTCCTCCTCAGGGCGGTTCTCGGCGGGCGGGACGATGCGCTGATGGTGGAGGCGCTCGGCGTCGCGATGACCATGTTCCTCTTTGAGGAGCTCAAGTATGAGGTCGACCTGAGCATCCTCATCGCTGCGGCCGTTATAGCCTTCGGGTTCGGATACACCTCCTACCGTCTGAGGGTTGCCGACATCAGCGGTCTGTTCTCAGGGGCGATGATCGGGATCATACTGATAGTATTTGCGGACGTCAGGTGGTTCCTCATCATGCTCACATTCTTCATCATCGGTGCAGCGGCAACCCGTTACCGCTATGCTGACAAGGAACGGTTCGGCGTCGCGCAGGAGCACGGCGGGGTGCGCGGTTACTTCAACGTCTTTGCAAACGGTCTTGTGGCAACAGGCGGCGCCATCCTCTACGGTATAACCGGGAATCCGGCGTTTGCGGCACTATTCATGAGTAGTGTTGCCTCGGCCGCTGCCGATACCGCGGCAAGCGAGATCGGTGTCACTGGAAAGACGCCATACCTGATCACCACCTTCAAACCCGTGCCACGGGGTACAAACGGGGGGGTGACACTGCGCGGCGAAGTTGCGGCCATCCTGGCATCAATCATTGTTGCCGCCGTTGCCCTTGTGATGGGCGTTGCTGACCCGAAACTTGCCATTGTGACGGTCATTGCGGGTTTCATCGGCACCAATGTCGACAGCGTGGTTGGGGCAACGCTCGAGAACAGCGGCAGGATCGGCAACTCCGGCACAAACCTGACCGCCACGTTCTTTGGCGGGGTGGCGGGGATGCTTCTATATATGGTGTGGTAAGTTCCAGTCAGGGGAGGTCTATGCCGGATCCCGAACCGGGAAGAGATTCTTAAGTGTAGATGAAAAAAGCCCGCGGCCAGATGGTTCGAGGAGAGAGAGCAGTCACCCTGTGCTCCTGCAGGCGTCTTAATCCCGGACACCGCATGATTCATGGACCATACTCTTCATCCCCTCCTCCTTTTCACATCCCATCTCTAAACCGCAAGATCCGTATACCTGCAATCCCTTGCAGCATCTCGTATAGAAGACAGGGTTTCTGCCTGGCTGCCAATCGATAGCAGCGTTTTCTCTTTCAAGACGGTCGATCTCCTCAGCCTGTGTGACCCCATCACTGTCTGTCTCCTGCCGGGCAGCCGCGACCCCTGCCGCCCGGCGGAATCCGGGACCGGATCGAGCCGCAGATCAAACACCTCAGAGAAGGCCGGGAGCGGCCTCACGAAATGTGGGTTTGACCCGGTAGAAAGGCCGGCAGGAGAGGCTTTCCCCCTTTGTCCGGAGACATTCTCACAGATGCGTCCCGCAAGAGGTCTGGAGCCGCGAGCAGCCCGGGATGAACGATGCGTTCCTTGCGAACGCCGCCGAGGTGCTTGCAAACACCGCCATTGCGGCCGCGATGGGCGGCGATGTCAAGCGCGACCTCCCGCACGAGACTTACTACGCCCAGCTCAGGCGCCACCACACCTCGGGCGACGACTACTACCTCACCTTCACCCGGAGGACCCTCAGGCTCTCGTCCTACCAGGATGAGGCCATCAGGAGCACGGTCGAGGACTGGGCCGACGCCGTCGGGACGCTGGACTGAGAAGAGGGAAAAGGAACGGGGTTTTTACCCCACCTTCCACCCTATTTTATTCCAACTCTGTTCCGGCGGGGTGGGGCGATCGTCCATAGATACGGTTCCATGAGAGAGCATCAACCCCCGTGTCGGTGGATCCCCCGCGTCAAGATCCCGCTCCTGCTCCCCGGACACGGTATCCGGGCCAATCGCCAAACACTCGCCCGCGGCAGCGGCCGGGAGGTGGGGGGTGGACCCAGAGGTTAAAACACCGCCACAGGAGACGCAAGCGACAGGGGAAGGGGCGTTCCGCCCCCTCCCCGTCAGCCCCTCCCCCACGGGGGCGATATCCCATCGATACAGTGTCCCGGTCAGGATGAGCAGATCCGCGGCTCGATGTGAACACCCTTGACTGAAATCCTGTTCCTGCTCACCATGCACGGTATCCGGTGCTATCGCCACTCACTGCCCGCCCCCCTGGAGGGGGCGGGAGGAGGCCGCGGAGCGGCCGGGAGGCGGGGGTGTTTCACGAATACCGTTCAACCGGAGACATAGGAGACAGGGGCGGGGGAAAGTTTCTTTCCCCCTACCCCGGCGGGGGCGATTCTCCCTTGATACACTGCTAGGGAGGAGACCACTCCTCTGCAGTCAACGTGAACACCCTTGACTGAAATCCTGCTTCCGTCCCCCGGACACGGTATCCGGGCCAATCGCCATACACTTGCCCGCGGCAGCGGCCGGGAGGTGGGGGTTGTTCAACGAACACCCCTCAACAAGACACAAGACCGGCCCGCCGCCGGCCGGGGAGCCCAAGAGGATCTTCCCCGGCGTCCGCCCAAAACCCTCCTCCAGGCATCACACAGGCGGGAAAAAAGATTGGGGGAAAAATCCCCTCTCTCACTCCCTCTCGGCCTTAACCTCGAGCGGCCGGGCCTCCCCCGGCGCACCGCCGGAACGCCCCGCCCTGCCGCGGGACTGGATAAACCAGCCCGTCCGGGTGCCGTCCAGTATTTCGGGAGAGTTCTTTCGCGTCAGAAGACTCACAACAACCATCGCCAGCAGCGAGAGCAGCAACGCAAAGAAACTGAAGTGCATCGGAAGCGGCGCCACAAACTGGTGCCAGTAGCCAAAGACCCCGGCCGCCACAAGCCCGGTCGCCATGCTCGCAATACCGCCCGCACCCGTCGCCCCCCTCCAGTAGAGGCCGGCCAGCAGCGGAACAGCAAACGTCGCCAGCATAACCCCGATACCCATCCAGATCAGCCAGGCCAGCATCGGCGGCGGATTGATGGCCATGATAAGCGTCCCCACCGCCCCCACCACAACCGCGACCCTGGAGACCATGAGAACCTCCTTCTCCGAAGCCGCCGGTCGGAACAGGTTCTTGTAGATGTCCCAGCCAAACGACGTCCCTATCGTGAGCATCAGCCGATCCGTCGTCGACATCACCGCCGCAAGCACAATCACAGCAAAAATGCCCCATAAAAACATGTTTGGCATCGCATACTCCACACCCACAATGAACGCATAATCCTGGGCGTTCACAACATTGGGAAGGGCCACCGCCCCCTCCTCCACAAGCACCCTGGTTGCAAACCCCGTAAACTTCACCAGGAACATCACAACCGCGTATATCCCGAACGCCACAAGCGGCGACCACTTAAAGTAGCGCGACTCCTTCGCCGCCAGAACGTTGTTGATGACATGCGGCGCACACGCAAGCCCCACCATCAGCAGTATGGCAAACGAGAAGAGGAACTCCGGCGTCGCGTAGGCGTAAGACGCGTATGCCGGGCTCGGGAACCAGGGCTCAACAAAGTTCGGATCGATCCCCGCAAGAACCGTGTTGATGTGGGTAAGCCCCCCCGCGCTCCTGATGACAAAAGGCGCCATCGCGAGCACCCCCACAATCAGGATCCCGCCCTGGAAGAGCGTCGTCCAGGACACCGCGTATAACCCCCCGATCACCGTGTAGGCTATGATTATGACACCCGAGATCAGCAGCGCCTGCCAGTGCGGTATCGCAAATATCCAGACCAGCACGATGCTGATCGCAGCATACTGCCCTATAAGGTATATCAGCGAGACCAGGATCCCCGAGACCGCCGAGAGAGCCCGCATCCCCCGCGGACTCTCAAACCTCTCGGCCAGGTAGTCCTGGACGGTCATGTAGCCCCGCTCCTTCCCCACAGCGTTCAGCTTCACCCCGAAGAAGATTATACAGAACGAGGCCGCAAGCGGCACAAAGATCTGCTCCCAGATCCCCGGCCAGCCCGAAGTATACCCAAACCCGCTGACCCCGAGCAGCGTCATCCCGCTGCATATCGAACAGACGATCAGGATCGTGAAGATCCAGAACCCGAGCGACCTCCCCGCAAGGATGTAGTCCTCGGTGTTCCGGATCTTGTGCGACGCCCAGGTGCCTATAACCAGGAGCACAAAGAAGTAAATCCCGATCAGGGCGACCGTCGCGAGATCCGCCATCAGGACTCATCCTCCTGGAACCGCAGACCCCATATGATCAACAACACAAAGGCCAGGACGACGGTTGCGCCCACATAGAGTATCGTGTGGAGTGGTAAACCAAGTATCGTCATGCTGTGACAGCGTGTGGCATGCTAACATATAACACAATCGATCGGAGATCGCTCCGATCGCCATTCACACCGCACAAAAAGTTATTTAGAGGTTTTAACAGTCTTTGACCCGCGGAGGAGGGCAACCTTGCCCGTCCTGACGAGCTCCTTGATGCCATACTGCCGCAGGAGTTTCTCCAGGGCCTCGATCTTATCAGTATCCCCCGCAACCTGGAGCACCAGCGTCCTCGTCCCCACATCCACGATCTGCGCCCGGAATATGTTTGCGATCTGCATGATCTCCGCCCGGGCGGCCCCGGTCTCCGCGGCCACCTTGATCAGCGCAAGCTCTCGTTCAACGCTCTCCCGCTCCGTCAGGTCGGAGACCTTGATCACATCTATGATCTTGTTGGTCTGCTTCATCACCTGCTCGACCACAGCATCATCCCCGTTCACAACGATCGTGATCCGGCTCATCCCGGGCTCCTCGCACGTCCCAACGGCAAGACTCTCGATGTTAAACCCCCGGCGTGAGAACATCCCGGCAACCCGGGAGAGGACACCCGCCCTGTTCTCGACCAGGACGCTCAGCGTATGCGATGTCATGGGTTGCGCACCCCTATCATCTCGTTGATCGCAGCACCGGCCGGGACCATGGGAAAGACGTTCTCCTCCCGCTCTATCCTGAAGTCCAGGACAAACGGCCCATCGTGGGAGAGGGCCGTCTCGAGCGCCCCGCGAACATCGGCCTTCTCCTCGACCCGTATCCCCTCGACACCGTAGGCGTTTGCGACCTTCACAAAGTCCACCGGCGAGAGCTCGGTGTAGGCGTAACGCCGGTCGTAGAAGAGCTCCTGCCACTGCCGGACCATCCCGAGGTACATGTTGTTCAGTATGACAACCTTTACAGGGATGTTGTTGTGCGCAACCGTCGCGAGCTCCTGTATGTTCATCTGGAAACTCCCGTCACCCGCGACATCCACGACCGTCTCATCAGGCCGGGCAAAGTGGGCGCCTATGGCCGCCGGGAACCCGTAGCCCATCGTCCCGAGACCGCCCGAGGTTATCCAGGACCGCGGTTTCCTGAAACAGTAGTAGAGCGCCGTCCACATCTGGTTCTGGCCGACCTCGCTTACGACGATTCCCTCGCCCTTCATCAGGTCGGAGAGCTGCTGGATGACATACTGCGGCCGCAGGCGATCGTCGTCGCGGTAACTCGGCGGGAACTGCGCCTTCCAGGCGGCCGCCCGGTTCACCCAGTTCGCCGTATCGCCGCGCTTCTTCATCCGCGCAAGCATCGCCCGGAGCACCCTCCCGACATCCCCCACGATCGGTACATCGACCTTCTTGTTCTTCCCAATCTCGGCGGGGTCGATATCGATATGGATGATCCGGGCGTTCGGGGCGAAGGCCTCGATCTTGCCCGTAACCCGGTCATCGAACCGCACCCCGATTGCCACCAGGAGATCGCACTCCGTGACAGCGAAGTTTGCGGCCGCGGTGCCGTGCATACCGAGCATCCCCAGGTTGAGGGGGTGGTCTCCCGGGATGGCGCCAAGCCCCATAAGGGTGGTTGTCACCGGTATGGCGGCGGTCTCGATAAACTCACGGAGTTCGGCCGAGGCGCCGGAGAGGATCACGCCCCCGCCGGCGTAGACGAGCGGCCGCTCTGCCTCCGCGATCAGGTCAAGCGCCTTGTCTATCTGGCGGACGTGCCCCTCATACGTGGGCTGGTAGCCCCGAAGCGAGATCGCCGGCGGCGGCGAGGATGCCTCATCCACCTCGCCCATGGTGACGTCTTTTGGGAGATCGATCAGCACCGGGCCTGGCCGGCCTGTGCCGGCGATGTAGAACGCCTCCTTTACAACGCGGTCGATATCGGCGGCGTTCTTCACCAGGTAGTTGTGCTTCGTGATCGGCATCGTGATCCCGGTGATGTCCGACTCCTGGAAAGCGTCGTTACCCAGGAGTGCTGTGGGCACCTGGCCGGTGAGGGCGACGATCGGGATGGAGTCCATGTAGGCCGTCGCTATACCGGTTACAAGGTTGCAGGCGCCGGGGCCTGAGGTGGCAAGGCATACACCTACGCGGCCGCTTGCACGCGCGTAGCCATCGGCCGCGTGCGCCGCTGCCTGCTCATGCCTTACCAGAATGTGCCGGATCGACGAGTCGTAGAGTTCATCGTAGATCGGCAACACAACGCCGCCGGGGTAGCCGAATATGGTATCC
>Ga0208462_1001516_pt1 | contig 15449 bp, 15 predicted proteins | sample AD_SCU001_MetaG_FD_184452 | JGI IMG/M metagenome (GOLD analysis project Ga0208462, IMG submission 184452) | Active sludge microbial communities of municipal wastewater-treating anaerobic digesters from China - AD_SCU001_MetaG (SPAdes) (version 2) | ecosystem: Engineered > Bioreactor > Anaerobic...
CCAGCGCCACGGTGAGCGCGATCAGTGAACCGAAGACCGTGATCATGTCGAGGGCGCCGTAGTCGGTGGGGGTGAGGACACGGGTGTAAAGGGGAATTAAGAAGAACGAGATGCCGTAGCTTAAGATAGATGGAATGGTGTAGATTGCACTGTCACGGAAGAATCTGCGGATCATTTCGGATGATTTCCTTCGATTTTACCAGATTTTTTTATAATATTTTGCGAGATAATATTTATTTGCGAATATTATATGCATATTCCCTGAACCGCTGTTCGAGTTCCGGTTTATCTGAGAGGCAGAGAGATTCTATGCTATACTGTTCGATCATATTACGGATAATTTCTTTGCTTTGGGATTCCGGCATCCCGCCTCCCTGAACGTAGCGGATCTGGTTGGGATCGAACGTAAACTCTTCCGGAGCGGCCCCCTCAATGACTTGCAAATAGCGCTTTGCTACCTGTTCTGGGGTCCATTTTGTTCTGACAAATTTCTGCGCTTTTGTCCCCAGATCTAGCCTATATTCTTCATCCACAATCAGTCGTTCGATTGCAGTTGAAAGCTCATCCGGATGGCAAAATATGCTTGGTGGAATATCTTTTTGAGCATATTCGTTTTCAATAAATTTAGAATAATACCCCCCGACTACAGCAGGTTTTCCAAACCACGCAGCTTCTGTGGCAAAGGTGGCCATCGGTGTGTCTGAATAGACTTGATCTACGACAAAATCACAGTCTTGTAATTCCTTAATCACTTCACTATGAGGTTTTCCGGTAATCTCAACAAAATCAATACTGTGTCCTTTCTGTATTAATTCAGAGATCGCTGCTCTAATCAAGTTTGAGCCCTTAGCAGTTGGATCTGATGGGGAATGTAGAATTACTACGCTTTTTTTTGTCTTTATTTCCGTTTGTGGTGACTCTTTATGCGTCGGTGCACTCAATGGTAGACCGATAGATAAGCCCTTTATACATTTCTTTACATGAAAGTGAGCCGAAGCTGGATGGGCAATGATGGAACTCGCATACTTTTCTTTAGCAACGATGCTACTTTTTATCTTTTGAGCTCTTGTTTTGCACATGATTGGAGTAATGTCTTTCAGGAATCCATCGATATATGGTGGACGATCATCAGATCCTAGATAGATAAATATTATTTGTTTATTTAATAGTTTCATTATGGGGAGATCGAAATTGTTAAAGAATGAGTTTCCAAATACAAAAATGAATACATTATAATGATGCAAAGCCCTGACAAAAATAGCGACCTTCACAATATTAACTAACAGAAAGAACGGGGCCTTTAGGATTTTTGAATTATAATTCCTCACATGTTTAAGACTCCATCTGCACATCTTGACTAAAATATTTGGCTCATCATCTCCGCCATATTGAAAAGGATGAGAAGAGAGATTGATGAAGGTACACTCAATGCCGATTGAGTGAAATCCTCTTTTTAAATTCCCGCAATAACCCGCGATCTCCGTTAGCCCTATGAACACTTTATATGTCATGGAAAATCTCAACAAGAATCTGCCATCTCTTGATAATCATCGACAAGGAGTAGGCCTCCGCGGCAATTTACGATCATAATACTTTTATCGAAGGGACGTTCGACACACTGACCATATTCTACCCCTAGATACGTTATCCTGGTATCGAACACTTGGCATCGCCAAATTTTATACCATTTTCCATTAATCTTACCGTAGGCTCCAGGATAGGGTCTTGTCTGTGCCCTTACAAAATTATAGATCGTATAGACATCCATTTCTTCCCAGTTAATCTTTCCATCTTCTGGCGTTCTTTTTGGATAGTATGAAGGATGTCCAATCTGCTTTGTCAAGCTAATTGTTCCTTGAATAAGTTTTGGTAAACTTCTCATTAACATTTTACGGGTAACAAGGTAGTTCTTATAATATAGTGTCTCGATAGTATCGAACTCATTAATATCGAATATTTCTGTATCAAAGATATCTCCATCATCTACCCCTGCACGAATAATGAATAGGTGCATTATAAACCGTTCTTTACCTTCAATCAGCGACCAGTTTAACGGTGATCTTCCTCTACCCTTTGGCAGATAATCAGAACTCCCGTGACCGCCTATTGCACCAATTTTCAACGTGTTTAATACGCTCTCTGGAAAGAGTCTCTGCCATCCCCCTTGGATCAACAGATCAAACTTATTGCTGCTAAAAAACTCCGCGTCTTCAACTGAATTCAACGAATATTCTTTTGGATAGTACACAGGAATGTTATATTTTTCTGCCAACGGATGAAAATCTTTATATCCTGATACATTATACTGCTTCCCTTGTTCGGGTGTTAGGATCACAAAGTAAGAAAATTTCACGCCACATTCGATGAGATCTTGAATAAGATAATATCCCACTTCACAACAACCGCACATCACAATTTTAACGTCATCGAACATTTAATCTTCCTGCCTTCTCAAGCATGGTGTCATATCGCTCATGGTTTTTCCTACATCGGCCATCGATACATCGACTGATCCTCTCTCGTGGGGACATTGCCTCTGGCACCCACCACTCGGGATGAAGCAATACCTGTAATTTCTCACAATCTGCTTTAACTAAAACATCTTCTAATCGGTGATATCTCCAGTAACCATTTGAATCTGAGCAGTAATCATAATGATCTTTAAGGTATTTTGAGTAAGCATTAATCATGCCACAGTAACTTTCATCTGTATAGCGTGCGAGAACCTCATTGGAGGGATCATGAAAAGAAAAAACCCTTATAGATTTTCCAAATATTTCTTCCAGAATCTTTTTTTCAATGGATAAATATTCTATTATCATGTCATGGTCGAGCCCTTGACGTTCATAAAATCCAAAATCAAAATGAAGTCCTATCTCGTGCCCAAGGTTCCTTATCCGGTTAATCAGAGTGTATACTTCCTCCTCGAAGATGTTATAATTCGGGCAATGCATCCAGAGGAAAAACGTTGAATGTATATTCGTCTCTGATTCGATTTGAGCTAATCGATGTGCTCGATGAACAGATACGTCTACATCATGGCGCAACAATATGTTTTTTCCATGATTCTTATACTCCGTATAGAATATAGCATTATAATTGCAGCTAATTAAATCTAAGATCCTTTTATAATTCAACTCAGTAAAGTCCTCAAAATGATAATTGCCGCTCATTACTCACCTCTCATACATCACTTGCTTCCGGACTGCCTTCACACGGTAACCTGTAGATGATCTAACTTGTCTGTGATCTTGAATATAGCACACCATCTCAATTAACAAGGTTCAACAATCAACTTTATAGTTGATTCAGCACGATCCGCTACCGCGATGGCTGCTTCCCGGGTTTGACCCTTCGTCACAACGAACCCGGTTCGTTGAAGTGAGTTTTCAAAATCTCCCACCAAGTCACCGATGTTTTTGGTCAGCCCAATGTCGAGAACGCCTTCGAGGCACGCTACCGCCTCCAAGTTGTGTACTTCCCTGAGGATGCCCCTGGGCGGGGTAAAGAAGCGGTAAACCGCACCATTTCCTGTCAGTTCTGGTATCGTTATCGGCATGCCGGTGAGAATCCGTGCGGTCTGTGCGGGCGCATTGAAACCGGATACCGCTTCAATGATCGTGTGGAAGATGTGGCCGCCGCCGCCCCTGGCCCCCAGTTCGACCAGTTTAGGTCCATTGTTGGTTACAATAACTTCCGTATGCGCCATACCCGTCCGAACGCCAATCGCCTGTACTGCCGCCGTGACAAGGTGTCTCACCTGCGTCAGAATCTCTTCGGGGAAGGTAGCTGGGTAGTTCAGGCTTGTGGCGACCCGTGTCCGGAGGTCTGGTTTAACCTTGTCGCTCATCGCCAGAATGGTGACCTCCCCGTCGCTTGAGAAAGATTCTATCGTCATCTCAGTGCCATCCATGAATTCTTCTACGATGAAACGGTCATTTCTCACATATGGCCGTGCAAACTGGTACGCCCACGCAATATCATCTGGAGATCTGAGCACCGAGACCCCACGTCCGCCACCACCGCTTTCAGTAGGCTTAACGACACAGGGGAATCCGATCTGTTCTGTCGCCTCTGTCAATTCTTCGAGGGTCTCAAATACCCTGTATTTAGGTTGTGCAAGCCCTTGCCTGAACCAGACCTCACGCATGCGCCCCTTGTCGTTCGCGGCGTCAACGGTTGCCATGGGGAGACCAACCAGGCCTAGTTCTTCCGCTACGTAGGAGGCAGTTCGAGTGCCGAAGTCGTTGATCGCCATAATCCCGTCAACGTGGGTATTGCGTGCAACGGCGCAGACCCCCTCGCGATTCGTAATATCGACCGGGTAAAACGCATCTGCCAGTGCTCCGCAGGGGGCTCGTGGATCGCGGTCGACGCAAACTGTGGTGAAACCGGCATCCGCGAGTTTGCGAAAGACTGGCTTTGAGTACTGGCCCCCGCTCAGAACCATGATCTTCTTCATCACTTCTGCTCCAGGTACTTCTTCAGACAGACCGTATCGTAAGTGTTCCATTTTCGTCGGTCGATACAGTCGAACCAGATGTCCTCTTGCTCCTCGATCCAATCGAGTTTCTCGAGGAGTTCTCTGTTGGCTTGATCTTTCGGGATTACGATCACGCCGCTGTCATCGCAGACAGCAATTGCCCCGTCGTATCGCTCGCGACGCTCTGCGGCAATTGCCGGGTCGAGATCGACCTCGTTCTCGCGGTTGAAACAGCCGATTGGCGTGCCCCCGGTGCACCATATCGGCCAGTTCTCTTTACGTAGATGGGGTATGTCCCGGAGATACCCCTGCACGACGATCCCCGCGACCTGTCGATAGAGTATCAAGTATTTTGAAACGAGGCTGCCGAAGATCGCCCGCTGGTTGCAGCCGAAGGGTTCTACAAGGAGGATATCTCCTTCATTGACGTCTGTTATCTGTTTATGGAACTCCCAGTTGCTTTCATTCAAGGCGTATGTCCACCGGATGCACCCGACGCGGAAATGTCCGACGTTTAATGGAAATACTCCTGGAACGGCCCCGCTCTTCCCCAAGCAATCAGCAACTTCTGTCGATGAAATTCGATTCCGTTTGATTTTACTGATAATCTGAGTAACGTAGGTCTCATATGTAGTCATTGTGATCAGCTCGTTGGAAGAGTGTTGATTCTTAGAGGTAATGGTCTTTTCCAAACTATCTGGCTTGTTTAAATCCTGGAGTTATTACTTATATCGGCGAAAAGGTGTTGTCATGATCGATATGGGTATCATGGTAGAGGTAGAGCGCATATTCATAGGGCATGTAGTCCTGTCTGATGACGAACCGACGGGTCAGGTTGCGGACGTTCTGGATGAGCACGCAGGGATCGGTATGGAATGCGATTGGGTTCTGAAAGTCTACCCAGGTTGTCATGAAGTCGACTCCAACTCCAGATGACGCAAGGGCGAGCATCTTCTCTAGCGTTCGCACAATATACGTCCAGTTGTCTTCCTGTGTGAGCCGGAAGTTGAAGATCCCCGAGGCAATGACGTAGTCGAAGGGTTCATCGAAATCATGATCTTCAAAGTCTCCAACGAGCAGTTCAGCGTCGGGAAACCGCTTTTTTCCTTCGACCACAAGGTCCGAAACAAAGTCGATGCCGACGTAACGACCTGTCCACCCTTGTGCCGTGAGGAAACCATAGAGGTCACCAAACCCGCACCCGACATCCAGAACGGACTCCCCTGCAGGTTGCCGACCCCGGTCAGGACTGAGAACCGGAGTGCCTGCCTTCCGTGCTTGCCCCACCCGAGGGTCTGAGGGCTGTAGCCAAACGTTTGATACCGTTCGCTGTAACGCTGCTTGGTAATTCTGATGTCGTCCGTTTTCATATATTGAACACCTCGCGTGCATTACCTGAGAAGATCCGCTCCCGCTTCTCCTCTGAGAGGTGTTGTAAATATCTCTGCCACATGTTGTTATACGCTGCCATGTCAACTTCCGGAAAGTCTGTCCCGAAGATCACCTTCCGATCCAATCTCTCGATCAGGCAGCAGAAATCATGGAGCAGGTGTGTCCCTGCCGCAACCTTGCCAAAATACGAGAGGTCGAGATAGACATTCGGGTTCGCCTTCGCAATGATGTAGGCGTCAAGCAGACGCGGCCAACAGGAATGGGCGAGAACGAAGGTAACGTCACGATGACTTTTTGCCAAATCATCAAAAACTCCAGGATCGAGGAGCCGTATTGGTATCGTAGAACTTTGCATGAGGGTATCGAAGACGACGGGCTTTCCCATTGCGGTAGCCGCAGCAAGGATTTCGAGCACAGCTGGTGAGGCAGGGTCGACCTGCTGGAGGCGAGGATGAACTTTCAGTCCGGCAACCACATCCTCGTATCCTGTCAACAGAGATAAGTCTGTTGCATCTATCTGTGGTACAACAACGAATCTTTTTGGCTGCTCTTTTGCCAGGTCAAGGCAAAAGCGGACATCATCCATGGATGCATGGGCAAAAGGGATCAGGACCGCCCGTGTAATCCCGGCGCGGTCCATCTCCTTCTCAAGTTTCTTTACCGATGCTTCATATAATGTATCAAACCAGCGTCCCGAGGCGGTGACGTGTGCATGGCAATCCACGATCTCCATTGAAGTTTTCCTCTCCAATGATTCGGAGTATGTACCGATAAATGCTGTGCGCTTTAAAACATTAAGATATGGGGTGTAGTGTGTTAAATCTTGTAGGAGTTATGCAGTGCGTCCAAATAAATGAGTGATGTTATTTTTGGTGACAAAAGTAACTTATTGATCATTTAGAGTTGCCAAATCTCTAAGTTACGATGCCCTCTACGTAACTCCTACGAAGTTTAAAGTTGGAATGTACAATCCGCAAGCAAGACACAGTTCCCTGGAAGGCGCTGAGGCCGACGCTAAAATCAACTCTCTTTTTTCCGAAAGATAGCAATGGAAAAAAGTATCTATTGGATATCTCACTGTAGATAGGACCTGTACCAGTCGATCGTTCGAACGAGTCCTTCGTCAAAGTCGACTTCCGGCTTAAAGCCGATCATATCCGCTGCTTGGAAGACGTTGGCGATATGACGCCGAACGTCGCCGGGGCGTTCGGGCAGATAAATAACGTTCTTCTTGCACCCCATATGCCGGGCAATGAAGCGGATGATATACTCAATCGAGACCTCTTTCCCGCTGGCGATGTTCAGGATCTTGCCCCTCGTTTGCGAGGCATTATAGATATCGATCGCCGCCCGCGCGGTATCGGTGACATACAGGTAGTCACGGGTCTGTTGACCGTCACCGTAGATGATCGGCGCCTCACCGCTTAAGATGCGCTTGATTGTGAGTGGAATAACGCCAGCATAACTCTTTTCGTTCTGCCTTGGGCCGTAATTGTTGAATGGCCGAATGATGGATGCTTCGATCCCGAATGTCCGACCGTAGGAACAGATCAGTAGATCGGAGGCGCCCTTACTTGCCGCGTACGGAGTTGTGCCGTTCAATGGATGTTTTTCATCCATCGGCGCATAAATGGATGTTCCATAGGCCTCAGATGATGAAAAATGTATCAGGGTTTCAAACACATCGTTTCTGGCAAGCTCGGCCATGCAGAGGGCAAGCTCGGTGTTGTGCTTGAACGTCCATGCGGGTTTTTCCAGACATGCAGGAAGTGGGATCACAGCAAGGTCAAATACGACATCAATTCCTTCGGCTTCCATGATCGCCTTCATTGTGTTGTAATCCGATGAGTCTTGATGATAGATCCTCAGGTTTGGGTAGATCTTCTTGGCATCTGTGAGGTTCTCATCTTTGCCGAGGTAGAGGTTATCGACGACTACCAGATTTTCCGGTCCTTCCCCGGCGAGGGCATCGGTAAGGTGGCTTCCAATAAACCCTGCACCGCCGGTGACGAGTACTGACTTATTCTTAAGACTCATTGTAATTCTCCAAGGGCTCTCTCAAGGATGCATCCCGTGGCATAGATCTCCTCCTCGCTGAGCGTCACGTACAACGGCAGCGCGATTGCACGATGGTAGACGTCCAGTGACCGTTCACACCGATTCTGAGACCTATACACAGGCTGGATATGAGAGGCGTACGTTCCTATCTGTGTTTGAATGCCCTCTATCAACAACTTTTCGATAAGCCGATCCCGTTCGATGCCCGGATCGACGAGGGCGACGTAACTCTGGTAGATCGGCTCCACATCCGGGTCGACGAAGGGTTTGGTGATGCCGTCAATACTGTCGAGGTGTACGTCCCAGATGCGTGCGAGCTCCCGCCGTCGCTCGATAAACGCGTCCAAGCGCCTCATCTGGGCGACGCCCACTGCCGCCGTGATATCGCTCATTTTATAGTTGTAGCCAAGATCAGTAAACTTAGGGATAGTAAACGTGCTGCTTTTCTCGCGGTCCCAGGCAGCAGTCATACCGAAGACCGCCAGATGCCTGGCCTTTGCAGCGATATCGTCCCGGTTGGTCACGAGCATCCCGCCTTCACCTGTGGTGATTCCCTTTCGAGCGTGGAACGAAAAACATCCGACATCACCGAGAGTGCCTGCGTATCTATTGTGGTACCGGGCACCGAGTGCACAGGCGGCATCTTCGACAACGGCAAGGTCGTGGTCGTTCGCGATCTTCAGGATTGAATCCATCGTCGCGGGCTGTCCGAAGGTATGCACAGGGATGACTGCCCGTGTCTTTGATGTGATTTTCTCCTCGATCCTATCGGGATCGATGTTGTAAGTCTGCGGGTCGATATCAGCGAAGACCGGGTGAGCACCACAGTACAGCACTGCATGGCCAGTAGCAGGAAATGTATAATCCGCAACGATCACCTCGTCACCCGGACCGATGCCGAGCGCGAGCAACGCGAGGTGGAGTGCAGCGGTACAATTCGTCACGGCAACGGCGTACTCGACACCGAGATGTTCTTTGACGTTCGATTCAAACTCCTGCACTTTTGGCCCCTGCGCAACCCAGCCAGAGTCGAGTACGCCCTTGATTTCATCAAGTTCCTCTTGGCCGAAGTACGGCCGTGTGAGTGGTATCTTATCCATAATTAGTCCCTCCTTAAGAGGCAACCTTAAGAGGCAATCTTCCAGCTCGCATCCCTGAATCCAAATGCGGCATACTGTCCGCCTGTTGGAACAAAGTGGCTGATCCCATCACTTTGACAATGATATCGAACTATTCTCCGCCAAGATCCTGCAACAATGATGATCACAGTTTCACCTCTCGATTATGTGGCAGTTCTTATCACCGCGGCCGATCCCCCGATACACAAACCCCGCCGCAATCCACGTGTTTGGATCCACAACGTTCCTCCCATCGACAATCACTGGGTGCGAATGCCCAGAGAGTTTCTTCACGTGATCGGGCACGAGCCCCTGGTACTCCTTATGCCTGGCAAAAATCACCACCATATCTGCGTTGGCAAGCACCCCATCGAGGTCCCGCGAGAGCCCGGGCGGGGCATCCGGCGACGTCGCCGGGTCGACCCAGGGGTCATGCACGGCAACCCCCGCGCCGGCAGCGATGGCCGCATCACGGAACGGCTCCGCCGGCGTGTTCCGGGCATCGTCCGAGTCGTTGATGAACGCCCAGCCGAGGAGCGCGATCTTCGAACCTGCGAGGGTCTTCCCGACCTCTCCCAGTGCCGACTCCGTCAGGCGGAGCATGTGCTCGGGCATGAAGTCGTTGATCCCGCGGGCGAGGGTGTAGAGCGACTCTCGACCAGCCGGAAAGTCCAGTTCCCCGCCGAGGACCTGCACCCCCCGCTCCAGATGGTAGGTGTCCTTCGTCAGGCAGTGGCCGCCGACCCCGGCGCCCGGCCAGAGGATGGCGCGGGTGATCCCCTCGCCCTTCAGTGACGCCACCCCGGCCCTGACGTCGTAGACGTTGATCCCCATCGCCTCGCAGTAGAGGGCGAGCTGGTTGACGGCCGCGATCTGGAGGTCGCGGAAGGTGTTCTCGGCGGTCTTCGTCACCTCGGCCGCGGTCGCGGTCATCGGGATCACCGTGCCGGTCGTGAGGACCGGCGAGTAGAGCTCCACGGCACGTGCCGTCGAGACGTCGTCGATCCCGCCGACGACCCGGTCGTGCTCCCGGATGTTCTTGAGCAGCCGGCCAACCATCACCCGCTCGGGAGCGTGCGCCAGTGCAAAGTCCTTCCCGGCGACGAGCCCGGACTCGCCTTCGAGGATCTCGCGGGCCATCCCGGCGGTCGTGCCGGGGGTGATCGTCGACTCGAGCACCACGAGCGTCCCCGGCGTCAGGTGCCGCCCGACGTTCCGGAGCCCCTCGATGAGAGGCGAGAAGTCGGGAAGGAGATCCTTCTTGTCGAGAAATGGCGTCTGGATCGCGAGGGTCACCGCGTCGCACTCCGCGATCTTCGAAAAATCGGCGGTGCAGGAGAACTTCCCGGCGCCGACGACCTTCCCGAGCAGTTCCTCAAGCCCGGGCTCCTCGCCCTTGAGCGGCGACTCGCCGCGGTTGAGCATGTTGATCTTGTAGCCCGACGAAGGGGAGTCCCGCTGGAAGCCGTAGACGTGTTCGAAGTGGGGGACGTCCGCAAAGAGCGCGGCTGCCGGGATGCCGACGTAGCCCATCCCGATGACGCCGATCCGCCGGATCGGGCCGCGTTTATTGATGAGTGTTGCGAGGTTCTCGGTCATTGTATGCATCTCTGTTCTGTATTCAGGGTTGATATTCGGTGATGATCGCGGCGATCCGCGCAGCAGCATGGCCGTCGCCGAACCGGGCGGAGTGCCCCCGGCGCGCATCGCCGGCCGCATTAGCCTCCGCGACGATCCGGTCGGCATCCGCGCCGACGAGGACGTTCCAGCCGTCCTCCAGGGTCTCGACCCACTCGGTGTTCTCCCGGAGGGTCACACAGGGCACCTCGAGGATGTAGGCCTCCTTCTGGACGCCGCCGGAGTCGGTCAGGACCGCACGGGCGCCGGAGAGAAGGGCAAGCATATCGAAGTAGGGGAGCGGTTCAACAATTCTGACGTTCGCCGCGGGCGCGATCCCGTACCCGGCGAGCCTCTTCTGCGTCCGGGGATGGACCGGGAAGACCACCGGCGCATCAAGGCGGGCAAACGCATCCATGATCGCCCGGAGCGCGGCGGGATCGTCGGTGTTGCTCGCCCGGTGAACCGTGGCGAGGAAATACCCCTTTGGCGAGAGGCCGAGGTCAATGAGAGCCGTGGAGCGCTCTTTTGCAAGAGGGAGGTTCTGCTGGAGCGCGTCGACCATCACGTCCCCGGTGAGGTGGACGCCCGCGGTCACCCCCTCGGCCGCGAGGTTCGCGACGGCGGTCGCCGTCGGGCAGAAGAGGAGATCCGAACAGTGATCCGTCAGGACCCGGTTCACCTCCTCGGGCATCCGGCGGTCGAAGCTCCGGAGCCCGGCCTCGACGTGCGCCACCGGCACGTGCATCTTTGCCGCCGCGAGCGCCCCCGCGAGGGTCGAGTTCGTGTCCCCGTAGACGAGCACGATCTCCGGCTCTTCCTTCCCGATCACCTCCTCGATCGCGGCGAGCATCCGCCCGGTCTGGACCCCGTGGCTCCCCGACCCGATCTCGAGGTGGTAGTCGGGTGCCGGAATCCCGAGGTCCCGGAAGAAGACCTCGGACAGCCCATAGTCATAGTGCTGCCCGGTGTGGACGAGGGCCTCCTCGTGGACCTTCCGGAGCTCCCGGGAGACGGGAGCGCACTTGACGAACTGGGGCCGGGCCCCGACGATCGAGAGGATCTTCATGCCGAGAGGCCCCGGTAGATCGCCTCGCAGACCCGGACGTTCGAGAGCCCCTGCTCCGGCGTGACCGTGAAGGGCTTCCCGTCGCGGGCGGCCCGCAGGAACGTCGAGAGTTCGATCTTCAGGGGCTCGACCTTGTTCACCAGGAGCTTCTCGATGATGTTCTCCTGGCGGTAGAGCCCATTTTCCTGCCCGTAAGCTTCCGGCTTCCGGTAGACGTAGACCTCCTGTGTCATGAAGTCGCCCTCGATCGTCCGGTCCTCCTCCTCGATGTAGATTGACCGGACCTTCTTGGAAGACTTCCGGGAGGCGGAGAGGTAGACTGGCGTCCGTCCGAAGGCCGCGAGGGCCGCGGCGACGTCCCCGGTCCCGCTCGCGTGGACGGTATACTCCCGTCCCGGGAAGAGGACGTTGAAGGCGATGTCGATGTCGTGGATCATCAGGTCCTCGACGACGGAACTCCCGCTCACCCGTGCCGAGGCCGGGTTGTGCCGGTGGAAGGAGACGTAGAGGGGATCACGCACCACCCGCGCAACCTCGGTGACGACCGGGTTGAACCGCTCGATGTGCCCGACGCCGACCGTCAGCCCGTCGGGGATCTGCCCGATCAACTGCTCGCACTCGCGCATGGTGAGGCAGAGGGGCTTCTCGATCAGGGTGTGCACCCCGGCGGCGATGACCTCTCCCGCCGTCCGGAGGTGGTAGGGGGTCGGGACCACGACCGAGACGCACTCGGCCTTCCGGAGGAGTTCCTCCATCGAGCGGCAGACCTCCGCCCCCGTGGCGGCGGCGACCTCCTCGGCGGCCTTCGTGTTCAGGTCGTAGACGTAGGTCGTCCCGACCTCCTTGAGCTCGGAGTAGACCCTGACGTGGTTCCTGCCCATGACGCCGGTGCCGATGACGCCTGCGTCCATCTAGATCCCTCCCTTCCTTCTTTTAGCCAAAGTTGTACCTTCAATAATTATCCCTTTAGAGCCGTTGTCACTCACCTTTTTAGCCGGAACCCCAGCAATTGTAATATTTGGTTCATCAAAAGATTTTCTTACCACAGAATTAGCGCCTATGGCGATGCCGCTTGCAATAGTTATTCCACCGTGGATTTTAGCACCAGGACCTATGTACACGTTATCTCCAATTGTTGGAACCTGGCTTGTTCTTACGTCTGGCCCAATATTTACGCAAACATGAAGCCTGCAGTTAGAGCCTACTTTAGTACGACCATTAACAATTATCGTTCCCGGGTGGCTGATAGATAATCCGGGACCAAAACAATTTGGCGGAACAAGAAGTCCTAATTTTACTTGAGTCCGGTGCAAGAAAAAGGATAATACATAGTAACAGGGTTTCCAAACAATGGACTTTTTGCAATTTAGGTAGTACTCAACTTTCCGCAGTAACCGCTCATATTTCCACACCTCGTCAGTAAACAACGAGGGTCGTTTTTTGGTGATACCAAGAGCAATTCTATCGGCTTCTAGATAATAGTAATAATCTTCCTTTGACTTTATCACGATAACACCTCGAACGAATTAGATCTTGTAATGCCCTGCTGCTTTCTGACTCTGCTGATGACGTCGCAGACGTAGGCCCGGGCCTCGTCGGTGACGTTCGGGTGGACCGGGATCGAGAGGACCGAGGCCGCGAGTGATTCCGCGACCGGGCAGGTTGCGGCCCCGGCGTAGTAGGGCTGCCGGGAGAGAGCTACGGGATAGTGGACAGCGCAGCCGATCCCGCGCTCGCGGAGGTGGGCCATGAGCTCGTCCCGAGAGAGGGGGAAGGCGTCGGTGACCCGCAGGGAGTACTGGTGCCAGACGTGGCTCCGGCCGGGCGTGACCGACGGCAGCACCAGCCCCGGAGCCGTGATGTGGGTGTTATAATACGCGGCGTTCTCCTGCCGGCGGCGGTTGAAGCCGTCGAGTTTCGCGAGCTGCACCCTCCCGATCGCGGCGTTGATATCGGTCATGCGGTAGTTGTAGCCGAGTTCGGTGTGGAGGTACTTCTCGCTCTGGCCGTGGTTGATGATCCGGCGCAGCCGCGCATCGTACTCGTCCGATGCCGTCGTCACCATCCCGCCCTCCCCGGTCGCCAGATTCTTCGTCGCGTAGAAGGAAAAGCAGGCGAGGTCGCCGAGCGCCCCGGCCCGCTTTCCGTCGTACTCTGCCCCGTGGGCCTGGGCGGCGTCCTCGATGAAGACAAGATCCTTATCGTCGCAGACATCCCGGATCGCCCCCGCGTCGCAGGGCTGGCCGTAGAGGTGGACGCCGATCACGGCCTTTGTCTTCGGGCCGATCTTGGCGAGGGTGTCGGCCGGATCGATCGTGGCGGTCGCCATATCGACGTCGGCAAAGACCGGGCGGGCACCGCACATCGAGACCGAGGAGGCGGTTGCAAAGAACGTGAAGGCCGGGACGATCACCTCGTCACCGGGCTTGACCCCCGCGGCGAGGAGCGCCGCGTGGAGGGCGGTGGTCCCGTTCGAGACGGCGACGGCGTGGGAGACGCCGCAGTAGGCGGCGAACTCATCTTCGAAGGCGGCGGTGACCGGACCCTGGGCGATCATGCCGGAGGCAAGGACGGCGAGAACTGCTTCATTTTCCTCTTTGCCGAGGGAAGGCTGTGCGATAGGTATGTGCATGGATCTCTGTCTCCGAAAGCAGATGTGAATTTTCTTTCGCGTGGACTCATATACGGGTTTTCTTTTTGATGGGAAAGGGTTAAGTGAGATTCATGAATGTTCTCGGTGAAAATCGCGTGGTGGACTGCAGAGTGGCTGTTCCTCGGTGTCCTGGTTGCCGGGACGTTGCTCGATATTCACCCCCCGCCGAGCACCCTCACCAGCACCGCGACCACCCCGCCGACGACCCCGCCGGCCCCGGCACTCATCGTCGAGAGCCGCCGCTCCTCCCCGGCCTTCTCCGCTCGCCAGCCCTCCAGCGCCCGGATCCGGCTCTCAAATTCGTCATCCTGCGCCTCCATTCTCTGCAGCATCCGGCAGATCCACTTCACATCCCGGTTCGTCTCGTAGACGAGCTCCCGGGTGGTCTTTTCGTCGGTCATCCTGGTAACCCTCCCGGAGAGCAATAGGATGCCGAAGAGAAAAAGCCTGACCGTAACGATTATATTCCAGAATCGAAGCCCAATACGGCCTCCCCGATAAAGTCAGGCTAATCCCCTCCCGGGTATACCCTATAATCGTCTGTCATATTCCCGGGAGCATACAGGCAAGGAGTAAAACCCATGGCAGACTTCGTGCAGAAGACCGTGAACAAAACGGCGGTCCGGGACCTTGCCGTCCCGATCGCCACCGTAACGTCGTTTAACACCCTCATCGAGAGCGTCATCGAGGATAACCCCTTCGGGTGCGTCGGGTATACCGGCTCCGATGGAGTGCCGGTCGCGGCAGTCGTCCGGAACCGCGAGCACTACACCGCGAAGGTGAACTTCGTCGACGAGGATACCGGCAAGCGCGTCGGGACCGTCTCCCTGCAGTCCCCGACGATCGCCGCCTTCAACGCAAACGCGGCGGAAGCCCTCGCGAACACCGCCCTCGCAACCGCGATGGGCGGAGTGGCCGAGCGGAACTTCGCCGGCGAGTCCTACTACGCCCAGCTCAAGTGCCACGACCCCACGGGTGACGACTACTACGTCACCTTCACCCGGAAGACCGTCCGGGTCTCGTCCTACCAGGACGACGCCATCAAGGCCGCGGTCGAAA
>Ga0208462_1001520_pt1 | contig 15365 bp, 16 predicted proteins | sample AD_SCU001_MetaG_FD_184452 | JGI IMG/M metagenome (GOLD analysis project Ga0208462, IMG submission 184452) | Active sludge microbial communities of municipal wastewater-treating anaerobic digesters from China - AD_SCU001_MetaG (SPAdes) (version 2) | ecosystem: Engineered > Bioreactor > Anaerobic...
GCGCCATCAGCGAAACGGACGTTATGCTGGCCTCCGCCTCCAATGCGATTATTATCGGGTTCAATGTTCGTCCGGATGCCCGCGTGGTTGAACTTGCCCAGCAGGAAGGCGTCGAAATAAAACTTTACGACATTATTTACAATGTGATCGCTGACGTCCGGGCGGCGATGGAAGGGCTTCTGGAGCCGGAATACAAGGAAGTTGTTCTGGGGCGTGCCGAAGTGCGTGAAACTTTTAAAGTTCCCAAAGTGGGCACTATTGCCGGCTGCTATGTAACCGACGGCAAAATCACCCGCACCGCCAGCCTGAAGCTGGTCCGGGACAGTGTGGTGGTTTTCGATGGTAAAATCATGTCGCTGAAGCGTTTTAAAGACGATGCCAAGGAAGTACAAACGGGCTTCGAATGCGGCATCGGCATTGAAGGTTTTAACGATATTCATGTCGGCGATATCATTGAAGCTTATACTACCGAAAAACTGGAGCGCAAATTATAGCGTCGTATCGGATAACAATATGATGGTCGTTGGTTACGGAATAATTCAACTGCGAATTCCGGAGTCGGGCTCTTTGAAAGAAAAACGAAGCGTTTTGAATAAAATAATCAAGCGCGCACAAAACGAATTCAACGTTTCCATTGCGGAAATCGGCGATCTGGACAATCATAATTTGGCAAAAATCGGCTTCGCGTTTGTCGGTAATGACTCCCGCTTTATCAACGGCAAAGTAGATCACCTGCTGGTGTTTGTTGATAATCTGCGAGCCGCGGAAGTAGTGAACAGTACAATTGAAATTATGGTTGTCTCCGATTTTGTCCAAGAGGCGAACTGGGAAGCAGGTAAGTACGATGAACTTTAAAAGAGCGGACAGGGTGGCCGAGCTTATCATGGTCGAAATGTCTGACATAATATTTAAACAGGTCAAAGATCCGCGGGTGCATGCCATAACCATTACGTCGGTGAAAGTAAGCGATGATCTGCGTAATGCCAAAATTTACTTTGTCGAATTGGGCAAGGATGAATGTTCGCCGGAAATCATGGCCGGCTTGAACAATGCCAAAACTTTTGTTCGCCGGGAATTGGGCAAAAGGCTGAAGTTGCGTTTTATTCCCGAAATTATGTTTGTTCATGATAAATCGTTCGGCTACGGCACCCGGATAGAAAATCTTCTGGCGGAGATTGCCCGGCAGGAAAAAAGTAATGATTAAAGAAATTATTGATGCGCTAAATGAAGGGCGGAGTTTTCTCGTGACCTCTCATGTCCGGTTGGATGGAGATGCGCTGGGTTCGGAATTAGCCTTCTATCTGATGCTCCGCGATATGGGGAAAAAGGCTGTCGTGTACAATCAGGACGCCACACCGGTCCATTACCGGTTCCTGCCGGCCTCGGAAAACATTGTTCAGGAACCCGGGGCTATGGAGCAATATGATACCGCCGTTATATTGGATTGCAGTGAATTGGAGCGCGTCGGCGAGAAGGCGCAAGCAATTGGTCAAATAAAAAAACTGATTAATATCGATCATCACATATCCAATGACGGCTTTTGCGATTTAAAATTAATTGATGCCCGGGCCAGCTCAACAGGCGAATTAGTGTTCCGTCTGCTGCAGGAAATGGGGTTCAGGCTGACAAAAGATATTTGCACTAATTTGTATGCGGCGATACTGACGGACACCGGTGGATTCCGTTATTCGAACACGCGTCGAGATGCCCTCTGGGCGGCTGGTACTTTGGTGGAAAATGGCGCTGATCCCCAGTGGATATCGGAAAACATTTATGAAAGCGACCCCCCGGCCAAGTTGAAGCTCCGCGCCCGGGCGCTGGAGACGCTTTCTCTGGATATGAAAAGTAAAGTGGGATCGCTTACCGTGACCAAAGAAATGCTGCAGGCAACAGGAGCATCAATGGACTACACGGAAGGCTTTGTGGATATTCCCCGTGCTGTACAGGGAATTGAAATTGCGGCGCTTTATACGCAAATGAACGGTAACGGCTTTAAAATCAGTCTGCGGTCCAAAGGCAAGGTCAACGTGGAAAAAATAGCAAAAAAGTTTGGCGGCGGTGGACACATTAATGCAGCCGCCTGCCGCATCGCAGGCGATATCGATTCCGTCAAGTCGAAGATTATGGAAGCAATTAAGGAATTATAGCCGTCTATGAATGGTGTCGTTGTCATCGACAAACCGGCAGGTTTTACATCACATGATGTCGTCAGCCAGGTAAAAAAAATACTGGGGGCAAAAAAAGCCGGCCATACGGGCACGCTTGATCCCCTGGCCACGGGAGTGCTTCCCGTCTGCGTCAATGAAGCGACGAAACTTGCCGGATTTTTGGCGGGTGATAATAAAGAATATCTGGCGACAATGCTGCTCGGTGTAAAAACGGATACGCTGGATACGGAAGGAAAAATCGTCGGCCGGTCCGACAACGTGGTGTCCGAACGCGAGATTGAAGCAATGTTGGACCGGATGGTGGGGAAAATTAAACAGATACCACCGGCGTATTCGGCGGTTAAATATTGCGGAGATCCTCTGTACAAGTGGGCGCGCAGGGGTGTTATGATTGAGGCTGCGCCGCGGGAGGTGGAAATCCGGTATATTTCCGTGAAAGATATTTCCTTTCCCCGGGTGACTTTTCAGGTGGCCTGTTCCAAAGGCACCTATATCAGAACTTTATGCGCCGATGTGGGGGAATTACTTGGTTGTGGCGCCTGTATGAGCGGTTTGCGCCGCATTCGCAGCGGTTATTTTTCAGAAGACATGGCCGTTGCGCTGACGCATGGTTCTCCTGCGGAAAAGAAAGAAGGGCTTTTGGCCGGGATGCTGCCGATAACCAGACTGTTGCCGTCGGCGACGGTCATCGAAGTAGAAGATGAGTTGGCCAATAAGCTGCGTGATGGGTTGCAGCCTTCCGTGAAAACGATGAAGGCTCATGCTCTGCCTTTTCTTGAGGCGGGAGATATGGTAAAGTTCGTCAATCGCCGGGGTTGTCTTATTGCCATAGCGGAAATGGTGACGCCGGTGAGTAATTTTTTAAAAATTGACGAAAAGTGCCAGGCGGCGAGGATTGTTCGTGTTTTCAACAATATTCAGAACTGATTGATAAAAATTCAGACAAAAGGAACTAATTAATTAGGAGGAAAAAAGCGTGTTAACAACGGAAAAAAGAACAGCAATAATTGGAGAATATCGGCTTCATGAAAAAGATACGGGATCTCCGGAGGTACAGATTGCATTGCTCAGCGCCAGAATTGAATATCTGACCGAACATTTCAAGGCGCATAAAAAGGATCATCATTCCCGCCGCGGTCTTTTGAAGCTCGTTGGCCAGAGAAGAAGGCTTCTTAATTATATTAAAGATAATGATATCGAACGCTACAGAAATGTAGTGAAACGTTTGGGACTCAGAAAGTAGAAAATTATTTAAGGGCGGAAGGCAATAGTTGATCCGATTGACCACGGTAGTTGCTCTGCCGGGAACAATCGGCTATTGCATTTCGCCCTTAAATTTCTGATTGTCTCCGACACATGAGAAATACGGAGGAAAATTAAATGAGTAATATATTTAGCGCGGAGTTTGCGGGACGCAACATTTCGCTGAAAACGAATTATGTCGCCGGTCAGGCTGATGGTTCAGCACTGGTTTACTATGGCGAAACAGTTGTTCTGGTTACCGCGGTTTCTTTAAAAGGAGTACGAGCAGGAATTGATTTCCTGCCTCTGACCGTTGACTACCAGGAAAAGACTTTTGCCGCCGGAAAGATTCCGGGAGGCTTTTTCAAAAGGGAAGGGCGTCTTAATGAACGTGAAATATTATTGTCACGTATCATAGACAGATCAATCCGTCCCTTGTTTCCCAAGGGATACTACAGCGAAACTCAACTGGTGGCCACGGTTCTTTCCGTGGATGATGCAAACGACCCCGAAGTTGCAGCGATGCTGGGAGCTTCGGCGGCTCTGGAAATGTCTGATATCCCGTTTAAGGGGCCGGTTGCCGGCGTGCGTATCGGCCGGATCAACGGCGAACTTGTCTGCAACGCTTCCCCCGAGAATATGCTGGCCAGTGAATTGAATATTTTTATGGTCGGTAGAAAAATCACCCCCGGCACAGAAGGAAGAGATTACGATGTCGAACTGGTTATGCTGGAAGGTGATGCCCAGGAAGTGGACGAAGATGTAATCGTTGACGCCATTAAGTTCGGGTTGGAAGCGATTCGTCCGGTAATCGATCTGCAGGATAAAATGCGGCAGGCTGTGGGCAGAGCAAAAAGAACTGTAGAGGAGATTGTTACTGATGAAGAGCTGACGGCAAAGGTAAGAGCCGCAGCTTTAGCCGGTCTTGAGGAAGGCTACAGTATGCCCCGCAAACTGGAGCGCTACGGTAAACTTGACGAAGTACGGGAAAAAGTTATCAGGGAAATTGGCGGCGAAGATCCTGCTGTAAGTAAGAAAGTTGCAGGAATTATTGAGGAAATAGAGCGACGCATTCTGCGCGAGATGATTATCAGGGATAAAAAAAGAATCGACGGCAGATCATCGACCGACATCCGGCCGATCAGTTCGGAGGTAGGAATTTTGCCCCGTGTCCACGGCTCGGCATTATTTAACCGCGGCGAGACGCAGGCAGTGGTCGCCCTGACTCTGGGAACTTCCTCCGATGAACAGCGGCTGGATTATGTTACCGGCGATGAACGACGGTCATTTATGCTTCATTATAATTTCCCGCCCTACAGCGTGGGTGAGGCAAAACCCCTGCGGAGTCCGGGCAGAAGAGAAATAGGCCATGGGGCGCTGGCGCGCAAAGCATTGGTGCCTGTTTTACCTTCGACAGAGGACTTCCCTTACACAATCAGGATTGTTTCCGAAATACTTTCTTCTAATGGTTCGTCTTCCATGGCGACGGTCTGCGGCGGGACTTTGTCCCTGATGGACGCCGGCGTGCCGGTTAAAGATGTTGTGGCGGGTATCGCCATGGGGCTTTTAAAAGAAGGTGAGGATGTAGTTATTTTATCGGATATTCTGGGTGATGAAGATCATGCCGGCGACATGGATTTCAAAGTATGCGGTACGGCAAAGGGCGTTACCGCCATGCAGATGGACATTAAAATAGACAGACTGTCGGAAGATATTCTCCGCAAGGCTTTGGCCCAGGCCAGAGACGGCCGGGTGCATATTATCGGTAAGCTTCGCGAGACGCTGTCTGCTCCCCGTCCTGACATTTCAATTTACGCGCCCCGCATTACCACTGTTAAAGTGAAAGAGGACCAGGTACGAACGGTTATTGGAGCCGGCGGAAAAAATATCCGTCAGATTATCAGTGAGACCGGTGTTACCATAGATGTCGAAGATGACGGCACCGTAACGATTGCCTCCAGTGATGCTGAAGCGGCGGCCCGCGCGGTAGCGATGGTGAAATGGCTGACCGAAGAAGCGGAAGTCGGTAAAATTTACCGTGGCACGGTGAAGAAAATAGTCGATTTTGGAGCCTTTGTTGAAATTTTACCGGGAACGGAAGGCCTGTTGCACATTTCACAGATCGCCAAAGAAAGAGTAAACAAAGTTACCGATGTCCTCAAAGAAGGCGATGAAGTCATGGTCAAGGTTCTGGAAGTGGACAAGGCGGGCAAAATCCGCCTCAGCCGGAAAGAGGCAATGGCTGCTGAAGCGCAATAAGGTAAACCTAAAATATTCTGATCGAGAAGTGCATGGGCAAAATAAATGTCTATATTCAAAGAGTCGCCGGTAGCGAGGATCTTCCATTGCCTCAATATATGACCTCTCAGGCGGCTGGAATGGATATTTTTGCGGCAGTGGCGAATGAAGAAATTATCCTGCCCGGAGGGAGAAAAAAAATTCCAACGGGAATCGCCATTGCCCTGCCCGATGGCTTTGAAGCGCAGATAAGGCCGCGCAGCGGACTCGCAATAAATGAAGGAATTACACTGCTGAATTCACCGGGCACAATTGATGCGGATTACCGCGGAGAAATCGCCTTAATAGTCATCAATCACGGAGACAAACCTTTTGTGATTCGCAGAGGCATGCGTCTGGCTCAGATGGTCATTCAAAGAGTCTACCAGGTGGAATGGGTAGAGGCTGAAGAACTGTGCTCCACGGCAAGAGGGGCGGGCGGCTTCGGCCATACATAATCTCTCCTTATGTTTTGCAATTGCAGTTAAACGGTGATATGGAAACCCCGTAAAATACAAATTCTGATTTTTTCTAATTATGAAAAAATATAAAGTTAAAAAAACATTCCAGGAAATCAACGAAAAGATCAAAAAGGGCGAGGCCGTTGTTGTCACCGCCGAAGAGATGATCGACATTGTCGAAAGGAACGGCGCAGTTGAAGCCGCCCGCAAAATAGACGTTGTTACTACCGGTACATTTGGTGCAATGTGTTCATCCGGGGCGTTTCTGAATTTCGGCCATACTTCTCCGAAAATCCGGGCCTCCAAGGTCTGGTTGAATGATGTCCCGGCCTATGGCGGTCTTGCCGCTGTCGATTGCTACATAGGAGCTACCGAAGTTGTTGAGGGTGATCCACTTAACAGCGTTTACCCCGGAGAATTTAATTACGGCGGCGGTCATGTCATAGAAGATCTGATCTCGGGCAATGTTATTAAACTGCGCGCCGAAGGATACGGCACGGACTGTTATCCGGCGAGAAAAGTTGAAAAAAATATTACGATCAACGATTTGCGGAATGCTGTTTTGTTCAATCCCCGGAATGCTTATCAAAACTACAACTGCGCTGTAAATTTGTCGGATACAACGATTTATACATATATGGGAATGTTGCGGCCGCGGATGGCCAATGCCAATTACGCGACCGCGGGGCAATTGAGTCCTTTATTTAATGACCCGTATTATCGAACGATCGGCGTTGGTACACGCATATTTCTGGGCGGAGCACAGGGATTTGTTGCCTGGCCGGGAACCCAGCACAACCCTAATGTCCTGCGGGGAGCCAACGGCGTTCCCAAAGAAGGCGCCGGCACTCTTGCTGTAGTGGGCAATTTGAAGGAAATGACGCCCGAGTGGCTTGCGGCGGCCAGTATTCTCGGCTATGGAGTCTCTTTATACGTCGGCATCGGTATTCCCATTCCCATTTTAGATGAAGAAATGGCGCGCTTTACGGCAGTCAAAGATGAAGACATCTATACTCAGATTTATGATTACAGTATGGATTATCCTAAAGGTGTATCCAAATCTCTGGCTGAAGTCAGTTATAAGGACCTGCGCAGTGGAACGATTATAATTGATGGAAGAAAAGTAATTACCGCACCTCTTTCCAGTTATTACAAGGCAAGGCTGATCGCCAATACCTTAAAAGAATGGATAGAGAGCGGCAAGTTTCTTCTGGGCGAACCCCAACAAATTTTACCTTCCGTAGAAAGTTAGCTGCCGTTGAAATCTCATAGTCACGTAACTAATTTGCCCTTCAGTAACATTTCAACTGCAGCATCGTCATCAAGGCATCCGGTTGAACGACAAATAGACATTTCTCTGACAGCCTGAAACGCTTTTTTGTTAGCACTTCAGGCTGTTAATAAGATCGATTAGAAATAAACTATTGGTATATATTTTTTCTTGACTTTTGTTTTTGTCTGGTGTTGTTATTAGCGGCAAATCAGGTAAATATTTAAAGTATCAGAGAAAATACAAACAAAAGGGTAAAATGTTTTCAAAAAAATATCTGATTATTTGATAGTTGGCAGTAATTATAGCATCAATTTTGCATGCAAAAGCTTTAAAAGAAAGGGTGTGCCAACGAGGAAATATTGTAATTAAGCATTCCCGATGTCTGGCCCAAAAAATATGATGAAGTTTTTGAAAACGCAACCGATATATATCACCAGGGAGATTGCTTACCAATGAAAGTAGGCAGATATGTGGCCGGTTTTTTGTTTTTAATGACACTTTTAATAACATTCGGCAACAGAGGATTGGTAGATAATTATTTCATGAATAAGAAGCTGGTGCAGCTGAAAGCGGTAAATAATAGTGTGGCTGCAGAGAACATCGATCTTAAAAAGAAAATTGTCTTATTGCGCAGTGATTTAGTCTACATCGAATCCATAGCACGTAATGAATTAGGCATGGTTAAAAAGGGAGAGATAGTTTATCGGCTTTCCAAATAACCGGGTAACAAATTTCCGGAAAGACATACCTGGCGGTGTTTTAATGTTAGATTTAAAATCCTTAATTTCAGACTTAAAATTATTTTCCGGTTCAAAAAAGATTGTTGGTTTAGATATCGGTTCCAATTCCATCAAGTTGGCTGAGGTGATCAGCGCCAACAAAGGCTATGTACTCAATCAATTTGTGCAGGTTCCTCTTCCTAAAGGAATTATAGTGGAAGGGGTTTTAGTAGACCCGCACGCATTATCTTCGAAACTCAAAGAACTTTTCAAGCAATCCGGCCTGCGTGGCAGGGGCATAGCCACATCACTTTCCGGAAACTCCGTAATTGTCAAAAAAGTGACATTTGCTCAAATGGAAGAAACCGAATTACGTGATTTAATTCGCGACGAAGGCGGCAAGTATTTGCCCTTTGACAACATGGATGACGTTAATTACGACTTTCAAATTTTAGGAGATAATGAATTTAATCCCAGCCAAATGGACGTCATTATTGTTGCCGCCAAGAAAGATATTGTAAATAATTATCTTGATGCACTGTTGGATGCCGGACTCAATGTAATGATCATGGATGTGGATTCCTTCGCTTTAGAAACCATGTATGAAGTTAACTACAAATGCGACAATGACGAAATAGTTGTTATCGTCAATATTGGAGCAAGCATTACCAATATTAATGTTATTAAAGGCGGCATGTCTATCTTTACCCGTGATTTTACTCTGGGCGGCAACTCAATTACCGAAGCGTTGCAGGGTCATTATAATATAACTTTCGAAGAAGCTGAGAATAATAAAGTAGAGTGTCCGCCCGATGATGTGGATCTGCAAAACTGCATTTTGGATTTTTCCGAGCCGATCTGCTCGGAAATTGAAAGATCCATCGATTATTTCCGTTCCACATTCGGCGGGGAAAATATTAAACACGTTTTTCTTTCCGGGGGTTCGGCAAGAATAAATGGACTGGCAGCAACTTTATCGCAAAGATTGAATATAGAAACGGAAATTATTAATCCTTTTTTAGAGATTGGTTACAATAAGAAAAACATTGATGCTGTTGAGTTGGAAAACATCAGTCCGATTGCTGCTGTTGCCATTGGGTTAGGTCTGAGAAGAATGGATGACAAATGATAAAAATTAATCTTTTACCTTACCGCGAAAAAGAGAAAAAAGAAAACAGTGTCCGCCAGGCATCTCTCATTGGCGGGGCTTTTATCGCCTTGATCCTGATACTTGTCTTTGTTCAACTTAAATTAAATTCCTCAATTAGAACTCTGGAGTCTCAGGTCAAGGAATCGGAAGTCAAGCTGGTCGACCTCGATAAAAAAATAGGTCATTTAGATGAATTTAAGAAAGACAAAAAAGAGCTGGAACAAAAACTGCAAGTCATTAAGAATTTAGAGGAAAATCGTTTGATGCCGGTTAAAATACTGGACGATTTAGCGTCCCGCGTTCCTCCCAAAGATATCTGGCTCGTTAAAATTACTCAAAATAACGATCAGTTAACTATTGAAGGAGTCGGCAAGGATAATATAATAGTTGCGGATTTTATGAAGATAATCGAAAAATTCGAACCAGTAAAGTCGGTTGATCTGGTTTCTTCAAAAAAGACGGAAATAAGCGGCATTACTTTGCAGCAATTTAATTTTGCGTGTGTTTTGAAAAAGGGATTTTAATTTATGGCCATAACACTGGATGAAATAAAGAAGCTTTCTCCGAAAGCTAAAGCGGCGATTGTAGTTTTGGTCATTTTTCTTATCGGCTATTTTGATTGGTTTTATTTTTTATCGGATTCCATTGAGAAAAGAACTTCCCTGACTCACAACTTGGAGGAACTGCAAGGCAAAATAAAGGAAAAAGAGAGATTTGCGCTGCAATTGAATAAATATAAGGCTGAAGTAGCGGCGCTCAAAGAAAGTTACAGTGTGGCTTTGCAAAAACTTCCCGCACAGCGCGAAATTCCCGGTCTTTTCCATTCCGTTTCCCATGCCGGTAAAGAAGCAGGTGTTGATTTCTTGCTGTTTGAACCCAAGGCCGCAATACCGAAGACGATGGATAAAGAGCCGAAAGCAGCTTCATTGCTTAAACCGTCGGACCAAAGACAAACTGATCCTAAAGATGAAGCCAAACAAAAACCCGGTGATGTAAATAAAACTACCGCAACACAGGCAGAGCCCTTTTATGAGGAAATTCCCGTTAATGTGACGGTGATCGGCAATTTCCAAAATATTGTCTACTTCTTTGAAAAAGTGGCCAAGCTGCCGCGTATCATTAATATTTCCGATATGACCATGGGAGATAGAAAAGAAGTAAAGGGGAAAGGAAATGTTATTAATACGTCGTGTACAATAAAGACATACATGTTCGTAGACAAAAAAGAACCTATGAGTGAAAAGGTAAAATGAGAAAAATTACATTTATTGCACTGATAATGATTTTTGTCGGTTTGTCGGACACGGCTGGTACTCTTGCTGCTGATGAAGTTAAAAAAACGCCTATTCTTGTCGCGAAAACCGATCCGCTGAAGCAGCAGTTATCCGCACCGCAGTTACCAATTAACACAGTACCTGCGATACAGACCGCTGTTAGTACATACAGTTATAATCCTGCCGGCAAGCCTGATCCTTTCCGGCCTTTCGTGGAAGATGAAGTTGCTGCCAAAAAGAGAGAGGAAAAAAAGAAAGTAAGTTCAATTTTCCCTTTGCAAAGAATGGAGGTCGAGCAATTCAAACTTGTTGGAATTGCCGGTGGTCAAAACAGGCGTCTTGCAATGGTCGAAGATATGACTAAGAAATTTTACCCGTTATCCATTGGAACACGGATAGGCATAAATAATGGGAAAGTCATAGAAATTTCATCTGATCGAGTTATTGTCGAGGAATATAAGACAAAAAAAGCAAAAAGAATTATTTTAAAACTTCATAAAAATTAAAATGAGGTAACCCGATGAAAAAAATTTTATTCAATATATTCTTAACAATTTGCTGGATGTTGTCTTGTATGCCGGCTGCAATTGCAGTGCCTGGAGATCAAGATAATGCCAAGACCGTTGTCACCGACACAGGATATTTGGAAAATGTTTTATTGGAGAAATTGCCGGGTAAAGAAAGAATTGCGCTTGTGGTATCCGCACAGCCGGCTGTAAGTGTTGGGAATCAGACAGATGGAAACTTGCTCATTAAACTGGAAAATATGTATGTACCGGAAAATTTACGTCGAAGTTTTGGAGAAAATGCATTAAGTAATGTTTCTAGTGTAATTCCTCAACAAAAATTACTGGATGGTAAACAGTGGGCTTATTTGACCATCGATATAAAAGAAGCTGTTCCTTATGCCGTAAAGCAGGAAGGTAAAATTATTTATATTGATTTTAATGTATCCGGATTGCCGGAAAAGAGAAAGCGTGTTTTTACTGCATCGCCATCAGGCAGCATACAACCGGTTAAAAAGGAAGTAATGACGAATTCGACGGATAAACTTGTTTCGCTTGACTTTCAAGACGCTGATATAAAAAGTGTTTTGCGGCTCATGGCGGAATATGGGAACATGAGCATAGTATCCGGCGATGACGTAAAAGGTAATGTAACTCTAACGATGAGAAATGTTCCCTGGGAGCAGGCCCTGGATACGATACTCGACGTCAATGGTTTGGCAAAGAAAAAAATGGGTAATGTCATCAGCATCATGACTCTGGACAAAAAGAAGAAAGATGAATCTGATAAAGTCAAGGCGGAAGAAGACCAGCGTAAGGCGGAAGACCAACGGAAAGATCGAGAACTGAAACTGATGGTGGAAAAAGGTTTGCTAAAACAGATTTTAATTGAAGCAAAAATCGTTGAGGCAACAGAGACTTTTACCAGGAATCTTGGTGTGACATGGGGTTTTACAGGAACTGGTAGTGTAAATTCTTACGGAACGCGTTATACAGGTGGTTCAAGTACATCGAGAACTAATGCTCAGAAATTTTCCTATCCCTCTCAGATTCCTTATTATCAAGCAGGATCTACCACGGACCCGCTTTATACGGCTGCAGTAAATTTCCCTACATCTTTAGCCTCTCCGACTATAGGCTTTGTAATTGGTACAGCATCCGGTTTTTTGGAGACACAACTTGCAGCTCTCGAAGAAACTTCGACCGGTAAAATTATCTCTGCACCCAAAATAGTGACCATGGAAGGTGTGAAAGCGACAATTAAGCAAGGCACTGAAGTTCCTTATGTGACACCGGCATCAGGTACATCGCCCGCAACCATTAGTTTCAAAGAAGCATTGTTGAAACTGGAAGTAACACCGAAAATTACGGATGAAGGCAAAATTTCCATGGAAATAAAAGCTAACAATGATCAGCCTGATTGGACAAAAGCAATCAATATTGAAAACACTTTAAATCCTCCTATCAAAAAAAGTGAAATAGACTCGAAAGTTGTCGTCCAAAATGGAGATACGGTCGTCATTGGAGGTATCGTAAAATCTGACAATAATAAGTCTGTCAGTGGTCTTCCCTGGCTGCAAAAAATTCCGGTTTTAGGCTGGCTGTTTAAAACGGAAAATATTGACAACGAAAAGACGCAGCTGTTAATTTTCATAACCCCGAAGATCTTGCAGGGCACGGATTTTGTGGGGACCATGGGGAGAAATAACAATTAAAAGGTGTTAAAAGCTTTTTTTAACACCTTTTATATCCGTTATATTAATCGCAATATTTTAATGAAAGCATTATTGGCTAGAAAATTAATTATCCTTGTTTTGTTCTTGTTATTGCCGGTTTTTGCCTGTACCAAAACTCCTTGGCACCAGAAGCAAGGAGAGATATTTTTAAATAAAGGAATATCCCTCATTCAAATGGGGGAATACAACAGAGCTGCCAAGGAATTGATCGAGGCCGAAAAATATTCTCCGGACGATCCGAAGATTCACTATTATCTGGGCATAGCTTATCACGGCAAAGGCTTGCGGAATCACGCCATCAGAGAATTTGAGAAAGCGATTTCCCTTAAGAAAGACTATTCTGAAGCCCATAACTATCTGGGGACACTGTATATGGAAACCAAGCAGTGGGATATGGCTCTCCAGGAATTTGACCTTGCACTGGAAAATATTTTTTATGATACGCCGGCGATGCCGCTTTTTAACGCCGGTTGGACATACTATTTAAAGAAAGATTATAAAAATGCCCTGATTAAATACGAGACTGCCCTCCAGAAAGAGCCGATGACTTATCTGCGGCCGCAGATTGAAAAAAATATAGGTATCATATATTTTGATCAGAACAATCTCCATGGTGCTATCTCGCATTTTGAGCAGGCGGTAAAATTAGATCCATCGTTGTATGAAGCCCGCTTTCTGCTGGGTGAGTGTTATTGGAGAATTAAAGATTTAAACAAGGCCAGAAAAGAATTTCAGGCAGTCATTGAATTGTCTCCCCCGTCTTCTACTTTCAGCCAAAAAGCTAAAAGCAATTTACAATCCTTGGAATAAAAAAAATAGATTATATGGAAAGTCCACAATACAAAGAAGATCTTATTTCTTTTGTTAACCAGCAGGAATCATTGATAAGTAAAAAAATGTTTCCGGAAGCGTTGAAATTAGCCGAAAACAGACTGGCACATTTCCCGACTGATATTGATGCCAAAGTATTTATCCACCTGATATTTATCGAAATGGGAAAAATAGAAGAATCCCGGGAAATGCTGCAGGAACTGGAGCAGGATACTGTGCGGTTATCATTCGGTTATTTACGAGCCGCCAATAATTATCATGACAAAGGATTAATCCGGGATGCTATTTCCTGCTACCAGAAATTTATAGCTCTTAATCCTTTTGCCGAAAACTCTCAGGAAGTGGCGGAAACAATCGCTTTGCTGCAAAATGAAGAAAATCTTGCCGATGAAGAACCTGAAGAAGACGACACAGAGATAATCCAACCGGAATTTTATACCATGACTTTGGCGGATCTTTATATTCGACAGGGTCATTTGAAGATGGCCGCGGATATTCTGGCGGAAATTATTAAGAGGGAACCAGCCAATATCCAGGCTAAAGAAAAATTCGATACGGTGAATACTTTCCTCGCTAAAGAACCGTCATCTGATGATAATGTTGCATCAATAAATAATGTAATAAATATTTTGTCATGTTGGCTGGAAAACATTGACAGGTTAAAGACGCATGCAGCATGAAAATATAATCTTTCCGGTAAGAAAATCTCTTGTTTGTCCGTTGTTCTCCGCCTTTGAAATTGACTGTCTTGTATTTTTCAATATGAACAATATCCGTTATCTATCCGGGTTTACGGGCAGTGATGGTGTTCTGATAGTAAGTAACAACAGAAGCTTGCTGCTGGTTGACGGACGATATATTACGCAGGCAAAATTAGAGGCGGCGGACACGGAAATAATTGAATATAAGGATAAAATTAGAGGAATTGTTGAGGTCGTCAAGGAACTGGGCCTCAAACACATCGGCTTTGAAGCGGAAGCAATAGTTGTGCAGATGTACAATCTGTTGATTCGGGAATTGACTGATAAAGTTTTTGTACCTGTGGGCGATGAATTAAAGTTGCTGCGCGCTTATAAAGATGAGGCGGAGATTGCATTAATGAAAAAGGCGGCGGAGATTTCCTCCGCCGCAGTACTGGCTTTAAAATCAGAAATTAAGTCTGGTTGTTCTGAAAAGGATCTTGCTCTTCAATTGGAAACCATAGCCCGGAAGTCCGGCGCAGAGCAGCTCGCCTTTGAAACAATTTTTGCTTCCGGGGAAAATTCCGCACTGCCGCATGCCAAGCCATCCGACAGAAAAATTAAACGGGGAGATTTCATAGTCGTTGATTTTGGGATAAAATACAAAGGATATTGTTCCGATGAAACATGTACGTTTGGTTTTCAAGAATTGACAGAAGAACAAAATAATGTTTATCAGCTCGTCAAAGAAGCTCATGATCAAGCAATTGATATGGTTCGAGAAGGAGTCACAGCGGCTGACGTAGACAGGTGCGCGCGGAAGGTATTCGGGGAAAAGTACGAAAGGTATTTTTCGCATGGCACCGGTCATGGCGTTGGTTTAGAAGTTCATGAAGCACCACGCCTCAGCCCTTTTTCTCCAGATACTTTAAAAGCTCAAATGGTGGTTACGGTCGAGCCGGGTCTTTATTTTCCCGGACGCTGGGGTATCAGAATCGAAGATACGGTGCTGGTTAAAAAAAATAGTTGCGAAAAGCTGACAAAAATG
>Ga0208462_1001522_pt1 | contig 15339 bp, 13 predicted proteins | sample AD_SCU001_MetaG_FD_184452 | JGI IMG/M metagenome (GOLD analysis project Ga0208462, IMG submission 184452) | Active sludge microbial communities of municipal wastewater-treating anaerobic digesters from China - AD_SCU001_MetaG (SPAdes) (version 2) | ecosystem: Engineered > Bioreactor > Anaerobic...
CCGAAACTCTCGAACAACTGCCGCTCGGGGAGACCCCTCCCGACATAGGCCAGCCCCTCCTCCGTCGGCCGGTAGCGCCGGGTGACGTCTCTCTCAACCTCAACAAGCCCCCGCTCACGGGCGAGGTTCGCATACTGCACAACCGCCTCCGGGCGGGTGTTCATCTTCTCCGCAAGAGCGGCCGCGTCTGCCGACCCGAGCGGGGCCAGGGCAACCAGGAGTTTCTTCTCGTTCTGCGTCAGTTCCACCGTATCATACCTCCTCGGCGAGGTGCTCGACCGCATCCATCCGATCCCGCAGATCCGCAAGGAACGCCCGCACGCGTTCCAGCGTCTCTTTCTTGCACTGCCCGCAGGTGAGTTCGCCGCTCTCGCAGCGGCGGCGCAGGTCGGCAAGTTCGATATCGTCATCAAGCATGTGGAAGAGGTTCAGGAGGTAGACCGGGCAGGAGTCCGGATCGCCGCCAAGACGCCTCTGCTCCTCAAGCGTCATCCGCCCGCCGGTAAGTGCCGCCATGACCTTCTTCTTTACCGAGGAGTCGGGCTCGTAGAACCCGAACTGGCTCGCGGGCACGCTGCTTGACATCTTCCCGCCCTGGAGCCCGGGCATGAAGGTGTGGTAGGTCGAGGAAGGGGGGTGGAACCCAAACCCGCCGTGATCGATCTCGATCCTCCGGACGGTCTCCTCCACCCGGTTCTGCGCAAGACCCGGTATGTCCACGTGAGCCGCATACCTCTTCGAGCCCGGGAACGCGCGATAGACCGCCTCAATGGCCTCTTCAGAGGCGTTCTTTGACCGGACGCTGATGTACTCGCCGCGGTCCTCGACCGTGAACATCCGGAGTTTGTAGGCCACGTCCCGGGTTAGCCGGAGGTGCGGGTCCTGGTCAAGGCCGACCGGGACGATCGTGGGCGCCGGACCGGCATCCACCTGCGGGAAGAGGATGTCGGCCACCTGGGTGATGACGCTCATGGCGTGAGAGAGCGACGTATCCGGGCCAAACCCGTAGATTGCATTGAGTTCCGAGAAGTTCACCCGCGTTGACGCCTCGAAGGCCAGGTCCTTCAAACGCTCGTTTCGGCTCTGGTAGTAGGTCGTGCCCTCGAACCCGAGGGCGTAGAGGGCCTTGAGGTACTCCTTCCCGTAGTCCCGGCACTTCTCCCAGGATATGCCGCGGACGGCGTGCGCCTCCCGGTCGGCGATGGCGACGTAGCCCGTTCCGCCCTGCTGCACGTGCCAGACGACCTCTTTCATGACCATCAGGTGCCCGAGGTGCGGGAGGCCGGAGGGCATGAACCCGGTAAGGACATGAAACGGCGTTCTGTTCCGGATAGCGTCGGCGATCAGGTTATAATCTCGATGCCCGACGACGATGCCGCGGCGTATGAACGGCGGCATCTCTGGAAGGGTTCGTGCCACCTCACCAATAGGCTCGATACCAAACTCGGAAAAGAGTCGATCCAGATCGACGGTCTGGTTGTTTGACCAGGGGTTTATCTCAGAATTCATGTAATGACGCTCACAGTTTTATTCTGCCAAATTCGACGTACCTGATACCGGTGTTATGTACGCAGGCAAACAACATCTTCTTTTTGACGCTGTGAGCGAGCCTGACGGAGCGGGAGACGGCGCTCATCGGCATGGAAGTTCCTGCCGGGACGGCGTGGACAAGCATCTCGGAGTGGCTCTTCTTCCCGGAGTAGACACGGAAGTGGTGGCCGAACTTGTAGCCGGTCCTGGGTATGTAGCCTTTGTCCCGGAGGTCGGAAAAGACCCGCTCCTTCTCGCGGATCTCGATATCAACCTCCGCAACGGCGTCAAGGAGGGTCTCTGCGGTCATCGGTCCGCCGTCGTGATGGATCTCAAGGCAGCGTCTGCGCATCAGGTAGATCGACTCGACGGGGCGAAAGAGGAGGCGTTCGGCATCAAGCCTCTTGCCATACCACTCCTCCTCAAGCCGGTTTCCCGGCGGCAGGTGGGCAAGCGCGTATGTTCCAAGGAGCCTTGCCTCCACAGGCGCCTCACAGGCCGGGGGGTTGCTGAGCGGTGGGAGGTCCTGCAGCCGTACCTCGTAGTAGGTCAGTTCGTCCTCGTCATCGACGACCGCCAGGAGGTACTGTTTTCGCATGTTGACCGCGGCAAGCGCATCCTGATCCAGGCGATCGAAATCGATGAGATCGCGTTCCGAGAGAACCCGGATCAGGTATCGCGACTTTCCGGATCCGGGTTTGTGGCCGCGGCGAAACACTCGGAAATCGTGCGGGCCAGGCTGAATCACGTAGCCCCGCTCGCGGATGTCGCGATAGACCATGTACCTGCGGATGAAGTTTGGCCGGTCGGCGAAGAGACCGAGCAGGGTATCAAAGTCGAGGTCCTTCACCTCGATCTTGTTTCGCTCCATGAGGTAGAGGGCTTCTTCGGGGGAGAGGCAAAGACCGTCTTTCTCCGGTCTCCCGTAGCCGCCCTGGTCGTAGAGCGTGCGCCCCTCGCTCTTCAGGTGCACCCAGGTTCCGTCGAATGTCGCCAGCACGTGCTAGAATTATTGGAAGTCCACGTTCATTAAGGGATTGCCGGCGGCGAACCACTACGCTTTTTGGGCGTGCCGCCCCACCCTTCATGGATCTCCATGACAGAAAACCCTCAAGGCTTCTGGCGAAGGAAAGCGATCCTGGCAGCACTGTTCATTGCGGTGCTGCTGCCGGCGGGGGTCGCCTCCGCAGATGCGGCCTCTCCAGAGGCCGCCTGGAACGTGACGTTTACGCTGGAGAATGAGAACAAGTTTGATGCCGTTGCCCCCTCTGCAGACGGGGGTATCATCGCCATCGGTTCAACCCTGTCAAGAACCAGCGGCGGGGAGGAGGACGTGATGCTCGTAAAGACCGACGGGGCGGGCAACCAGGTCTGGCTGAAAAGGCTGCCCGGGATGGCGCCAGCCTCCGTTGCGGCGGCCGCTGACGGCGGGTGCATCGCCGGTGTATACAGCGTCTCGATCAACGAGACAGATGGGGGGGCCGAATACCAGGGCACCTCGTTCCTGATCAGGCTGGACGCCGCGGGTGAGGAGGAGTGGCGGGAGGCTCTCCCGGGTATGAAGGTCTCGTCGGTTGCAAAGACGCCTGATGGCGGGTATCTTGCCGCAGGCTGGCTCTGGAACCCGGCGGGCTCTGAGAACGAGACGACCGGGGTTCTGGTGAAGACCGACGGGAACGGGAAACCCATCTGGAACAGGACGTTCCCGGGCACCGCGGTGAACACCGCGATTGTGGCCTCTGATGGCGGCTGCCTCGTCGGCGGAACGTCATCGCCCTTCACCTACGATGTGGGGGACGGGTTCCTCATCCGGCTAGATGCCGACGGCAACACCCTCTGGTCCAGGAACTACCAGGTTCCGGTCATCTTCGACCTTGAGGAGACCGCGGACGGCGGGTTTGTCTACTCCGGGAACTACTGGTACGGGCTCGTCGACCCGGACGGAGATGAGGCCTGGGCCAGGAAGATGGAGGGGCTCACCGGTTACGCTGTCGGCATCCAACCCTCCGGCGGCTACCTGGTTGCAGGTACGAACGCAGCGAGCGGGGAGGGTTTTGTCTTCGGGACGGCCGCTGACGGCGCCATACTCTGGAAGATGACGTTCCCCGGGAGCCGGGTGTATGCCGCCGCCAGCGCTCCTGGCGGCGGTTATGTCCTGGCGGGTATCCAGATCATATCCACCGGCAACAGCACCGCCTGGCTGGCAGGGATCACGGAGCCTGGAGAAGAGACGGAAGAACCGGCGCCGACGACGACCGCACCCGGGTTCGGTGCGGCGGCGGCCGGGGCGGCGCTGCTCATCCTGATCGCGACACGGTATCGCCGGGGGTAAAAAACCCCGGTCATTTTTCCCAGCGGGTTGGGTCTCACAAAAATGGCGCCCCTTTTCAGGGAGGGGGCACAACGTGGTTTTTGGATTTTCTCAGTGCTGCCATTATTTGCTCACAGCATCCGGGGGTGTCACCTCCACGGGGGGGGCGGAGGGTTGGGGTGGATGGCTCAAACTATGCAGACTGAAAGGATATTATGGCCTGTCACAGAGAGATTCCATCAACCCCAGGACGGTATTGCTTTAAGGGTCTAAATTTGCACCTTTAATAGCAAGATTTAAAATGCAATCCTCTGAAATCAGTAAGTGAGCAAAGATGAGGATTCTTTTTGATACCAATATTTTCATCTCCCGCGAGGCAGATCGGGTTGTTTCTTCAGACCTTACAGATCTTCTCAAAATCTTTAACAAATTGAGAACAGAACTCCTTGTCCACCCCCTCTCGGTAACTGAACTCAGGAACGATAAGGATGAAAAACGCCGTGAAGTGAATCTATCGAAAATACAGGCGTACTCGATTATTGATAACCCACCGGATCCTATATCTGATGCTAAATATATCTCTTCTATTGGGGAACCAAAATCTGAACATGACAGAATAGACAATGCAATTCTTTTCTGCATTTATCGAAACGCCGTGGATTTCCTTATTACTGAAGATCGTACGATTCACAAAAAAGCTCAAGACCTAGGACTGGTGGACAGAGTTTTCCTTGTCGCTGAAGCACTGGTCTTCTTCAACCAATTCATCCCACCCCCGGATCAGATAACTACACCCCCCGCCCTCAAGAAGGCCCACGTCTACGATCTTGATCTCGACGACCCATTTTTTAGTTCTTTGATTGCTGATTATCCCGATTTCCGGGAGTGGTTTGAGAGAATTTCCCGTGAGGGTAGAGAATGTTATGTGAACATGCGATCGGATGGAACGATCGGAGCTCTCCTCATCTACAAGATTGAGAGCGAATCAATTCCATCTACTCCACGTTTGCCCAAGATGAAACGGCTCAAAATCGCCACCCTCAAGGTGACGCACGTTGGTTATAAAATTGGAGAACTCCTCATCAAAGTATCCATTGACATTGCCCTTCAGCATGGAATCAACGAGATCTATCTGACCCACTTCATAAAACCGGACGACCATCTTGTTGAATTAATTCAGGATTTCGGATTTTCCCAAGCCGCTGTTCTCCCGGATCAAAGACAAGAAGCAGTGTTTGTCAAACATCTCAAACCACCAGACTCGAGCGTAGCACTGGAACAACCCGTTGAAGTGTCCAGAATCTATTACCCCACTTTTTGTGATGGAGAATCAGTAGACAAGTTTATTATTCCCATTCGGCCTGAATATCATGAAAAACTCTTTACTGATTTTAGCGAAGGAAGACAAAGCCGGATCTTTGAACATTTTGGAGAATTCGTGACCGAAGGGAATACTATTAAAAAAGCTTACCTGACCCAAAGCAAAATTCGGAAACTGAAGCCAGGTGACATCGTACTGTTTTACCGCTCACGTGATATCCGCGCAATCACTTCCTTGGGAGTTGTTGATCAATTCCATACAGACCTACCACCTGAAGAGATAATGCGGATTATTGGAAAAAGAAGCGTCTACTCCCAGGAAGAAATCGAAAAATCTAATAAAAACCGCTCAGTAATCATATTCAGGCATCATTTCCATCTGAAAGAGAGCATCTCCCTTGACGAATTGATAAGTGCAGGAATTCTGAGAGGTCCTCCTCAAACAATCACTGAAATCGAAGAAGCTGCATATGAATGGATCAAGACCAATGGAGGGATCGATGAGAGTTTTACTGTCAGTTAAACCAGAATATGCTGATAAAATCCTCTGCGGCTCAAAGAGATACGAATTCCGAAAAAACATCTTCAAAAACAAGGGGATTCGAGAGATCGTCATCTACTCCAGCAGCCCCGTGAAGAAAATTGTTGGAACGTGTGTGATAGACTCGATCATTGAAGACCACCCCATAAACCTCTGGGAGATGTTCAGGGACGTCTCCGGGCTCTGTGAGGATGAATTCTTCTCCTATTTCAGTGGTAAGGAAAGGGGATACGCCATTGAAATTGGAGGCATCACCAAATTTGATAGACCCGTTGACCCACGAGAACTCAACGAAGACTTTATTCCGCCTCAATCCTTCCACTACATCACTGATTCCTTTTATGCAGAGATCTGCGATCTCTCGTGAATGCGGGGCCATCTCGCACCAGAACGATCAAACCAAAACAGGGATGCGATAGCCGGGGATCGAACCCGGGTTAGAGGCTTGGGAAGCCCCTGTCCTGCCGCTAGACTACTATCGCATTTGTGCTATCTGATTTTGCCCTGAGAGCAGATAAATATTGGGCTCCACCACGGCTTCAGCGCGCAGCAGAGTCCGATACTCTTAAGATTCTTCCCGGTAAATAAAGTAAAGCACTCTATGTGCTGGCTATGGTAAGTCCGACGTGCTCCCGGAAGCACTGCCCGCAAGGGCTCGGGATTACAGAGAATAGTCAGGAAACGGACTCTTTTCTGGACTTACATAGTTAATACCTAACGGAGGTGCATGAATGGCAAGAATGTACGCTCGGCGCCGGGGAACCAGCGGTTCAGTCCGCCCCTATCGTAAAGAGGCGCCCGAGTGGTCAAACACGGATGCAGCGGAGATCGAGAAGATCATCATCGAACTCCGCAAAGACGGCCTCTCGGCCAGCCAGATCGGGCTTGTCCTGCGCGACAGGCACGCCGTCCCTGACGTCAGGCTCGCCACAGGCAAACGTATAACAGAGATTCTCCGTGAAAACGGTCTTGAATCGGAGATCCCCGAGGACCTCCGGAACCTGATGCAGAAAGCGCTCAGGCTCAGGAAACACCTCGCGGAGAACAAGAAGGACTACCACAACCTCAGGCAGCTTCAGATCGCCGAGTCCAAGGTCCGCAGACTGGTAAACTACTACGTTAAAACCGGACGGCTGCCGGCCGACTGGACATACAAACCGGAGACCGCAGAGATCCTGCTTACACGCTGATCGACCCATGTCGCTTGACGCCGCTGCTGCAACCCTGGCCAGCCGCCTGCTCGAACAGGAGTTCGTGGAGGTGCTGGCGCACCACGATGCCGACGGCATAGCCGCCGCGTCCATCCTCTGTCACGCCATGTTCCGCGCGGGCGGCCGGTTCCGCCTGAGGATCCGCCCCGACATCACGCCGGAAGAGATCCCACGGGAGGGCAGCGTGCTGCTATGCGACTTTGGATCGGCACTTCAGGACCTGCCAGACGACGTGATGGTGGTCGACCACCACCAGCCCCGTTTCGAGGGCGAACTCCACGTCAACCCGCACCTCGCCGGGATCGACGGTGACCGGAACCTCTCAGCGGCCGGCGCCGCATACCTTGTCGCCAGGAAGATGGGAGACAACCGGGATCTCGCGGGGCTCACGCTCCTTGGGATCATCGGCGACGGCCAGGTTATCGAGGGCCCAAATCGGGAGATCACAAACGAAGGGATCGCAAACGGGTTCATCACGCCAGGCCGCGGTCTCCTCCTTGTCGGGAGAGGGCTCGTCGAACAGATCGCACTCTCGATCGACCCCTACCTCCCTGGACTCTCCGGAGAACCCGATGCCGCCCGCACACTGGTCGCAGCGGTCACCGGTGAGGACGAAGTGGATATGGAGACGCTCCTCTCCCGGATCGTCCTGAAAGCCGCCAGGGAGGCGTCAGTCACCGCCCTCTGCAGCCTCTGGGGGACAACCTACAGCCTTGGCCGCGAGGTGATCGACGGCGCAGGTGACCTCACCGCCGTCGTTGACGCCTGCGGCAAGGCTGGGAAAGGTGATATAGGTGCATCGCTCTGCCTCCGCTCGAGCCACGCACTCCAGGAAGCTCGGGAGATCACCGCCCGCTACAGGCAGTCGGTCATCACGGGCGTCCGCGAAGCGCGCCGCCTGGACGAACGCGTCGGCCTCTATGAGGTGGACGACGAGAACGTCGCAAGCGACGTCGCGGATGTGCTCGCCTACGACCTGGTCCAGGACGGCCCCGTGTTTGTCATCGGCAGGGGCAGCGGCCGCTGCTCAATCTCAGCACGCTGCCCGCCGGGCGTCGACCTCGACCTGGACGCGCTCATGCGGACGGTTGCCCGGGCCTGCGGCGGCCATGGCGGCGGCCACCGCCAGAGGGCTGGGGCACGGATCCCCGCCGGCGGGCTGGACCGTTTCAGGGAGGAACTCCTGGAGGAGATCCTCCCATGATCCGTGTTTTGGGCGTCATCGAGACCCGGCACAACCATCCCGGGTGTGTGGCCGCGGCGCTCGAGCCCGACAACCTCAACCTCATCAGGACGGTTCAGATCGAAGGAGGTGTGCAGGCGCTGGTGGATGGAGCCAGACTCCGGTCGATCATAGCGACGGTGGACGACTACCTCATGAACCTGGCAATAGCAGATGACGTCTGCAACGCCGCCATGCGGCAGCAAAAGGGTCAGGAAGTGAATTCAGGCTCAAATGGGATGAAAAATTGATATTGATGAAGTGATACCATGGCAAAGAAGAAACAGGCTGGAAGAAGGCTTGAAGGCTGGAAAGCCAAGAAGTGGTACCGTGTCTACGTACCCGAGACCTTCGGCAAGGTCGAGATCGGCGACACCATCTCGGCCGACCCCGAGAACGTCATCGGTCGCGTCATGACCACCACCTTCAACGAGATCGCACAGGACTACTCAAAATCGCACATCAAGATGAGGTTCAAGATCAACAACGTGGCCGGAGACGTCGCCTACACCGAGTTCGTCGGGCACGAGGTGACCCGCGACTACCTGCGGTCGATGGTGAAGCGGCGGACGTCCCGTATCGATACCATCCTCCCGCTTCTCACCAGGGACGGCAAACTCCTCCGGGTGACAGTCGTCTGCCTAACACTAACGCGGGCTGAACAGAGTCAGGTCCATGCCATCCGCAAGGCGGTAACCCAGATGCTCAACGCAAAGGCAGCGGAGAGCGACTTTGATACCCTGGTCAAGGAGATCGTCTCCGGCGACCTCGCTCGGGAGATCTTCAAGGCCGTCAAGACGATCTACCCTATGCGCCGGGTCGAGATCACAAAGTCCAGACTTGAGCAGATTGCGGCCGTATAAGGCCCACTGCTCAACCTCATTTCACCCGCTCCACCGGGAAGAGTAATCAGGTTTTAGATCATCATCTCTTCATGATGATTGCCCAGAAGGTTCTATTCCTGGTACTGGACGGGATCTCAGACCGCCCATGTGAAGCGCTGGACGGGAAAACGCCTCTTGCCGCTGCACGAACACCCGTTCTCGACCGGATCGCCGCTGAAGGCGTATGCGGGATCATGGACACCATATCCCCCGGTATACGCCCCGGATCCGACACATCCCACCTGTCACTGCTCGGCTATCCGCCGCAGGACTACTACACCGGCCGCGGGCCGCTCGAAGCCGAGGGAACCGGGATCCACATGACCGCCGGTATGATCGGGTTCCGCTGCAACTTCGCCACCGTTGACGAGAACGGTGTGGTCACCGACCGCCGGGCAGGGAGGATCTCCGGAACGGAACCCCTGGCGGAGGCGATCCGGGATGGCGTCGACCTCTCATCGCTCGGTCTAGAGTTCAGGTTCAACTCGGGCGCCGGCCACCGGGCCGCCCTGGCCCTCGTCGGGGAGGGGCTCGGGGATAAGGTCTCCTCCAACGACCCGAAGATGGAGGGTTTCCGCCCGCCGGAGATCCGGGCCTGCACCGACGACCCCGCCGACGCAAAGACCGCCCGCGCCTGCAACGAGTTCGTCCGCCAGTCGGCGGAGATCCTCTACCACCACCCCATCAACATCCAGCGGATGAAGGAGGGGCTGGCGCCCGCAAACTACCTCCTGATCCGCGGTGCCGGGAAGATGGGCGAGTTTCCGCAGTTCTCAGAGCGTTACGGGCTTTCCGGGAGCGTGATCGCGGCGGCCACGCTGATCGTGGGGATCGGGAAGGTCGTGGGGCTTGAACACATCCCGGTTCCGGGGGCGACAGGGTCGGTCAACTCCGATGTGGCCGCCAAGGTGCGGGCGGCGCTGGCGGAACTCGGCCGGAAAGACTTCGTCCTGATGAACGTCAAGGGCGCAGACGAGGCCGGCCACGACGGGAACGCCGTCCAGAAACGGAATTTCATAGAGGTTATCGATGCGGCGCTCGAACCGCTGCTCGGTCTCGACGAGACCCTGATCGTGGTCTGCGCCGACCACAGCACGCCCTGCCCGGTCAGGGATCACAGCGCCGACCCGGTGCCGGTCGTCATACGTGGCCCCGGAGTCAGGGTTGACCGGGTCAGACGATTTGACGAGGTCTCGTGTGCGGAGGGGGGACTGCACCGTATCCGCGGCTCTGACCTCATGCCGATCATCATGGACCTAATCAATAAGAGTCATAAGTATGGCGCATGAAGATCATACAGAGTAAATGGAAACCAGGGTAGACCACGGCCGGATCAGGGGCTGCAACCTCCCGGACCGCACCGAACTCCAGGAGAGGGCGCTCAAGACCGAACAGGATATCATCGTCGGCGAGAAGTGCCGGGTTGATTACGGTCTCTCGGGAAAGGACGTCGTCGTCTGTGAGTTCAGCAGGATCAACGGCAGCATCGTTGCGGCAGGCGATGCCAGGATCGATAACTGGTGCGAGGTCAACGGCGACGTTATCGTGGATGAGGACGCTTACCTTGGGGAAGGGGTGAAGATCCTTGGCAAACTGGTCGTCCGTGGAGACCTGGACATAGGCGACAACGTCCAGATAGAGCGCGGGTTTGAGGCGAAAGGCTGGATCTCCATCCGCAACCCCATGCCGGTCATAATCTACATCGTGATGTACCTGGTGGCCATACTCGGCATCGAGAGGGAGGATGAACTGAGTTCAGTCCTCGAAAAGATCTTCGGCGAGGACGAGACTCCTGCCGCCACGCCGCTTATGATCCCGGGCGGTTCAGTCCTGGATATGCAGACCTTCTCCGTCCCGGAGAGGATGGTCATCGGCTCTGGCTGCCGGCTGCACGGGAACATCCGTGCGGCTTCGATCCAGGTAGGGGAGGGGACAACGATCTTTGGAAGTATCAGCCTTCGGGAGGACGGGAGCATCGCTAGGGGTTCGATCGTCCACGGGGATCTCCAGAGCGACGGTGATCTGAGGATAGAAGAGGGTGTGCACATCCTTGGAAACGTCTCCTGCCGCCGCCTCACGCTGCACGAGGACGCCCGCATCGATGGTGTCATCCGGGCGCCGGGCGGATTGAAGATCGAGAGGGGGCCGGCATGAGGGTTGCAGATATTCTTGAGGTCGAGGACTGCAGGCTCATCGAACCCTCTTTTGCGGATCTGACGCTGGATTCCTGCACAGATTACCTCTTCCAGGTTCGGGCGGACGAGGCTCGCCTCCTGGTCGATGAGGATGAGGAGGTGATCGCGCTTGCGCTCCACGACGGGAGAGGCTGGCACGTCGCCTCGTTTCTATACCGCGACCCGAACCTTGCCGTCATAGACTACTTCGAGGCGATCGGCGGGGATATCTACCAGGAGAGACGGGAGACCTGGGCGAGAGCCGTCCGCGACTACTACAGCATGGAACTCCTGGAGACAACATCACCCGCCCTGGAGGACCTGCGCCCGGGCCGGGTAGAGTATATCCAGGACATCCTCCAGGAGGTCTGGGGCGACCGGAGGGGGGAACTCTGTCTCGACTGCTGCTGCGGCTCCGGGGTCGGCACCGCAGCGCTCCGTGCGGGCGGTCTGCGCGCGATCGCCTACGACAACGATCCAACGCTCCTGGCGCTCGGCCTCTCGAAAGGTAGGCTCCTGCCATCCGATACCATGTGTATCGATGCACGGGAGGCTGACCGCTACATTACAGACGCTCCTCTCGGGATCATTCTCATGGCAGGGGAGATCTACCCCTACAACGCCGGCCTCTGGCAGGATATCATAACCACCCTCCTTGACCTCACCGACGAGACGCTGATCACCCTCGGCACGGAGGAGGAGGCGGCCATGGTGGAGTCGTGGTGCGCCGGACGGGATACCAGGGTCTTTGAGAACCGGCGTGACCCGTTATACGACAGGTGGTGCTGCGTTTCACGCCGCGACTGAACCTGCAACGATCTAAACGTATATGATGCAAAGCCACCAACCATTCTTACTGCAATTGTAATTCTTTAGCCGCGGGAGAGAGGCTGCGGTTTTTTAAATATATCAGGTGTAATCTGCATGAAAACAGCCAGACGCATATATAATGTCTTATTCATCTCCGTCTTTGCCACGATGCTCGGGCTTGGTGTTGTCAGCCCGCTTCTCCCCCTATACGCGGAGAACCTGGGTGCGACCGGTATCTGGCTCGGGATAATCTTTTCAGCCTTCGCGCTCTCCAGGTCGATCTTCATGCCGATCATCGGGAGGGTGTCCGACCGCCAGGGGAGGAAGTGGATCATCCTAATAGGCATGTTTGCGTATGCCGTCCTCTCCCTCGCCTACATCATCGCCGACAGCGTCTACTCACTCACGGTTGTCCGGTTCGCCCACGGTATCGCCTCAGCGATGGTCGTCCCGATAGCAATGGCCTACATCGCCGACCTCTCGGAGCATGGAAAGGAAGGGAGTTATATGGGGAACTTCTCGATATCGATGTTCCTCGGCATGGGCGTAGGGCCGCTCCTCGGTGGTTTCCTCAACGACGCTTTCGGGATGAACTCGGTATTCTACACCATGGCCGCACTCTCGGCGTTTGCCACACTCCTGGTCGCTGTCTCACTCCCCGAAGCGAAACGTGCTTCATCCGCGATCAAGGGCGGGGAGCCCGCCCCGATGAGGGATATCTTCAGGCTGCCGGTCATGCGGGGTGTCATGGTCTTCACCCTGATCAGCGCTCTCGGCCGTGGGGGGACGATGGTCTTCATCCCCGTCTTTGCCCCGCTGATCGCGATCAGCCCGTCCAGTGTGGGGGTCATCCTCTCGGTGAACACCTTCATCATGGCGCTCCTCCAGGTGCCGATAGGAAGGTTCACCGACAGGGGGAACAAAGTCGCCCTGATCGTCGTGGGATCGGCCATAGCAGCGATCGCACTTGCCATAATCCCGTTCTCGAGATCGTTCTGGGACCTGCTCGTGATAACCTCGCTGATCGGTGTCGGCGGCGCCATCCAGCAGCCGTCAATCATGGCGCTGACGGTCGATGCCGGCCGGACGCTGGGTATGGGGACGTCGATGGGCGCCTACAACACCATCTTCGGGATAGGCACGATCATAGCCCCGTTGATGGGGGGTCTCTTCATGGACTACATCGGTATAGACGCCGTATTCTACGCAGCCGGCGCTATAAGCCTCCTCGGGACAGTGGTCTTCGCGGTTATGATGCAGAAGGCAGCAGGCGAGATAAACGGTGGACAGAACGCCGGGATGGTGGCGGGGCCGGCCCCGGATGACGACCCCCGGTAAAAGCCGTGATCGGTGCCGGGATGGGGCATCACCCGCCCCTGTCTCTTTCGTCTCTCGTTGAACGGTGTTCGTCGACCACCCCCACCGCCCGGCGCGTTCGGCGCCTCTTTCCGCGCCTCCTTCACAGGGGGCGGGCAGTGCGTGATGATAGCCCCGGATACCGTGCCAGGGAAGGAATCGGGATCTCAGGGAGTCTCCGTTGAGACCGCGAATTGGTGGTCTCCTCCGCCGACAGTGTATCGATGGAGAATCACCCCCGCGTGGTGGGGCTCGCCGTGGCGGAGACGCTCCCGGCCCTCCACCCGGACACCTTCTTCCCGTGATTGACAAAACCCGATCAGAGCAATGCCTTGATCAATTACTGTTTTACTGCTCCTCCTCAGCGGCGCAATCGAGTTCCGCCACGATCCCGGCTGCATCGTCCATCCGCCGGACAAGGTCCCTGATCAGGATCAGCCGCTCAGCGCCGATGAAGTGCTCTGCCATCACCCGCGCCATATCGGTGAGTTCTATACGCCCTCCCCGCCGCCTGACCAGTCCGTGGTCGAGGAGCGTCGGGAGAGCGGGTTCCAGCGTCCCGACCATCATGCGGTTCATCCGTATGATCTGCTGCTCGTCGCCGCCGCAGACAACGGCGTTTGCGACGAACTCCTCCGTGCTCTGCTCCAGGTCATACTCCGGCGCAACCTCCTCCATCTCGCCCCGCAGGAGGGCGATGGCAACCTCCTCCTCGGTCTTCCCGGATGTCCTGGAGTAAGACCCGCCGGGCTCCGCCAGGATGACCACCCGGCCAAGGTCGTGGAAGTCCGGCCGGCCGGCCCGACCCATCATCTGGTGAAACTCCTGGACGGTTAGCCACTGGATCCCCATCGCAAGCGCATCAAAGATCACCTGGGACGCCGGGAAATCCACACCGGCAGCAAGCGCCGCCGTGGTCACGACAGCGGCAACCTCCCCATTTGAGAACCGCCGTTCAACCTCCCGGCGCTCCTGGGCGCTCAGCCCCGCATGGTATGGCACGGCCATCTTACCCAGGGCGTCGGCGATGACGTGGCAGCGCGCCCGGGAGTTGGTGAAGACGATCGTCTGCCCCCGGTAGCCCTTCGAAGACCGCATCCGGTACTCCTCGGCGACCATCTGCTTTATGAACGCGATCTTCTTCTCCCGCTCGATAAATATGAGGTGGCGCTCAAGCGGAACCGGCCGTTCCGCGTAGCGGACAAGGTTCGCCCCGAGTTTCTCTGCAAGCAGCCCGGGTGCCCCGATCGTTGCCGAGAGGTAGAGGAACTGTGCGTCAGGGGCGATATACTTGAGACGTGCGATCAACCCGTCGAGACGGTGGCCGCGCTCCGCGTCCTCGAGCATCTGGACCTCATCGATCACGACCGTCCCGATATCTTTCAGAGTCTTCCCCGTCCTGAGGAGGTGGTCTATACCCTCGTATGTCCCGACCACCACTGGAGCATTGACGTCACGGTCCCCGGCCGGCCGCGTCTCCGGGAGGTTGAGACGGCTCACCCCGACCTGGAGGGCGACCCGGACAAGGTGACCGTATCGGTCCCGGAACCGCTGGTACTTCTGGTTCGCAAGCGCGACCAGCGGGACCAGGAAGAGCATCCTCCCCCGGCCCTCCAGGAAGTTCTTCATCCCGGCCATCTCCCCGATGAAGGTCTTGCCGCTCGCCGTGGCCGAGACCACAAGGAGATGCTGCCCCTCGAGGAGGCCGCTCTGGACGGCCAGGTGCTGGACGGGCATCAGGTAATCGACGCCGGCGGCCTTCACGAACGCGGGAGGCAGCGAGAGATCGGTGATATGCAGAGTCTTCTCGATCTCGTGAGCCTCAAGCCTGTCAAAGAGCGTCCGCTGCCGGTCAGGCCGCTCTGGCCCAACCGATGCCAGCACCCGGTCGAGATCCCGGACCTGGGCAAGGAGTTTCTCCAGATGGATGAGCACAGAACCGCCGAACCTCCCCATGTAGCCGAGTTCGCGGCGCATCTC
>Ga0208462_1001523_pt1 | contig 15333 bp, 11 predicted proteins | sample AD_SCU001_MetaG_FD_184452 | JGI IMG/M metagenome (GOLD analysis project Ga0208462, IMG submission 184452) | Active sludge microbial communities of municipal wastewater-treating anaerobic digesters from China - AD_SCU001_MetaG (SPAdes) (version 2) | ecosystem: Engineered > Bioreactor > Anaerobic...
CAGCCTACCGGGGGGCCGGAGAAGGCATATCGTGCTACCAGTGCCTCGCGGGCGACGAACTGGTCCCGGTGGCCGACAGCACCGGCAGGGTCGTCGTGCGATCGATCCGGAGCCTCTTTGATGCCGCAGCAAAGAACGGGCGTCGGGTCGATCCGTTCGGCACGGAGCTTGCCTACTATGACGGGAAGACGCCGAGCGTCGATTTCACGACCCTGGAGGCATCGCTCCGCCCGTTCCGCGGCGTGATGCGCCGGCGATATACCGGCGACCTCCTTCGGATCACGCTTGAGTCGGGCCGGCAGATAACCGTCACCCCCGACCACCCCGTCTACGTCCTGAACGGAGGCGGATTTGCCAGAGAGACGGCGGGAGACCTCGAGGCCGGCGATTACCTGCCGGTGCTCACGGCAGAAGGACCCGGTGAAGGCAGCGTTACAGGTATCGATCTCGCAGAGGCTCTCACGAAGGCAGGCCACGCCGGTGCGATCCGCGTCACTGAAGATGCGGTGACGATCCCGGGCACCCGCCACCCCGGCCTGCCCCGCACCCTCCCGGTAAGCCCGGAACTCGCGGCGTTCCTCGGCTACTACCTTGCGGCAGGATCGAGCGACCACGCCGGACGGCACTACACGGTCCGACTCGCGTTTGGAAGGCATGATGCGGATAGCGCAGCGGATGCCGCCGCCTGTATCCGCGCCGCCCTCGGGTACGAACCACAGATCCAGAAGTCGACGACAGGGATCGACGTTGTCGTCAGGAGTAAACTCATCTTCCTCCTGGTCGACGCTCTCGGGTGCGGTTCCTCGGCTGAAACACGATCGGTGCCCGACCTGCTCTTCAACCTCGACCGCATCCTCGCCGGCGACTACCTCGGTGCAGCCTTCCTCGCCACCGGGAAAAGAACCATCGGGCGCCGCGCCAGGAGCATCAGGCTGAAGACGGCCTCGGAGGATGCCGCACGGAAGGTGGTCTGGCTCGCCGGGCAGCTTGGCATCCAGATGAGTTACGCCGAACGGGAACACGGGATTCACCGGCCCGGTGCCCCACAGACGACCTACACCTGCAGCATCACGGCCCAGGATCAGATCGAACGGTTCTCCGCGGCAACCGGGTTCCCTGCAGAGATGCCCCTCGGGAGAGAGAGGGGCGGGGCCTTCACCCGCCTCCCGGAGGGCGAACGTGCTCGCGGGTACACGGCCCTCGCCTGCGCAAGCAAGTACAGCGCCGGCGGGGTGGAGGGGGTCCAGGTCTCGCTCTTCCTCCCGCCTATCACCCAACCAGCCGGGAAGGGCCGGTTCGCCGGGGGTGACGTCCACCCGCTCCGGGTCCGCTCGATCGAGTCGGTAGTCTACGATGGCCATGTCTACGACCTTTTCGACGTTGCCGGCACGCACACCTTCGCAAACGCCCTCGGCATCGTGACCGGGAACTGCTGCGCCTACCAGTTCTCCTCCCTTGCCGACGAGGACGACGAGTTCGAGGACAAACTCCACTTCAGAGAGGGAAAACACTTCTCGATGGGTTCCTGGCAGGTGATGTCCATCAACTGCCCGCGGGCGGCGTACAAGGCGGAAGGTAACCAGGAACGGCTCTTTGCCGAACTGAAGGCGCTCATGGACACCGCCGTCGGCCTCTACCGGATCAAGCGCCGGTGGATGTCGCTGATCCGGGCGAACGGGCGGATGCCGTTTGCGATGCAGCGCCCGAAAGATCCGAACACCGGCGAGCGCGGGGCGGTCGCCGTGGATCTCGAAGGCCTCGTCTACACCATCGGCGTGGTCGGCGTCAACGAGATGGTGCAGCACTTTACCGGACACCAGCTCCACGAGTCAAAGGAGGCGTTCCGCCTCGCCGTCCGGGCCATGACGGAGCTCGAGATGTACGCCCGGGAACTCTCGCAGAAGCACAACATGACGATCGCCCTTGCCCGCACCCCGGCGGAGACGACCGGCCAGCGGTTCGCGGTCGCCGATCTCCTCGACGAACGGTTCCGGGAGCACGCACTCCGGGTCATCAAGGGCGACGTCGATGCGGCGGTCGATATGCTCGGCACGACGCTCGACCTTCCCATCTACTACACGAACGGGACCCACGTCACCCCGGCGGCCCCGGTCCCGCTCACGAAGAGGATCGAGATCGAGCACATCTTCTTCCCGATCGTGGATGGCGGGAACATATTCCACGTATGGCTCGGGGAGGCGCGCCCCGACCCCCGGGGGTTGATGGAGATGGCGATGAACCTCTGCCGGACGACCCAGATCGGCTACTTCGCCTTCACCCGCGACCTGACGGTCTCTTTAAAAGAATACCGGGAGCTGAAGCCAGCCCACCCCCGCCCGGGGAGGGCGGCCGGTTTCTCGCCGGCGGCAGACCGGGCGGACGCCTGACCGGCATCACACCTTTTTAGTCCCGGTAAAAGAGATCCTGTTAAGGCCGCCTGTCGTGAGGACGGCGGCGTGCGAGGCTCACTCATGATCGATCTGACGACACCGCTTCTTGCGATCGACGTCGGCAGGGGCACCCAGGATATCCTGGTCTACGAACCCGGCCGTTCTATCGAGAACAGCATCAAACTGGTCCTCCCCTCTCCGACGGTGGTGACGGCCGATCGGATCCGCCGGGCGACCCGGGCCGGCCGCCCGATCTTCCTTGAGGGGTTCCTGATGGGCGGCGGCGCGAACACCGGCGCGGTACGGCAGCACCTGGCGGCAGGCCTCCCCGTCTACGCCACTCCCGATGCCGCCGGAACCCTCCACGACGATCCGGAGAGGGTCCGGTCGATGGGAGTCGCTATCGAGACCAATCCCCCGGAAGATGCGGTGGTCGTCCATACCACCGATTACATGGAGTCAGAACTCCGGGCGGCACTCTCCCTCTTTGGCATCGCGTACCCGGAGAACGTCGCGGTCGCGGTCCAGGACCACGGCTACTCCCCGCACCGGAGCAACCGCATCCACCGGTTCGAACTGGTGCGGGAGCGGCTGGATGCCGGGGACTGGGATCTCCTCTCGTTCGTCTCCGACCCCCCGCTCGCCGCCATGACCAGGATGCAGGCCGTCCGGCGCCAGGCGCCCGGGGCGCTCGTCACCGATACCGGGCCGGTGGCGCTCATCGGGGCGCTCTGCGACCCCGAAGTCCGGCGTATGGCAGATAAAGGAGTGATCCTCGTCAACGCCGGGAACGGGCATACCCTCTGCTTTGCCCTGAAAGGACGGGAGATCTATGGGATCTTCGAGCATCATACCGGCGCCCTCACCCCGGCCAAACTCCGGCACTACATCCGGCGGCTCGCCGACGGCACGCTGACGTCGGAAGAGATCTTTGATGACGGCGGCCACGGGGCTGCGGTCAGAAAACCCCTTCCCACCGATGCCCTGGCCGTCACGGGCCCAAACCGGCTCCGGCTGCTCCCGGAGGCCTGCCAGGCAGCACCCTTCGGGGACATGATGCTCTCGGGATGCTTCGGGCTCATGCACCTCTGGAAGCAGTTCCGGGAGGGGTGAGGGGGTTCACCCTCAAAACTCTCCGAAGATACTGCGGAAGAACTCCACGATCAGGTCGATTATCGACGGCGAGGTGCCGGCCGCCGCCTCCGCCCCGGCTCTTCCTTCTGCGGTGTAGATGGCCGCCACCTCCTCCTTCCCGAGGCTCGCGAGAGTGCCGAGGTGCTCTCCGGCCCCGGCGGTGATCGCGTCATAGTCGATGCCCCGCCGCCACGCATCGACCATCGTCTCCGATGGGTCAAGGAGTGAGTCCTGAACTCCGACAAGCGTGTAGAGAGGAGGAAGAGAGGACTCCGCGGCCGCACTTCCGGCAGACCGGATGGCAATCACCGGATCGGAGAGCCCCATCGAGGGGATCTCCTGGGTGCCGGCAAGAGCGTAGGCCCGAAACGCGAAGGCATCGGGATACGACGTCAGGTCGGTGATGAGCCGCTCCTCAGGGAGCGTGAGGTTCTCGAGCATCAGCCGGCCGACATGGGTGGTGACCGAGAACTCCCAGACAGCCCGTTCCCCATCCAGGAGGTTCCGGGGCTCTTTTGTCCGCGTGATGTCATAGACGGCAACCTCGCCCGGCGGCGGCACCAGAACGACGTACGCCGGTTCCTCTCCCGTGACCGCCAGGCTCTGCGCCTCGACCGTCACCGTGACGGTGAACGTCTCGCCCTCCATCGCCACCCGTGGGCGCCGACCGCCAAGGCGCATGGCCGTATCGAGCAGCCAGTCGAGGTTCGCTGTCTCCACCCCGCTCCGGGTGAGGGCGACGTCTTCGGGGGTCCGGGTGAGGAGAACCCCGACGCCCCTGACGAAGAGGCCTTCGCGCGGTGTAACGTCCTCAGGCTGCTCCACGGTCTCATTCGTCTCATAGGGCGATGTAGGCCTGACGAGCGGGTGAGCTCCCTGGGCCAGCGGGCGGTCATGGTACTGATGCGACTTCGCCATCGTCGCATTCGGTCTCGGGGGAGCCTCCCGCTCCAGGGTCGGCACCGGCACCGGCGTCTCCTCCGGTTCATCCTCATCGTCGACGTCATCGGCCGTCGAGAGGGTCGACACGGTAGGCTCGGGAGAAGCGGTCACATTCGAGTCCTCCAGGGTCGGCACCGGCGTCTCCTCACCGTCGGCGCCATCGGGGGACGAAACAACAGGTTCAGGAGTGGCTGTCGCCGACAGGGAAGGTGTCGCGTTGATGATGTCGGAGGGCGGCGTCTCTCCCAGAGTGGCCGCGATATCCGCAGGCCTCGCCGTTACAGGCTTTTCTGCCAATCCTGGCGACTCGACCGCAGTACCCGGCAGTTCTGCGGTGACGGGTTTCTCGCCGGCAATGGTGCCGGGTGCCGGCGGCACTCCGGGAGTATCGTTCTCCCCGGGAACCGGGGCTGCAGCCGCACAAGAGGCGATCGAGCCAAGGCAGAGCGCCGCTATCGCGGCGGCGGCGAGGAGGTGCAAGATGAGCACCCCTCCCGGCATTCGCAAACTCCCTCTGCCCTCTCCCCGGGTTCTACCCGGAGGCCCCACCATCCGCCCGGATCCTCCGCTCATGGTTGGACCATGGAGCGCGCACGAGTATAAATAATTTCCGTATCAGGGCTCGCCCGGAACCTCCTGTGCGGATCAGCCCTGCGAGAGGACCCCCGGCAGTCGGGGATCGCCATTCCGGATAGGGAGGGTACGGATGCGGGTTGATTGAAAAGAAGGGGAGAAAGGTTCAGGCAGCCTCGTTCTGCATCAACACGACATCGGCGATGTCGTGCTGGCGCAGTGCAAGAACCTTTGCCTTGAATATATTCTTCCCCGCCTTGCCGATGGCAAGACCCCGGTCCTCGCTCCGCACCTCGATGTGGGCGACCTGCTGGTCCTCCTCGTTCGTATCGAAGTCGACGCCGGTGACCTGGGCGGGAAGGAAACAGTTCCGGAGGAACTGGGCCGGATCCGTGGAGTATTCCACGACCTCGATCCTCTTGCCCATAACCTCGGATGCCTTCTTGATGCTCGATCCGCTCTTGCCTATGGCAAGTCCCATGTCGCCGGGATTGATCACGAAGATGATCCGCTCGTTGCGGTTATCGACGACACAATCGCGGCTGCCTGCACCGGTGAGGCTCTCGAACTGAGAGATAAGGCGCATGCACTCCTCAGTCAGCACGACCTGCGGCATCATCTACACTCTCGCGGCATTCAGGATATCGGATTCACCTGGTTCGACCACGGCAAGCGCGCTGACGACATACGGCATACCGCAGGCTTTCCCGAGCTGGACACTCGAGCCCTCGTAGACGTAAACAGGGATATCGATCTCATTCACAAGATTTTTGACGGATTCCGGGCTGTTTTTGGCCACCACGACAAGTCTGGCCCTGCCCTCCTCGATGCATTCCCGGGTCTTGTTCTGGCCGAGGAATACTGTACCAGTCTTCACGGCTTTACGAAGTGAAGCATTAAAGTCCATGTATGGTTCTCCTAGATTTTCAGGTTTACAGGTTTTGCTATGAGTTTAACATCACCGGTGCCGAGCTGGATGGGCTGGCCCACGATCACGTTCTCGGTGACGCCGTTCAATTCATCCACCTCGTTTGCGATTGCGGCATCCAGCAGGTGGTTGACCGTCACCTCGAATGCAGCCCGGGAGAGGACGCTCTCCTTCTCGCCGGCGATACCGTGTCGGCCGATCTGCTTGACCTCGCCGTCCATGCACATCATATCCGCGACGAGCATGATGTGGCGGACATCGACGCCGATGCCCTGCTCGTTTAAGGTACTTAAGGCTTCCTGAATGATCGCGTTCCGCCCCGCCTCGATACCGAGCACATCGGCAATCTCGCTGATGTTGTTGCTCCGGGTGCGGGAGGTATCGACTCCCTCGACTTCGAAGACATCTCTTAGGTTGGAGCCTTCAGTATAAAGGATATACTCTCCGCCCTCCTTTCTGACGACGACCCTCTCGATGTCATCGATACCCTGAACGATGACGTTTCTGACGTGCTCTGCAAGCTGAAAGAGGTTCTGGTAACTCTCCCGGTTCTTCGGTATGAAGGCAATCGACGCCTTTTTTACGTCCTCTTCAGTATCGAAGTCACGAAAATGCCGTTTCTCGCGGATCTTTTTCGGGGCCGCCTCAAAGATCTCCTCAAGGCCAATCTTGCGCCGGTCACAGACCGACTTGTTCAACAGGACAAGGATCTGCATCTTCTCCATATCGATGGTGATATCGCCGAACTCATGGAGCGGCGCGGCCTCGATCTGCCAGCTCACCTCGCGGGCGCGGTCGCGGTTGAACGCCCAGTCGTCCTGCAGGTAAACCGCCATCGTGGGGGTGCTCGGTTCGCGCCGGGCATCCATGATCTCGATGAGGCGGGGAAGACCGAGAGTAACGTTGATCTCGGCCACACCCGCGTAGTGGAAGGTTCGCATCGTCATCTGGGTGCCGGGCTCACCTATCGACTGCGCCGCCACGATACCGACCGCCTCGCAGGGTTCTATCCGGCTCTTCTCGTACTCAGAGAAGATCATGCCAAGGATCCGGTCGAACTGCTCGTCGGTGATGTCACGGTCTGCAAGACTCGCCTTGAGGTCTATCCGGGTCCGGTAGGGCAGATCGAGGGCATCGATCCGCTGTTCCATGTCGCTGTTCACTTGATCTCCTCCTTTAAGACGCTCTCGACGATGCCTTTGACATCCACCGGGGCGCCGTAGCTGCTCCGTGCCGGATCGGTCCCGTCCTCGCCGTAGCAGAACTGGATGATCCGCCCGCCCGTCGTCCGGACAGTGCCGTCGTACTCGACCTTGAGATCCTGCAGGGCGTTGATCATCCGCCGCTGCAGGTAGCCGCTCTGCGACGTCCGGACCGCGGTGTCCACAAGACCCTCTCGCCCGCCGATGGCGTGGAAGAAGAACTCCGTGGGGGAGAGGCCGCTCTTGTAACTGTTGGTGATGAACCCGTGCGCCTCCGCACCGAGCTCGTTCCTCCGGAAGTGCGGCAGGGTCCGGTCCTCGTAGCCACGCATGATCCGCTCACCACGAACCGATTGCTGACCGAGACACCCGGCCATCTGCGTCAGGTTCAGCATCGATCCGCGGGCGCCGGAGACCGCCATCACCACGGCGCTGTTGTCCATGCCGAGGTGGCGTCCGGCGATCTCACCGGTGCGGTCACGGGCCTTGCCGAGCACCTGCATGATCTGCATCTCAAGCGTCTCCTCAAGCGTCCGGCCCGGCATCGGTTCGAGCTGCCCTTCCTTGAAGATCTTGATCCGGCGGTCGACGTCGCCGACGGCGCCCTTCAGGGCCTCGTCGATCTGGCCGTACTCGGTCCGGGTCAGGTCTTCGTCGTCGATACCGAACGAGAACCCTTCGAGCATGATGCCCCGGATAGAGAGTTTGGTCACGTCGTCGATGAACCGGGCGGCCCGCTTCATGCCGTGCTGCCGTATGATCCGGTGCAGGATCTGGCCGTCGAACGCGCCGATCGCCTTCTTGTCGATGGTCCCGGAGACCAGATTCCCGGCGGCGATCCGGACGAACGCGTCGTTTTCGCACATCTCTCGCCGGCAGGTCTCGCAGTTCTGGCACGACGAGGCCCGGAAGATCATGTTCAGGTCGTTGGGGAGGATCAGAGAGAAGATCTGCTTGTTGGTCCAGAGCGGGTGCCCGGCATCGTCGTGCCGGTCAGGTTCAGGCAGGCCCAGATCCTCGAGGGGCAGGTGTTGGGTGAGGTAGAGGGCATCCTCCTTTCCGAAATGTCGGACCCGGTGGGTCAGGAGGAATATGCCCGATATGTGGTCGTGGATGCCGCCGATGATCGGACCGCCGGTTCTCGGCGAGAGAATGTTTGCCTGCACCGATATCAGGATCTCGGCCTCGGCCCGCGCCTCCTCGGTCTGCGGGATATGCAGGTTCATCTCGTCGCCGTCAAAGTCGGCGTTGTAGGGCGGGCAGACGGCCGGATTCAGCCGGAAGGTCTTTCCATCCATCACGACGATCCGGTGGGCCATGATGCTCATCCGGTGCAGCGAGGGCTGCCGGTTGAAGAGAACGATATCCCCATCCTTTAGCTGACGTTCCACGATCCAGCCCACCTCAAGCATCTCCTTGACCGTCTCGAGATTCGCGTCGGAGAGGCGCATCCGCCGATTGTCGGGCCGGATCGCGTAATTTGCGCCGCAGGGCGACCGGATGGTGGGGCGTTCGGGGCCGTTCAAGACGTACTGCCGCATCTCATCGATGTTGAACGGCGTCACCCGCACGGGGACGGTCATCTCGTTTGCGATGGCAAGCGGTATACCGACCTCGGTGATGGAGAGGTTCGGATCGGGGGAGATCACCGTACGGGCGGAGAAGTTCACACGTTTTCCCGAGAGCGAGCCGCGGAATCGCCCTTCCTTCCCCTTGAGTCGCTGCGAGAGAGTCTTTAAGGGACGGCCGCTCCGGTGGCGGGCGGGCGGGCACCCCGCCACCTCGTTGTCGAGGTAGGTGGTGACGTGGTACTGCAGGAGCTCCCAGAGGTCCTCGATGATCAGCTGGGGTGCGCCGGCATCCTGGTTCTCCTTGAACCGCTGGTTGATCCGGATGATATCCACGAGTTTGTGGGTCAGGTCGTCCTCGGATCGCTGCCCGTTCTCAAGGATGATCGAGGGGCGCATCGTGACCGGCGGGACCGGGAGGACGGTGAGGATCGTCCACTCCGGCCGCGCGACGTCGGGATTGATCCCCATCACCCGCAGGTCGTCGTCCGGGATCTTCTCCAGGCGCGCACGGATGTCGGCCGGGGTCAGCTTGTGCTCGATCTTCCTCCCTTCCTCCACGAAGACCTCAGAGAAGGTGGTGGGCTTCTCGAAGTTGATCTTGAGCTGCTGCTCGTCGCAGTGGGGGCAGACCCGCTCTTTCTTGATATCCTTCTCGGAGACGATATCGCCGGCAATCTCGCTGTCTTCGGGCCCGACGACCTTTTCGACCTCTTCGGCCGTCATCAGCAGCCGCGAGCAGGACCGGCAGGTCACTCTGAGGAGCTTTCGGATTAGCCGGGTGTAGCCGACATGGATGACGGGTTTTGCAAGCTCGATGTGTCCGAAGTGGCCCGGACAATCGGCAGCCTTCTGGTCGCAGGTCTTGCACCGAAGACCGGGGTCGATGACCCCGAGGTTTAAGTCCATCAAGCCCTGCGGGTAGGGGAACCCGTCGTCATCGTAGGTGTCCGCCCAGATGATCTTCCTGACACTCATCTTACGGATCTCCTTCGGGGAGAAGAGCCCGAACTCGATCCTTCCAACACGTTTTGGACTGGTCATAATCTGATTGCGCCCCCTCTTACACCATATCGTCGAGTCGCAGGCGGGGAGCGATGCCCATGCTCTTCATCTCATCGAGGAGGAGTTTGAAGGCGTAGCTCATCTCGACGGGGTAGATGTCGGTCTCGCCGCCGCAGGCAAGACAGCGCGTCACCTTTCGCTTCCGGTCGAGCATCGCCACCATGCCGCACTTCGCGCAGACCCACTGGGTCACCTTGTCCGATTCATCGAGCAGCCGCTCTTTTAAGGCCATGGCCGCACCGTGGCCGATCATCACGTCCCGCTCCATCTCACCGAACCGGAGACCGCCCTCGCGCGCACGTCCTTCGGTCGGCTGCCGGGTGAGAACCTGCACGGGGCCGCGCGACCGCGCGTGCATCTTGCTTGAGACCATGTGGTAGAGCTTCTGGTAGTAGATGACGCCTATGTAGATATCGGCCGCAAACTGCCGCCCGGTGACGCCGTCGTACATCACCTCGCGGCCGTTGTGCGCAAACCCGAGTTCCCCGAGCGATCTCCGGAGGTTTGCCTCGCGCTCACCGCGGAACGCCGTCGCGTCGATCCGCCGGCCCTCGAGGGAGCCGACCTTGCCGCCCAGCATCTCGAGCATATGCCCGATGGTCATACGGCTCGGGACCGCGTGGGGGTTGATGATCAGGTCGGGCGTCATCCCCGACTCCGTGAACGGCATATCCGCCGCAGGCTGAATCAGCCCGATGACGCCTTTCTGGCCGTGCCGGGATGCGAACTTGTCGCCCACCTCCGGCACCCGGAGGTCACGGGTCCGGACCTTCACGAGGTGCGAGGAGTTCTCGCCCTCGGTGATGATGACGGTGTCCACGATGCCGTGCTCGTTGCTCCGCATCGTGACCGACGTGTCGCGCCGCTTCTCGACGGCGATGAGCTCGCTCGTCGGTTCTTCAAGGAACCGCGGCGGGGAAGTCTTCCCGATCAGCACATCCTTCTCGCGAACGACCGTCTCGGGGCTGATGATGCCGTCGACATCCAGGTTCGCATAGTATTCCGCGCCATGTGCACCGGAGACCTCTTCGTCGGGGATCTCGATCCTGTCGACCTGGCCGCCGGGGTATCGCCGCTCCTCGCCGTCGTAAGTGCGGAAGAAGTGCGAACGCCCGAGGCCCCGGTCGATAGAGGCCTGGTTGATGATCAGTGCATCCTCAATGTTGAACCCCTCGTAGGATATGATCGCGACGACGAAGTTCTGGCCTGCAGGCCGGTCGTCAGAGCCGATCACGTCGGATGTCTGGGTGAAGGTGAGAGGCTTCTGGACGTAGTGGAGCATGTGCCCCCGGGTGTCGGGGCGGAGTTTCATGTTCGCTGCCCCAAACCCGAGCGCCTGCTTGATCATCCCTGCACCCATGGTGACACGGGGACTCGCGTTGTGTTCGGGGAACGGGACATGCGCCGCCCCGATACCGAGAATGAGCGAGGGATCGATCTCAAGATGCGTATGCTCGGGGGTGAGGTCCGCTTCGTTGATGGCGATGAAGAGGTCTTCCTCCTCCTCGGCATCGACGAACTCGATCGCGCCCTTCTGCACCATGTTCTCAAACGTCATCTCGCCTCTCCGGAGGGACTCGATCTCCTCGTCGGCTACCTGTGGTCTGCCGTTCCTGACCACGATCAGGGGGCGGCGCGCTCTCCCGCGATCGGTGTGGATGATGACGTCGTTGTTGAACTCTTTGTAGGAGACGTTGACCTCGCGCGAGATCTCGCCACGCCGGCGCATCTCGCGCATCCGCCCGACAAGGTCGCGGGGGTCGTCCACGAGCCCGATCAGGGCGCCATCCACAAAGACCCGTGACTGTCTCATGCTGTCTCCCTCCGAAGAGCGATGACACCCATACCATAGAGGGCGCTCTTCACGCTTTCTTCGTCGACGACGCCCTTGCTGATCTCGACCATCTGGGCGAAGTTCTTCACCAGTCCGCAGTTCGGCCCCTCAGGTGTCTCGCTTGGACAGATCCGGCCCCACTGGGTGGGGTGCAGGTCACGGGCCTCGAAGTGGGGCTGCGAGCGGGAGAGCGGGGAGATGACGCGGCGGAGGTGCGAGAGCACCGCCATGTGATCGACCCGGTCCAGGAGCTGCGATACGCCGGTGCGCCCGCCCACCCAGTTGCCGGTGGCAAGCGGGTGAAGCAGCCGTTCGGTCAGGACGTCCGCGCGCACCGCGGTCCCGATCGAGAGGTCGCGGTGGCGCATGCTGGCCCGCTCAAGCTGGTACTTCACGTCGCGCGTCAGGCGGTTGAGCGATATCCGGAAGAGGTCTTCCATCAGGTCGCCGGCAAGTTTCAGCCGCTTGTTCGCGTAGTGGTCTTTGTCGTCGATCCGGCGCCGGTCGAGCACCAGGTCAAAGCAGGCCTCGGCCATGCGGCCGAGAAAGTGCGCTTTTGCCAGGCGAACGCCTTCGACGGCCGGCCGGTAGCCGGGGTCGTCCTCTTTTATGCCCACCGGCATCAGGTAATTCAGGTGAGGCAGGAGGTAGTTATCCAGGACGAACTCCGCCCGCTTGCGCTGGTAGTCCCGGGTCTGGTTCGGTGCGAGTTTCTTCCCGACATACATGACGCCTTCGTCGACTGTGTCGCACTCGCTCTCTTCCAGGTTCTGCATCATGAAGGTGAGGATCTCTTCGTCGGTCGAGACCGCCTCCACGATGTCATGGTCACCCTGGAGTCCCAGCGCCCGCATCAGATCAACAAAGCGGAGGTGCCCGGCGACCGAGGGGAACGAGACCTCAAGCAGGTTCTTTTTGTTCCTCTCAACGATCACGAGCGCCCGGTAGCCCCGGAACTGCGAGAAGACCTTCGCTACATAGATCCGCTCGTTATAGCGCTCGGTGAACTCGGTCATGATCTTGTTCGAGGCAAGGTCCTCAAGCGTCATCAGCACCCGTTCGGTGCCGTTGACGATGAAGTAGCCGCCGGGGTCGAGAGGGTCCTCGCCGTGCGCAGTCCGCTCGGCGTCGCTCATGTTGTAGAGGTTGCAGGCAGCCGACCCCACCATCACCGGCAGCTGCCCGATGATGGTGACGATCGGCTCCTGCGACTCCTCGCCCTGGACAAGCGTCATGTCGAGCTGAATGGGTGCCGCGTACGTGAGGTTCCGGAGGCGCGCCTCGCTCGGGAAGAGTTCGGACTGCGATCCGTCCGCCTCCCGGACGCGGGGTTTCTTCACCTCGATCCTGCCCAGTTCAACCCATACGGCCTCTTTGCCTTTTCCACGGGTTTCAATATCGGTCTCAATTACACGTTGCTCATCGACAACTTTCTGGAGGTTTTGCAGGAGGAAGTTGTTATAGGAGTCTAATTGGTGGCGTGCTACATGCTCCCTCGAAAAGTATGCCCTCGACAAAACGCTTCGGTCTAACAGATGGATCAGCTCCCCGGCCCCTGATTTATTTCTTCGGTCTCTTCATGACAAGGCGGTAGGCTTCGGCCCTGCCTGCTGTGCGGCTGTCACGGGTGATCCGGATGACGTTCCCGACATTGCCCCCGATAGCTTTGATTGCAGGATCATCATGGTAAATTTTTGGCAGTTGTTCTAAAGAGATATGGTACGTCGCAAGGAGGTCCGCGACCTCTTCTTCGCCCATAATCTGATGGTCCGGAACCATCTCATGGTTGAGTACGTCAAGTGGAGTGCCCATCGCCTTACACCCCGCCGACGAAAGAGTTGCGTATCAGATGCATCACCTTGTTAAAATCCATAGACATCGCCCATGGCAACGGGCCCAAGGGGATTTGAACCCCCGACCACCTGGTTAAAAGCCAGGCGCTCTACCTAACTGAGCTATAGGCCCCGCGCGTACTGCCATCCAGCATTATTACAATGCAAGAATAGTATATATAACTTACTTGCAGGCGTATCATATCATTCGCAGTCTAACGATATAAACCTTTCAACTCATCGTCATTGCAAGCCTATCGGAATATTTAATGCTCCAGGGATGGTTTGTTTCTCTATCCTCATACGGGGCGCCCACATGACTCCACCAAAGACCCACGCCGACACGGCCATATCCGCCATATCAGGGGTAACACTCGCCATATACCTGCTCATAGCCCTCTCGCTTGCCCTGCTTGCACTCGCCTCTTTCTACGATGTCGTCCTGCAGGCGGCGGCGCTCATCGGCGCGGACGATATGACGCAGGGAGTGCTCCAGGTGCTGCACGCGCTCCTCCTGACCCTCATCATCGTGGAGATCCTCGAGACCGTGACGGCATACTTCAGGACAAGTCGGGTGCAGGTGACGCCGATCCTGATCGCGGGCATCACGGCGATGGTGCGGCGGGTGTTGACCTTCGGGGTCGAACCCGTTGAACCCCTCGATATCGGCATGACGCTTGCCGCCATCCTCGTGCTGACCGCGGCGATCGTCTTCATCAGGCGGCAGGACAGCACGATCTACGATTAGAGACAACCGGTCGCCGCCCTCTGAGAGGTGAGAGGGAGCGGTCACTGTTTCCCGAAGACATCTGAAAACTGGGCTCGGACCTGGTTTAAGCGTTCTTCCTGGAGTTTTACGCTCGTCGCCATGCTCTTTATGGCCCTCGTTATGTTCTCACCCATACCCGCCCGGGCATCCTTGATGTTGTAGGTGGTCTCGAGGATCTTGAGGAGGCGCCGGTTGATATCGACGCTCTTGTAGAGGCGCTCGTATTCGTCGATCACATGAGGATCCACGCCGGCCTCGCGCGCCCGCTCGATATCGGCAGCGATGGAATGCCGGCGTGCCAGAACGCGCTCGATTGCTTCGTAGAGCTGGTGGTGAGTGGTGGGTTTGAGGATGTAGTCCTCGATGTAAGCGCCGTATTCGCTTGCCTCTTCCGGCGTGAGAGGTTTTGCAGTCAGCATGAGGATGGGGATATCTCGTGTCGCAGGACCGGTCTTGATCTTCCCGAGCGTCTCCCACCCATCCATCGGCTCCATCATGATGTCCAGGAGAACCAGGTCGGGAGGAGTCTTTTCCAGAACTTCCAGGCATTCCTCACCGCTAAAGGCGGTGATCGGTCGATAACCGCCACGCTCCAGCATGGTGGCAAAAACATCGACGATCATGGGGCTATCGTCGACTATAAGTATTGTGTACATCACGCCTCCTCTCCGATCCTGACTGCTATATCCAATAACCGCCTCTGTATTGTTGGGAGGTCTGCAGGTTTATCTATTACCGCTGTGATCAGGGTGCCGTCTCTCGCACCCACGATAAGGATAGTAGCGTCAGGTGCGGTGATGGTGACCATGGAAGGGCTCTGCAGGTGGACGCTGCCGCATGCAGCCTCCGCAGATGCGAGAACCGTTGCACACATCACCGCGAAGAGGGATGATGAGCGGTTGCCCTCCCGGAAATATTTACCCAGGATCGCACCTTCACCGGATACGAGGGCGCATGCGGCGACACCAGGTGTTGCACGAACCTCATCGATGCACGGTTGAGCATTCTCCTCCTTGAAGGGATTGGAACTCATACGACTGACCCCGGTATATCTCCATGGAGATATCTGCGCCGCATCATATATGAATATCGAATC
>Ga0208462_1001525_pt1 | contig 15317 bp, 14 predicted proteins | sample AD_SCU001_MetaG_FD_184452 | JGI IMG/M metagenome (GOLD analysis project Ga0208462, IMG submission 184452) | Active sludge microbial communities of municipal wastewater-treating anaerobic digesters from China - AD_SCU001_MetaG (SPAdes) (version 2) | ecosystem: Engineered > Bioreactor > Anaerobic...
AGGAGGAAACCGGACCCACTGGATTCTCGGCAGGCAACACGTTTATCCGTCACGGTGCAAAACACTATAAGGCATCCACAGGGCTTGTGGTCTAGCTGGTCATGACGTCGCCCTTACACGGCGAAGACCGAGCGTTCGAATCGCTCCAGGCCCATTTTAATTCGTTCTTTTCGGAAATTAAGACCAATTCTTGGCGCGTTATCTTTCGAAGTTCGAATACTGCTTTATCGAGTAATCGGGACGCATTAACGCCGATTTCCTTCAAATACTCGTGATTACCAGGGTCGATAGTCACCTTCAGCGGTTTCCGTATTCGATGGATAACACCTGATTTCTGTTTTTCGCTCTTTTTCATGTTTCTTTTCTCCTGTGCCCCCAAGTGCTCCTGTGTGGGCACCCTAACTCTCTGAATGGAGGGTCTTAAAGAGGTAGTAACCAAAAAGGGAGTGTGGGAGCCGTGCGGCTAAGAAAAAGGTTTATTCAAGGGGGACCGGCTGAAATGACTTCCTCAATATGTTCATGAGGTATCCCATAGAGGGCTGCGGCCCCTTTGCGACCTGCGCGGAGGGGTCACACCCACACGGAGCATCGCGGCTGTAGTGTGCTTGAGATCATGCGCGATCTCTTTGTCCTCGCAAATGCCAGAGACATGCCCGTAACCATTGAGGATGTGGTTCGGGGTTTTTCAGAGGAACCACCAATGTGTCAGTGACAAGCAATGTGAGGGAGTATTCTCCCATTTTCTCTGGAGAAGAGAAGTCAATTCTTCTCCTTTTCTCCTTGTGCTATGGAGAATTCTCCATAGTTCTCCTGGAGAAGAGAATTCTCTTCTCCTTCTTATCCCAGGAGAAGCGACCATATAACCTCTCTTTCGCCGTTTTTCATCCGGAAAAACCAATGGAGAAAACCCGGAGAAAAGCAGGAGAGGACTGGAGAAAATGCAGGAGAAAAAGGAGACCTGCCTTCAGACCAACGTGGACTGAACTCCTTTTCTCCCCATTTTCTCCTTCTTCTCCGAACGGATACGTTCAAGGAGAGCCGATGCCGGCTCATACTCGCGCCCCACCTGCCGGGCGAGTTCTGCTTCAGTAGGGACCAGCCGCCCGGAGAACGCCTGAGCGAGGATGGACTGCCGCATCGTTTCGGTTTTTGCGCGTGCCGCCGCGACCCCGGCCTCGATCTTATCAGCAAGGGCGAAGAGGGCGTCGACGCGACGGACGATCTCGTGCTGTTCGGGGAGGGGTGGGAGGGGCAAGAGAACGGACTTCATGCGCTTATAGGCTATTCCCTTTACCCCAGAACCCGTTGAACGCATTTCTAAAGCTTGTTTGACAGCGGGGCAGATTAATGAAGTCGCGAGATACTTGCTCTCAAGAGTTTCGTAATCAGGACGTAATATTAGAATTCGCTGAGCTACTGAGAATAATCTGTTTTCCTCCAGGACTGCAACTTCGCCAAGAGGCCCCTCCATCGTAAAGAAAATATCTCCTACCTCAGGGATGCCTCTTGTCATGTAATTTTGGTATGTATTCGCACTTACAAATTTGTCAGTATTCCAATGAATCCGGCCATCACGAATATTTGAGGTTGTTATATGAGGGATTCCACTTTTCTCAATCGGCGGAGTCCTGCCGCGATAATCAATTTTCCTAGAAAATACTGAATCAATGTCTATCCATGTCCAACAGTCCGGCAGAGAATTTGAGAGTTGTACCTGGTTAGCACCGTCATTCACTATAAACCCATTTTCAGTTTTAGATGATTTCACTCTCTGGCGGGATTTATTTTCATCACATTTATGATCTTTCCGCCAATCCTCCGTCAGCCGTCCATCACATGCAGCGGCGAGCACCGCCTGCCGGAACTGCTTGAGGATGCCCGGCACGCGTTCAAGGTGGGCGTTCGCGGCGTCCAGCCGTGCAAATAGCGCCTCGATGGCGGCGACGATGCGGTGCTGTTCGGGGAGAGGGGGGAGGGAAATTTTTTGAGAGTAAATGTCATTGCGGTTTATTCCAGGAATTGCAGTAGATGTGTCGAGTTTTGCGAGTCGCAGTGATTTCAATAAATAGCAAATGAAGGGGGTGCTCATTCCTGAAAAACTGTCAATGTAGTAGGTTGTGTCAATCGGCCAGCAAGGCTCAGAGGAATAATGGACTTCGCCAACACTTCCCTTCCTCCCAATGACAATTGTTGGCCCCCCTGTAATTGCTTCGAAATGATGTCCCACAACACCGTTAGAGCCGTACACATCATACGTTTCTCCGCTTCTATCGCTTTCTTTCAGGCCCTTTCCATAGTTAATTGTGAGGATATCCTTTATTGTGGTATATTCCCACCCCTCCGGCACCTCACTCCTCTCTGGCATATCCGTTCCCCATCATCTCAAGGATCGCGTTCAGGTCCTCCACTGCAGCCTCAAGTTCGTCGATCGCCCCCGCGACCAATTCCTCCGGGGCAGGAAGATCGTCGCCGTCTGAGAGGGCCTCGTCCCGCAACCACTTCAGCGAGTCGATCTTGTAGTCTCGTTCCCGCAGTTCCGTAATGTGAAATGACCGCCAGCGGTCTTCCGCCGAGTCATCGGGGCGGCGCGGGGAGCGGCCATTCGGGTCCTCGCCGTAACAGCGCTCGAACTCGGCGAAGTGCTCCTTCGTGAGCGGGCGGTCCTTCTTCGTGATCCCCGGCACGTTCGTCCGTGCGTCGTAGACCCAGGTGTGATCGGTCGGGATGCCCTTCGTAAAGAAGATCACATTCGTCTTCGTCCCCGGTGAATAGGGAGTGAACGTTCCGTCCGGCAGCCGGAGGACCGTGTGGAGGTTGCAGTCCTCGCAGAGCACCTTGAAGACCTCTCCCGCCGCGTCGGCGAAGAGGACATTGTCCGGCACCACGACCGCCGCACGGCCGCCGGGCTTGAGGATCGTCATTACGTGCTGGATGAAGTTGAGCTGCTTGTTGCTCGTCTCGATCACGAAGTCTTCCCGGTGCGGGGACTGGTTCGCGCCTTTGGTGCCGAAGGGAGGATTGGTGAGCACCACGTTGAACCGCCGGGAACCAGGAACCTCGTAGATCGAATCGCCCAACTTGATCTCCGGTTCGAGGCCGTGCAGGTAGAGGTTCATCAGGGCCAGCCGCCGCGGCCGCTCGACCAGTTCCTGCCCATAATAGGTGCCTTTTCGGATGCGCCGCGCAAGGTCACGGTCAAGTGCGCCGCCGCCGGTCTGGACCTTCAGCCACTCGTAGGCACAGACCAGAAACCCGCCTGTCCCGCAGGCTGGATCGGTGATCGTGAACTCACGATCACTATGTAGATCGGCCTTGCGTGGATCAGGCTTGACACACCGCACGATCGTCTGGATGAGGATACGCGGCGTAAAGTACTGTCCAGCACCCTTCTTCCCCTCGCTCGCGGCTTTCTCAAGCAGTCCTTCAAACGCGGCCGCCTTCACGTCGACGTCGAGCCCGGTCCACTCGGTCTCGTCGATCACGCCGATCAGTTTCTTGAGGTTCACCGGGTTGTTGAAGCGGGAGAGCGCACCGGCAAAGATGTCGCCGAGCAGCCCGTCAGCCTTGCCAAGCGTGCGGAGCAGGTCAGTATAGTGTTCGGTGAGATCGGTTCCAGACTGTTCCTTCAGCGTACCCCAGTCGCACCCTTCAGGGAGCACAACGTCGCGCTCCTCAGCCATCTTGAGAAAGAGCAGATAGGTGATCTGTTCGATGTAGTCGCCATAATCAATCCCATCGTGCCTCAGTGTATGGCAGAATCCCCAAAGTTTCTGTACGACGTCACTCATGCTGCAATTGCCTCATTCAATTCCTGAAGAAGTCCTGAAAGCCGGTTTTTAAAAACGCGGTTTGCCCGTCCCCACCCGCCGTGATCGGCAAAGACGGGGATGATCTCAAAGTCTTCTTCATTTATTGAGAGGTTCTGGATTAAATGAGCACGGATTCTATCGAGCCATGCAGCCTGTTCTTCAGTAAAGGATTTTCCATCCGTTATCGCCTGAAAAACCCGGTCAATCCGCTCTTCTGCGGTGAGCAGTTCCTCATCTTCGCGGGCGGCATGTTTCACCATCGAGATGATATCCACGAGCGCTTTGTGATAATGCACCTGATGCGCCCGTTGCAGGTTCTCGACGGTGAACCGCTGCGTTGTCGCCGTGAGTTTCTGCTTCAGTTCATCAAGCGCATCCGTACTCCACTCCTGCGGGCGGTCGAGGAGGATCTGGATGGCCTCGATCTTTTCAGGGTTCTCCCTGATGAACCGGGAGAAGAGGGTGAGGTAGTCTGCCGGTTTGTAATCGTGACCCGCCGAGTCGCGCACCACCCAGGTCGACGTCACCTCATCCTGCGTGCCGTAGTCGATGAGGAACGTGCGGGAGGGCCGGGGATAGTTCACCAGAAGGTTCTGGAAGTCGGGGTCCCGGAGGATCTCCATCGTCCCGGTGAAATCCTCCTCCAGCCGCCGGGGGAGAGAGACAGCAAACTGCTTGAGATCCCCTCTCTCGACAAACTTCCGAAAGAGGTCCCGCGCCTCCCCCGACATCTCCTTATCGATCCGGTTCAGGCGCTTGATGAGTACGCGGAGGTTGTAGGCGCGATCCCGGTTGTTCCAGATATCGTCGATGATCTTTCCGATCGGCTTTGTCTCCCTCTGCGGCGGTTCGGCGGTGATGCCGGTGGCCTGCCGGAAGTAATCGATCAACGTCCCATTGAAGCAATCGAAGACCACGAAGTGTGACTTGTCCGGGTAATGTTCCCCCTTTCGCGTACCTCTCCCCATCATCTGCTCAAAGAGAATACGGGACTTTACCGGCCGGAGGAAGACGATGTATTCGAGATCAGGGATATCCACGCCGGTCGAGAGGAGATCGACGCTGACAACGATCCCCGGCAGTTTGCGGTTCCGGAATTCCCGGATTCTCTGCAGGGGGCGATCGACCTTCCCGGTGATCTTCTGGACGAACGCATCTTCCCGTCCAAAGACCTCGCGGGCGGTATTGACCAGTTGATCCGCATGGGAGATGTGCGGGATGTCCTGGACGGCGAAGATCAGGGTCTTGGGGAAGCGGCCGTAGCGCGCCTCATGCTCATCGGCATACTGCTTGATCTCTTCAAGGATCTTGCGATTGGAGTTGATGGACGTGATACTCCGCTCAACCTGTGCGGAGGGGTAATCACGCTCATCTTCTAAGATATCGATCGTCTTCTGTCCGGTCTCGGGATCAACGACATCGACGGCCTCACCTTCTTTCAAGAAGATCCCTTGCATCCGGACGCCGGACTCTATCGTGACAAGATCGTAATCAACAAGGTAGCCTTCCCCAACAGCCTTCTCATAGGGATACTCGTATACTTTGTGCCTGAAGTAGGCCATCGTATGGGAGGCGGGTGTCGCGGTGAGCCCGATCTTGACGGCATCGAAGTGATCGAGCGTGTTGCGCCATATCGACATCTCCTGTGCGGTATACCCGCGGTGGCACTCGTCGGCAATGATGAGATCGAAGGCATGGATCGGGATATCCATCTTCTCGGCGTCTTCCTCCGCCTCCTCCGTGCAGGGGAATGCGGCAGCCTTGCCGAAGAGATTGATCGTCATCCGCTGGATGGTGGAGACGTACACGAAAGCATGCCCCGGCTGGGGGTCGGTGAGGTAGGTGTTCGGCAGCACCGTGACATCGAACGGATCGTCGTCGTCTAGGTCGCCGCGCTGGAACTGCTGGCTATAGACCTCGTAGGTCTTATCGAACTTCAACCCCTGTTCGGTATCAAACGAGGCGAATGCACGCACCGCCTGCGCTGCGAGAGCCCGCCGGTCGACGAGGAAGAGGACGCGCTTTGCCACACCCGCTTTCATCAGGCGGTAGATGAGGTTGACCATCGTGAACGTCTTGCCCGTCCCGGTCGCCATCGCAACCAGCATCGCCCGCTGTCGCTGTACTATTGCGTTCCCGATAGCGTTGCAAGCTTCACACTGGTAGGGACGCATCCGGGGATTATCGGGGAGCGTGAAGAACTGCGAGCATTCACGATCGGTATCGGCCTGTAAGCGCTCCAGCAGGGCATCGGGGGAATGGAACGCGGCGATCTCCCGCGAACGGTTCAGGGAGTGCCGTGCGTCGTGATACCAGATCACCTCGCCGTTGGTTGCGTAGAGAAACGGGACGCGGATACCATCGAAATTGAACGGAGTATCGGTGATCCCGCGTGCATACCGCTCAGCCTGCACAAGAACACTCTGCGGCCCCAGCGAGACTTTTTTTGCCTCGATGATAGCGAGGATTGCTCCATTGACACAGAGGACATAGTCGGCAGGACCATTCTCGGTGGGATACTCCTCGATGGCACATCGATCGTATGCACTGAGCGAGTGTCCTCCATTATAGGGAACGACATCCCAGCCTGCCGCCCGTAATCTCGGATCAATCCTCGATTTACGGGTCAGATATTCGTTTTCACTCATAGATAAGGCACACGGAGACCGATAATTCAACAAAATGCCAATCCGTTTGATATTGCAGTCTGATTTATCGATAAATTAACTTTGTGATACTATTCAGGCAAAACGGTCAATCGTTTCTCTCAATTCGGCCGTAACCTAGAACTGGAGGGGTATCTATGAGCAAGCATAAATGAGTCTGCCCGAAGGGCCACACACTCAACCTCCGCGCAAAGTATATTTTCCTGCTAAGGGAGCATCAAAAAATGCCGTATATCATGCTCCAAAAATGTGTGGAGACTCACGCGCTCCGGCGGGCGTTCTGCGTTACCGGCCTGTAGAATGAAGCAGAATTTCCTCTAGAGGACCCCGGCGGCGTCTGGGTGTGACTTCGCAACCTCGGCAACGGTGAACGGTGGGCCAGTCCCGGTGGAGCGGACGCCGGGACCGGGGCAGTGCTCCCGCTGCGGGAAGCATGATCCTATGGTCGCGGCCTATAGGGAGAAATACCAGGCGGCCTTCGAGCAGGCGGGGTTGACCCTCCCGGAGGATATCTGTGAAGGATGTGCAAGGGGGTTGTGGAAAAAGCCTGTGGTGGGAGAGTCAATTAAAATATGATAAAAAGCGAGGAAAACGAAAGCTAATATCTAAAATCAGACAACTATCATTTTATGGAACTTCTTGAGGTTGGAATCCAAATTACTTTGATTCTTATAGGTAGTTTTATCGCTCTGCTCAGTTCTCTGCTATTAGGGTGGCATCAGCTTAATCGTACAAGAAAGAATGTTGCTTACGCATTGTTGTTTGAAATTACAGAGATGGAACATTCATTACATAGTTTGGCAGGTCTTTCAAGAGAACCGTCTGAAAATAGGTTGTTCCTCCCTCAGACGATTTACCCTGAAAAAGGGCTTTACTATACTTTTAATAAAGACATAAGCCAATTTGGTGGTGAGTTATCTAATGGATTGTATAAGTTTTACAAATATCTTGAATCTGCTGAGGATGAAAGAAAACTAGTTATTCATTTAGATTCACGTAATAAGAATAGGGACCTTTCCAGTATTCGTATGGAACCCGTGGGAATAGCGGCAACAATACATATGAAAAAATCAATAATCTCGGCTGCCAATATGATTCCCCAACTTAAAACAATGCTTGAACATGAATGTAATTCTTCTTTGAGATTGTTAAATTGTTCAATCTTTTCCTCAAGAGATTAGAAGAGAATACTCCAAATTTTCCCTCCATTCGCCTAATATCTCATGGATAAGAGAATGATCCTCTCTTCTCCCATGTCACTACCTCTATTTTCTCACTTCTCCTCATGGACGACTGGGGTGGATACCTCCCGGCTGGCTGCCCTTCTGAGTGAATTGTTGCGAGGGTCATGGCGAGGTGGGAGGGTAAAGTCTCCCCGCCACAAGATCGGACAGAGAATAGTAATAATAATAGTAGTTGAGTGATCAGTCTGGTGTAAGCGTAATTGCAGGTTTAACCGTTTGAGGTGTAGTCGCGGTGTGAGAAATGGTCATTATGGATGTATTTTATATTGACGGAGCACTAGATTGGAACGCAGTAAGTACAGTATCCACGGTTGTTCTGACTGCCGCACTCGTTATTGTGACTGCCTGGTATGCATATTTAATCCACAAAAAGGACAACTATGACCGTTTAGTAAAAGAAATGGAACAGCTTATTTCTCCACTATATGCTAAGAGTAGGAGTCAAATTAAGATGAACTATTTTAATTATCATGCTCCGGGCTATACACTATCAGATGAAAACTACAGAGTAGCGACGTACAATCGCTTTTGGGATGAGATACAACACTCAAAATATTTAGGGCCTGAAAACTTGAGGAATGCTATAAACAGTTATCTTGATAGTAGATCGCAAGATCCCTTCACAAATCGGACAGTATCACATGAATACAATTTAGCTGAAGAGCATTTAATTAACTGCATTGAGCGGAGATACATAGAAATTTCTTATCAGCTTTCGAGAAAGACTCTAAGGGAAGAGATTGTGGGTTTTCTTAGACACAGAAACAAACAATAATTTACGAGATGCATTTTTTGCAAAAAGGATTCGTCGTTCTCACACTCTTGTGGTGGTGACGGCCTCCGGGATTCTGCTGGGGGGAACCGATGTCATTTTGAACGGCATCAATCACCGAGAGATCGTGAAAACAGACCATAGGGAGGTCTGGTGGAAGTATCTTGAGATAGACGAGTATCCTGATGCACTCTTCATCTCCTCGAACGGGATAGTTTACGCTCTTTTTGCTCCAAAAGAGCGGGTCCGGAATGAGGGTATCTTCGACCAGGTTGTGCGGCGGCGGACCATCGTAAGCGGGTTTCGATAGAATCAAGTGCCACCCTGAGAATGTACCATGGAGGTTATTTATGTCAGTAGAGGATTACATCAACTCAAATCGGAGAATCGCCGAAGCATGGGAAGTTGTTGGGATATATGAGTTGTATCTTGATGGCATAAGCTCTAAACTGGACATAGAACCGAAGCTGAAAGTTAAAGTCTTGAAGATGCTTTCCGCTGACTCTCCCTCATACAGGGGTGTCCCTAACTTGGAAGTAACGGGCAAGGGTGGTGCAGGACCCTATCGAAGTTCAGCTCTCAAGGCAACAGCAGAAGAAGCATTGAGAGATGCTGTCGACAGCTTCTTTGCTTTTTTAAGCGATGAGGCCGAGGTTCAAGAAGTTGAGGATTGGTAAAGAAAGACCAATTCTCACTTTGTTCTCGGACTGAATAAAGTAAGAGTTATTTCCTCTTCAGTTCGGAGTGTTCCTTGACATATGCTGCTATCTTCGCTTTGTTCGCGCCGGGTAATTTCTTGATGATCTGAATGGGACATTCCGGCCCGGAGCATCCGATCAAGTTCACTTTCGTCCACTGGCTTCTTGTTCTTCCCAGAGATCAGGTTTTCCATACCCTTGCTTCTACCCGAGCTTTTCGGCTCCTCCATCTTAGGCATCGGTTTCTCTGCCTTCGGTGTGGGTGCGGGCCCCGGCTGTGGCTGGGGTTCTGCAGGAAGGGATACCATCTCCCCGGCCACCGGGGGGAGAGGGAAGAGATTAACCACTTTCTGATAAGCGGTTATGGACTGCTTGATCTTGTTCAGGCAGCGCGCTGATCCTACCGTCACCGGGGCACGGTCCTGCATGGAGTCGGCGATTGACTCCAAAACATCGTTCTCTACGAGGAAGTTAAGACTCCACTTTCGGATCGTCTTTGCCGATACTCTGCCGTGCATAATCCCTTTCTTCGTAAGGTCCTCTGACAGAGGGTGATCCTTGAGATTTCAGGGATGAAAGCTGCCGGGAAGAAGAGACGATAGGAGCTCTTTGTGCCATGGGAGAGGCTGGCCGAAGGGAGGTGTGCCACATCTCCAATGATCGTTACGTCCTCTGGCTTGAAGTCCCGGAGGGCGGCGTATAACTAAAAGACACGGTTTCCAGTATACACGAGGGCCTTAAAGAACGTCTTATACTCTGGGGGACATGCGATATAAGCCTCTATAATCTCCTTGTTCGAGGATAGATTTCCACAACCCCGGACTTCCGGATCTTAACGTTCTTTCTCCAGTCTGCGAGAGGATGCCCTAACGGATTTTTAATCTTCTTTTCTTCGAGGAAGCTAAAGAAGTTCTTAACGCCTTTCATCTGCTTATCACCGCCCATAACCTTGAAATCAAGGGGTTCAACGATATCGTCCTCTGCTTCTTTTATGAGATACTTGTCAACCGCTGCGAGATAATCCTTCATTGCCCTCTTAGAGAGTTCACCGTCTCTAACGCGACTCTCCAACCACTCTACAAATCCTTCTCTCTGATCCTCATAGTACTCGTTAAAGGTCTTGAAACATGGAGCAACAGTTAACCCATTCCCATTATCGTTACCGGTGCGCGCAAGGTTCTTGAAAAATTTTCTACCGCACTATAGGGGTCAGAATCAGAAACCGGCCGCGTTATGACGTCGCCCTTACACGGCGAAGATCGCCGGTTCGAATCCGGCCAGGCCCATTGCGGCACGGCACTGCCAGCGTAGCGCTGTTTATCTCGCATTTGATTCTCCACCCGGCCTTCCAGATTCTTGATGCGCAGTTCGAGCGCCTGAAGCCGCTCTTCACTGCAGATCTGTGTGCTGACGTTACCGGGTTGTGCAACACCGTTCTCCGGCACGATGAGGAATGCCCGCTGCCCCAGGTGATCAGTCCCGTAGATACTCACGCGCTCTCCAATCAGGTCGGAATACTCCTCGGGGAGACACACGATAGGATAGACCATGTGGGATTTCGGAACCTTCTTCCCCACTGTTGTAAACTCTAACAGCTTCACCGTATGCAGCATTCTGCCACCGGACAAACCGTATATACCGACAGGTTATGTATTTCTGGTTTCAGTTTTTGGTCTAACTTATCCAGGGCTGCTCCAGAGCCCCCGGGAGAGCCCCGACGAGGAAAAACAAAAAGGGCCTGAACGGACAGTCACCTGCGGCGAAGCGCAACCGTCACCAGAAGCCCCACCACCACGTAAACAACCCCGAACCCGGGTACCTCCGCTGCCCCCGTCGGCGCAGGTGCCGCAACAGCAACAGCCGCCGCCGTGGACTGAGTCGTTGCCGGCGACGGTGCCGTCACCTCCAGTTCGATCGTCCGGTTCGTCTCTTCTACGAGAGCCCCGGTCGTGTTGTAGGCGTTCACCGCGAGCAGCCACGTTCCTGCCGGCATCGTTGAGGTGTTTGCAAACGCGTGCCCGAACTCGTAGTTGGCACTCCCGATGTACCCGCCTTCAAACTCGCGATGCAGGCAGCCGGTGAACGTGAACCGCCCCAGCGTTGCGTTCTCATAGACGTATGTGACAATCTGGTCGTCAGGGATGTAGCGGTAGGCGCTGCCGGCATCCGTCAGCGTCGTTGCACTCGGCCGCGTCACCCCATAGAACGTCAGGTTCTCCCCCTGCACGATCCTCACCTGCATCGGCGTTATATCGACCGTTTTCCGGCTGTCGTTCACGACCGTGGCGAAGTGGTTATCCCGCACCGGCTCATCCGTGATCTCCGCACGGGTGTACACGACCCGGGTCCCGGCAGGGTGCGCCACCAACCGTCCGGTTACCGACATGACCGCACCGCTCGCTCTATCCGTCCAGGCCATCGACGCCTCACCGACATCGTAGTGCGTGAACGTCGTATGGTCGGAATCCTCAAGACCGTTCCTGAGGATCGCGGCAAGTTCGACCTGCAAGGTCGCAGAGGTGTTGCCGATGTTGTAGATGAGGCAGTCGTTCTCTGCAGTTGCAACGCTATCGACCGTTGTCCCCGGCAGGTCGTTTACCACCTCAATGGCGTTATTCGCCTGCCACCGATCCGGGATCTCATACCCGCCGTCGCCGCTCCGGAAGTATCCCGGGAGCCAGCCGAGGTAGACCCGGAGCGGCGGCGTTCTCTCCTCCGCCCAGCCGATTACGTTCTGCTTGTTCTCATCGGGGCGGAAGACACCAAGGGACGCATGGGTCGTGCCGAAGGCGATCTCCTTCTCCACCCTCTCTCCGGCAAGATCCCCGTCCAGTCCTTCCACGACCAGCGTGTAGGTTCCGGCGGTCAGATCCCGCGTAATCGGCTCCAGTCTCCCGCCGCTGACATCGGTGTAACTTCCCATCCCCCTGGTTACGCCGCCCTGTACCAGGGCAAGGTAGTAGGTATCGGTCACCAGTACCTTGTTGCTGCCGTTTGTAATACCTCCCGGCCAGATGATCACGTCCGGGGCTAACAGCCCTCCCCACTTTTCCGGAACAAGACTCATATCCACCGAACTCTCCGCTGTAACACCGGTCTCATCGACGCTGCTCATGACCGTGCGGAGAACAGCGCCGCTATCGTCTTTGAGGACGATGCGGATGTTCCCGGGGTGCGTGAGCGGTGTCGGAAAGATCCCGTAAACATAAAAGTCCCGCATCTCGGCAAAGGTGGTCTCATTTTGGGAGGGCTCCGTAATGACGAGGGTCCCGGCGGACATAGCAGTCACGGGAGGTATGACCAGCATCACCAGAACGAAGAGGGCTATAGCGGTCTTCGGCGAGGGCATAACATGCATGGTTGAAGAAAGATCACCTGGAGGATTAAAGATATCGAAGAGGTAAGGCGACGGAGAACAAAGATACAGGGAATTTAAACGTTTATGAAAGAAAATTAGACAGACTCAGCGCAATGCGCGACGCAGCATTCAGGAGCGGCCTGCTTCACACCGGACGATGACATCCGGAAAGAAGGAACAACACGGACGCTACCGGGATGCGCTTCAGATTTCATTCCGCAACGTTCTAAATACATCCTGACAAACAGTTCCGCAGAGCACATACATCGGGGAGGCGACCGACAACCTTCCTTGATGGTGCATTCAGGATTCAACCATGCCGGGCAACAGGTCACGGGGGATATCTCATGTTACTGATCTTTCTCACAGCTGCAGCGCTGCTGCTCGCGCTCTGCATCACGACTGACCGGACAGGCGACGCATCAAGCGTCACCATAACAGAAACCGACGGCGACACCCGCGAAGGCTATGTCGACGTCGCCGGCGGCCGGGTCTGGTTCCGGGTCGTCGGCGCGGACAGCGCGGGAACGCCCCTCCTGGTCCTCCACGGGGGTCCGGGGATGACGCACGACTACCTCGAGCCGCTCGAGGCCCTCGCGGACGAGCGGCCGGTCGTCTTCTACGACCAGTTCGGGTGCGGGAACTCCGGTGCTCCGGACGACCCCGCCCTCTGGACGGTGGAGCGCTACGTCGGAGAGGTCGGCGAGGTCCGCGACGCGCTCGGACTTCGTCGGGTGCACCTCCTCGGCCAGTCGTGGGGGGGCGGCCTCGCGGCCGAATACGTGCTTTCCACAAACCCCGGCGGCGTCGAGAGCCTGATCCTCTCCGGGCCGCTGCTGGACGCCGATCGGTGGGTGGCGGATCAGAGGGCGAACCTTGCGGCGTTCCCCGACGGGATGCAGGAGGCCGTCCGGGAGGGGGAGGCGAGCGGGAACTTCGACTCGCCGGAATACCAGGACGCCATGGAGGCGTATTACGCCCGGCACGTCTGCCGGACGGACCCCTGGCCAGAGTGCCTGAACAGGTCGCTTGAACGGCTCGCCATGCCGATCTATCTGCAGATGTGGGGGCCGAGCGAGTTCACCTGCACGGGGATCCTCCGGGAGTTCAGCGTCGCCGACCGGCTCGCCGAACTCTCGGTCCCGGTGCTCTTCACCTGCGGGGAGTACGACGAGGCATCGCCCGCGACCATGATATACTACCAGAGCCTGGTGCCGGGATCGGACCTCGAGGTCTTTGAAGGCGCTTCGCACAGCCACCACCTCGAAGAGACCGAGGCGTACCTCGCGGCCGTGCGGGAGTTCCTGCGCAGGGTCGATACGGCACCCTGATCGGGAAGCCTTTTTTTCACTCCGGGGACAGAGCAGGCAGCAGCGCTCTTCCTCATCCCTGGCGACAGGGGGCATCGTGGAACCCCCGCCTGCACGGGAAGAATACGCACGACCGCACCAGGGTTTCAGGGATCAAAACCTAGCGGGGACGGCGAACTCATCGCAGTCATCACGAAAAAGTCCGTGGAGAACCTTGGGCTTGCCGTCGGCAAGAAGGTCTACGCCGGGGTCAAGTCGACAGATGTCATGGTCGCTACCGACTGAACAACCCCACCCTTTTTTCCCCGGCCTGCAGTTCCCGAAACGGCAGGGCAGCAACGCATAAATACGCCAGCAACCGTTGGCAGCATACCCATCGAGGGAGTACCGGCACCATGGTACGAGAATATTCCCCCATGCTGATCGCGGTCCTCATCTGCGTCGTGCTCACCGGCATCGTCATCGCCTACGGCCTCTTCGCGGACGAGGACGCATCCCCTCCAGGACAGCCCGCACCTCTCCCGGCCCCGACAGCAACGCAGGGGACGCCGGTGGCGACGGGAGCCCCGGTGCAGGTCGTTTCCCGTTCGTTCTCCGTCAGCGTCACCCCCGGAGCCGCCACGGTTCGGCCCGGCGATACCGTCAGGTTCACGCTCAGAGTGCACCCCAAAGGCGGCTTTTCCGCACCCGTGCATGTCGTTGTCTCCGCTACGGCGCTCGGGGGCGTTTTCCGCGACAACCACGACCTCGGCACGGTCTCCCCGCCCTACCCCCCGCTCACGTACGACGTCGTGGCGCCCGACCTCCCGCCCCTTGTCTCCACCGCAACCGTGGACGCCATGGTGACGGCGACCGGAGGGGAGACCGTGCGGACGGAGCAGGTGCAACTGGTCATCCGACGCTAGAACGCCGGTACGGTATATCGGCCGGCACGGCCTTTACAGGGAAATCCCGGGAAGTTCCGGGCAATATCGCCGCGATCATGCCCCCGCGTTGCAGATGGCCAGGCATGATATCCTTAAATTGTCCTTTAATCCCATAAAATCCTTAAAAATGACGGGCATTTCTGAGCCACCTGCAGGGCCGGCGGGACGGTTACAGGGGTCGGCGGACATTACGGGCGATCGAGATAATCTCTACGATCTGGGGAGATTATGGCAAACCCCCTGATTTCCACTGGAGATCCAGGCGCGCAACCCGGAGCGGCCCGGGAGGACCGGGACGTTGCCTCCACCCCCGGTTCCCGGTGCCGGTAAAACACCGCTGCTCCTCCGGCAGCAACCGTGCTCCGGCGCCTCCGCGGGAGCGAACCAGTGCGAACACGGAGATGATAAAAAGAACTCAATTCTCCACCACATCGAACCAGACGGGATCCGGACAGTCAGGCCGGCCGCCGTAGTTGATGGTGATCTCCTCGCCCTTCCGGACGGCATGATGGGCGTAGATACGGATCTCGCCCC
>Ga0208462_1001526_pt1 | contig 15314 bp, 15 predicted proteins | sample AD_SCU001_MetaG_FD_184452 | JGI IMG/M metagenome (GOLD analysis project Ga0208462, IMG submission 184452) | Active sludge microbial communities of municipal wastewater-treating anaerobic digesters from China - AD_SCU001_MetaG (SPAdes) (version 2) | ecosystem: Engineered > Bioreactor > Anaerobic...
GGCGATGCTCATGGCGATCACCACGTCCATCAATTCGAAGCGGAACAGTCGCTTGAGCTTTGCGGGATCCCTCACCACGATACGCCCCTGCGTCAGGGCCGAGTGCAGATAGATCACGTGGGGCATGACCGTCGCCCCGAGAATTCCCGCCGCCAGCAAAACGCTTTCATCCCCCTTGAACCCCGGCGCCACGGCGGCCTGCACGATCTGCCCCCAATCCGGACGCACCAGCACGAGCTCGATGAGATACGAGAGCGCCACGATGCCGATCAGCACGCTGATCACCGCCTCGAAGGGACGGAACCCGTATCGCTGCAGACCCAGGATCAGGAAGGTGATCAAAGCCGTGAGCAACCCGGCCCAAAACAGCGGAATGTGGAAAAGAAGAAAGAAACCCACCGCCGCGCCGATGAATTCGGCCAGATCCGTCGCCATGGCCACGGCCTCCATCACCACCCACATGATCCATACCAGCGGGGCCGGCAGCCGCTCACGACTGACTTCGGCAAGATTGAACCCCGATGCGATACCGAGCTTGGCCGACAGGACCTGGATCAGGATCGCCATTGCATTGCTGGCGATCACGACCCACAACAAGGCATAACCGAACCTGGCGCCGCTCTGGATGTTCGTCGCGAAATTCCCCGGATCGATATAGGCGACCGCCGCCACGAAGGCCGGTCCCAGGAAAGGCAGGAGCCGTCTGTGCCAGGGCAGCCGGGCGGATTCGCCCAAAATGGCCTGCGCTGCGGTTACGGTGCCGAATTCCCCGACGCTCCTTGTTGAGTCCGAATCGTTCACGATCGCACGGCTCTCATTTGTATTCCTAACGTTTGCGGTCCCGCGGCCGATGGAGAGGCCCGCAGTCCAGGCCTTCCATCTGCCCGGAACGGGCGCCCAGGAGGTCCGAAACGACGGGTCGGGAAAGGTCGAACGACTTGAACTGAAATATAAGGCTTCTGAGTTTAACCACCATGTTTTTCTTCATAATCCGTGAAATTCATATAGAATGTCCCTGCCTTCGGGCACTCCGGAATCGATCCGGAGGGTTTGCGAACAGCCGGTGCGGCGTCGCGGGCATTTCGACAGGACGGCGGCTCGCGAACGACATAAGAGAGCAAGGTCCCGTATTGGATGCGCATAAGATGTTCCGGACGCTCCGCGACCGAAAAAGCAGGCTCCCCGATGATTTTGCTGTGTCACCTGATAGTTTCACTTTAGTGATATCAGGTGATTATGTCACTTAATCGTGTCACATGATTGTTGACAAGCAGGTTTCGTCTATTTACAATGGGTCGCGCAAATGGTCGAGTTGGTTGAATGTGGCATCCTGAACTAACCAGCCTGCCCAGGCAGGCGGCTGAGCATCTGCGATGGTGCTTCTCCCGGTCTTGAAAGGAACGGTACTGCCCCGGGCAAGGGGTCCCGGGTTATGAAGGTCGTTCGAACGAGAGGGGTTTTCCGGGGTAAGCTCGGCCTCCCTGCGTCGGCGCATCCCGGTGTTTCCCTTCGCAGATTCCTTGAAAATGAAAAATGCGGACGTACCCGAGAACGGTATGTCCGACGACGGTCCGTCCGCGCTGGCGGGGTTTAGCGGGCGGGAATTGCGCGGCAAATTGTGCAATACTTCACGAGGTGAGTTTTTGGCGGCGCGGTCCCCGCGCAGCTTCAGACAAGCGTCGGCCGAGCGGCCGGTGGTGTTCTTTCCTGTTTCGACCGGCTCCCCCCTTGTTGCCGGTAGAGGGACTGTGGTGGGTTTTTCATAATCGACAACAGATAACGATAAGGAGGTGACTATCCACGGAAAGATCATGGGACGCTGACGACCTTTTGGAAGTGGAATTGCACACTGGATAGAGGAGTTACCGGCATGGCTGAACCATCAAAGACAAAAGGTACGATCAAGTTCGTCGTCTGGACTGCGATAGCCGCAGCACTCATTAGTTATCTATGGATCGAGTACTACAACGGAACTCTGGTATCGTGGTATTACTACAAGGCGAAATCCGACGGCTGGGCCGTCAATGCGAATGCTTTCAAAGATGCCGGCAAGGACAAACCGGCCGTTCTGCAGATCGGTTCCTTCGAGACAATCGAAGGGTTGCAGGCCGTCCCGGTGAAGAAGGGAGACCGTCTTCCGGCCAACACCAACGGCATCATCGACAAGAAAACGGTCGAGGAGGGCAAACGGGTCACTCTCGACGGAAATACCTTGAAGGTGACGGTGCCGATGCAGGTCAAAGAAGCCAAGGGGTTCAAGTTCAAGGACACCTTCAAGCACAAAGGCATCCAAACGAGCGAATGGGGCGGTGCCTGGTGCGTAGCGTTCATCCTGGTCCTGGGGTTTGCCCTGGGCATGATGGCCGAGGGGTTCACGGACATGTGCGGGCTTAAGCTCACCAAGATCAAGCACTACGAGGGTGTTCACTGACCTGAAAGGAGACGGTTTCATGTTTGACTTCATCATTGCAGGAATTCAAGCGCCGATATTCCTTCTCGTTCTGACCGGCATGACGGTCGGCATGGTTGGCGGTTTCATCGGGGTGGGCGGAGGATACATGGTCACGCCCGCGCTCATCGTATTCGGTTTTCCCGGGTACATGGCCTCCGGAATCGATGTAACCCACATCGCCGGCAAGTCGGTCGTTGCGACCATCAGACACCGGCAGCTGGGAAACATCGACTGGGTCCTGGGGCTCGCCATGGTGGGCGGCACCATGATGGGCGTGGAGATGGGGGTCAGGCTCCTCAACTACACGAAGTCCATCGGCCTCTCGGGAATCGCCTTGCTCACCGGCTCGGTCGGAATCATGGTCGGTCTTTTTCTCTACACGCAGATTGAAACCCACCGGGCGCAGAAAAAGATCCAGGAGCTTGCCAGGGAAGGAAAGACGGTGGGACGCGAGTTGAGCACCAGCAACATCCCGAAGTTCTTCCAGAGCATCTCGCTTTTTCCCATCATTCGCTGCCACGTGGCGCGGATCGTCATCTCCATGTGGGTGGTCGTCCTGGTCGGCATCGCCACGGGCGTGTTGGCAGGGTTCTTCGGCGTGGGCGGCGGCTTCATTCGGGTTCCGGCCCTCGTCTACGTGGTTGGCGCCACCACGCACATCGCCGTGGGCACCGACCTCCTGGAAATCGTGGTATCCGGCGGGTACGGAGCGTTGAGGCATTTCGCGAGCGGCAACGTCGACATCATGGCGGTCTTCTTCATGATCATCGGCGCCATGTTCGGCGCCCAGTTCGGCAGCATTGCCACGTCCTACGTTCGGGGCCCCGCCATCCGGTACATCCTGAGCTACTCGCTGATCCTGGCGACGGTGGGGGCTTTCCTCAGGCTCGTTTATATGCTCTCCGCGCAGAAGTACGAGTTCCTCAACTTTTTTGCGGTCGTCTTCACCCTGGGCGAGATGATTTTCCTATGCCTCTTCATTTTGTCTCTCGTCTACTTCGCGGTGAGGCACCGCCACGGCAAGTGGGTCCCCGCGTGGATACCCTCGCTTGTCGTTGTGCCGTAGCGGGATGAGCTTCCGGCAGGGTTCCCGAATCCATGACGGGAGAGGGGACTCGGAATTGCCGAAATCGTGACTTTCGGATTGCAGGAAGGAGTGCTGGAAGATGAAATCGCTCTTGGATTCCATGGCGGTGTACTGGTGTATTCTCTTGCTCTTTTCCCTGGGAGCGGCGGGCTTGATCTATATATTCTGGTTGAAGGATGCTCTCATCTAAAGGAGACGGCACAATGCAGATCTTTCTCAACATACTGTTGTACGGGTTTCTTGCCTATTGGCTGTATGAATCCATCGCGGCAAAAGACTACTGGTATGCTTTCGTGGTCACCTTTGTCGTCGTCGTAGCCGTTGTCGTCTCACTGCTGCCGGGATATCACGCATCGAAGGTTTCGCCCGGTGCATACCCGTATGAAGACTGATCCCGCGGACCTGCGCAGGGAGATCGCGCAGCTCTACCCGAAGCGCGACAGAGGGGATCTGACGGAAAGGGTTTTCCAGGCGAAACTCGCCGAACGGACCGTCGCCCTCTATCGCGCGCTCATCACGGGAAGAATGGCCGAAGGTGAGTCCATTGAATGCGAGCACCACTTCGTGTGGACTCACTTTCGGCTCATGCAGTCTATCCTGCGCGAACCCGCGCAGCAGGCGACCAGCCTTTTCCTCACAAACAGGAGGCTGTTTCGCCTGCGATCCACCATCATGCCAACCCAGCCGCCCACGGCGGACACTCGGGACGAGACATCCATCGACGTTGTTCCCCTGGACCGGATCCTCGCCTTGAAGACACGCTTCCAGGTCCGGTCCGGAGAGATCATTCTGGGGGGCATGTTCTGCGGGATTGCACTGGCTTTTCACAGCTGGCTCTCCATTACGGGCCCTTTCCTCCTCGGACTCGGCGCCTTGGGCGTGCTTCACGCTCTGCTCCTCCCCACCCGGTGGATCGAAGTGAAGACCGTTGACGCCGTTCCGGATACGGACCCCATCGTGATTTACGGGATTCGCAAGAAAGACGCGAAGAATCTCGTGCGCTGCCTTCGGGAGAAATTGAGTCGTTCATGAGCGGGATCAGGGTGCTCCTCGTTGACGATGAAGTCGAATTCACCGCCAGTATGAGCCGAGTGCTGCGTCGCCGGGGCTTTGACGTCGAGGTGGCCGACAACGGTCTCGCGGCCCTGCCGCTTGTTGCCGGGAAAGCCTTCGACGTGGTTGTCCTCGACGTGAAGATGCCCGGAATGGACGGAATCCAGGCCCTGCAGGAGATCAAAAGACTGTCGCCCGAAACCCGCGTGCTCGTGCTGACGGGCCATTTTTCCATTGGTGAAGAGGAAGAGTTGTCGGCCGGCGGTGCATACGCATACCTTCTCAAGCCATTTCCGATTCTGAAGCTGGTGGACCTCATCACTTCCGCCGCCGGGCATTCTCCCGCCTGACGGGTTTGGACGAGGCGGGAAAAGACGAAACCCTCTCCCGCACACGCAATCCCACACGGGGAGGGCTTTTCGCCCTTGCACCCGATGCCGCCGTCTTGAATGCACCCTGGAACAATATCCGGTGCCGGGCGCGAATTCAGGGCAAACCGGGGGTATCGCGGCTTGCGGCCCGGGATCGTTCCGGGCGGGCGCAAGCGCGGGGCTTGCCCGACCCGGGCAGGAGGGCCTGCCCGATTTTCCGCCGGCCGGGAAAAAATCCGGCGGGCAAGGATTTTTCGCCGCCGGCCTTCGCTTCGCCGCCGGTTGCGCGTGTTCATGGCATACAAAAACCCGATGTTTCTTACAGGCGCTCGGGATTATCCCCGATAACACAACCCATCCCGCTTTGCACCGGCTCGGCGTTCGGTTACACTTGACCGTCAAGTCGCGATCGGGGTGTCGTACCATCTCGTATGGCTCTACAGCAGGAGAACCCGTGAACTCACCACAACAGACGGGCATCGATCCCGGCCTCCCGCCGCAAACCGATGCGGCGACTCCTCCCGAGTCGGGTGGGGAGACGATTGCTCGCCGGGCGTGGCGCGCCTTGCTGCAATTCCTGGAGATCATCGGGCTGCGCCGGGAAGACACCGTGGACCACGCTCTGCAGGTAGCGAGGCTGCGGCTCTATCACACCGAGTTTCGCAAGCTCATCTCGGCAAACCACAGTTTCCTGGAAAACCTCGGCGAACTGGATGCGAAGCTCCAGGGCGGCGAGCTCACCGACCGCCCGCAGGTGAAGCGGAAGGTGATCCGCCTCATTTCGGACATTCATGCGATGGTCGAAAGCATCAACGCGATTTCCTCCGACCGCTATGCCGGGCTCAGGAGCGCATTCGAGCGGATCACGGCTTCCTTGTCGAAGATCATCGAAGAGGCGACGGAATCACCGTCCAGGGAACTGCTCCTGGACATGTCGGAGGTTTCGGCGGCGCATGCCGAACTGGCCGGAGGCAAGATGGCCCACCTGTGTGAGCTGGCCAATACTTTGGGTCTGCCCACTCCGGACGGTTTCGTGGTCACCACCGAGGGGTACCGCCACTTTCTTGAAGACGGCGGCATCCGGTCGTGGATACAGGAAACGCACCTCGAGCCCGTGACCCCGCACGACGCCGATCGGCTGAGCCGCACCCTGCAGGACCGCATATTGCCGCTCCCCGTTCCCCCCGCGCTCGCGCAAAAGATCGAAGAGGCCTATGACCGCCTTGCCCGCAGGCTCGGCACCGAACCCACCCTTGCCGCCCGGTCCAGCGCCGTCGGCGAGGACAGCGACTTTTCGTTTGCGGGCCAGTTTCTCTCCCTGCTCAACGTTCCACGGGAGCATCTGTGCGATGCCTACCGCCGGGTCGTTGCAAGCCTTTATTCCAACGAGGCGGTGCAATATCGTCTTCTTCACGGAATCCCGGGCGAATCGGCGCAGATGGCCGTGGGTTTCATTGCAATGGTGGACGCGGCGGCCGGCGGCGTGGTCTTTTCACGCGATCCCACCCGACCGGATTCCGGCAAGGTACTGATCCAGGCGGTCAAAGGTCTTGGCGTCCTCCTGGTGGACGGCAAAACCTCTCCCGAAGTGATTCACGTTTCCAGGGATGCGGAGGCACCCGAAATCCTGCGGGTTGCCTCCGCCCAGAAGAGTCATGTCGTCTTTGCTCCCGGCCTCGGCGTGCAGGAAGTGGAGATGAGCGACGCCGATGCGGCGAAGTCCAGCCTGACGGATGATGAAGCTTTGCAGCTTGCGCGCTGGGCGGTTGAGCTGGAAACTCATTTCGGCGTCACGCAGGACATCGAGTGGGCCATGGACTCGAACCGGCGCCTGATTCTCCTCCAGTCACGGCCCCTGCGCCTTGCGGCCCGGGAGGCTTCCGCCACCCGCCGGCCGCTCGATTTGCCGCTGTTGCTGGACGGCGGGGAAACGGGTTGTCCGGGAGTCGGTGCCGGACCGGCCGTTCACATGTCGGACGATGACGACACGGAGTCTTTCCCTGAAGGAGGGATTCTCGTCGCCAGGCGCTCTTCGCCCCGGTTCATCCGGCTGATGTCCAAGGCGCGAGCGATTGTCACGGATGCAGGCAGCACCACGGGGCACATGGCTTCGCTTGCCAGGGAATTCAGAATCCCGACCCTGCTGAACACCGGGAACGCAACCCGGGTTATCCCCAACGGCGCAATCGTCACCGTCGATGCGGGAAGCGGTTTTGTCTACGAGGGCGAGGCGCCCGACCTGATCGACAGGGAGCTCGAAAAACGACAGGAAGCGGATTCCGCGGCATGGAGGCGAAACACCCCCGGATTCCGTTTTCTCAAAAGGCTTTGGGACCTGATATCCCCTCTGAACCTCACGGATCCCGGTTCGGCGTCCTTCACGGCCGACGGATGCCGGACGCTCCACGACATGGCCCGGTACATCCACGAGAAATCGTATCGGGAAATGTTCATGCTGGGCGACAACGTCGGCGACCTGAGGGCATCCAGCTACTACCTCGACGTCTTCCTGCCCATCGACCTGTATGTTCTGGACCTCGGGGGCGGTCTTTCCGGAGCGCCCAAGAAGCGCAAGATCAAGCGTGTCGACATCGCGTCGGCGCCGCTCTCCGCGTTGCTCAAGGGCATGCTCCACGAAAAGATCCCGCGTTTCGGAGCGAGGCCGATCGATCTTCGAGGTTTTGCTTCCATCGTGATGCGGCACGCCGTCACCAGTCCGGAGGAAGAATCCTCCTTTCGGGATCCATGCTACGCCATCATCTCCGACAACTATCTCAACTATACCGCCAGGGTCGGCTACCATTTCAGTGTGGTCGACACTTACTGCGGCCTCACGCAGAACAAGAATTACATCAGCATGGTGTTTCATGGAGGTGCGGCGGACATCGTGCGAAGAGCCCGAAGAGCGAAAGCCATCGCGGGCATTCTGAAGGAACACGGTTTCACCGTGAAGCTCGAACACGACCTGGTGAGCGGCCGTTTGAGCAAGACGACCCGCGAGGAGACGGTCCAACACCTCGAAATGCTCGGCTCTCTTTTGCAGTTCTTTCGCCAGATGGATGCGGCGATGACAAACGACGACGCCGTCGACATCTTCAAGGATGCGTTCTTGAAAGGCGACTACGCGCTGGAGGAGATTTCACGCTCCTAAGGCATCATTCCTTTTGCGCGACGTCCATGGAGAAACACTTGCGCTCGTAGGCGTTTTCGATGCTCGAAACCAGGGTGTCCAAAGGGCACGGCTTGAGAAGAATCTCGTCGCACCCCATCTTGAGTGCCTCCGACACTTCTTTCATATCGATGTTCCCCGACAGGATGATCACCGGCGTGACGGGATCGAGCTCGCGTATGGCCTTGAAAGTCGCCAGGCCGTCCATGCCGGGCATCCGCACATCCAGGACGATGACGTCGCTCTCTTCCTTTGACAGCAGCTCCAGACCCGTCGGCCCGTCCGGGGCTGTCCGCACGGCCATCCCCCGCCTTCGGAGGACCTTCAGCAGCGATTCGGTGAAAAGCACTTCGTCATCGATCAGCAACACTCGTATCGACTCGGCCATATCGATTTGCCCTCACGCATCCTTTCCGGTGTCCAGGGCTGCCTCGTGAATCAGCTTGCGCTGGTGGGCCTGCCCGATTTTCTCCTGCAGCTCGTCGAGTTGGATCGGCTTCAACGTGTAGTCGAATGCCCCGTATTGCATCCCGTCGAGGCCGGTTTCAATGGAGCCTTCCCCCGTCAGAATGATGACCTCCACAAGAGGCTTTCTTCTCTTGAGGATTTTGAGTGTCTCGATGCCATCCATTCCGGGCATTCTGAGATCGAGAATCACCACGTCGAATTCCTCTTCGTCCACGGCGCGGACCGCGCTCTGTCCGTCATGGACCACTGCCACCGCGTATCCCCTCCTCGAGAGCAGTTTGGACAGATTGTTCGCGAAAGCTTCTTCGTCATCGACCAACAGGATCCTGGCTTTCTGCATCGTTCGTTCCTATGAAGGCGGAGCCGGTTCTTCCCGGCCGGCGCCCTGAGATCCGAGCGGAAGGAAAATAATGAAATCCGTTCCCTTGCCCACCTCGCTGTTGACGGAAATCTCTCCTCCCAGGGACTTGATGATACTGTATGAGATCGACAATCCCAGGCCGGTTCCTTTCCCGACCGGCTTGGTCGTATAAAAGGGATCGAAGATCCTGTCGAGGTGCTCCGGTGGAATCCCGGACCCGGTGTCGGATATGCGGATCTCGATCCCGTTTCGCTTCTCGTCATGGCGTGTCTTGACGCGAATAGTTCCGAACGGTTTCCCATCATGCGCGTCGATGCCGTTGGTCACGCAGTTCAGAAGCACCTGTTCGAGCTGGAAGGCATCGGTCAGTATAGACGGAAGCCCCGGCTCGAACTCCGTGACGATCTGCACCCCGCTCGTCTGGGCCCTCTTCTGGATGAGCTCGATCACCTCCGTAAAACACGCATTGATGTCCACCATCTCCGCTTTGGACTTGATGCGCCGTGAAAACCTGAGCAGGTTTTGCGTGATGCGGCTGCAGCGATGGATCTGGGCATCGATCTGGTCCATCGACTCATAGAGCTGCTGCTTGAATTCTCCGTCGAAGCTCGTCGCCTCGTCGGCCACATCTCTGACCAGTTGGTTTTCGGTCAGAATGACGGCCAGCGGGTTGTTGATCTCGTGCGCCACCCCTGCGGCCAACTCCCCGATGGAAGCCAGCTTGCTCGCCTGCAGCAACTGCTTGTTGAGTCGTTCCTCCCCTTCATCCCGTTTCTGGATGGTCTTGATCATGTGACGCGTCGTAATCACCGATACGATCAGGATGGCGATGATGCTTATGGAAAGAAAGATCATAATCGCCCGGTTGGCGCGGCTCACCTCCTCGAGCACTTCGGCCTGGTCCTGTTTCACGACCAGGAGCCACCGCGGTTCCTTGAGCCAGGAGTAAGCCACCACCTGCCGGGACCTGGGCAACCCCGTCTCCTCGGAGTCGTATTCCAGCATCCGGACCCCGCTGTCGCCGCTGAACATCTTCATGTCGAACGGGGACTGCATCATTATTTTGCCGCTCAGCCGGGGACTGGTCTGATAAATGCCTTGCTCGTTGAGCAGGAACACCTCGCCGCTCCTGCCGATCTTGACGTTCTGCAGCAGAGAGCTCAGAGACTCCGTGAATATGGTAGCTCTCAGTATCCACTTCGTTCCCCCTTCGGAACGAAGAATGGCAATGATGAAGTGAGGGATTTTGCGATACCCCATGAACATGTCGCTGATATAGACCCCCTTCGCCAGGAGTCCCTTGAACCAGAAAGTCTCCGAATAATCCTTGTCCATCAGGTCGAAAGGACCGTGGTAGGCGAGGTGTTTCCCATTCTCCCCGATGACCCCCAGGTCGTCGAAATACGGGTCCTTGTGGTTGAGAATCCCGAAGAGCCTTTTTAGATTGGCGGGTTCCTTCAGATACTCCAGAGGGTGGCTCAGCGCCACCAGCGTCAGGTCCGCCGTCCGCTCCTTCAGGAATAGTTCGATAACATTCTGATTGTATTCGACTTTCCGCTGAAAGTATTCCTCCATCCGGGCTGTGGAGAACTCCGAGTAATACCTGTAGATGCCGTATCCCACCAGGAGAATGGGGACCACCGAGCAAATCAGCGTGAGTGTTATGAATTTGACGTACAGATCGGAATAGCTCTTCCTATGGACTGCCTGTCCATCAAGGTGAAGATTCCCGCCTGCGCCGTCCAGTTCGCTCATGGAGTGACACCTTGTTCCAATAGAGGTTGATGAAATGAATAATATATGGGAAAGGCTCCGGCTGGCAATCGAATTCGGACCTCCGGGGCGGCTCGCGGCCACCGCCCGAGCGCCCGGGAACCGGGCGTCGCGGAAGCAGGCCGTTCGCGCTGAAAGCTTTGCCGGCGGAGACCCGGAGGCGGATTAGCTGTTGAACTATGCATGCCCAACGTTTAGTATCCAAGAGAACATGTATCGAATCCGGGGCCTTTCCTTGGAAAGCCCGCATTTTCGGAGCGACTCCCGCATATGTCGGAAAGATTCAAATTTCTCAATTGGCTTAAGCCGCGTCGAGCCAAAGCCCCGAAAAGCGATTTTTCGGAGGCGTTTCGGGCGAGGTACGAGAGTTTTCAGGAGTTGCTCGCTTCCAACAAGGAGTTGCTCAAAATCATCACTGACCTCGAAGAGAAACTCCGCGGCCAGCAGATTTTCGGCATGTCCTACGTGCGAACACAGGTCGCGCGCGCCACCTTTCACACCCTGCGCATGATCCGGAGCCTCAACGCGCTTTCCGCGCAGAAATACCCTCACCTCTTCGATGCGTTCGAACGGATCAACGCGCGAGTGAAGGAAGAAGTGCTGGTCAGGAAAGAGACTTCTCAGGCTCGGCTGACCCTGCCCTATTCGAGCGTCACCAAGGAAATGGTGGATACGGTGGGCGGAAAGAGCGCCAACCTGGGCGAGGTTCTCAACCGGGCGGGACTCCCGGTTCCCGAAGGATTCGCCATAACCACGGCCGCTTATGATCTTTTTCTCGCCAGGAACGAGCTCGTCGACGAGATTCAGAAAAGGAAGATGGAGCTCGATCCCAAAGACCCCGAGAGCTTCAATCTGGCCGGGGAGGACATTCAGCGGCTTATCATCACGGCACCGGTTCCCGACGAGTTACGGGATGCGATACTGGAATCCTACGAACAAATGATTCGTCGGGTCCCGCAAGAGGTCTCCCGTGGCGGGCGTCCGCGCATATCCATGAGAAGCAGCGCCATCGGGGAGGACAGCGACCTTTCCTTTGCCGGTCAATATCTGTCCCTGCTCAACGTCCCGCACGACAAGATCGTGCACACTTATGTCTTCATCATCGGCAGCCTCTTCACGCCGCGGGCCATCTCCTACCGTTTGAACATGGGAATCCGCGACGAAGACGTCGCCATGAGCGTTGCGTGCTTGCGCATGGTGGATTCCGTGGCGAGCGGCATCGTCTACTCGCGTCACCCCTTCAACCTGCTGCAGGACAACGTCATCATCACCGCCGTGTGGGGCCTTGGGCCCTACGCCGTGGACGGCGTCATCACCCCCGACTCCTACACGGTCGCAAAGGATTCGACGTTCACGATACTCGAGACGAAAGTCTCGCACAAGCCCGTTCAGTTGGCGAGCGATCCGGACGGGGGGCTGATCGAAATCCCCGTGCCTGAAGGGCAGCGGGATGCTCCCTGTCTTTCGAGCGAACAGATCCGGCTCCTCGCCGACTATGCCGCACGGCTGGAGAAACACTACGGATGCCCACAGGACATGGAATGGGCGCTCGACCGGGACGGGACCATTCTCGTGCTTCAAACCAGACCTTTGCGCCTGGAAAGCTGCGGCGCGGAACAGGAAGCCAGGACCATCCCGGAATTGAGCCAATACCCTCTCCTGGTGCCGGACGGTGCCGTCGCGTCGCCGGGGGTCGGTTTCGGAAAGGCGTTCCTGGTTCGCTCCGAAGAGGATCTCGTCGATTTTCCGGACGGCGCCGTACTCGTCGCCAAGCATTCCTCGCCCAAATACGTCGTCGTGATGAACAAGGCCTCCGCTATCGTCACGGATTCCGGAAGCGTGACCGGGCACATGGCCTCCGTTGCCCGCGAATTCGGCATCCCCGCGATATTGGACGCGAAAGTCGCAACGAGTTCCATCCCGGGCGGCGCCGAAATCACGGTGGACGGTTATTCCGGAAGAGTCTACCAGGGAAAGGTGCAGGAGTTGCTCAGTCTGCAAATCCCGAGGGAATCGCATATGAAAGGGACCCCAGTGTACGAGACCCTCAAACGGGTGAGCGAATGGATCGTGCCGTTGCGCCTCTTCGACCCGAAATCTCCGGAGTTCACCCCGGAACACTGCAAATCCATTCACGACATCATGAGATTCGTGCACGAATCGTCATACACGGAGATGTTCCGGATCAGCGATCACGTCTCCGAAACCACCGGCGGCGCGGCCAAGCTCGAAGCTCCCATCCCGCTCGATCTCTACGTCATCGATCTCGGCGGCGGCCTCAAGGAATCGGCCGCCGGGCGCACTCGCATCAAGGTGAACCAGGTGACGTCCATTCCTTTTTGCGCCGTCCTCAAGGGCATGCTTCACGAGGACCTTCGCTACCACCGCCCGCGGCCCGTTCACCTCAGCGGCTTCCTGTCGGTCATGAGCGAACAGATGCTCACGCCGGCCTACTCCGGCGCCGAGAGATTCGGGGACAGGAGCTATGCCGTCATATCCGACAAGTACCTCAACTTCAGCTCGAGGGTCGGGTACCATTACGGGGTTCTCGATTCCTATTGCGGCCGGACGATCTCAAACAATTACATCACCTTTTCCTTCAAGGGCGGAGCCGCCGACGACATCCGCAGGTCCCGACGGGCCCGGGCCATCGCGAAGATACTCGATGCCCTGGACTTCGTTGTGGAAGTCGTGGCCGACCGCGTCGACGCCAGGTTCCAGAAACATGAAGCGCAGATCATCGAAGACCGGCTCGACCAGATCGGCAGGCTACTCCAGTTTACGCGGCAGATGGACATGCTGATGGACAGCGACATGAGCGTGGCCCTGATGGCCGAAGCCTTCCTCCAGGGCGACTACCAGCTCGAAGCCGGCGGGCGAAAGGAGAGCTCCCGGTAGGTTGTCCTTCCGGGCGCGGCATCGCTCTGGTCGCGGGGCGGGAATTGGTGAGCGCGGGAACCCCCGCCGGCCGCACCGCGGGGAAAAACTCCGGGGTTCCGTGTAGCCCGGGTCGTCTTGTCCCGTTATCCTTTTTTCACCAGGGTGCCGGGCTCCACTTCGCACTCGGACGACACCCGCGCCACGGCATCTCTCTCCGACGCAGCCCTCACTTCCACGGTCTCCAGGGGCGTTCCGCTCTTGTCCAGGAGCGTCACTTGCCCTCCCGCGCGCACGCCGTGGAGGGTCCCGAGGCCAAAGGCGATTTCGCGTCCGTGCTCCGTGTTGACGATGTGGTAGACTTCCGCCATTCCTTTCCGCAGAAGCAGCCGTTCCCTTTGTCCCGACATCAGGTAGACGACCCCGAGCGTCAACAGCAGCAGCCCCAGGGCGGCCAGGGCGGCATGCCACGGCGAGACGTCCGCATACCGGAGGATGAAGGACTTGGAATCCAGGTGCATGCTCCGGGCGTTCCCGTATACTCTCACGACCAGGACGGCCGTGGGTTTTCCCGACTGATTCCCCGTGCTCACTTTCACTTCGTAAACGCCGGGGCGAATTTCGGGATCGGTGCGCAAAGTCCCGCGCCACATGGCTCCACCCAGCCAGAAGCCCCGGTGCAGTCCCTCGAAAACCAGCTTGATGGAGCCTGAGGAACTGACGTAGGAAAGCTCTTCCACCCCTTTGAGGTCGTCCTTCAAGGGGCCGTTGACGCCGACGGATTCCCCCGGAAGCAACTCGAAGTCGTTGGGCGAGCGCCCGAACTGGGCGTAGAGCCCGTCAATAAGGGTGAGGGCAAGGATGGCGCACAGAAGCGCGCCAAACCTGCCCGTCCAATTCCTCCACACGGTGATTTGATTCAGAGTCATAACGCGGGGTGAGTTTCCCTGGGAAAGTATTTCCGCATGAGCAGGCAGGCCAGAATGAGCGTGGGAACGAGCATGGAAAAGAAGCACTTGAAAAACAGCGGGGTGAAGTTGTCGAGATCCGAATTGGCAATGTAGATGCTCACCGTCAGCTGGATGAGAACGACAACGTCCACAATCGCTATGGCAATTTTCTTGTAGAAATCCATGTGAACAATTCCTTATCCGCCAGATTCCCTGGTCTTGCCGATGTCCTTGCCGATTGAACGCCCGGCTCGCTTTCGGAGGATTGGATAAAGAGCCGCCGCTTCATGCGGGCGGCGGCCCTTTGCGATCCTTTAAGACTTACTTCTTGTAGATGTCCGTCCTGCTGATGTTCATGAACCGAAGGGCCTTGCCGGGCTCTTTGAAAGTCATCCGCACCTCGTCGCCCGCATCCCAGGTATGGTCGGGCAGGGTGAAGTACTCGTCCGGCAGGGAGAAGGTGATAAAAATCTTCTGTCGGCCGGAATAGATGCTGATGGTCTTCTTTTCCCGGTCCACCGACGGGAATTTCTTGGCCTTGTTTTCCGCCTCGTTGAAAACGAGGGGATCGTTCCTGCCCACGTTGTCCTTCTCCTCGATCAGGGTATAGGTGATCGTTTTGAAGTTCTGTGAGGCAGGGTCGAAGATCGTGATCTGGCGGGACTTGGCATCCAGATTCATCCTGAGCCCCACCTTGGGTTCCGGACCCATTTCGGCCGGATCCGTCGGCAGGCTGTAGGTCATCGGGGGCAG
>Ga0208462_1001528_pt1 | contig 15311 bp, 18 predicted proteins | sample AD_SCU001_MetaG_FD_184452 | JGI IMG/M metagenome (GOLD analysis project Ga0208462, IMG submission 184452) | Active sludge microbial communities of municipal wastewater-treating anaerobic digesters from China - AD_SCU001_MetaG (SPAdes) (version 2) | ecosystem: Engineered > Bioreactor > Anaerobic...
TTTAGCCCGCCGTCCGGCAAAGGACCTGGCGCGGGTCTGGATCGTTTTGCAGTCACACCCCTCGCGGGTGTGTGGATTGAAATCCGATCACCCCGCACCTCAACACGGCGCACTTCGTCACACCCCTCGCGGGTGTGTGGATTGAAATAAGGTGTTCTACTGAATCAACAATCTCTGTATGAGTCACACCCCTCGCGGGTGTGTGGATTGAAATATTAAATTGAACGGCATTTAATACACTCCTTACTCGTCACACCCCTCGCGGGTGTGTGGATTGAAATACAAGAGACTATTACCTTACCTAAGAACATTGCAGCAGTCACACCCCTCGCGGGTGTGTGGATTGAAATCAAATACAAGAATCAGACAGGTGCAACACTTTCAGTCACACCCCTCGCGGGTGTGTGGATTGAAATATCAAATGGTGTAATAATCAGGTTTCCATAGTCAAGTCACACCCCTCGCGGGTGTGTGGATTGAAATTTGTAAATATCAAGTGCCTTTACCATTGAACGAAGTCACACCCCTCGCGGGTGTGTGGATTGAAATTTTTTGAATCAAAAAGGGATTGGGATAATACACTGTCACACCCCTCGCGGGTGTGTGGATTGAAATAATAGACGTCTCACCGAAACACGCATAGAACTCTACGTCACACCCCTCGCGGGTGTGTGGATTGAAATCTAAAAAAGAGACTTGGCGGACTCCTTCCATTGATCGTCACACCCCTCGCGGGTGTGTGGATTGAAATAATAATGCGCGACGAATTAATCCCGAACCCATCCGTCACACCCCTCGCGGGTGTGTGGATTGAAATACCTAACTCCTATCGGCGGTGTTCCGTCGGCCGGTGTCACACCCCTCGCGGGTGTGTGGATTGAAATAGGATTACGCACAAATGACTATGGACGGCCGAAAGGCGGGTCACACCCCTCGCGGGTGTGTGGATTGAAATCATATATGGAGAAGAATAACTATTAAACCTCACTGTCACACCCCTCGCGGGTGTGTGGATTGAAATAAGTCTGATGTGCCTAAGATTGTGCATTTAGATGGTCACACCCCTCGCGGGTGTGTGGATTGAAATTTATCGGCCTCCTGCCAGTATGGATAATTGTAGTGGTCACACCCCTCGCGGGTGTGTGGATTGAAATAAAGCGCTCTTAAGGCTTTAAATGGTGAAAGTGGTCACACCCCTCGCGGGTGTGTGGATTGAAATAGCCTGGAATGTTTGTGCTTGCTGTTTCACAAGAGGTCACACCCCTCGCGGGTGTGTGGATTGAAATCTTAGCATCTTGGGGGTGATGCCTCGCAGGTCCAGTCACACCCCTCGCGGGTGTGTGGATTGAAATCCCATGTCTACCGTGATACCATCAGCCATCTTCGTCACACCCCTCGCGGGTGTGTGGATTGAAATCCCCGCAACGCATGATTTCCGCGGTTATGCGGACGTCACACCCCTCGCGGGTGTGTGGATTGAAATGGATAATAGTATCCTGCAGACCGGCACCCTTAGCGGTCACACCCCTCGCGGGTGTGTGGATTGAAATATTTTGCCAAGGTCGAAGCGGAAACTGTATTTCGTCACACCCCTCGCGGGTGTGTGGATTGAAATCCCATGACATAATCCCGTCGGCCGGCACCGCCTGTCACACCCCTCGCGGGTGTGTGGATTGAAATTGCAATTTGCCGCACCCCGGCCAGCCGGGAGACAGTCACACCCCTCGCGGGTGTGTGGATTGAAATCACTTCCGCGTCACGTCATCACCGCCGCCGCTTTGTCACACCCCTCGCGGGTGTGTGGATTGAAATCGATGAATGGCGGCTCCCTCCCCTTGTCGGGATTGTCACACCCCTCGCGGGTGTGTGGATTGAAATCGATGAATGGCGGCTCCCTCCCCTTGTCGGGATTGTCACACCCCTCGCGGGTGTGTGGATTGAAATCCGGAACAGGTCGACGACGTCCGCGACTGCACTAGTCACACCCCTCGCGGGTGTGTGGATTGAAATTCTACCCAGGCTTCGGACCCGCCGGCGGTGAACTGTCACACCCCTCGCGGGTGTGTGGATTGAAATAAGGAGAACGCGCGGTATACGACCGTGCAGTTCGGTCACACCCCTCGCGGGTGTGTGGATTGAAATCTCAACCTCGACAAGCAAACGGCCCGCCTCATCAGTCACACCCCTCGCGGGTGTGTGGATTGAAATCTGCCGGTCAAGAGGGGTGTCCTGCAGGGTCATCGTCACACCCCTCGCGGGTGTGTGGATTGAAATTTGACGCGGAACGTGGAGCCGATGCCCTCGGTGTGTCACACCCCTCGCGGGTGTGTGGATTGAAATTGAATACGTTTGGTATCGGTCTCACGCCGACAAAGTCACACCCCTCGCGGGTGTGTGGATTGAAATCCCGTTATTTGTGCGACTATCACCGCCTACGCCCGGTCACACCCCTCGCGGGTGTGTGGATTGAAATTGTACAGGGGCGCTTAGTTTCACGGGTTCCTTGGTCACACCCCTCGCGGGTGTGTGGATTGAAATCTCCTGCTTCTGATTGCTCCAAATCCGGCTTACGGTCACACCCCTCGCGGGTGTGTGGATTGAAATAACATTCTGCGTTGCTTCGCGGCCTCCTTCGCTGTCTCGTCACACCCCTCGCGGGTGTGTGGATTGAAATTCGTAGACGTAGTTCGAGCTGTCGAGGTCAGGCTGTCACACCCCTCGCGGGTGTGTGGATTGAAATCCCTACATTCAAATTTTTATCAAACAAAAATCGGTCACACCCCTCGCGGGTGTGTGGATTGAAATATCCGCTTGCCCCTCACTAAGTCACAGAACGCCGTCACACCCCTCGCGGGTGTGTGGATTGAAATTTGCACGCCCCGCACCAGACATCCCGCCCGCTCGCCGTCACACCCCTCGCGGGTGTGTGGATTGAAATAGTCTGAAATTCGGCCGGTGAGAGAGGAGGATACAGTCACACCCCTCGCGGGTGTGTGGATTGAAATAAGGGTAGGCGCAAATGGTAAAAGGAGGACGTAAGTCACACCCCTCGCGGGTGTGTGGATTGAAATATTAATAGACGATAAAAGAGAATGGCTATCTGATGGTCACACCCCTCGCGGGTGTGTGGATTGAAATACCATGTCGGGAGTTTTGACGAATCAGGCTGAAGTCACACCCCTCGCGGGTGTGTGGATTGAAATAGGTATCCTGTCTGCCTGCTAAAACGGTCTATCACGTCACACCCCTCGCGGGTGTGTGGATTGAAATAATCAGGCCATCGACTTCGAGACCGACAGTCACGGATGTCACACCCCTCGCGGGTGTGTGGATTGAAATCCGATATATAATCCTACTACAAGCAGGAGCACGACGTCACACCCCTCGCGGGTGTGTGGATTGAAATAGTCGAACTCCGAGAGGCTCTCAAATGGGGCGCGGTCACACCCCTCGCGGGTGTGTGGATTGAAATAATTTCTGCAGTCCCTCGTAAGCATGGGATAGTGGTCACACCCCTCGCGGGTGTGTGGATTGAAATTGGCTCCTTTCTCCAGTGGAAACGGACCCCACCGTCACACCCCTCGCGGGTGTGTGGATTGAAATCGTAATGCTCGGATTCGGAGCCGTTATCGTCGGCGGTCACACCCCTCGCGGGTGTGTGGATTGAAATTTTACACCTGTCCAGACTGCACGGTTGACCGTCCCGGGTCACACCCCTCGCGGGTGTGTGGATTGAAATGGCCCGGAGGATACTGTGCACCCGGGCACCTACGTCACACCCCTCGCGGGTGTGTGGATTGAAATTAATCGGGGAGCGGAAGAGCGCCTGATTTTTTGTGTCACACCCCTCGCGGGTGTGTGGATTGAAATCCAATTTACGCCTCTTTCCGGCATTTCTCGGCCGTCACACCCCTCGCGGGTGTGTGGATTGAAATTCTGCTGCGCTCGTAAGTGTGCGGCCAGCGAAATAGTCACACCCCTCGCGGGTGTGTGGATTGAAATATAATCGCAACATCAGACATAATCTCACATCCTGTCACACCCCTCGCGGGTGTGTGGATTGAAATAATGTCTCTAATTCATCATAATAATCTTTCCCCGCGTCACACCCCTCGCGGGTGTGTGGATTGAAATCCGAAAGGGTAAGGGAGTGAAAAAAATGAGTGATCGTCACACCCCTCGCGGGTGTGTGGATTGAAATTCCATCTCTAAAGCCTTTACACGTTCTTTGAGATCGTCACACCCCTCGCGGGTGTGTGGATTGAAATATCAAACTGGAGGATGGATTGATGCAGGTTTCGGTGGTCACACCCCTCGCGGGTGTGTGGATTGAAATTATACTCACCATATGCGTATTTCTCGCACATTTCGTCACACCCCTCGCGGGTGTGTGGATTGAAATAAGCGCGGTTACACCCTCCCGGGCGCTTACCAGTAGTCACACCCCTCGCGGGTGTGTGGATTGAAATGCCTGCTGGAGCACCACACCCGACGCAGAATAGGCAGTCACACCCCTCGCGGGTGTGTGGATTGAAATCCGCGCAACGCATGGTTACCCCGGTTATGCGGGGTCACACCCCTCGCGGGTGTGTGGATTGAAATAGCATCCTCATACCCTCTTTGGAGGAATCTTTTGTCACACCCCTCGCGGGTGTGTGGATTGAAATAGGTCTCCGGCTAGACGCCGGTTCCCGCTTTATACAGGTCACACCCCTCGCGGGTGTGTGGATTGAAATATTATAGTCCTCCAGACTAATTGTATTGGTAAAGCGTCACACCCCTCGCGGGTGTGTGGATTGAAATTCATTGCGCTATTAATCGTCCCGACCATGGCGGCGTCACACCCCTCGCGGGTGTGTGGATTGAAATACCTCACCCCTATCGGCGGCATTCCGACGCCCGGTCACACCCCTCGCGGGTGTGTGGATTGAAATAACATCTCCGGTCTCTACTCCCCCGAGGAGATTGAGTCACACCCCTCGCGGGTGTGTGGATTGAAATTCCATCAAACCCGCAAAAGTCGGGATCAAATGGTGTCACACCCCTCGCGGGTGTGTGGATTGAAATATCCATGTGGACGCGCGGTTTGGCATCTGTAGGGTCACACCCCTCGCGGGTGTGTGGATTGAAATTAATTGTGCATTTCGACAAAAACCTTTCTACATCTCGTCACACCCCTCGCGGGTGTGTGGATTGAAATAGCGGACGATCGTTGACGGTCGGGACCGGCCGGAAGGTCACACCCCTCGCGGGTGTGTGGATTGAAATCGGTTGGGAATCACCAACAACCCCCCAGAGTTTTGTCACACCCCTCGCGGGTGTGTGGATTGAAATAATCAGGATATCGACTTCGAGACCGACAGTCACGGTCACACCCCTCGCGGGTGTGTGGATTGAAATATCGTCGGTCGCGGTCTCCTCCGGGACGTAGACGGTCACACCCCTCGCGGGTGTGTGGATTGAAATCATTCGTAACCTTCGAGTTGTGCGGCACCATTCAGAGTCACACCCCTCGCGGGTGTGTGGATTGAAATTCTGGGGGCCGGCGTGATGGCTCTGCAGGTTGGAGTCACACCCCTCGCGGGTGTGTGGATTGAAATTCCTTTGTCCTGTTGACGTACGGCTTACGACTGCGTCACACCCCTCGCGGGTGTGTGGATTGAAATTCCATTATCGGATGAAAAAAGGGTTAATCGAGCAATGTCACACCCCTCGCGGGTGTGTGGATTGAAATATTGAGATTGATAATGCTGATGCTCCACAGACTTCAGTCACACCCCTCGCGGGTGTGTGGATTGAAATCAGATGAATACATAACCGTTTATATGGTTGGAATGTCACACCCCTCGCGGGTGTGTGGATTGAAATTGAAATACCCTTAGACTACGACAATACCGGCAAACGTCACACCCCTCGCGGGTGTGTGGATTGAAATACCATCATATCATAGTATATCTCCCTCTCATCATCCGTCACACCCCTCGCGGGTGTGTGGATTGAAATCATCTACGAACGTTTTTTTGTCGAATTCGTAACGGTCACACCCCTCGCGGGTGTGTGGATTGAAATTCCTTTGTCCTGTTGACGTACGGCTTACGACTGCGTCACACCCCTCGCGGGTGTGTGGATTGAAATTCCTTTGTCCTGTTGACGTACGGCTTACGACTGCGTCACACCCCTCGCGGGTGTGTGGATTGAAATGGGCTGGCTGGTCTGGCAGGGAGGATGCAAGGATGTCACACCCCTCGCGGGTGTGTGGATTGAAATAACCCTACACGGTGGTAGTCAACTCAACCGCCTAGTCACACCCCTCGCGGGTGTGTGGATTGAAATGCCAGTCGGTCAAACTCCCCGCTGGTAATACCTGTCACACCCCTCGCGGGTGTGTGGATTGAAATCCCAAAAAGCCATGCCTACGGGAGGAGATCGCGTCACACCCCTCGCGGGTGTGTGGATTGAAATACGACTACTGAACTTGCGCTCTACAGTATCGTAGGTGGTCACACCCCTCGCGGGTGTGTGGATTGAAATCAAATCCGGTCGCGGGCTGATAACAGTGTCCTACGTCACACCCCTCGCGGGTGTGTGGATTGAAATGTGATACTTACAATAATTCGAGGTAACTGAGATGGTCACACCCCTCGCGGGTGTGTGGATTGAAATCAAATCCGGTCGCGGGCTGATAACAGTGTCCTACAGTCACACCCCTCGCGGGTGTGTGGATTGAAATATGCGGTCCTCCGAATGCTCGAAGAGAGGGAGGCAGTCACACCCCTCGCGGGTGTGTGGATTGAAATATACTCATATCCCCAATCACCCGGGTTATCGGAGGTCACACCCCTCGCGGGTGTGTGGATTGAAATCATTCGTAACCTTCGAGTTGTGCGGCACCATTCAGTCACACCCCTCGCGGGTGTGTGGATTGAAATAGGGTAACTAAAATTGTCTCTGATGGCGAAGCAGTCACACCCCTCGCGGGTGTGTGGATTGAAATACCCACTTTTATATAACCCTAACCATGACTAAAGTCACACCCCTCGCGGGTGTGTGGATTGAAATGATAATGCGCGACGAACTAATCCCGAATCCCTCCAGTCACACCCCTCGCGGGTGTGTGGATTGAAATAAAACAGGCATTTCCGTTTATCGGTTTTACCGATGTCACACCCCTCGCGGGTGTGTGGATTGAAATCTCGTCCTGGCTGCGGCTGCTCTTGTGGTGATACAGGTCACACCCCTCGCGGGTGTGTGGATTGAAATAAAAATTCATTCCGGCCTCCATACCCAACACCGGTCACACCCCTCGCGGGTGTGTGGATTGAAATAACAATTAAAATATCGTCGCCGTCGCCATATGTATGTCACACCCCTCGCGGGTGTGTGGATTGAAATATCACCCTTGGGTGGATGACGTGCAGGCCGAGTTGTCACACCCCTCGCGGGTGTGTGGATTGAAATTTCGGCGTGGTGAGCGTGACATCTGCATCCTGCCAGGTCACACCCCTCGCGGGTGTGTGGATTGAAATTTATTATAAGGTTGATGAATGTATCGACGATAACCGTCACACCCCTCGCGGGTGTGTGGATTGAAATAGCGCCCCTTTGTTCTCCTTAGCGAAGTGGTGGGGTCACACCCCTCGCGGGTGTGTGGATTGAAATTCCTGCTTGCAGGGGGCAATTGGAACAATGCGCGGTCACACCCCTCGCGGGTGTGTGGATTGAAATAATGGACTGCGGGGGTTGGTGGTGCACGATGTGGTCACACCCCTCGCGGGTGTGTGGATTGAAATCGGAGAGGTCGCGCACATCCTTCTGCCGGGCATCGGTCACACCCCTCGCGGGTGTGTGGATTGAAATTCCTTGCTGTACTTCTGCCCCATATACTTATGGCTGGTCACACCCCTCGCGGGTGTGTGGATTGAAATCCCATGCAGGAGTAGGTTCCGGCTGCGGTCTCGAGTCACACCCCTCGCGGGTGTGTGGATTGAAATCCGTCGTGAATACATTAAAAGAACGGAAAAAGTTGTCACACCCCTCGCGGGTGTGTGGATTGAAATACTCGTCGTCGCCTCCCGTGATTGTCTGAACTAGTCACACCCCTCGCGGGTGTGTGGATTGAAATTCCTGCCCGCTTGGGTGCGTCGATACCGAAGGGGTCACACCCCTCGCGGGTGTGTGGATTGAAATTGCAAGGATTGCCCTTATTACGCCGCTTCAAGGGGTCACACCCCTCGCGGGTGTGTGGATTGAAATCCGTTCGTAGACGAGGCGTCTCGGTGGAACGCCGTCACACCCCTCGCGGGTGTGTGGATTGAAATCGCATCCGCGACGAGGTCCGGGCATGGGTCGAAGTCACACCCCTCGCGGGTGTGTGGATTGAAATCTGATGACCCACCGCCCATCGATCGTCATCACTAGTCACACCCCTCGCGGGTGTGTGGATTGAAATCCGTTCGTAGACGAGGCGTCTCGGTGGAACGCCGGTCACACCCCTCGCGGGTGTGTGGATTGAAATCCTGTGCGGGTTAACGAGGTGTTGCCGGACGATCGTCACACCCCTCGCGGGTGTGTGGATTGAAATGCCTGTTATGCATTGTGAGGAGACTATGACCATCGTCACACCCCTCGCGGGTGTGTGGATTGAAATAAAACGCCCGGCATCGCGAAGATCACCATCTCCGGTCACACCCCTCGCGGGTGTGTGGATTGAAATCTTGAAGAATATTGGGACGTCGCTGGCGAGATCGTCACACCCCTCGCGGGTGTGTGGATTGAAATCCCGTCCTTAATCCAACCATGCACCCAGGTCTGGTCACACCCCTCGCGGGTGTGTGGATTGAAATTGTACAACTCCCAGGAGGTATGATACGTGGTGCCGTCGTCACACCCCTCGCGGGTGTGTGGATTGAAATATCTTCTACTCCTCTACCACATGAGACCGGATAGCGTCACACCCCTCGCGGGTGTGTGGATTGAAATGAAAAAGCGGGCTCAAGGTACCTAACATCCTGCCGTCACACCCCTCGCGGGTGTGTGGATTGAAATCGGTATACCATATCACACACTCCATTTTCGCAGCCTGTCACACCCCTCGCGGGTGTGTGGATTGAAATCTTTCTTCGGGCACTTCTCGCTCTACCTGGATCTGGTCACACCCCTCGCGGGTGTGTGGATTGAAATACCTCTTATTAAGATGCATATCAGTGACAAAGATAGTCACACCCCTCGCGGGTGTGTGGATTGAAATATCCCCGGAGGCCGGGGAATTGTCCTGAGTCAATGTCACACCCCTCGCGGGTGTGTGGATTGAAATGAATCCGTCAAGACTATATATCCCGGCGACCACTGTCACACCCCTCGCGGGTGTGTGGATTGAAATTTCCTGGAGATGGCCGGGATGGCCGGGCGGCGCGTCACACCCCTCGCGGGTGTGTGGATTGAAATGGGTTCGGGGTCGAGTGCAAAGCCCAGGAGACCATCGTCACACCCCTCGCGGGTGTGTGGATTGAAATACGATCTCCGGTCTCCGGGCGGGGGCTCGTCCTCCGGTCACACCCCTCGCGGGTGTGTGGATTGAAATATCCCCGGAGGCCGGGGAATTGTCCTGAGTCAAGTCACACCCCTCGCGGGTGTGTGGATTGAAATACGGAGCTGGACACGCTCCCGACCGTCACCGTGCGTCACACCCCTCGCGGGTGTGTGGATTGAAATGATATCGCCCGGAACGACCAGATGGCAGAGCGATGGTCACACCCCTCGCGGGTGTGTGGATTGAAATGCGCTGAACTGGATCGATGGTATCGTGTCGAATAGTCACACCCCTCGCGGGTGTGTGGATTGAAATTTCGACGAGTTCGCAGGTCTTGAATGAGGTTATGGTCACACCCCTCGCGGGTGTGTGGATTGAAATACCCCGCACACTCGGGGGTTTATCAAGGGAGGGGGTCACACCCCTCGCGGGTGTGTGGATTGAAATCGAGCGATGCCCGATCCGATGCTCCGGCAGGCATTGTCACACCCCTCGCGGGTGTGTGGATTGAAATCGGCTGTACGGAGACTATACAGCCTGTCCTGACCCGTCACACCCCTCGCGGGTGTGTGGATTGAAATACCACTCCTGAAAATGTATATCAGTGACAAAGATAGTCACACCCCTCGCGGGTGTGTGGATTGAAATACGCACGTAATACGCTGTAATGTCTCGCCAAACAAAGTCACACCCCTCGCGGGTGTGTGGATTGAAATCTGCCCGCACTGATACATCATATTGGCATAAATGTCACACCCCTCGCGGGTGTGTGGATTGAAATACCATTGATGAGAATGGTCTGCACAAAGATTGGGTCACACCCCTCGCGGGTGTGTGGATTGAAATAGACAAAAATACGGATATTTTTTATCCTGCTCGGTCACACCCCTCGCGGGTGTGTGGATTGAAATCTCCTCCTCGCACCGGACCGGGCGGGGGTCGAGGTCACACCCCTCGCGGGTGTGTGGATTGAAATCGAAGGGGGAGATTTGCCGGGCGGAGATCGTCGTCTGTCACACCCCTCGCGGGTGTGTGGATTGAAATTCCGCCATGTCATTTTCATTGCGCGCGGTTGCATAGTCACACCCCTCGCGGGTGTGTGGATTGAAATCCTCTCGCTCTGCTCGATTGAGGAGCGCAACCCAGTCACACCCCTCGCGGGTGTGTGGATTGAAATACTCGTGACGCGAAGTATACTGTCGAGATGTTACTGTCACACCCCTCGCGGGTGTGTGGATTGAAATTTCAAAAGATATGGAATGGGAAACCCCGCGTGATTTGTCACACCCCTCGCGGGTGTGTGGATTGAAATAGGCGGTCGACCTCGTCCTCGTCCTCGAACGACCGTCACACCCCTCGCGGGTGTGTGGATTGAAATATATCGATCCTGCGGACGATCTCCGGGGGAAAGCGGTCACACCCCTCGCGGGTGTGTGGATTGAAATCAACCGCTCTACATCGACGGCAAACGGGATAGTGTCACACCCCTCGCGGGTGTGTGGATTGAAATATAGTTCCTCTTGTTCCCTACGCGCCCGATATGACGTCACACCCCTCGCGGGTGTGTGGATTGAAATTCCTTTGTCCTGTTGACGTACGGCTTACGACTGCGTCACACCCCTCGCGGGTGTGTGGATTGAAATTGAAAGCATTGCAGTAAGTGAGAAAAAAACCTCTGTCACACCCCTCGCGGGTGTGTGGATTGAAATATTGCCGATGGAGAAATGCCCGATTAGAACACGTCACACCCCTCGCGGGTGTGTGGATTGAAATTACGTTCGGAAGGTTGCTATACCCCTGCTGGACCGTCACACCCCTCGCGGGTGTGTGGATTGAAATGATGATTGGGACTCGTCAATCTACCAGCAACATGAGTCACACCCCTCGCGGGTGTGTGGATTGAAATACCGTCCCATGAAGAATTTAGCGTATGCTAATGCTGTCACACCCCTCGCGGGTGTGTGGATTGAAATTGACTTTATCTTACGAAGGCGCTGACCATGCCCGGTCACACCCCTCGCGGGTGTGTGGATTGAAATCCCCTGCTATTGATAGTGCTCCTCATTGCACTATTAGTCACACCCCTCGCGGGTGTGTGGATTGAAATTACGGGTGTGTAGCCGGTCCTTTTGACGGTATAGGTCACACCCCTCGCGGGTGTGTGGATTGAAATTACCATTTTATACCTACCGGTATTATCGGTTATTAGTCACACCCCTCGCGGGTGTGTGGATTGAAATTTGTGCGAAAGAACCCTTAGAGTAAGGGGCATTGTCACACCCCTCGCGGGTGTGTGGATTGAAATAATGTCCTATCGAAAGGATAACTATGAGAGAATCGGTCACACCCCTCGCGGGTGTGTGGATTGAAATCAACTGTTACGCCACCGTAATAAGTAGGTTTGATTACCGTCACACCCCTCGCGGGTGTGTGGATTGAAATAGTTATCGGAGGGATATAACATGAAGCCTTTTGACGAGTCACACCCCTCGCGGGTGTGTGGATTGAAATCGTCAATTTGTTATCCATCGGGATATTGGGGATGTCACACCCCTCGCGGGTGTGTGGATTGAAATAACCCCGCATCGAGCGTAATATCTGCGTACGGCGTGTCACACCCCTCGCGGGTGTGTGGATTGAAATATACTCCTCGCCTAAATTCTGCCCCTCACACCAGTCACACCCCTCGCGGGTGTGTGGATTGAAATTGAGCAGGTGAGGATCTTCACTCCGATCCCCCCGTCACACCCCTCGCGGGTGTGTGGATTGAAATATCAATCGCATGGCTCGTCTTGAGCGTGAGAGATAGTCACACCCCTCGCGGGTGTGTGGATTGAAATAGGTGGGGGCAACGCTCACCTATGAGGGGATCGACAGTCACACCCCTCGCGGGTGTGTGGATTGAAATCGGGGAGCGGTGGGCGCCAGCGTTCGAGTACCTCGTCACACCCCTCGCGGGTGTGTGGATTGAAATTTGTACGGCACGATTGGGACAGAGATCCCTATTCCGTCACACCCCTCGCGGGTGTGTGGATTGAAATCATGATGTCATCCCCCTCCGTCCCCCGGGCTGTGGTCACACCCCTCGCGGGTGTGTGGATTGAAATTATAAACTCCATAAGCCTTTGGTCGGTGGTTCGGGTCACACCCCTCGCGGGTGTGTGGATTGAAATTTCGCTATTGGCACGTTTCTTGCTCTGGTTACCGTCACACCCCTCGCGGGTGTGTGGATTGAAATAAGCGGCGCGAAGGGGTGGAGGCGCACCTAGCAGGGTCACACCCCTCGCGGGTGTGTGGATTGAAATTCGAAGGTAAACATATCACACGCAAGGAAGCGATGTCACACCCCTCGCGGGTGTGTGGATTGAAATATCAGACTGGAGGATGGATTGATGCAGGTTTCGGGTCACACCCCTCGCGGGTGTGTGGATTGAAATAAGATCAATCCATCTATCTTTCGTGGATTGTTAGTCACACCCCTCGCGGGTGTGTGGATTGAAATACGGACGATAGCGTCAGCGATCTGGTGCAAGCCGTCACACCCCTCGCGGGTGTGTGGATTGAAATTATTATTATTCGTGGTCGAGATGAACACGGTGAGGTCACACCCCTCGCGGGTGTGTGGATTGAAATCCATCTGTTTGATAGGTGATAACAAACGTGGATTGTCACACCCCTCGCGGGTGTGTGGATTGAAATATAGAAATTTCCCCCGACATTAGCAGAGATTATGTCACACCCCTCGCGGGTGTGTGGATTGAAATTGAAATACCCTTAGACTACGACAATACCGGCAAAGTCACACCCCTCGCGGGTGTGTGGATTGAAATTTATTGGCATAAATATATCATGCTTGCCGATGAGAGTCACACCCCTCGCGGGTGTGTGGATTGAAATCGGCATGTGTACGTCGGCCGGAGCGAGATCCCGGTCACACCCCTCGCGGGTGTGTGGATTGAAATTGATTACTGTCTGGGTAACCCTTAATCCTCATATGTCACACCCCTCGCGGGTGTGTGGATTGAAATAATTTAATGAAGCGTATCATCAGTAAGGAGAAAGTCACACCCCTCGCGGGTGTGTGGATTGAAATAATCACATCTACGATATCGCGGCCCTCGATCCGGGTCACACCCCTCGCGGGTGTGTGGATTGAAATAAGCTCACGGAGCAGATCGCGTGGTCGCTCCGGTCGTCACACCCCTCGCGGGTGTGTGGATTGAAATCTGTGAGCGCGGTGCTGGTAACCAGGCCCCGCCGTCACACCCCTCGCGGGTGTGTGGATTGAAATCACTCGACGCCGACGACGGATCGGTCGTGCGGCGGCGTCACACCCCTCGCGGGTGTGTGGATTGAAATCCTCTAATACCTCCTGAATACATATCATCAATAGTGTCACACCCCTCGCGGGTGTGTGGATTGAAATATTTACGGTCGCCGCCGTGGTCGGGACGACTAAGTCACACCCCTCGCGGGTGTGTGGATTGAAATTACTCCTCTACCATTTCCCGGTTAAACTCTCGATGTCACACCCCTCGCGGGTGTGTGGATTGAAATCGTTTCAGAGGATACCGCAGAGGCGAGGCGCACCCGTCACACCCCTCGCGGGTGTGTGGATTGAAATAGTTGCGCGACCGTGAACGAAACGTTCACGCGCTGTCACACCCCTCGCGGGTGTGTGGATTGAAATCATCCAGATTCACCGTTATTCGCATATACAGAAAAGTCACACCCCTCGCGGGTGTGTGGATTGAAATTCCCCCATCGAGGAGGACTATTATGTCATGTACCGTCACACCCCTCGCGGGTGTGTGGATTGAAATCGGAGTTGCGGCAGTTATTATAGGGGGGATATGGTGTCACACCCCTCGCGGGTGTGTGGATTGAAATCGATTAACTCGGCCGACGCCGGCGCGACGAGCACGGCGTCACACCCCTCGCGGGTGTGTGGATTGAAATTGTGCGGTGGCGGCATGACTGACTGGAGAGATGACGTCACACCCCTCGCGGGTGTGTGGATTGAAATTCTCTCATTTTCGGCAGATATTCTGCATTCGCAGTCACACCCCTCGCGGGTGTGTGGATTGAAATAGGAGTGCCCCTACAACTGTGCTTGTGTTAAGGGCGTCACACCCCTCGCGGGTGTGTGGATTGAAATTCCTACAATAGTCTGCCGTGGAATGTAAAAATAGGGTCACACCCCTCGCGGGTGTGTGGATTGAAATAGGATGTCGATACGCCCATACCGCACCATCTGCGTCACACCCCTCGCGGGTGTGTGGATTGAAATAGCGAGGCGTATGGCGTCCGGAACGACCATTTCGGTCACACCCCTCGCGGGTGTGTGGATTGAAATAGTATCGCTACGCTCCATGATCGAGAGAGGTCGTGTCACACCCCTCGCGGGTGTGTGGATTGAAATGTTTTGATACCTCAAATGACACCAGAGACACATAGTCACACCCCTCGCGGGTGTGTGGATTGAAATTAAAGTTCTTATGGTGTAAGTATCACCGTTATAATGTCACACCCCTCGCGGGTGTGTGGATTGAAATATCAAGAATAGGATATTTTTCAAGTGCCCTATCTAGTCACACCCCTCGCGGGTGTGTGGATTGAAATATCTGGGAGAAGATCGCGCCCTCCTCCGCGCTGAGTCACACCCCTCGCGGGTGTGTGGATTGAAATTCTCCGATGAGCGCCGGGAGCGCCCCCGATCTTACGTCACACCCCTCGCGGGTGTGTGGATTGAAATTCCGGTTCGGCTTCAAGCAGGTGGAAT
>Ga0208462_1001530_pt1 | contig 15277 bp, 12 predicted proteins | sample AD_SCU001_MetaG_FD_184452 | JGI IMG/M metagenome (GOLD analysis project Ga0208462, IMG submission 184452) | Active sludge microbial communities of municipal wastewater-treating anaerobic digesters from China - AD_SCU001_MetaG (SPAdes) (version 2) | ecosystem: Engineered > Bioreactor > Anaerobic...
AGCAGTATGATAATAAATCTCGTCCCTAACAGCTTTCAAGGCAGGAGGTTCCGGCATGTAGATTCCACCTCCGGCAAAAGAGGCGCCGGGTTCAAGGTGGAGGTAGTAACCTGCATGTTGACTACCCCGGCCTCCCCTGGCCATAAAGGCACCGAACTGTGTCTTATAGGGATCCTTGTTGTGTGAGAAACGGGTATCCCGGTATATCCGGAAAATACATTGCTTGCTTTCAATATCACCCAATGTGGGGTCCATCAGACGCAATTCAGGGATCAGTGTATTCACCAGGCCCTGGAACTGAAGCAAAGCCGTGTCATAGCTCCCGCGATGCTCCTGAAACCACTCCCTGGTATTGTTTTGCTTGAGCTGTTCGAGAAAAGACAGTATGGTCATCATCATTTGACTTGGGTTGTAAAGGTACAAAAGTAGCCGTACTACCGGCAGGTATGGCATGCGGGCTATGAGAAGAAAATTTTCAGTCCGCTTTCCGGAAAAGGGTCCATTTTTCGTCTATACACACATGAAGGAAAGACGTCCCGGAGCAACAGCAAACATAAACGAACCAGGCAGGTGTTTACTGTGCATATGCTGGGTCGCGCTTTCCTTCATTTTTCCGGTAAAGGGGCAGCCTGCAGGTCATTTGTACGGGGCTATGTTCACCGGGATGGCATCGGACGTCATCTCTGCGGAACCGGCCTGGGCAGCCCTGGCAGGGCCCATGTTGATGCTTCCTTCCCATGGCTGGTATGCCGGGATGTTTTGTGAAAGGCCTTATGGTGTGCGGGAGATGCAGGTGTATGGAGGAGGACTGACACGAAACAACGGACATACCAGTCTGGGATGGGGCTTCGCCGGCAGCAGCTATGACAGGCGGGGCTTTGAGATTACAGGTATGATGGCGGGTCTGCATCAGCCGGGTTACAGTCTGGCCGTACAGCTGCTTGGGCGCAGGATACACTGGGGGCAGGAACGAAAACCAACCTATGATGCCTACAGTACTTTTTCGGGAGGCTTACTACTGTCATCAGAGATCATGATTGGTCTACTGGTCCGGTCTCCTGAGTCATGGTTCCGAAAACAGACAGCAACAACGGCTGTGGAACCCGGCCTTGCCTGTGCCCTGATCTGGAAACCCGACAAACATATTACCCTGCGTATCCAGGCCGACAAAATAAGGCAAAGGGATGCCGGATGGAGCGCCGGCATCCGTTTTGAAACACCAGGGGCATGGCAAGTGGGGGCAGCCTGGAGTAACGAAAGCAACCGGTATCTGCTGGAACTGCTTTGTCCGCTAGGACCATTGAAAGCCCGCTTTGTTTTTGCACACCATGCTTTTCTTGGTGCGAGTCCATCCTTCTCCCTGAGTGGCGGGCAGGCTAAAAGATAATAACCATGACCAGATGTTACTTATACGCCGCCCTGCTGACATTCGCCCTTCTGCAGGACATCCCCGTTTGTTCTCAGGTATTGCCGGACTATTTTCCGGAGTTGCCAGATTCCTATACGCAGGAACAAATGGACGAAATGGGCAAAGCGTGGGAAGAATATCGAATGGCACTGCCCGATATCCTTGACCTGAATGATCCTGACCACCTTGCTTTTTTAAAAGAAACAGGTCGGCTGAGCCTATTTCAGGATTCTGTTTTAACGGCATATATTAAACAATATGGTCCATTGTGGAGCCCATATGAACTGGGAATATTGCCCGGCTTCTCCCAGCAGTGGCTCGAAGCGACCGGTTTAACGGCAGCCTGTGAGCCACGCCCTGGCGCCCGCCGGCCATTGTTTAAATACAAAGCAGATTTTGGTTCCCGCATTCGCTATGATGGAGCAGCATGGGGGCTGCGACAAACCAGCCGGCTGGGCATGGAATGGTCTTCTCAGCTCCGTGCCCAGATGGTGATCGACAAGGACCCAGGGGAACCATTCCTGAAAAAGGCAGGTGGTCAGGGGCTGGAGCACTTAAGCGGGTTTGTCGCATATAATGGCAAATCGGGGCTGAAACAGCTCATCCTGGGTGATTACCGGGTTTCGCATGGGTACGGACTCGTCTTCGGTCAGGCGTTCGGCTCATGGGACAGCCGGTTCGCAGGTGCTGAAGGGTATTCGCCAGTCAGGATACGGCCTGTTGCCACAGCGATGGAATCGACCGTTATGACCGGATTGGCCGTTCAGACCGGTGGTTCGGGCTGGACATTGCATTGGACTGTGTCAGATAACCATCAGGACGTCAGGCCATCATGGAATCTGAATAGCTGGCAGCTAAGCGGTTCCAATGGTGGTGACCACAGTACCCTCCTGAATCAGGTCAGGAGGAACCAAACCCGTATACAACGCCAGGCTGTGCTGGCTATATGGGAAGGATCCTGGTATCAGGGAGGTGTATCCATTCAACATGCAGATGTGACAGCCTTAGCTGAAGATACAATAGCAGACTCACCCTGGCCTGGAAGGGAACAGATCAATCTGCTGGGATTCACCTTTCAGGGACTGCATCCGGATTTCACCTTCGATATCGAGGCTTGCTATGGTCCGGAAATCAGGGCTGCCATCATGGGAGTGACCGTATTTCCAGTACACTGGATCAGCCTACGCTGGCAATCACAATGGATGCATGGTGGTTTGCTCCTGCCTCCTGCTCATAGCCTTATGGCGCAATGGAAAGGAACCAGACATATCTCTCAATATGCAGGTATCCATGCAAGTTGGGGCAAAGGATGGCATGTTCAGACTGGTCACCGTGTTTCCCGAAAACTAGGCCTGCGGTATGAAAAGCCAGCCATAAGCTGGGAAATCAGGCATTGGCTGCGCTTGCAGTACCAGCAAAAATCCAAGCATCTAAACCTGTCCGCCGCCCAGGTTAAAAGAGCCAATTTCGACAGGGCTGATGCACCTGATGGCTGGCCCGGAAGCCGGTATGCCAGACTTCAGCTGCGATATGATCTTACCAGTGGGTCAGCACTGAAATGGGTGGTCCAATTCTCACAAGCAGGTGATTTCAATTCCTGGGATGATTGGGGTTCTGCCATACAAATGGGCTGGAAGAGCAAATTTGTCGGGCAGGGAAGACGATCATTCTTTGTCGAACTATGCTTCTCTGACATAGAAGTCGCTAACGCCCGACTAACGGTCATGATGATGAATCCTGACGGAGGGTTGGCCATGACCAGCCTTTACCATCGCAGCGTGATGGCCAATACAGGCCTTGAGCTGCGCTATCCAGGTGGCTTGCAGGTTTGGACAGGGTTGTCAGGTCGCTACATACTGCATCCTGAGGATGGGATAAAATACCGGACAGAGTTGATGCTGAGAGTTCGATTTGAAAAAACTGCTACACTGGAGACACCCTGGGATGAACCTTTCCCTTCTCCCTGAGCAAACCCCTCCGGGCCGTCCATCCATACAGAAAATCGCGGATCTCTTCCACGCGTTGATCAGGCTCTTCTTTGCCATTACGGATACTGACATATGCCGTTGTTGTGAGGATACGCGTGATCAGTCCCAGATCATAAAACAAGGGGCGGTCATGATCGTCCGAAAATCCCGGATTTAGCCATTGAAGGTAAATGGTGTAATGGTTGCGGATGAAATAATCCAGTGTCTTGACAACATTTTTTTGATAATTCAATGAGCACAGAACCACATTGGGCATATTTCCTTTCAAAATCTCCTCTATCTGCACCTTGCGTTTACCGGGTGAACGGCTCACAAGGAATGCTTCCGTATAATGTAGCCCATCAAGGTATACCCTGCGTAACCTCCTTCCAGTCCGAACTTCATGCCCAAAAAGATGGTTCCATGTATAGGTCTTGCCTGACCTTGCACCCCCTAAGATTGCGATCAGAATCCGATCTTCCGTTCCACCCATAACTCATTATATATTAACGCGTTATTTAATATATGGGACCGTCAGCTCACCTTCCGTTTCACATTTTCCTAGCTGTATGAAACTTAAACACACAAGCCCTCAGTAGCCTGCCTCATTGTCCACTCTCAGTAAAGATAGCACCTTGAATAATATGATGCATACTTTTTATGGAAAGATGTGTGATTTAGCGCATGACAGGCATCAACCGGGAAGTCTGTCATTCTCAAAAAAGGGGTAACTTAGCAGCAAACATCGGATATGGAATGGATATATGCCATGGGGGCACTGCTGGTGGGTGGATTACTGGGCTGGTTGATATCGGAGCGACGCCGTGCCGCTGCTGTACAGCAGACCAGGGATGAATTGGCAGAAGCCATCAGGAAATACACCGAAGAGATCGCCCGGTATCAGGCGCAATTAGACAACAAAGAAGGGTTGTTGCAGGAAGTGCGGCAGGCCCTGGAAGTGCGTGAGAATGAATGGAGGCAGCAAATACAGGAAAATACCCGCCTGGCAACAGAAGCAGGGGTACTCAATACCACTGTTACCAATCTGCGCGACAAGCTGGAGCAGCAGATGAAGGAAGTCAAGGAACAGGAACAACGGCTGAGGGCTGAGTTTACAGTCCTGGCCAATGAGATCCTTCGTAAGAACTCCCTGGATCTATCGCAACTAAATAAGGATCAGATCAGTGTAATCATTCATCCCCTGAAAGAACAGATCGAAAGGTTTGAAAAGCGGGTCAATGATCTGGACACCCAAGGTGCAGAGCGGCACGGACAACTCCGGCAGGAGCTGGACCGGCTGAGAGAGCTGAACACCAGCCTGCAGGAGGAGGCGACCAACCTGACACGGGCTCTCAAAGGCGACAGCAAAAGCCAGGGTAACTGGGGTGAGATGATCCTCGAGAAAGTGCTCGAGGTGTCGGGCCTGGAGGAAGGAAGAGAATACCGGAAACAGGGCAGTGTTACAGGTACTGATCAGAGCCGTCTCAGACCGGACGTCATTGTCAATCTGCCTGATAACAAACATATCATCATCGACGCGAAGGTATCGCTGACGGCCTATGAGCAATATGCCAACGCGGATACGGATATTGACAGAAAGAATTACATCCAGCAACACATTGCCTCCGTTCGTAACCACATCAAACTCTTATCAGACAAGCAATACCAGGCCAGTGACCTCATCGACAGTCCGGACTTTGTGCTGATGTTCATGCCCCTTGAGCCGGCATTCAGTTTGAGTATGAAGGAAAAACCAGAACTCTTCAATGAGGCCTGGGAACGGAAAATTGTCATCGTAAGCCCCACAACCCTGCTTGCGACCCTTCGGACAGTCGCATCAATCTGGAAGCATGAAAAGCAGACGCAGAATGCACTCGAAATTGCGAAGGTTGGCGGTGGACTGTATGATAAATTCGTGCTTCTGCTGGATGATCTTCAGCGAATTGGAAATCAATTGGATACTGCAAGAAGAACCTATGATGATACCCTGAATAAACTATCTTCGGGTAAAGGAAACCTGATTCGCAGGGTACAGGTACTGAAAGAGCTCGGTGCCAGAGTATCCAAGAATATACCCGCCCACCTGCTGGACCGGGATGAATCAATTTTATTATCGGAGGATGAAGCAGATACGGAATAATGTATTGCTAATAGCGGGGATAATGCTGGCCCTTTCCGGCTGCAAGATCACCAATAAAATGAGCTCACAGAATATTGCCGGGCTATACGATCCTGCCAGTCTGTCTTATAACCAGTTGCAGGTAGCGATCTTTAACAGGGACAATAACTTGAGTCGCATGTACATACGCATCCTGCCTGATGCGCTGGTTAACCTGGTTCCACCGGATCCCAAAGAGGCAGTCAGCCTGAAATACATCGTTACGAAGGCGTATACCTCCACCGAGTTGGTTGATTCAGGATCAATACAGCTCGAGATTCCGGGCACCAATCAGCCCTTAATCCTGGAAAGAGACCTTCGTACACCCGCCGGTACGAGGTATGTGCTTAGTCTTGTAGCTTCCCGCGCCCAGCTGGGAACAGTCCTGGAGATAGACCGCAGCGCATTGTACGGCCGGCAGGATTACCTGTTGACTGATGAAGCAGGAAATACGATCTTTTCTGATTATATAGAGCCAGGAACCCCTTACAGGCTCATGCTGGAAGCTGCCTCTGTAAACCGGGTACAGGTAAGACAGTACAAACGCAGTTTTCCGGTGGCCATGCCGCCATATGCCTATGAGCGAGACATGGTTTTCGATTATAAGGCCGATTCAGTTTATTATATCAGCATGACTGAAGGTATTTCTGAACCCTTTGTATTGCCGGAGGGCTGTTTCGCACATTTCGTGGCAGATACGACCCGCCGCGCGGGTAAAACCATCTTTGCTTTCTATGAGGGTTTCCCTTCTGTTCTCAATGCGGTTCATATGATGGAGCCACTGCGTTACCTGACTACCTCGAAAGAGTTTGAGGGTCTGTCAGGTGCTGCGGACAACAAACTGGCGGTGGACCGGTTCTGGCTATCGCTGACCGGAAACGCAGAAAGAGCCAGAACACGGATACGTGCCTATTACTCACGTGTTGAACAAGCCAATCATCTCTTCAGCACTTATCATGAAGGATGGAAGACAGACCGTGGCCTGATCTATATTATTTTCGGCCCTCCCAGGATCGTCTATCGCAGTGATGACACAGAAAAGTGGATCTATGGTGACGAGCAAAGCACCAAAGCATTGAGGCTGGTTTTCTCAAAAATCGACAATCCGTTTACACCCCAGGATTATGGCCTGAACAAGTCATCGGTTTACCGTGAGAGCTGGTTCAATGCTGTAGAGGTCTGGAGACGCTAAAATCATTGAAGATGAAAAAAGATGAAATCATTTACGGTCTCCACCCCGTGCAGGAAGCCATCCTCGCCGGCAAAGATATCGACAGGCTCCTGATTCAAAAGGGACTGAAGGGCAGTGCCTATGCAGGCCTCTGGCAGTTGCTTAAGGCGCATAATATCGTTTACCAGCTAGTACCGATTGAAAAACTGAATCAGCTTACACGATCCAATCACCAGGGGTTGATTGCATTTGTTTCTCAGATTGAATACCAGCCTATCGACGCTATCCTGCCCGCTGTATTTGAAAAGGGCGAGGTCCCTCTGGTAGTGGTTCTGGACCGTATCACAGATGTGCGCAATGCCGGTGCCATATCCAGGACGGCACTCTGTGCCGGTGTTCATGCCCTGATCATTCCGGAACGTGGGGGTGCGCGCATGACAGCGGACGCTGTAAAGACTAGCGCAGGAGCCCTGCATACACTGCCGGTCTGCAGGGTAACCTCATTGAAAGACACCCTGCTGTATCTCAGGCAAAGTGGCCTCAAAATTGTGGCTTCAACAGAAAAAGCGGCCATGAATTACTTCGAGGCAGATTTGCGTCCACCTTTAGCCATCGTCATGGGCTCTGAAGAAGACGGGATCGCCGTGGATCTGATGCGCATGGCGGATGAATTGCTGCGCATCCCCATGTCTGGACCTGTAACATCCCTCAATGTATCCGTTTCAGCCGGGATTCTGATGTATGAAGCGCTCCGACAGAGAAGCCTGTCCCTGAATGCTTAAATAATCAATATGTTACCATAGTCAAAAGAATGAAAACTGTCTCTTTTCATAAGCATGGCCATGCTGTTGCGAGGATTATGAGTACCTGGCTGGCAATATTATTCCTGATTGCAAGCTGCACCGAAACCAAGGAATCCCAGTGGGACGATGGAAGCCTGAGGTCCCGGATATCATACCGGAATGGGGAATTGCACGGTACAGCAACCTGGTTTCACCGGAATGGCAACAAAAGGGAAGAATTCAACTACAGCAAGGGGGTGCTTGAGGGGCCGGCCACACGCTGGTATTACAATGGTAACCCTGAGAGTGAAGATGTATATGTTCAGGGAAAGCGAAATGGCACGTCCAGGTCCTGGTCTGAAGAGGGTGTGTTGCTGAAGGTGGAAAACTTTTTGAACGACACCCTGCATGGGCCTTATGAGCAGTACTACCCCAAAGGGTCTTTGATGGTGGAAGGCCGGTATGTTAAGGGCAGATATGATGGCAACTGGCGATACTATAATGAAGCAGGAATGCTGGCGGGAGAAGGCAATTATGTTTCGGGGACCGGTGTTCTAAAGGCCTTCGAAATCACAGGCCGGTTGAGCAGGATAGCATCATATACCGACAACGAAAAGCATGGCAATGAGGTTTGGTTGGGGCCTGCGGGAGATACACTGCGTATCATCACCTATGAGCATGGTCGTGTCGTTGAAGAGGATATTCGCCAGACTGACCAGTAAAAAGACCTGCTCAAGACGAATCAATGTAAGACTGTTTCAAGGCCAATGAAGCCTGACCGGCAGGGCCACTCCTGTGGATAAATATTCCTCAGTGAAAGTTAGTTAAATTCAAAAATCCCTTCTATCTTTGCCATTGTTAATTTTATAACAATGTTATCGCAATAACGGATTAAAAATCCATCATGTTTAACTTTTAAATTCTAAGGTCATGGATCTGGAAAAAATGATGCTCGAACTGGAGAAGAAACACCCGGGAGAATCCGAGTACCTTCAGGCCGTGCGGGAAGTCCTTGAATCGATCGAGGAAGTGTACAATGAACACCCCCAGTTTGCTTCGGCAGGAATCATTGAACGCCTGGTTGAGCCCGACAGGGTTTTGACATTCAAAGTGCCCTGGGTTGATGATGGCGGCAAGGTGCACGTTAACCTCGGCTACAGGGTGCAGTTCAACAACGCCATTGGCCCGTACAAGGGAGGTTTGCGTTTTCACCCCAGTGTTAACCTCAGCATCCTGAAATTCCTGGGATTCGAGCAGATCTTTAAGAACAGTCTCACAACCCTTCCTATGGGTGGTGGCAAAGGTGGCTCAGATTTTGACCCGAAAGGTAAGTCCAACACCGAGATCATGCGTTTCTGCCAGAGCTTCATGCTGGAGTTATGGCGCATCATCGGTCCTGAGACCGACGTACCGGCCGGCGACATTGGCGTAGGCGCCAGGGAAATTGGCTATATGTACGGTATGTACAAGAAACTGGCCCAGGAACACACCGGTGTGCTCACTGGTAAAGGACTTAACTGGGGTGGCAGCCTGATCCGTCCGGAAGCCACTGGATTCGGTGCCGTGTACTTTACAGCTGAAATGCTGAAGACAAAGGGTGATTCCCTGAAGGGCAAAGTCGTAGCCATCTCCGGTTTCGGCAACGTGGCCTGGGGTGCTGCCATTAAGGTCAACGAGCTGGGTGGAAAAGTAGTAACCATTTCTGGTCCAGATGGTTATATCTATGACCCGGATGGTATTTCTGGGGAGAAGATCAACTATCTGTTAGAACTCCGCGCATCCAACCAGGACATCGTAAAGCCCTACTCATATGAATTCCCCGGCGCTCAGTTCTTTGAAGGACGCCGTCCCTGGGAAGTGAAGGTGGATGTGGCCCTGCCATGTGCAACTCAAAACGAACTGGGAAAAGAAGACGCGCTTAACCTGGTTAGAAACGGCGTTATTTGTGTTGCCGAGGGTGCCAATATGCCCAGCACACCGGAAGCCGTTGAGGTGTTCCACGAACACAAGATTCTCTTCGGACCTGGTAAAGCTGTTAACGCCGGTGGTGTCTCCACTTCCGGGCTTGAAATGTCCCAGAACTCGAGCAAGCTCAACTGGCCTGCCTCAGAGGTAGATGCAAGATTACACCAGATCATGAAAGACATCCATTCCTCCTGTGTGAAACATGGAACTGAAAGTGATGGGTACATCAATTATGTGAAAGGCGCCAACATCGCCGGTTTCCTGAAGGTGGCCAACGCCATGATGGACCTGGGCGTTGTGTAGTTTTTTCATGAAATCCATTAGAGGGCTGGCCGCAAGGCCGGCCCTTTTTTTTTACCCGAATACTTCCTGGTCTTTGGCTATTAAATCCTCTGGCTTATATTTGTGCACCATCATAATCCCATATCATATCTATGAAAGCGTTTGAATCTGTAAATGAAATCCTCGATTTTGCGATCGCTGCGGAGCAAGATGCCGTGGTATTCTATCAACAACTTGCCTCGGAGGCCCGGCAAGAAGATATGAAACGGGTATTTGAAGGCTTCGCCGGTGAAGAGATGATTCACAAAGCCCGGCTTATCCGCATCAAGGAAGAAGGCTCCTTAAGGATGGACCAACAGGTTATCATGGACCTGAATATCGGCGATTACCTTACGGATGTCGAACCACATCCCGGGATTACTTATGCAGAAGCCCTTGTCATTGCCATGAAAAAGGAAAAAGCTGCATTTAAACTATACATGGACCTTGCCTCCTATGCCGGCGATCCGGAAATGGAAAAAGTATTTATCAGCCTCGCACAGGAAGAGTCAAAGCACAAACTGCGCTTTGAACTCGAGTATGACGAATATGTTCTTCGGGAAAACTAAGCCGCCTTATCTCAGGATGGTGACAACACCGCTTACCTCCTTGGCTGTCTTCTCCTCTAGGAAATAGAAGGTGTATCTGAAAATATAGAAATAGGTACCATCCGGCACGCCGGCGCCATCCCATTCATTCATATACCCGCTTGATTCGTAAACCTTCTTGCCCCAACGGTTGTATACAATCAGGTCACGCCCCAGGTAATAAAAGGGTTCCAGTTTATCGATAACAAAACGATCATTAATGCCGTCCCCATTGGGCGTAAAGACATTTGGAAAGACCAGTGAATCTTCCATGACATCGATGACCTTTACCACCCGGCTGATGGTATCCCAACAGCCATATGCCGTCTTAACCTCAAGGAAGACGGTGTAATCACCAGGCTTAACAAAGCTATGCATAGGAGATTCAAGCGTGGACGTATTGTCCGGACTCTCAGGATCCCCGAAGTCCCAATACCATGTAGTTACGTACGGGGAAGAAAAATTGTTAAACTGGACATCCGGCTCGCGCACATTGGTACTGTCCGGATCACCTTCAAAATCGGCAACCGGCATGGGATGTACCTTGATTAACTTCTTCACCTGATAGGTCTCTGTACATCCCTCCGGTGTCGTAGCTGTCAGCGACACATTATACCATACGGTATCCGGATGATAATAAAATGTATGCTGGGGATTTTCCAGACTTGTATTGGTACCATCCCCAAAATCCCAGTAGAACGTCTGGGCGTTGGGTTGAACATTGTGGGTAAATTGCACGGTTACCGGATCACAGCCCTCGTAAATGTCAGGCATGAAGCTGATCAACGGAGCTGGATTCACGGTTATCAGAACTGAGTCCAGGCCCATTGAACAACCTGTGGTATCCCATACCTCAACATAGTATCGCGTGGTGGTCAATGGCGTGGCAGTTGGATTTGGCAGGTTGGGGTCATTAAGCCCTTCATAGGGGGTCCATATATAATGGTATGGCGGAGCACCACCGAAGGCTTGTACCTCAATCTGGGCCGATAAACCGCAAACCATGGTATCCGGTGTTGAAACGGTCTGAATGCTGGTGTAATCTATTATTGGTATGATAAGTACGGTATCAGAAGCATTACAAACCGAAGTCCGTACCTTCATAAAAATGTACTCGATACCTTCCGGAATATTGTCCAGAATCGGCGTAATCGTCAGGTTGCCACTGGTGTGACCAGGTGGAATCAGCACGCTGTCAATGACAAAGATATAATCCACCCCGTTAATGGCTGTGCCGTAAATTGAATCGATATGAATCCAGGCTGAATCATAGCGTGCAAATGGAACCTTGAAGCTCACGATGGCATCCTGGCAACCTTCCACGGCATAGGGCAAATTAAGCTTAGGATTGGTATAGTTGGTGGCTACACTGACCGATGTGCTGGTAAAGCTTCCCTTTTCAAGAAAAACGGCAGAATCATAAGCTGAGTCACCGGCATCGCCGATGGCAATGACAATATGGTAAGTCATACAGGGTACAACCTTGGCCCATGCAGTAAGCACAACGGTAAACCCATCATATACAATGGTCATACCACTAAGACCCTGATTATCGACATAATACTGTGGATAAGAGGGCGTGACATTATTTACATTGTCGATTGTTACCGGAAGGCTGGTACCAGGGATAAGCGCGATATTCTCATTGACATAGTTTCCGGTGAGTGGGGCAGGTTTAGGGCCTGAGATAAAAAAGCCAAACACATCGTTGAAGGAGGTGCTGACAAACTCAGGATATTCTTCCGAGCCAAAAACGAACCGGAATTTGATCGTGTCGCTTTCCGGGATGAAGTCGAACTCAAGAACAGCAGCATCGTTAATGGTATAACCCGGAATCAGGGCTGCCAGCAGCGGGTTACTTCCAGTTCCGTTACCTGTGGAGGCAAACTGTGTTACAGGAGACCCAACAGGAGGTGTTGCTGTGAGATCACCTGTGGAGATGATGATGCCTTCATCCAGGCCCAGGTTAGTCAGCCAGCCATTGGCAAACTGTCCTATTGAAACACCTGCGCCGGTAAACACAACATTTGAGGCGGATACGCCCTGCCCGATCAGTACATTATTTACGAGCTGTGCAGGTGGAATGCCTGTTGTAACAACCAATTGACCTTTGGTGTGGCCTGATAGCATTCCGAGAAAGGAGAATACCAGGATCCATGTTCTAGCTCTAAGGAAACTTCGCATTGACGACATGATCTGGACAATATAGTGCAACGGCGCCCCGGCGCCGTTGCGTTTGTATTATGTTAACACCAGAAGCCGTCAGCGGAGAATGGTCACAACACCACTCACCTCCTTGGGTTTGAATTCCGAATGGAATGCGTAAGTATACCGGAAAATAAAATAATAGGTTCCATCCGGCACACCGGCACCATCCCACTGGTTCAGATAACCACTGGCTTCATATACTTTTTTACCCCAACGGTTAAATACGATGAGTTCCCGATTGAGGTAATGTTTGTCCTCCAGTTTGTCGATCACAAATTTATCATTGACGCCATCTCCATTGGGTGTAAATACATTCGGGAAGATAAGGCTGTCAATCATTTCCTCTATCACTTTCACGATGTAAGAGACCGTATCTGTACATCCGTATTTGGTCTTTACTTCGAGAAAGACCTTATACTCGCCCGGTGCCAGGTATGTATGGGTGGGGTCTTTATCCGTTGATGTCTCACCGTCGCCAAAGTCCCAGAACCAACTGATGGCTGTCGGCGAAGACATATCATTGAAAACGATTTCCGGCTCACGGAATGGCGTACTATCCGGCACGGCATCATAATCAGCAATCGGCATAGGGTATACAGCGATAAAATCTTCGATCGTATACTCATTCGAACATCCGTCTGCTGTCGTCGCGATCAGCTTGACACTGTAGGCCGAGTCAGTCTGGCTATACCAGAATGTATGCGTCGGGCTGGGTCCGTTGGCCGTTGTGCCATCTCCGAATTCCCAATCAAAGGTAGCTGCTACCGGATAGGTATTGTTGGAGAAGTTTACGGTAACCGGGTCACAGCCAAACAAATAGTCAGCAGCGAAACTAACCAGTGGGCGTTGGTTCACGGTGAACCACATCGTATCCATATCCGAGTTACAGCCCCGGTTATTGACATTCAGCGTCACCATATACTGACCAGCGGCAAGGTTGGATAGGGTGTGCGGGCCGGGGCCGTTGCTATTGACATCCAATCCACCGCTGACCTGCCAGAAGTACTCAGCATCGTAGGGTGCGTTTCCGGTATATTGAAGAACGACGCTATCCGATTCGGAACAGATGGGTGTATTCAGCGTGAAATTGGCATTCGGGATCTGATGCACGATAATAAACACAGAATCCAGGGCTGAATAAAGTGTATCGTAAATAACAACCGTGTACATACCCGTGGAATCCGGGTAAACGAGGGTACTGAATGTGGTGTCGCCGGTACTCCAGAGAACATTGCTGTTCAGACCGCTGGCAGCTTTGATTTCCACATTATCGATACCCCAGTGATCCCAGGTATTGCCTGAAGTCACGTCCTGATACCAGCGGAAATGCGTATTGGGCGTATAGGCAATGGCCGGGACGTTTTCAACATAGTGATTCCATGTATAATAGGGCCCGGTAGCTGCATTACCCGGAACCGGGGTCCAATAATTGATATCATGCCATGGACCTGTAGGACCCACAATACTGTACTGGAGGTGCACCCCTTCACCGGGAAGGTCAGGGGACTCGCAGTTGGTCGGATTTTGGTTGGCTCCGTATTTCTGATCCCATTCGATGGTATATCCGGCACCGATGCTCAGGTTATAGGCAATGGTGGTAAGGTGCCTGGGGAAATTGGTAGCCGAACCGATCCAGCATACGATACCACTCGCCGGTGGGTTGGTCGGAGGGCAGGGATTGTTAAACATAGGGGATGCATTGGAGAACCAGCCCAAACCAATGGTCCCGTTATTAAAGTCGTTGAGCATGAGATACCCGCATGCTCCGGATGCCGTCAGCATGACCGGTTCACCCCGGCATATTTCTATGGGATATCCTGTAGCAGTGATGTCGCACTGGGCAGAAACCTGGTGTGTCAGACCAAGGCTCAGAAGAGAAAGGATGAGACCCTGTAGGATTCGTTTCATCGGTTTCTTAACTTTTTATTGTGGCTACTTGATGATTTTCTGGTATTTATCTCAGGCTAACCTGCAGGTTGGCCAGGTTGTACTGTGTAAGCTTGGGCACATGATCATAATTAAGGAAGCGGAGGTGGAACTTCACTTCGCGCGGTGACTGCTTATCGCAGCTTCCTTCCAGGCTACTCCCGGCTTCCAGATCCAATGAATAATGATACTCCTGGGAAGCAAGCCCGCATGTCAGGCATTTCCCATCATACCACAGCTCCATCTCCCAGTTCAAACGGAGATTTTGGGATGTGGTGTTCACAAACTTCAGCATTACAAATTCCTTGAAGATACCATTCATATGGTCATGGCATTCTACCCTTTTTGCATATATCTGAATGCCATCCACTTCTCTGTCGAGTTGCCATTCCGTGGTAAGGGAAGTGATCGGCAGATGATTCCCTGGATTGGCCATGCCCTCCTGAATGCCCATAAGGGCGATTACCGTGAAAATCCATGCCAACATGAAGATTCTGTTGCTTTTCATTGATATCGGGTTTTGATTTACTGACTTTTGTATTGCGTAACAAATATATGCTTTTTCTACTGTTTGTTAAACAGGACCTTATCATTCATTTTTCAACAATATCCCCCATTTAGGATCGCTTGTAAGCCCTGCTCTACCAGCAGACACAAAATCCATTGTAAAGGTTGCATGCACTAAGTAGGGCTTCCTCAAAAAAGCACAGAGTTTATTCGTGACAGTATGTGTAACGGGCTGAATAGGGTTCAAAGATTGTTTCGGGGATAATCGGTTTATACT
>Ga0208462_1001531_pt1 | contig 15261 bp, 13 predicted proteins | sample AD_SCU001_MetaG_FD_184452 | JGI IMG/M metagenome (GOLD analysis project Ga0208462, IMG submission 184452) | Active sludge microbial communities of municipal wastewater-treating anaerobic digesters from China - AD_SCU001_MetaG (SPAdes) (version 2) | ecosystem: Engineered > Bioreactor > Anaerobic...
TCTGCCACAGGGCGTGGAAATGGTAATGCCGGGTGACAACCTGAGCTTCGAAGTGCATCTCATCTCTGAGATCGCTATGAGCAAGGGTCTTCGGTTCGCTATCCGTGAAGGCGGACGTACCGTTGGGGCCGGCCAGGTCATTGACATTATTGAGTAATTAATAATTAAGATGTGAGGGGAAAGGGCATGCAGGAACATCCTGCCTGCCCTTTCTCAACCACATTGATAAACTACGGGTGTAGCTCAATTGGTAGAGTAGTGGTCTCCAAAACCATTGGCTGTGGGTTCGAGTCCTACCACCCGTGCAAACATAACCAGTCAGCATGGCAAAGTTCAGTGTTAAGGAGTACGTCAGGGAGAGTTACGACGAACTGATGAACAAGGTCTCCTGGCCAACATGGAGTGAGCTCCAGAACAGTGCAGTTATTGTATCCATTGCTTCCTTGATAATCGCTTTGGTCGTTTATCTGATGGATATCGCATTCAGCACACTGCTTCAGGAATTTTACAAGCTCTTTTAGCATCTGGCTGGTTATAGGTGGCCAATCCACATCAACCCAGGGAAAACGGTATGAGTGATCAGTTGAAGAAGTGGTATGTTCTCCGCGCTATCAGTGGTAGCGAAAAAAAGGTCAAGCAGTACATCGAAAGTGAGATAAGCCGCTTGAACCTCAAGGATTACATCAGCCAGGTGCTGATCCCGACCGAGAAAGTCTACCAGGTCAGAAATGGCAAGAAGGTCAGCAAGGAAAGGAATTACTTTCCCGGCTACATCCTGATTGAAGCAGTCCTGACCGGCGAGATCCCCCACATCCTGAGGAATATTCCGGGTGTGATCGGGTTTCTTGGATCCAAGGGAGAGCCAAATCCCCTGCGTCCTGCCGAGGTGAATCGTATCCTGGGCAAGGTCGATGAGTTATCAGAACAGGGTGAAGAGGTCAACGTTCCCTTCATCGTAGGCGAAACCGTCAAGGTGATCGACGGTCCCTTCAACAGCTTCACCGGGGTGATCGAAGAGATCAATGAGGAGAAGAAAAAGCTGAAGGTGATGGTCAAGATCTTTGGGCGTAAGACCCCGCTTGAGCTGGGCTTTATGCAGGTTGAGAAGGAATAGGTGCACCAGGCTGCTTTGGAGTCGCAGAGCAGCACGCTTTTTACTAACACGATTATCTGCGAAGTACAATGGCAAAGGAAGTTACAGGTAACATAAAGTTACAAATCAAGGGAGGCGCTGCTAACCCATCTCCACCTGTTGGTCCGGCCTTAGGGTCGAAGGGTATCAACATCATGGAGTTCTGTAAGCAGTTCAATGCCCGTACGCAGGAGAATGCCGGGAAGATACTTCCTGTCATTATCACCGTGTATAAAGACAAGTCTTTTGATTTCATCATTAAAACCCCGCCTGTGGCCGTTCAGCTCATGGAAGCCGCCAGCCTTAAGAAGGGCTCACCGGAGCCCAACCGTAATAAGGTAGGCAGCATCACCTGGGACCAGGTTTCAGCAATTGCTGAGTCCAAGATGGTCGACCTGAACGCGTTTACGCTGGAATCCGCCGTAAGAATGGTAGCCGGCACAGCCCGCAGCATGGGGATCACCATTAAAGGAACACCTCCGTTTAAGAAGGGGGCCTAAGCACACGATAGGCAGAACATTTAATAACAATACTCACAATGGCAAAACTGACGAAAGCCAGGAAAGAGGTTCTGACCAAGTTCGACAAGAATGAGGCATACCCGCTTCCCGAGGCTGTGAAGAAGGTGAAGGAGATAACCAAGACGAAATTTGATGCATCGGTAGACATCGATGTGCGTCTGGGCGTCGACCCCCGCAAAGCCAATCAGATGGTCAGGGGAACCGTAACACTGCCTCACGGAACAGGTAAAACTGTGCGCGTTCTGGTGCTTTGTACTCCTGACAAGGAGGATGAAGCCAAAGCGGCAGGAGCCGAATATGTCGGGCTGGATGAATTTATTGAAAAGATCAAACAGGGATGGACAGATGTGGATGTGGTCATTACCATGCCCTCCGTGATGCCCAAGATCGGTCCCCTGGGCCGTATCCTTGGTCCACGCGGACTCATGCCCAACCCCAAGACAGGAACAGTAACCATGGATGTTGGCAAGGCCGTGGAAGATGTGAAAGGTGGTAAGATCGATTTCAAAGTCGATAAATACGGCATCATTCACAGCTCCGTGGGCAAAGTGTCGTTCGATGAGCAGAAAATCATCGAAAACGCCAGGGAACTGCTCCAGACTATTCAAAAACTCAAGCCAGCCGCAGCTAAAGGAACCTATGTGAAGAGTGTCTACATGTCCAGCACCATGAGTCCTGGCATCAAAGTCGACACAAGGTCACTGGCTGTGTAACGGATCATTGATTCAGAACCTTAAAGGGCGAAGATCGTTATGATAAAAGAAGACAAAAACCAACTGCTCGACGCGCTGACAGAACAGCTGAAAGCCAGCGAGACCGTCTATCTGACAGATATTTCAGATCTGGATGCAGAGAAGACGTCCAAGCTGCGCAGGCTGTGTTTCAGACGCGACGTGAAGTTAATGGTAGTGAAAAACACCTTGCTCCGCCTCGCCATGGAGCGTTCGGAGAAGGACTTCACCGGCTTGTACGATGTCCTGAAAGGACACACTTCCCTGATGTTTTCAGAGAACAGCAATACGCCGGCCAGACTGATACAGGAATTCCGCAGGGAATCCAACCGGCCGGTATTGAAGGGAGCCTATGTACAGGAGATGGTCTTTGTTGGCGACGACAAGCTGGATACGCTGGTCAGCCTCAAGTCCAAGAATGAAATGCTGGGCCATATCATCAGTACCCTGCAGTCCCCCATGCGCAACGTGCTGGGAGCCCTGCAGTCGGGTGGTCATATACTCAGCGGCGTCCTCAAGACCTTATCGGAAAAGGCAGCATAAAGCAAGGTATCACAACCACAGATTTTTTAAACTAACCGAATTCATTCATCTTTTAATAATTAACAGACAATGGCAGATTTGAAAGCACTTGCAGAACAACTGGTCAATTTGACAGTGAAAGAGGTCAATGAACTGGCTGATATCCTCAAGGCAGATTACGGCATCGAACCAGCCGCCGCGGCTACCGTGGTAGCAGCAGCAGGCCCTGCAGCCGCTGGTCCTGTTGAAGAAGAACAGACCGCATTTGATGTTATCCTGAAATCAGCCGGTGCATCCAAGCTCGCAGTTGTGAAACTCGTGAAAGAACTGACGAGTCTCGGACTGAAAGAAGCCAAGGAACTGGTCGACGCTGCTCCCAAGGCTATCAAGGAAGGTGTAACCAAAGACGAAGCGGATGCCCTTAAAAAGCAGCTCGAAGAGGCTGGCGCCGAGGTTGAAGTCAAATAAATCAGGACTAGCAAGAACCACAACGGGTGTAGACTTCCTCCGGCCTTCCGGCCGGGGAAGTCTATCACGCGTTATATGTGAGCCACTTTTCTTCTTGACCTGTTCGTAACACCGCCTGCCCGCATTGGCAGGCTTTAACCAATTAAAGCCCAGGCAGAAATGACCACCCAAAGGATCAGCTTCGCGTCCACCCGATCACAAACTGAATATCCTGACCTGCTCGATATTCAGCTCAAGTCATTCCAGGACTTTTTTCAACTGGAAACCAACCCCGAAGACCGGGGTAACGAAGGACTCTTCAAAGTATTCGCTGAGAACTTCCCCATCACCGATGCGCGCAATAACTTCGTTCTGGAGTTCCTCGACTACTTCGTAGATCCGCCGCGCTATTCCATCGATGAGTGCATTGAACGCGGCCTTACCTACAGCGTTCCGCTGAAAGCCAAACTCAAACTGTACTGCACCGATCCGGAGCATGAAGATTTTGAAACCATCATCCAGGATGTCTACCTGGGGATGATCCCCTATATGACCCCCCGTGGTACCTTCGTGATCAACGGAGCCGAAAGGGTGGTCGTGTCACAGCTGCACCGCTCTCCTGGCGTATTCTTCGGCACCAGCCGTCACGCTAATGGCACCCAGCTCTTCTCCGCACGTATTATCCCCTTCAAGGGTTCGTGGATGGAGTTCACCACCGACATCAACAATGTGATGTATGCCTACATCGACCGGAAAAAGAAGCTGCCCGTCACCACGCTGCTCAGGGCCATCGGATACGAAAGCGATAAGGATATTCTCGAGATCTTTGACCTCGCCCAGGAAGTAAAGGTTTCCAAGGCAGGTCTGAAGAAATTCATCGGTCAGAAACTGGCCGCCCGTGTGGTCCGCTCCTGGATTGAAGACTTTGTTGATGAGGATACCGGTGAAGTCGTCTCGATCGAACGTACTGAGGTACTGATCGACCGCGAAACCATCCTCGAAAACAAACATATAGATCTGATCGCCGATGCCGGTATCAAGAGCATCCTGATCCATAAAGAAGAGAATAACAACATCGATTATTCCATCATCTTCAACACCTTGCAGAAAGATACGGCCAACTCTGAAAAGGAAGCCGTGGAATACATCTACCGCCAGCTCCGGAATGCAGAGCCACCGGATGAAGAAACTGCCAGGGGTATCATTGACAAACTCTTCTTCTCCGACAAGCGTTACGATCTTGGCGACGTCGGACGCTATCGCATCAATCGTAAACTCAACCTGGAAACATCCCTGGATATCAGGGTCCTTACAAAGGAAGACATCATCTATATCATCCGTCATCTCATTGAATTGGTGAATTCCAAGGCTGAAGTTGACGATATTGACCACCTTAGTAACCGTAGGGTTCGTACGGTAGGCGAACAATTGTATGCACAATTTGGTGTCGGACTGGCACGTATGGCCAGGACAATCAGAGAGCGCATGAATGTTCGTGACAATGAGGTATTTACACCAATGGACCTGATCAACGCGAAGACCCTTTCGTCGGTGATCAATTCCTTCTTCGGTACCAATCAGCTTTCTCAGTTCATGGATCAAACGAATCCGCTGGCAGAGCTGACGCATAAGAGAAGGATCTCAGCCCTGGGCCCGGGTGGTCTGAGCCGTGAACGTGCAGGCTTTGAGGTCCGCGACGTTCATTACACCCATTACGGCCGCCTTTGTACTATCGAAACCCCTGAAGGACCCAACATCGGTCTGATTTCGTCACTTTGCGTATTCGCGAAGATCAACCGGCTAGGTTTTATTGAAACCCCCTACCACCGCGTCGTTGATGGTATCGTGCAGATCAATGAGCCTCCGGTCTATCTGAGTGCTGAGGAAGAAGAACGCAAGATCATCGCGCATGCCAGTACGGAAATGGATCCGAATGGCCGCCTGACACAGGACCGTATCAAGGTAAGGTACCTGGCAGATTATCCTATCACTGAGCCCGGGGAGATTGACCTGGTGGACATTGCCACCAACCAGATTGCTTCTGTGGCTGCTTCGCTGATCCCATTCCTGGAACATGACGACGCCAACCGCGCCCTCATGGGATCAAACATGATGCGCCAGGCTGTTCCGCTGCTTGTCACCGAATCACCAATAGTCGGAACAGGTATCGAAAAGGAAACAGCCGAGGATTCCAGGGTGCTCGTCAACGCCGAAGGCGATGGCATCGTAGAATATGTTGATGCCAATGAGATCGTCATCCGCTATACCAGAAGCGAAGACGAAAAACTCATCAGTTTTGATGACGACATTCGTCATTACCCGCTTATCAAGTTCAAGCGAACCAACCAGAACACCTGTGTCAACCTGAAGCCCATTGTAACCAAGGGCACCAAGGTCAGAAAAGGACAGGTGTTGTGCGAAGGATATGCAACTGCTCAGGGCGAGCTGGCTTTGGGTAAGAACATTATGGTCGCCTTCATGCCCTGGAAAGGGTACAATTTTGAAGATGCCATCGTGGTTTCAGAACGTTTGGTCAGGGAAGACGTCTTTACGTCTGTTCATATTGAGGAATTTGTCATGGAAGTGCGTGACACCAAGCGGGGTGTTGAAGAGCTGACCAATGACATTCCGAACGTAAGCAGTGAAGCCACGAAAGACCTGGATGAGAGCGGGCTGATCCGTATCGGCGCTGAGGTTAAGGAAGGGGATATTCTGATCGGTAAAATCACCCCAAAAGGGGAAAGTGATCCAACACCGGAAGAAAAACTTCTGCGTGCCATCTTCGGTGACAAGGCAGGCGATGTGAAAGATGCATCCCTGAAGGCACCTCCCAGTATGCGGGGCGTTGTCCTGGACAAAAAACTCTTCTCACGTGCCATCAAGGACCGCAAAACCAAGTTGCGTGAGAAAGAAGTCATCACCCAACTGGAAGAAGACCACAACCGCGAAGTAGCCAAGCTGAAGAATAAGCTGGTTGACAAACTGATGATCCTGGTTAGTGGAAAAACATCACAGGGCGTTTACAACAACTTTAAAGAAGAGCTCATCCCCAAGAAAGCCAAGTTCACACAAAAGACGCTGCTTGGCATCGATTATACCACGGTCAATCCAAACCGCTGGACAGCCGACAAGGACAAGAACACGCTCATCAGCCAACTGATCAACAATTACAACATCAAGTACAAGGAGTTGCTGGGTCAGTTCAACCGGAATAAATTTGTAGCCATGGTTGGTGATGACCTGCCCAATGGCATTGTGCAAATGGCGAAGGTATATGTTGCCAAGAAGCGCAAGCTGAAGGTAGGTGATAAGATGGCAGGCCGCCACGGTAACAAGGGTATTGTTGCCAAGATCGTCAGAGATGAAGATATGCCCTTCCTGGAAGACGGCACGCCTGTTGACATCGTTCTGAACCCGCTTGGTGTGCCCTCCCGTATGAACCTCGGGCAAATCTATGAAACAGTTCTTGGTTGGGCAGGCAGCAAGCTGGGTGTGAAATTTGCCACGCCGATCTTTGATGGTGCCACGATAGATGAGATCAACGAACACATGGCCAAGGCCGGTTTGCCTGCCAATGGACGCGTCTGGTTGCATGATGGTGGTACCGGGGAGCGCTTTGACCAGCCGGTTACGGTTGGATACATCTATATGCTTAAGCTTCACCACATGGTGGATGACAAGATGCACGCCCGTTCCATCGGCCCCTATTCGCTCATCACACAACAGCCCCTCGGAGGTAAAGCCCAGTTTGGGGGTCAGCGTTTTGGTGAAATGGAAGTATGGGCTCTGGAAGCTTTTGGTGCATCCAATATCCTGCAGGAAGTCCTTACCGTCAAGTCGGATGACGTGGTGGGAAGGGCCAAAGCCTACGAAGCTATCGTCAAGGGTGAAGTCATGCCAACACCGGGCATTCCGGAATCCTTCAATGTACTGGTCCACGAAATGCGTGGCCTGGGTCTGAATATCAGTTTTGAGAAATAATTTTCTATCCGGGTAGCATCGCTGAACGCAAGCGCGATGATGCCCGGGTATTAAGCATAATCCTATGGCTTTCAGAAAAGAAAATAAGATTTCCAGCGATTTCAACAGCATCACCGTCAGCCTGACCTCCCCGGAAACCATCCTGGAGATGTCGTTCGGCGAAGTGCTGAAGCCAGAAACCATCAACTACCGGACCTATAAACCGGAACGTGATGGTTTATTCTGTGAGCGGATTTTCGGTCCTGTTAAGGACTGGGAATGCCACTGCGGAAAATATAAGAGGATACGCTATAAAGGCATTGTCTGCGACCGCTGTGGCGTGGAGGTTACCGAGAAGAAAGTCAGACGTGAGCGCATGGGGCATATCCAACTGGTTGTTCCTGTGGCCCATATCTGGTTTTTCAGATCGCTTCCCAACAAGATCGGGGCTTTGCTTGGCCTGCCGACCAAGAAGCTTGAATCGGTGATCTATTACGAGAGGTATGTGGTGATTAACCCCGGATACAAAGCACAGGACGGTGTAAGTTATCTCGATTTCCTCACAGAAGAGGAATATTTTGAGATCATGGACAATATGCCTGTTGAATACCATCATCTGGATGACAGTCACCCAAACAAGTTCGTCGCGAAGATGGGCGCCGAGGCTGTGCAGGAACTGCTGGGCAGATTGAACCTTGATCAGCTTTCCTATGATCTCAGGCATAAAGCGAACACCGAGACATCACAGCAAAGGAAAGCAGACGCCCTCAAGCGCCTGCAGGTTGTAGAAGCCTTCAGGGATGCGCAAACCCGTATCGAAAACAAGCCGGAATGGATGATCGTGAAGGTGGTTCCGGTCATACCGCCTGAGCTTCGCCCCCTGGTTCCGCTGGATGGCGGCCGCTTCGCTACCTCCGACCTCAACGACCTGTACCGCAGGGTCATTATCCGTAACAACCGTCTGAAGCGACTGATCGAAATCAAGGCTCCGGAAGTGATCATGCGTAACGAAAAACGCATGTTGCAGGAAGCTGTTGATTCCCTTTTTGATAACTCCCGTAAGGTCAGTTCCGTAAAGACGGAATCCAACCGCCCGCTCAAATCTCTCAGCGATAGTCTGAAAGGCAAGCAGGGACGGTTCCGTCAGAATCTGCTCGGAAAACGTGTGGACTACAGCGGCCGTTCTGTCATCGTTGTGGGCCCGGAACTGAACCTGAATGAATGCGGATTGCCCAAAGAAATGGCCTCCGAGTTGTTTAAACCCTTCATTATCCGCAAGATGCTGGAGAGGGGTATTGTGAAGACCGTGAAATCTGCCAAGAAGATCGTTGACCGCAAAGACCCCGTTGTATGGGACATCCTGGAGAACATTCTGAAGGGCCATCCGGTTCTGCTGAACAGGGCCCCTACCCTGCACCGTCTGGGTATTCAGGCGTTCCAGCCAAAACTCATCGAAGGCAAAGCCATTCAGCTCCATCCGCTCGTTTGTACTGCTTTCAATGCCGACTTTGACGGCGACCAGATGGCGGTGCACGTGCCCCTGGGCAATGCCGCGATTCTGGAAGCCCAGCTGCTCATGCTCGCCTCCCACAACATCCTCAACCCTGCCAACGGGGCGCCAATCACGGTGCCTTCACAGGACATGGTTCTTGGGCTTTACTACATGACCAAAGGCCGCAAGAGTACCCCTGACCGCATTGTAAAAGGTGAAGGATCTGTATTCTATTCGCCTGAGGAAGTGATCATTGCCTACAATGAAGGCAAAGTGGCCTTGCATAGTTTCATTAAAGTGAAGGTGAATGACAGGATAGGGCCGGACTATGTGAACCATATGGTGGAAACGACTGTCGGCCGTGTCCTCTTCAACCAGGTGGTGCCACGTGAGATGGGTTACATCAACCAGCTTCTGACAAAGAAATCACTGCGTGATATCATTGGTGATACCCTCAAACGGACTGACACTGCGACAACCTCCCGCTTCCTTGATGATATCAAAAACATGGGATTTGGCATGGCATTCCGCGGAGGATTGTCGTTCAACCTGGATGATGTTATCATTCCGGAGGTGAAGGAACAGATGATCGGTGCTGCCAACGAAGAGGTTGAAGAAGTGCTGGCCAACTACAATATGGGGTTCATCACCAATACCGAGCGTTACAATCAGATCATCGATATCTGGACCCATACAAATTCCAAGTTGACCCGCACCCTTATGGAGCAGCTGACCCAGCATAACCAGGGCTTCAACCCTGTATTTATGATGCTGGACAGCGGTGCCCGTGGTTCCAAGGAACAGATCAGGCAGCTTTCCGGTATGCGTGGTTTGATGGCAAAACCTCAGAAATCGGGTGCCACAGGAGGAGAGATCATCGAAAACCCGATCCTCTCCAACTTCAAGGAAGGCCTCAGCGTTCTTGAGTACTTCATCTCTACCCACGGTGCGCGCAAGGGTCTTGCAGATACCGCCTTAAAGACGGCTGATGCCGGTTATCTGACCCGCCGTCTGGTGGATGTCGCCCAGGATGTGATCATCTCAGAGCGGGACTGCGGAACCCTCAGGGGTTTAACTACCACAGCCCTGAAGAAAAATGAAGAAGTAGTCGAAAGCCTGTACGATCGTATTCTTGGAAGAACATCTCTGCACGATGTGTTCCATCCGCAGACAGGCGAACTGATCGTCAGGGCCGGGGAACAGATCGACGAGCAAATCGCATTGATCATCGAAGAAAGCCCGCTGGAATCAGTGGAAATTCGTTCGGTGCTCACCTGTGAATCAAAGGTCGGGGTGTGCGCCAAATGCTACGGCCGTAATCTTGCCACCGGACTCATGGTTGGCAAGGGAGAAGCCGTGGGTGTGATCGCTGCCCAGTCCATCGGGGAACCTGGAACCCAGCTGACCCTGCGTACTTTCCACGTTGGGGGTACCGCTTCCAGCATCGCCATCACTTCAAATATTACCGCACGGTATGACGGTATCCTGGAGATCGATGAGCTGCGCTATGTGGAGTATTCTCCCAAAGAAGGCACAACCTACGACATGGTTCTCGGACGTTCTGCTGAACTCAGGGTGGTTGACAAGAACACCGGCATTTCATTGAGCAGCCATTTCATCCCTTATGGTGCAAGGCTGTATAAGCGTGCCGGTGATGCAGTGAAAAAGGGTGATGTCATCTGTGACTGGGATCCATACAACGCCGTGATCCTCTCAGAGGTCAGCGGAAAGGTGGAATACGACAGCATCATTGAAGGGACAACCTACCGTGTTGAATCAGATGAACAGACGGGATACCACGAAAAAGTGGTCATCGAAAGCCGCGTCAGGTCCAAGAACCCTGCCATCCGTATCCTTTCAACCACCAATGACCTGCTGCGTTCCTACGATATTCCGGTAGGCTCCCATATCCTTGTGGATGACAAAGCCAAGATCAAAGCAGGTGATATTCTGGTGAAGATACCACGTGCCATCGGAAAATCCGGTGACATCACGGGAGGTCTGCCCAGGGTCACTGAGTTGTTTGAGGCCCGTAATCCTTCCGATCCTGCAATTGTCAGCGAAATTGACGGTATCGTGTCGTTCGGCAAAAAGCTCAAACGCGGCAACCGTGAAGTCATCGTAACTTCCAAGACCGGTGAGGAAAAACACTACCTCATCCCAACGAGTAAACAGATCCTTGCCCAGGAAAACGATTACGTCAAGGCAGGAACGCCACTTTCAGAAGGTGCAATTACGCCCTCGGATATCCTGGCGATCAAAGGACCCATGAAGGTGCAGGAATACATCGTTAATGAAATCCAGGAGGTTTACCGTCTCCAGGGGGTGAAGATCAATGATAAGCATTTCGAAGTCATTGTGCGTCAGATGATGCGCAAGGTCGAGGTGGATGATCCGGGTGATACCCGCTTCCTCGAAGGACAGCTTGCAGAAAAGCTTGACTTTCAGGATGAGAATGACTGGATCTTTGGAAAGAAAATCGTGGTAGATCCAGGTGAATCCCCTACGCTTAAACCCGGACAGATTGTCACGGCACGTAAGCTGCGTGAGGAAAATTCCATGCTCAAGCGCAAGGACCTTAAGCTTGTTGAAGCCAGGGATGCCCAGCCTGCCACGGCACGCCAGGTACTCCAGGGCATTACAAAAGCCTCTCTGCAGACCAAGAGCTTCCTATCCGCTGCTTCTTTCCAGGAAACCACCAAAGTCCTTACAGAAGCTGCTGTACAAGCCAAACGTGATTACCTGCTTGGTTTGAAAGAAAATGTGATCGTAGGTCACCTCATTCCGGCCGGCACCGGCTTACGCGAATACCAGAAAGCCATTGTTGGCAGTATGGAAGAGTATGAAAGCCTGATGGCATCGAAAGAAAGCACGCTATAGGCCTGAACTTAAATAAGGAACAATCTTATGAATGATCCAAGAAAAGAAAACCAACTGAATATCGAACTGACTGATGACCAGGCTGAAGGCACTTATTCAAACCTCGCCGTTATCACACACAGCCATGCCGAGTTTATCCTGGACTTTATCAATGTCATGCCCGGCATGCCCAAAGCCAAGGTGAAATCGCGCATCATCCTGACACCCCAACACGCTAAAAGGCTTTTGCGGGCTATGCAGGACAATATTCAGAAATTCGAAGCGATGCACGGTGTTATCAAGGAAGGTGAAGGCGGCGGAATGCCCCCGTTCAGCCTTGGTGGACCGACAGCACAGGCATGATCAGCACAAGCATCATGGATGCCTGAATCCAACCGGGCCACCTTGTGTGATTAAGAAGTAAGAGGTTTATTTACAATAAGATGCAACTTTCTGAACAGCCGTCTCATGCCCGGAGGCGGCTGCTTTTTTCAGATCCTCACAGGCACGCTTCCGGTCTCCTTTCAGATCATAACAAGCACCTCTCAGATAATAGGCCTCGGGCAAAGGTTGCAGTCGCAACGCTTCATTCAGGTCCTCAATGGCCAGATCGTACCTGTTTTTGGAAAAATAGTATTTCGCCCTTCCCAGCCAGGGCCTGGCATCCTTCACTTCCATCCGCATCAGCCTGCGGTAATCGGCTAGTGCAGCCTCCTCTTTCCCCATTATGCCATATATTTCCGCCCGTTCAAGGTAATAGTCAGTATTACCACGGTCATAGGTCATTGATTTGGTAAGATCTTGAATTGCTGCATCATATCTTTTCAGTCCTTTAAGTACAAAGGCTCGTGAAGCATACAATTCTGCATCGTCCCTAATCTTCATTTCCAGGATAAGGTAATCCAGGTCCGTGAGTGCGGCCTGCATCTTTCCGTTGGCTGACATGAGCCGTGAGCGTAACCTCCTGGCGGGTTCATGCCGCGGTTCCTCACGCAGCAGACGGTCCAAATCCTGCACAGCAGCAGCTGTATCACTGGTTTGAAGGGATAAAACTGCACGTCGAAAAAATAGACTGTCAGGCGCCTTTCCTGCAGATACAATATGGCTTATATCCAGAATGGCTTTTTCGATATCTTTTTGATAAACATAGATTTGGCTCCGCAGCATCCAGGCTTCCCAGGGGACCTGATCAGACTTTCGCCGGATGAGCTCGCTCAGTACATCTACCGCCTCAGCTGATTTACCGAGGGTATGCAAGAGCCTGGCCCTGGCTATCCAGGCATGTGGTAACACTATCGGTGCAGAACAGGCCTTTTCCAGATCAGCCAGGGCCTGCCGTGGCTTTCCCTGGTCCTCCCATATCTTGCTTCGCTGGTAGAGCGCCTCAGGATGATCAGGCTTCATTTCCAAAGCTTTGGCAATATCCTTCATGGCAGCATCCCGGTAACCCTGCATCAACAGGGCCTGAGCCCTGCCCACATGGGCATCATAATAGTAGGGCCTGTCCTTCAGGACCTGGTCAAAGATCACCAGTGCACGCTGCGGATCTCCTTTTTCCAGCGCCTGAACACCCGACTGATAAAGCTGGGCAACAGACTGGCTGTGAATGCCTACCCAGATCAGACTGGATACAATGACGGCCAATGTCCTTAAGCGGTGGATTTTGTACTTTTGCATGCCCCGAAAATACGAAAAACGCATGCAAGATATTCCGCTTAACCATCTGCGCGCCGAATACCTGTCCGGATCCCTGACTGAGAAAGATATACAGGCTGATCCCATCATTCAGATCAGGCAATGGCTTTCAGAGGCCATGACGGCCGGGGTATTGGAACCCAACGCCATGGCGCTCGCAACCGTTTCTGCTGATGGCATGCCTGCCGCCAGGATGGTTTTACTAAAGGAGTTAACGGAACAGGGCTTTGTTTTCTTCGGTCGTTATGACAGTCGAAAAGGTAACCATCTTGCGTCTAACCCCTTAGCAGCTCTTCTTTTCTTCTGGGATAAAATGGAAAGGCAAATCAGGATAGAGGGAAGCGTGGAGAAGCTGGAACCATCCGAGTCGGATGCGTATTTTCATTCCCGCCCCTTAATGAGCCGGATCAGTGCAGTAATATCACCTCAGAGTCAAGTGATTCCCGACAGATCCTGGCTGGAATCCCGGTGGCAGGAGCGTGCCCGGGAATGCACAAACAAGGAACCGGAACGGCCGGATCAATGGGGTGGTTATCTCCTGAGGCCTGTGCTTCTGGAATTCTGGCAAGGCCGGGAAAGCAGGTTGCACGATCGCATACAGTACCGTAAAACAGCAGGTTCCTGGATCATTGAACGGCTCGCCCCCTAATCAGACTCAGGATGCAAGGGCGTTGAGATCCCTGACAAATCCGGCTATATCGGATTCAGAAAATCCTTTTTCGAGCGCAGCTTCCTGCAATGTTCCCCAGATGGGTTCACCACAAATGATGCATCGTATTCCTTTCTCCGATAAATAACGCACGGAAGACGGTACTATCTCCACCAATTCCTCAATGCTGATATCTGCTGTGATGTGATTCATAATTAATAACTTCTATTTCCGTTTGATGACCGTCCGGGTCCGGACCGTCGAATAGGCCGAGAAATAGCCGATAGCGCCATTGCTGATATTGGTTCTTACATTGGCCGGCGGGCCACTGAACAATGGGCTGTTATATCCGCTGGCTTCCTGGACTTCCCAAATAAAGCGCGCATAGTCCTCCGGTATGGATGACAATTCCAACTCAATGGTGTCTCCGACCGATGCCTGGTCTTCACGCAGGAACTGCGCCATGACACCAAAGGTATAATTGCCATTGAACAGCTCATCCGACACGACGATCCACCTGTCGATGGTATCTGTGACCAGAACATTGTTGCGATAGACCCTGAAGAGGTAGTTTTCACGGGATGGCGGATCCCAGGCAAACAGATTGACGGCCCATACCTTCCAGTTGGGTTGATAATTAACCTGAATGGAATCCACGACCGGCGCCACAGGCATGGTAGATGTTGCCGTGAAAGACTGCAGGCTTCCATCAATCTCAACCTGGTCAATGCGTAGAGCATAGCTGTTTCCGGGACTCCCTGCGAATCCGGAAGGGGCCTTGTAAACACCCGGTGCCTTCTCATTAAAGGTCCAGCTTTGCTGTCCATCACTGATGGTGACCAGTGCTCCGGCAACAAGCGGCATCGGACTATTGGCGAAATAATCTCCTGTATAACTCAATGTTATCTCACTACTACCTTCCAGATTGGTAACGGAGCCATCCACCACCAGGCGTGTAAACGTCGAATCGAGCTCAATGTCAATCCGCTCGGTACATGAAAGTTCCACAGTAGCTGTAAGCAAGAGCATAAAATATTTTATCGATCTCATTTCCTGGTCATTAAAACTTGAAATTATAGGTAAGTGACGGAATAATGCTGAAGAGGTAGGTCATCTCTGCATAAGTCACATCCGGATTGTCTTCCTCCTGTACGAAATTGATCACCCAGGCATTTTTGCGGGCGTATGCATTGTAAACAGAAAGGTTCCACTCTCCACGGAAGGACCGTCCCGGTTTCCCCTTTCCACGCCAG
>Ga0208462_1001534_pt1 | contig 15229 bp, 11 predicted proteins | sample AD_SCU001_MetaG_FD_184452 | JGI IMG/M metagenome (GOLD analysis project Ga0208462, IMG submission 184452) | Active sludge microbial communities of municipal wastewater-treating anaerobic digesters from China - AD_SCU001_MetaG (SPAdes) (version 2) | ecosystem: Engineered > Bioreactor > Anaerobic...
CGGTGTTGGTCCGGGAGATGCGATTTTCACCACACCGTTTACATTCATCGCTACGGCAGAGGTCATTAGTCTCCTCGGTGCGACGCCCATATTTGTGGATATTGATCCTGAAACTTTTAATATTGATTCCGGAAAGCTGGCCCTGGCCGTAGAAGCAGTTCAAAAAAACGATGCTTCCATCTACCCCTTGCCCATAACTTCTGACTCCTCACGCCTGACCCCCCGTGGTGTAATTCCGGTGGATCTCTTTGGACTTCTTTCTGATTACACGGCAATAGAGAAAATTGCGGAAGAAAACAGGTTATTTGTCATCGAAGACGCCGCACAGTCTTTCGGCGCAGAATTTTGTGGCCGGAGATCATGCTCGTTCGGCAATATCGCCTGTACATCTTTCTTCCCCGCCAAACCTCTGGGGTGCTATGGTGACGGCGGGATGTGCTTTACCAATGACGGTAACCTTGCCACGATCATGGAGTCAATTCGTGTTCACGGCAAAGGAACCGACAAATATGACAACATCAGGATAGGCATTAATGGGCGCCTTGATACTCTGCAGGCTGCGATTATTCTGGCCAAGTTTGAAATATTTCCTGATGAGGTTGAGCTGCGCAACACAGTTGCCGACTCTTACACGCGGTTATTATCGGGAATTCCATCTCTTCAGACACCCTTTATTCCCGCCTCGTATAAAAGCGTCTGGGCTCAGTATTCATTGTTAGCGGAGAATGAACAAAAACGGGCGGCTCTGCAAAAAAACCTTCAAGAAGAAAAAATCCCGACAGCCATATATTATCCTAAACCATTGCATTTACAGGGAGCTTTTGGATATCTGGGCTATAAAAAGGGCGATTTTCCAGTGAGCGAGAATTGTGCAGACCGTATCTTCAGCCTGCCTATGCATCCCTATTTAAAAGCAAGTGATCAAGAAAAAATATCCGTAATTTTGAAAGGTTAATAAGCAACTATGAAACAAAAAACCAAAGTAGATAATCCTGGAATTGCTGTAATAGGCGCCGGATACTGGGGCAAGAATCTGGTCAGGAATTTTTTTGAGATTGGCAATCTTAAAACCATATGTGACTATGATGAAAAAATACGAAAGCAAATGAGCGAGAGCTATGCGGGGATTGCCATTACCGATGATTTTATGTCGGTTTTGCATGATCCCGATATTGAGGGAGTTGTTATCGCTGCACCTGCCGAATTTCATTTTACTCTGGCCAGGCAGGCACTGAATGCCGGCAAGCATGTCTTTGTCGAGAAACCATTATCTTTGACCTATCAGGAGGGGGAGCAACTGGTTGCTCAGGCCCGGGAAATACAGAAGATTTTGTTTGTTGGACATATTCTTCACTACCACGCGGCTGTTATAAAATTAAAAGAAATGATAACTAATGGTGATATCGGTCGCATGCAATATATTTATTCCCGTCGGCTCAGTTTAGGTAAAATTCGCCGGGAGGAAAATATTCTTTGGTCTTTTGCCCCGCATGACATTTCTCTTATTTTGAGTCTGGTGGGCGAAGAGCCTCATTTCGTGGATGCTGTGGGCAGTAATTTTCTGCACGCCCGTATCGCCGATGTTACGATGACAAATCTGAAGTTTCCTTCCGGGATCGGCGCGCACATTTTTGTAAGCTGGTTGAATCCTTTCAAAGAGCAGCGTCTTGTTATTGTCGGTTCTCAGGGAATGCTTGTTTTTGATGATACCCAAGTAGTTGAACAGAAGCTTGTTTTGTATCCCCATGTCATCAACTGGCAAAACGGCGTGCCTGTTCCGGAAAAAGCCGACGGCAAGGCGATAGCGATTGCAGATATCTGGGAAGAACCTTTAAAGGCCGAATGCAGAGCATTTATATCAGCTATACAAACAGGGAATCAACCGATTACATCAGGTGACGAAGGCTTAAGGGTGCTGAAGATTCTGGAAATGAGTCAACGTTCTCTGGAGAAAGAAGAATCCGTTTCCATCTCTACACAGAAATCGTTAAAACCGGTAGATAAAAAGGAATCCTATTTTGCTCATCCTTCAGCTATTATTGATGACGGTGTTACCATTGGTGAGGGAACGAAGATCTGGCATTTTTCTCACATAATGAAAGGAGCCCTCATCGGGGAGAAATGCAACATTGGCCAGAATGTAGTAGTGTCGCCGCAAGTGACCGTTGGTAACAGTGTTAAAATTCAGAATAATGTTTCCGTTTATGAGGGTGTTACCCTGGAAGATGACGTGTTTTGCGGTCCTTCCATGGTTTTTACCAATGTCTATAACCCTCGTTCTCCCATTCCCAGGATGAAAGAGGTGCGACCGACCCTGATTAAAAAAGGTGCCAGCCTGGGAGCTAACTGCACGGTTGTTTGCGGTAATACTGTGGGGCGATACGCCTTTGTGGGTGCTGGAGCCGTTGTGAAGAGCAATGTGCCCGATTATGCTATGGTAGCGGGCAACCCGGCGAAGATCAAAGGATGGATGTGTGTTTGTGGTAACCGCATCGATTTCCGCAATATTGAAGGAAAATGCCGGGAATGTGGTAAACGATACCAAATTGAAAAAGGCAGTGAAGAAAAAGACCAGAGTGTTTCACCTGTGGAATAAGTCATGATAAAAATTTTAACCATCGTCGTCGCCCGGCCGCAGTTCATCAAGGCGGCAATGATCAGTCGAGCTGTTGCGGAACATAACCGCAGGAGTGCAAACCCAATAATTGTGGAAGAGACATTCATGCCGGCCAGCATTACGGTGCAAACATGAGCGCCATATTTTTCCAGCAGATACAGATTCCCGAACCGGCGGTAAACCTTGCGGCTGGAGAACGGGTATGCACGGGGAATCGTAACCCTGACGGGGTTTTCGTACGCTGAGAGAGCTTTATCGTAGGAAACAACAAAAGCGACCTTGAAATATGGCAAGGGAATGTTTTTACAAAAAATACACACAAAAGGAGGACGCCACGAAAGATGTAACAAAGAGGACAAATTTTTTTAGAATGAACCAATATTGGTGTGACAACATTCTGGCTATATCGTGTTTTATTATCGCAACATTTCCTTTTTTGGGTAACGTCATTGCCTATCCAGCTGAAACTGGTGTAAGGCGTAAATGGCAAATTGGCATTTTAGTCCTGGGTCTTGTTGGAGTCGGTGCTGTTTTTTTTGCGGATGTCATTCATAACCAGAAGAAATGTTTGAGCCGACAAAGTGTCCAGGCTGTTTTATTGGCATTACTCGCTTTTGGTCTTATCTGTGTTTTTAATACATGGTATCATGGTTTTTTCCCTGAAGGTAGAATGTTACTCAAAGCCGGAATAGTGGCTGGTTGGTTGTCTTTAACCGCTATGATGTTCGCTAATCGCGATCGCTTGATAGGGAAGTGTTGGACTGCTGATCAGCCGGAGTCATCGATGAAACCATTTAAAATCTTTCTGGTGCTCTTTTCACTGATTGCTGTCCTAAAAGCTTGGATGATTCCCCCACCTTTTAATGAAGTCTATCTGGCTTTCGATGGCAGTTACATTCAAAGTGGTATGTGTGCGGTCATTGGTTATTTCATCGTTCTTTTGTTATTTCCATACTGGTATGGGATGTTCGCCTCTTTACCATTTGGATATTTGTTTGTTTTGAGTACATCTCGAACAAGTTGGATTTCGTGTGCATGTCTCTTTGTGTTTCTATGGTTTATCTGGTGGAGAAATGAACGATATCGACATTTTAGGGCCTTTATTGTGGCGACAGCCAAAATCACAGGGCTTATTGTTGCCCTCATGCTACTGATCATAGCTCCGATTTATTCATCCTCGACCTATTATCCTTACCTAATCAAGGTACCTGATCCGCCAAACGCCCAGATGATTGCATACGATAGAACACAAGAGTTTTCACGAAGAGTTAGTCGGTTATTGAGGATTATACCGGGAGGTAACTTGATTGCATCTCAAATAAGAACAGTTATTCCCCAACATTACACCGAGTCGATTAATGCCTCAAGACAGTCCAGTGATGATCGAGTTAACATTTTGCTGTCTTCGCTTTCAGGGAAAGATGCTGGAATCATCAAATATCTAACAGGGGTTTGGCCGATACCCTTTCGTGAAAAAATTGGTTCAACTATTTATACCTATCCACATAATTCCATTTTGGAGACGGCATTTTATTGGGGTTGGCCTCTTACGGTGCTCATTTGGGCAGGTTTTTTTGGCCTTGTCTGCTTAGGTATATTACGGGCAACACTTCAGGGCAGGGTTCTTCGAATCATGCTAACAGTAATCGCGATTGAGTTTGCTTTGATCATACAGGTATCCGGTGCCATTGAGGATTTTGCCAACTTGATGATTCTGGCTTGGATTATGTTTGTTACTAGTCTTTCCCATCGGTACAATGAATGCTAATTTGGATAGTTTTTGCGGTGTTTTCCGTCGTTTTTTTGTGTGTTGCAGCTAGACAGCTGCAGAGGAATCAGGCCATTGAAATCCTTCCGTCGCTCGTTTGGTATCTCATCATAGTTGTTCCGTTTATGTTAACTCACGCAGGATTTTCTGACGATTTTTTGAGAGCGCATGCCCAGGGAATATTTATAACGGCGAGTGCACTGCTTGTTGCTGATGCAAACGGCATCATCAAGAAGCGCCAATTGGCACCTTCTCCATTTTCTGCAGGTCAGACATGCATTTTCGCCTATACCGGCTTGGCAGTACTGTTGGCATTGCAAGGATACCACTTGGCGAAAATGCCTCGAATCCCAATGCTGGAATCAATTCTTCATTCCGGCATTAGTGAAATGGAACTCAAGGTGATGCGGGAGTATTCGTCCAAACTATTGCCCATTTCACCTATATTCATCTATGCATTCGAAATTTCGCTACGAATTCTGGCACCTTTAGTGATAGTGGCATTCATGCAACAACGGCGTTATGTAATAGCTGCCGTTGTTCTTGGTATTGAGCTTTTGTATTCGTTTGCGACCTTGGCAAAGGGTCCGTGTCTTATTCTTATCTTGTCAATTATACTTCTCTGTTACGGTATGTTGCCGTTAGTTTGGCGAAAGATTGCCAATATCGCAGCTAGTGTTATTTTATTGGCTTTGGGTGTGGTAGTGGTTTGGATTCTTAGAATTCACTCAATGAGTCCGGTGTCTTATCGCCCTCTTCCTCAAGAAATACCGAAGATATCACGAACGTCGCCTTTTACTCTCAGTGATAAATTTCGACTGAATGATTACAATAATATACTAAACACTAAGTTATCTGATTTTGAACGAGTGTTGTTTAGCACTGTGGTCTATCGAAGTATTCTAACTCCGGTAGATGTCAGTCATCGTTGGTATATTTTCTATCCCGAAGTTTATGGCTCCTATCTTGGTATTGGCGATCTTATTCCGGGTGCTAGATCCGCTCCAAATTTCATGCATCCTTCCAATCGGGTGGGATTATGGGCTTACCGTGACCGGTTTCCAGATAAATATGCACCTTCTGTTCATGCCTACGCTTCGGCGGACGCCGATGCTCATGCTAGATTCGGATTTGCGGGTTTTCTTTGGTTAGCGGCCATAATCATCAGTCTTAGACGGCTTAGTTACTATCTCCGTTTTGCGGGATTTTTTGGCGATTCTTTCCATATCATGTTGATCGGGCTTTTTGTAGCAATCATCTCCAACGGCTCTATTCAGGCTTTGCTCGTCAGTAGCGGAGGTATCCTGCTTATTGCTGTTCCTTTAGTCATACACATTCTGTCTAGAATGAACAATTCACCGCATCAGGTAGTCAACAATGGAGCATAAACCTGCTTGCGTTAATGATTCGTCTGTTTCAGATCGTTCTTTCCGGGAAAGGAAGATTGGAATCATTGACTATGTGTTGACCTATTTTGCAGAAGGAATGACTATTGTCGCCGGAGTACTGGTCTATCGTTTTGCCAGCACGTATTTACATACTTCTGGTTTCTCGGAATATGCACTGGCCCGCAGGACGATTGCGTTGATTCAACCAGTTGTAATGGCTGGGATGAGTTGGGCTATTGTTCGGCAGGTTGCTGTCAGTAGCGCTGGACGTACTGAGATATCCGGTTATACTCTTTTCGCAGGGGCGGCGCTTGTAATCGGATTATCCCATGTGTTATTGCTCGTGATGGCGGCGCTTTTCCCCGGCGTAGTGTCTCAGATTCTTGTTGGCAGTTCCGCTTTCGCTTCTCTCGTTGTTCCCATTGGAGTGCTTACGACGGGAATTTCGTTGCATTTGCTGGCTACTTCTTATTTTAGGGGACTCCTGAAAATTGGGAAGGCCAATATATTGCAGATACTAAACTTAGGCGTTGTTCCTGTCATCGTCTTTCCGTTGTTCGGCAGCAGTACTCAATCAGTGCTGCTTTGGACGGGGGGCCTGACGTCTTTGAATTCTTTGATTGTTATTTTTTCGATAATCATCGGAGAGGCTCAGTACCCCGGCAGGTTGCGAGAAGCTATCCATTCACTCATGTCTTATGGACTTCCGCGAGTTCCTGGGGACCTCGCACAAATGGCGATACTGAGTTTGCCTTCTTATCTAGCGGCTCACTTCGTTGATATAGAACAGGCGGGTGTCATTGCGTTTGGTTGCACGTTACTGTCTCTTGCTGGGACAGCGGTTTCACCGCTAGCGATTATTCTGCTTCCACAGGCAAGCAGGTTTCTTTTCGACGGAAGACGAGAAGAGGTTCGCTTACAAGTAAATCGGTTTCTCATGGTCCTGGTGCCTGCGGTATTAGTGTCTTTAATAATTGGTGAATGGTTGATGCCGGTGTTTATCCAAATCTATCTCGGGGCCGCCTTCACAAAGTGGTCCAATGTGGTACGAGTCATTGCCTTGGGTGCTCCCGGCTATTTAGTGTTTTGGTTGCTGAGGAGCATTATAGACGCGGCCCACCATCAGGCAACTAATGCCCGAAACTGCATTATAGCCCTGGCATTATTCCTGCTAGGGTCGTGGTTGCTCCACCCTCTGGTGGATGGAGTGTACTCACTACTCTTTGCCTTGGTTATTTCTATAAATGCACTTGGATTTCTGTCTCTCCGTGATGCCCATTTAATATTGCGAAGGAGTTTCTGAAATGTTATTTGGAAAGAATATCATCATGATAAGACTTTTACTAGTACTTACTGAGGGCAAAGATGTCGGATAGCTTTTTGGTCTGGGTGTTCCAAACCGGTGAACCGCTGCATATTGATGGTGACAACGCACGCCCAATGCGTGCAATGAACTTGAGTAATGCCCTTGTGGAAGCAGGACACAAAGTGATTTTGTGGAGTTCGGCTTTTTATCATCAGGAAAAGAGACATCGAAGTTTCATTGCAAAAAACGTTAAGGTTTCTGACAACCTTGAAATAAGATTGATCCCCAGCGGTGGCTATAGGCGTCACATTGGTGTGGGACGTCTCATCGATCATGCGCAGTTGGCGTTTAATCTTAAAAAAATGCTCCGGCAGGAAGAAGCTCTGCTTCCCGACGTGGCGTTTATCGGCTATCCACCTATCGAAAGTGCAGCAGTGATGGTACGGTGGCTTGCACAGCGCGGTGTTCCAACATTGCTTGATGTAAAAGATCAGTGGCCTTCATTGTTCTTGGATTCCGTGCCGGTGCCATTGCAACCGCTAGGACGATTGGCTCTCCGGCCCTATTTCCATTTGGCAATGCGGGCAATGAGGGATGCGACTTGTCTGTCCGCCATGGCGAATGGCTTTCTCGATTGGGCATTAGAGTTTTCACAGCGTGAACGAACAGGTATGGATGGTACCTTCCCTCTCACATCCCCCTTGGGGCAAGTCCCTGCATTACAATTAGAAGAGGCCCGGCAATGGTGGAACGGTCAAGGGATCGGCGATGACGGGCGGCCGCGCGTATGTTTTGTGGGTAGTCTTTCCCCTGCCTTTGATTTCAAGCCTGTAAGAGAGGCCGCAGAGATTGCAGCCAATGGACAATTGCCGTGCGAATTTGTTATCTGTGGGGACGGTGGTACATCTGCAGAACTGCGCGCAATTATGTCTGGTTTGCCAAATGTCCATTTCCCGGGCTGGATAGACCGTCCCAAAATTGAAACACTGGCGGAACGTTGTCATGCTGCACTTGCTCCTTATCGTAATATCGATAGTTTTAGAAGAAGCATTCCAAACAAAATAATTGATGCACTGTCCCTCGGTTTGCCTATCCTGACTCCACTACAGGGTGAGGTTACTTCTCTGATTGCTGAGCATGATGTGGGAATGTGTTATGGCACTGATACCGGCAGGACTTTGTATGATTGCATCCAGATCCTGATAATGGATTCCGCTCGGCAAAAATGTATGTCTAAAAAAGGACGAGCTCTTTACGAAGAAAAATTTTCATTTAAGACAGTTTATGGTAAGTTGGTTAAACATCTCGAAAAATTAGCAAGCTTTCGTATTTCTAAATTGCATGAACGATGATAAGAAAACCGAGTGCCTGCGCTATGACGCACGTGCGCAGTCTCTATTGTCCATGAGCGCGCCAGAGTGCGGAGCAGATCAGACTTTTGGTTCCGCATCGATTGCACCTGTATTACGTGCACCCTATAGTTATTACGAACAATGTGTCAGCCGGTATGTCACAAAAGATCATGATTTGCTCGAGCTGGGATCTGGTACAGGTCTGCACACTGATGTGCTGATGCGGACAGGTGCCCGGGTAACGGCAAGTGATATTTCCGTTCACTCTCTGGAAGTGCTGTCGCAACGGATCGGAAGGATAAAAACTTGTGTTGCGGATATAGAGTCATTGCCGTTTGAAGACAATTCTTTTGATGTGGTGGCATGTGCAGGCAGTTTGAGTTATGGGGAGCCTGCACTGGTGGACGCGGAAATCAGGCGTGTGTTGCGTCCGGGAGGAATTTTTATTTGTGTTGACTCTCTGAATCATCATCCGCTTTATCGGTTTAATCGTTGGGTTCATTATCGAAAAGGAGAGCGAACAAAAAGTACTTTACTTCGCATGCCGACGATAGATCGAATTCAATCGATCTCGGCAGGTTTTGAAAAGGTGGAAATTCGCTACTTTGGTGCGGTCAGCTATGTAATGCCTGTTTTGGTAGGTATCATTGGGCAAAACCGCGCTGCCGTCATCTCTGATGTTGTGGACAGAATTGTAAATGTGCGCCGTGCAGCCTTCAAGTTTGTCCTTGCGGCGCGTGGCCGCATATAAGTAACCATGAACAATACTTATCTGGTATTAGAAGGAACCCGGTTGAAATGTACAAGCGTCCTTTTGATTTAATATTGGCATCACTGGGAATGTTTTTGCTCAGCCCCTGCCTGCTGTGGATTGCATGGCGCATAAGGCAGGAGGATGGCGGCCCCATTTTCTATCGCGGGGTTCGTGTAGGATTGGAAGGGAAACCGTTTCGTATCTTCAAGTTTCGGACGATGGTGGTTGATGCGGAAAAATTGGGAGCTTCTTCCACATCCGATGATGATCTCCGGATAACCCGGATCGGGGGCTTTCTCCGGAAATATAAACTGGATGAACTGCCTCAGCTCATCAATGTTGTCGTTGGTGAAATGAGCATTGTTGGGCCACGCCCGGAAATTCAACGTTATACGGATATGTACACGGATGAAGAAAAAGCTATTTTAACGGTCAGACCAGGCATCACCGATTACGCCTCAATCTGGAATGCTGATGAAGGGGCGATCCTGGCGGGTGCGGAAGACCCGGATAAGGCGTATGAGACTCTCATTAGACCAAAAAAGTTGAAATTGCAGCTAAAATATGTCAAGGAACAGTCGCTCTGGGTGGATCTGAAGATTATTGGTTTGACCTTGTTGACGATTATTCGCCCGGGAAGTCCGGCATTGAACGAGATCAAGATGTCTTAGTTTTTTACGGAGATTAGAGAAGATGGATTATCCTAAAGATTTACTGCAACAATTATATCGAATGATGGTAAGAATTCGACTCTGTGAAGAGAGTTTTGTTGAACCAATCCTCTCCAGGGAAATTCATACACCCTGCCATCTTTATAGTGGGGAAGAGGCTGTTGCCGTCGGCCTCTGTTCCGCTCTTTCCAGTACCGACTATGTTTTTGGTAACCATCGTTCCCATGGCCATTTCCTGGCCAAAGGCGGGTCAATGAAGGCCATGATGGCGGAGATCTACTGCCGGGATTCGGGGTGCTCCCGTGGACGCGGCGGCTCTATGCATCTGATTGCCCCGGATGTGGGGATGCTGGGTTCAGCGCCAATTGTGGCGGGGACAATCTCCCTGGCCGTCGGAGCGGCTCTGGCTTCTTCCATCCGCAGGGACCGAAGGGTGGCGGTAAGTTTTTTCGGGGATGGAGCAGTGGGCGAGGGTGTTTTTTATGAGTCTTTGAACTTTGCAGCGTTAAAGAAGCTTCCTGTTATCTTTGCCTGTGAAAACAATCTTTATGCTACGCATATGCCTGTTCGGGAGTGCCGGGTCAATCGGCCAATCTTCAGAATTGCGGAGTCATTCGGTATCGAAACCTGCTCGGTGGATGGCAATGACGTGCTGCAGGTCTACGAGGCCGGCCGCAAGGCGGTGGAGTCGTGCAGAGAAGACAGCGGTCCGGTATTCATGGAGTTTATGACCTACCGCTTCCGGGGTCATGTGGGACCGGATGACAACATTCAGGGGACCCATACGGATATAAGACCCAAAGAAGAAATTACCCTGTGGCTTGCTAAAGATCCGATCAAGAGATTTGAACAATATCTGACAGAAAATAAATATATGGATGAGGACGGTTTGCAGTATGTTAAGAACGAGGTAATGGCGGAAGTGCAGGAAGCCCGGATGTTCGCAAAAAATAGTCCAATCCCGGAACGGGAGGAACTGACGAAATATGTCTTTGCCTAGAAAACTTCAATATAGTTTAGCGATCAATGAAGCGCTCCACCAGATGATGGAAAAGGATGAAGACGTTTTTCTCATCGGGCAGGGTGTCAAAAGTCCCTGGTATGTGGGAAACACGGCAAATGACCTGTTGGATCGTTTTGGAGAAGCACGGGTTGTCGATACACCGGTTTCCGAAAACGGCATCACCGGGGCAGCCGTCGGCGCGGCAATTGCCGGGATGAAGCCCGTTGTAATTCATCCCCGGATGGACTTCATGTTCTTTGCCATGGATCCCATCATCAACGAGGCGGCCAACTGGTTTTATATGAACGGCGGCAGGACTTCCGTGCCTGTTGTCTTTTGGGGAATCATCAATCGGTGCGGCGAACAGGCGGCTCAGCACTCACAGGCGATTCATGGAATGTTTGCCCATGTTCCCGGCTTGAAAGTGGTTATGCCTGCAACAGCCTATGACGCTAAAGGCCTGATGATCGCCGCCATTCAGGATCCCAATCCTGTTGTTTTTGTGGATGAGCGGATGCTTTATGGTCTGGAAGAGCCGGTACCGAAAGAAATGTACAGTGTAGAAATCGGGAAAGGCCTCATCCGCAGAGAGGGAAAAGACGCGACGGTTGTGGCGGTTTCGCTCATGGTTCATGAGGCCGTGAAGGCGGCTGATATACTTGCTGCAGAGGGTGTGGAGGTAGAAGTCATCGATTTGAGGACCGTCAAACCTCTCGATCGGGAATTGATCTTGAATTCCGTGAAAAAAACAGGGCGGCTGGTGATAGCGGATGTGGGATGGCAGTCTTTCGGCATTTCGGGAGAGATCGCCGCATTGGTTGCGGAACGTGCGCTGGATGCTTTGAAGGCGCCTGTTGTGCGGGTAGCCTTGCCGGACTGTCCCGCGCCGGCCAGCATCAACCTGGAAAAAGCATATTACCCGACGGCGGAGGATATAGTGCTGGCTGTTGGAAAACTATTATAGGGAGAAGCGCGTCATTATGGGAAGAAAAGTAAGATTTGTTGAACCGGCGAAACTTTATCGAATGATCAAGGACGAACTCGATGCCGCCTACTTTGAAGTCATGTCCAAAGGCGACTTGATTGACAGAGGACAGCTACGGCAGTTTGAGGAAAACCTGGCTAAATTTGTCGGTACTAAATATGCCGTGGGTCTGAACAGCGGCTACGATGCTTTGCACATGTCCCTGCGGGCAGCGGGAATCGGCCCCGGCGACGAAGTTATAGTTCCCGCCCATACCTTTGTGGCAACCTGTTCTGCCGTGGTAAATGCGGGCGCAATGCCGGTTCTGGTGGATGTGGGCAAGGATTTTAATATTGATTGCGCTAAAATCGAAGAGGTTGTTACGCCCAGAACACGTGGAATTATTCCGGTCCATTTGAGCGGCTATATGGCGGATATGGAGCGGATAATGGAACTTGCCGGGAAATATAACCTTGTCGTGATCGAGGATTCCTGCCAGAGCCTGGGATCATGCATGAGGGACAGCCGATCAGGGGAGAAAAAAATGGCAGGAGCCTGGGGATTGACAGGTTGTTGGAGCTTTTACCCTTTTAAAATTCTGGGCGGTTACGGCGACGGGGGAGCAATTACGACCAATGATCCGGACGTGGCTTTGTTTGCTACAAGGATGCGCTTCAACGGAGAGGATCGTGAAACCGGCGAATATCACGGACACGGTTTTACCTGTCTTCTGGATAACATACAGGCGGCTTTTCTGGACGTGAAGTTAAGGTATCTGCCACAATGGATTATCCGCCGTAAAGCAATTGCCGAACGTTATCGTACATCTCTTGCCGATATACCCGATTTGCTGTTGCCTCACTATGATGATCCGCGGCGTGATCACATCTATCAGAATTATACGTTACGTTCCCTGCAGGGCAACGATTTTTCCGAGCATATGAAGGCAAATGGTGTGGAAATTTTAACACAATTCCGCAAACCTTATTACAAACATGAAGCGCTGAAGCTTCAGGATCGGGGATATGCTGAGACGGAAGCTTTAAGCAGGGAAGTGTGTTCTTTGCCCATGAATGTCGAAATCGATGATGAAGAAGTAAATTATGTCATAGAAGTGGTGCGGAAATTTTATAAATAGCAATTGGTGAACAGGATGACAAAAAATTGCTTACATCAAATCGGTCAAATTTAAATTTGACCTCCAAAACTTAATACTTAGTACGAGGTATTTCATGTCATTGCAGCTAAGCAAACGGTCGGAAGGAATTGTCCAGGCGGAAATTCGTATTATGACTATTGAATGTGAAAAAGTCGGAGGAATAAATCTGGCGCAGGGAGTTTGTGACACAGGCGTTCCTTTGCCCGTTGCAAGCGGTGCTAAAAAAGCTATAGACGAAGGGATCAATAGTTATACGCGCTATGATGGTTTAGCTGAACTAAGGCAGGCGATAGCAAAAAAAATATCGGCATATAATGGAATTACAGCCGATCCTGAAACGGAAATTACTGTAAGTGCAGGATCGACGGGGTCATTTTATTGTGCCTGTCTGGCTTTACTTGACCCCGGTGATGAAGTTATTCTCTTTGAACCTTATTATGGTTATCATGTCAATACTCTTCTGGCAGCTGATGCCGTTCCCAGATATGTTTCTCTTAGTATGCCGGAGTTAAAATTCAGCGTTGATGATTTGGAAAAAGCGGTAACAACAAAAACAAAAGGCATTATGATCTGCACACCGGCAAATCCTTCAGGAAAAGTTTTCAGCGAAGCCGAGCTAAAAATAATAGCCGATTTTGCAATCCGCCATGACATTTTTGTGTTTACAGATGAGATTTACGAATATTTTATCTACGATGCTGCCAGACATGTAAGTCCCGGCGCCATGCCTGAAATTGCCGACCGCACAATCTCCATATTCGGGTATTCCAAAACATTCAGCATTACCGGGTGGAGAATAGGCTATAGCGTCTGCCGCAGAAAATGGGCGGATATGATCGGTTATGTGAATGATCTTGTCTATGTATGTGCACCGGCACCGCTGCAGATGGGGGTTGCTTCCGGAATAAATGAACTTTCTCCGGAGTATTATCACGAACTGTGCAAGGAATTTAAAGTAAAACGGGATATGCTGTGTTCGGCACTGGCTGGTGCGGGACTGCCGCCGATTGTTCCAAAGGGTGCGTACTATGTTTTGGCCGACGCTGCAAAATTGCCTGGTAAAAACAGTAAAGAAAAGGCCATGTACCTGTTGGAAAAAACCGGTGTAGCCAGTGTGCCGGGAAGCGCTTTTTATAACAACAGAGATAATAATTTTATTAGATTCTGCTTTGCTAAAATGGATGATGTCCTCGATGAGGCTTGTCAAAGAATAAAGACATTGCAATTATAAAATATTCTTTGAAAAAAATATTACAAAGCAAGCGAGCGTAACCATGCATCATCAACTTAAAAATTCAAACTTTTATCTGGTGCTTTTTGTCGATGCATTGCTCTTTATACTGGCCCATTTTACCGCTTATTTGTTCCGTTTTGAATTATCTGTTACCCCTGATCGATTGCAGCAGATCCGGGATGTGCTCATCTGGCTTGTTCCGCTGAAACTCGTTGTTTTTTTTACTTTTGGTTTATACCGGGGCATGTGGCGCTATACCAGCGTCAGAGATTTCTGGTTGATAGCGCAGGCGACGGTTATATCTTCTTTGCTTGTTACATTTATTATGATTTACTTGAACCGCTTCGAGGGATACTCCCGGGCTGTCTTCATCATTGATGGCATTTTGACTTTCCTTTTGGTCGGCGGCTTGCGAATGGCGATTCGTTCATATTATGCCATTTATGCCGGTTCCAGAAATGATCCCGATTCTCTGATAAAAACTCACTTTAAAAAAGTAGTGATAATCGGAGCAGGGGATGCCGGAGAAAAAATATTACGCGAGATCATTGAAAATTATCAATTACACTATATGGTTATTGGTTTTATCGATGATGATCCGGGAAAAATAGGACGATCGATTCATGGCATACCCGTTCTGGGCAATGTTGATAACTTAGCAGATATTCTGGATGATGAAGAAGTTCAGGAAATCCTTGTTGCCGTTCCATCGGCCAGCGGTGATCAGATTCGCCGGATAGTTGAAGCATGTCAGCGTTGTGCTGTTTCCTATAAAATTATTCCGGGCATTGGCGAACTTATTGATGGTCGAGTCAGTATCAAAGCCCTGCGGGATATCAGCTACGAGGATCTATTGGGAAGAAAACCGGTACATCTGGATGCTGCCGGCATTCGTAATTACCTGGACGGGAAAACCGTGTTGATTACCGGCTGCGGCGGCTCTATCGGTTCAGAACTGTGCCGGCAGGTGATCAAATTCCAGCCTCATTTGGTGATCTTGCTCGATGCAAGCG
>Ga0208462_1001535_pt1 | contig 15220 bp, 5 predicted proteins | sample AD_SCU001_MetaG_FD_184452 | JGI IMG/M metagenome (GOLD analysis project Ga0208462, IMG submission 184452) | Active sludge microbial communities of municipal wastewater-treating anaerobic digesters from China - AD_SCU001_MetaG (SPAdes) (version 2) | ecosystem: Engineered > Bioreactor > Anaerobic >...
AAGCGGGTGGGAAAATGATCGAAACGTTCTCCCGAGGAACTGTGAATATCTCATGGACGAAGATGTCCACCGGGGTCCGGCCCGACATGGCGTTTGCCTTCACCGTGAGGTCGAGGAGAGGGGTCCACGACGCCGTGTTCAGTTTCGTCAGGTTCCCGACAGAGGCATACAGACGCCCGGTCGAGATGTTGTCATACACATCGGAATAGATGTCACTCCACTCAAGCGTCACACCTGCGTCCCGTGCGGTTGCATTCAGGGATACCGATGTGACGTTGATCACAGCCGAATTCCACTCGGTCCTGATATGCACATCATTTAACTTGTCCAGACGCTGGACCTTGATCGGGAGCACTTTCTGCGACCCGACGTCGATGGTGCCCGACGGGGCCTGGAACTCGCCAAGGCCCGGATACTTGCCGCCGCCGTTGGTTACGATCCGGCCGGGGATCTGAATATCGAAGAATTGTGTCGACTCGTTCTCATCCTGGTAGGTACAATGGTAGTAGAAATCATGCTCGAAATCGAGATTGCCGGTACCGGAAAGGTTGGTCGGCCGGAACGCGATACCAACTACATCAGTGTAACCCGTGGTGGTAAGGCCGCCCGGGATCTCCAGACTCACCCACACAGAGTTTGAACCTTGGTACTGCTGCAGGTTCAGGCGTACCTCCTCGGGCACGGACTCAAGGGCGACCGGCTCAAACTCGTAGATGCCGTTGTTGGCGGAGGCCCAGGTTATCACCGCACCCGGCAGCACCGGTATAATATCATCGACGATGAGATGTGACCCATCAAACCGCAATAAAAGCTGGATCTGCTTTGCACCGGTGAGATTGTCCACGCCGACGGCAAGGGTTTTGGACTGCCCCGAGGCCAGCGTGCCGGAGGGGGCCTTGATCGTTGAAGGGTTCCTGACCGCTATCAAGCCATCATCATAAATCCCATCAAAATACACCGGGTCAAAGCCCAGACTGTAGGTCGGGGTTTCCGCAAACTTCACCGTCGACTCTCCCTTGTTCCCGGTAGCACGGAACGTGATATCGACAAGCGGGGGTAGCGGCCAGTTATCCCCGGCGGTTATGCCCTCCGCATTCGTGACGGCCACCCGGACCCATCCGTGTTCGTTATCGATGTTTTCATCAACCGTGGAACCCGGAATGGTGTTGTTGGCGGTGACTCTCTCAACCGACAACAGGGTGTTGTCAAACGTCAGGTTAAATGTAACTCCTTCAGCGTCTGTCAGACCGCCGACGGCAACCGGGAAGACCCCGGTCGAGCCCGGGGGCAAGAGCCCCCCGTGGGGATGCCCCGGGGCGACGATCGATGCAGCACCTGCGGCCGTAACCAGCATGCAGAGTGCAAAGAACAATACTGTCAGTGAATACTTCTTCATAGGAATCAACCTCTCTACGAGAACCGTTTGCGCATTTCTCCGTTCGTGCTTCGACTCGCAAGTCGCTTCAGGCGCCTGTTCTCCGCCGCTTTTTTCGGGAAGATCCGTCAGGCCGTCTTACCCGCTACCCAGCGATTGCAGCCATTCGGGATGCGGCGTAGTCCGGACCCGGCTCATCGTTCTTCTGCGCCAGCCTTGCTCAAACAGGCTATGCAGGAAATTGTCCTATTCTGAGTATTTAAATCTATTCAATTTTTTTCAGGCTATCCTATCTGCGTTTCGAAAAAAAGATCTCTTTCAAATAGGGCTTAATATATCACCGTGAAAAAATGTGACGTCTCCCTACTCCTGAAGATAAACGTCACACGAGCGATAGAAATTGCCGGCAAAAAAAGAGATGCAGGGAGGGTTGCACACACCGTAATCGATCAGGAGCGGCGATACAGCAGAAGCGCGATGCCTGAAAGCCCCGCTGTAACAACAGTCCCCGTACAGAAGCCCGGAGCTGCCTTCGGGGTGACCGGAGGTTGCGTACTCTCTGTGGTTGTACCCGGGGATGCGGCAGGGGTGGTTTCGGCGGCATCGTTCGGAGATACCGGCAGCACGGTTGTTCTCCCGGGGACGGTTGCGGTGACCGCAGGAGTCGCAGTACTCCCGGTGGTCGGGGTCGCTATAGAAACGCTGGATGATGAGGAGGAGCCCCCTGAGCTGGAAGACGACGTAACGGTTTCCGCCGGCGTCACGGTCTCCAGGGAGACTATGTTTCCGCTCTCGACGACATCAAAGGTCTTCGTCACAAATTGCGTATCGCTCCACCGGGGTTCCCGGAGGGTCACGGTGCCCCCGCCGGGCCCGACGCGGGTGAGCCGGATGACGGCAAGAGAGGCCGGCTCTGCGGCGGAGATCCCCTCCGTATTAGTGACGGCCACCTTTGCATACCCCGTGTCGTTGTCGATCCTCGGCACTACGTTCGAGCCCGGGATCTCGCTGCTCGCGGTGATGTCCTCAATACGGACGATGTCTTTGTCGTAGGACAGTTCAAACGACACGCCTGTCGCCGCCGTGATCCCGGAGATGATGACGGGAAGGTCGGCGGTGCCCTCAAAGGAGCCTTCCGGGATCATAATCCGGGTTTCTGCACTCGCAGTTCCAGCCAGCATGCATACCGCCAGGCAGCATGCTATAAGGGTGGGAAATCTCATTATCGACCTCGTTGATGTTCGTTTTTGATTTTATGTGCTATTATACTTGTGTTTTGTGTGTACAGAGAGCCTGTTGGCTGTAGTACGACGGAATATTCAGAGAACACGGAAAACGGTGATAATTGACGAACCGGGGATAGATCATTCCCGGCGTCCGGGTACGGATCCGGAAGTTCGGGTACAACGGCCCCCCGCAACACGGGGGAAACCCGGGCCGCCGGGATTGTTGCGCAGGAGGGAGGGGGTCGGGGATACCCCCGGGATACTCTCCCCTCACAGCGCCCCAATCTTCCCGACGAAGAAGTAGGCGATCTTCGCCGCATCGCCGATGTCGACTACACCGTTCCCATTGAAGTCGGCGGCAAGATCTTCTGACTCTTTCCCGACGACCATGTAGGCCACCCGGGCGACGTCGCTGATGTCGACGATGCCGTCGCCTGTGACGTCGCCCTTCGGAGCCGTGACGGTGATATAACCGGGCCGGGAGAACGAGGCGGAACCGGTCCCGGTGCTGACCGTCAGGTTCACGGTGTAGTTCCCCGGCGCCCCGTAGGTGTGGACCGGGTTCTGCTCCGTCGAGGTGTTCCCGTCGCCGAAGGACCAGGACCAGACGGTGATCTCACCGGTCGAAGCGTCGGTAAACCGCACCGCGAGCGGCGCGGGGCCGGCAGTGACGTTCGCGCTGAAGTTCGCCACCGGCAGCGCTCCCACGTGAACATAGTCGATCTTCACGGAGGTATTCTCGCCCCAGGCATTCGCTATCCGGAGAGAGATGGTATAATCGCCTGCGCTCGCATATTCATGGGTTGGGTGCTGTTCCGTGCTCGTAGAGCCGTCCCCGAAGGTCCAGTTCCACGTATTTCTCACCCCGGAACTCCTGTCCGTGAACTGAACCGTCAGGGGAGCGATGCCGCTCGCGGGGTCGGCGTCGAAGTCGGCGAGGGGAAGTTCGCCGACGATGATGTACCCGCTCCGGACCGTGTCGTTCGCGCCGAACGAGTTTTCGACGGTCAGGCTGACGGTATAGGTGCCCGGCGCTGTGTAGGTGTGGACCGGGTGCTGCTCCGTCGAGGTCGCGCCGTCACCGAAAGACCAGAGCCAGGCGGTCGGGTTGCCGGTCGAGGTGTCGGTGAACCGCGCCGCGAGCGGCGCGATGCCGCTCGTGACGTTCGCGCTGAAGTTTGCCGCCGGCGCCGGGACGGCCCGCTGATAGAGGCTGGTGATGATGTGCTCGTTCTGGATACACGTCCACTCGCAGGGGGTCGCCGAGGAGAATGCAACGCTGCTGACGTTCCCCGGGAGGAGTTCCGCAGGAAGGGTCACTGCAGTTCCCGCGGGCGCGACCCCCGATGTCGAATTCCGGACTTCCCAGACCGCACAGGCCGGGGCATAGGCCACCGGCCGGAGGGGATCGACTTCCACCGCGCAGGAGAGGGTATACTGCCGGCCCACCTCCACCCGGGATCGGTCGACCATAACCTGAACTCCTGCACGCCCTTCACTGAGGCCGCGGAGAGGAAGGTCGGTCGAGATCGTGCCCGGGACAAATGCAGATCCGACGTCGGTAGTATTGGTGCATTCGATCCTGCCCCAGAGGTTGTCGAGATCGACGGTATCAAAGGTGATGTTCAGGGTGACCTGCTGCACGCCCGCTTCGGTGAAGACGGTCCTGTTGCAGGAGCGTTCCAGCGTCACGCCAGATGTCCGGTCTGCAGTCGCCGATGTCGCTGCCGAGGTCGATGACCCAGTACCCGGGTTGATCGCGGCCGGAGAGCGGATAGTCCAGGTCACTCGCGTCCCGTTGATCTCCGCGCACGTCCCGGAGCTGACGCTGACGATCTCCGGCGCATCGAGGACAAACACGAGGTCGCCGAGGATACTCTCCTGGTTTTCCCGGGGGTTGTGAACACCTGTGTAGTACGCCAGGCTGCAGGGAGATGTGCCGCTTGCAATACTGTCGTTGGATGTACCCCGGTTGTAATTGACGTTGAAGATGAGTTCGGCGCTTGGGAGCGGTTTCTGCACCTGGATGTAGTGCTCCTTTCTCATCGTGTCCTCCGCATGGCCGTTTGATACCGTGAGCGCGACGGTGTAGTTGCCGGGGGTGATGTAGGTATGAACGGGGTCCCGCTCACTGGAGGTGTTCCCATCCCCGAAGTCCCATGACCACGCGGTGATCTCCCCGGTCGAGGTGTCGGTGAACCGCACCGCGAGCGGGGCGGTGCCGGCGGTGACGTTCGCGGTGAAGTTGGCGATCGGCAGATGCACCGGAGCGTCAATGCCAAACTTCGCGACGAAGGCATCGCTACTCCCTCCGTGGTTGCTCTGGTACGCGTTCAGAACAGAGAAGTTGGCAGATCCCGTATATCCCGCGACCCATACCCCGCCGGCGCCGTCACCCGCAAGGGCATTTCCATAATCAGAATCCCCTCCGCCAAGATAGGTCGATAAGAGGAGCGTGCCGGACGACGAGAAGTGAGAAACGAAGGCATCGTGAGAACCTCCTCCGTAGGTGCTCTGGTATGCGTCCAGAACCGGGAAGGCGGTAGAGGCTGTACATCCCGTGACCCAGATACCTCCGTCGCCGTCACCCACAAGGGTATATCGATGATCATCTTCTCTTCCTCTGTACCCATCACAATCATCCGCCTCTCCGCCCAGGTAGGTCGAGGAGAGGAGAGCGCCCTCCGATGAGAAGTGGGAGACGAAGCGATCACCATAGGTGGACGCTCCCCCGTAGGTGTCCTGGTATGCGTTTTGGATCGGGAAATCGGCAGAGCGTGTATATCCCGTGACCCAGACCCCGCCGATGCCGTCACCAGCAAGGGCATACCCGGAATCATGTTCGTCTCCGCCCAGGTAGGTCGAGGAGAGGAGAGCGCCCTCCGATGAGAGGTGGGAGACGAAGGTATCGTAATAACCTCTGTTGTTGCCCTGGTATGCGTTCCTGACCGGGAAGCCCGTGTCGAAGTCCGGCACATGCACTGACTTGGTCTCCCCCGTGACCCAGACACCTCCAACGCCATCGCCTGCAAGGGCAGATCCGTCATCGTGATCCGATCCGCCGAGGTAGGTCGAGGAGAGGAGAGCGCCCGCCGACGAGAAGTGGGAGACGAAGACATCCCACCCCCCTTTGTTGGTGCTCTGGTATGCGTTCAGGACCGGGAAGTTGCCATATTGGTTACCCCCCATGACCCATATCCCTCCAGCGCCGTCATCCGCAAGGGCCGATCCATAATCATAATTCTCCCCGCCCAGGTAGGTTGAGGAGAGGAGAGCGCCCTCCGATGAGAAGTGGGAGACGAAGGCATCACCAGAACCTCCATAGGTGCTCTGGTGTGCATTCCGGACCGGGAGGTCGGTTGAGGTCGTAAGCCCCGCGACCCAGACCCCACCAGTGCCGTCACCCACAAGGGCATTGTCGAGTTCAGCTCCCCCTCCGCCCAGGTAGGTCGAGGAGAGGAGGGTGCCGGACGACGAGAAGTGGGAGACAAAGAGATCCCCCTCACCTCCGTAGGTGCTCTGGGATGCGTTCAGGACCGGGAAGTCGGTTGAACCCGTCGTCCCCATGACCCAGACCCCTCCCTGATCGTCACCCACAAGGACGTGTCCGTATTCGGTGACCGTTCCACCCAGACAGGTCGAAGAGAGGAGGGTGCCGTTCGATGCGAAGTGAGAGACGAAAGCAATGTGATTCCATTTTCCATTGGAGTCGTCCAGAACCGGGAAGTCAGGAGAGGCCGTATACCCCGTGACCCAGACCCCGCCGGCGCCGTCACCCGTAACGGCATACCCCAGATCCCAATCCCAACCACCCAGATAACTCGAGTAGACCAGTTCGGGGTCGATGACCAGCTCATGCCCGGCGTCGTACTCCGTCACCGCGATACGAACCGATCCGTCATCGACGACGTACTCCGCGGCCCGGTCGACCCTCTTCCCGCCGATCACCTGCCAGCAGACGAGCGGGCTCTCGAGCATCTCCCCTGCCGGCGACGCGAACCGCAGCACGCCGTTCCCATCTACGTGAGGCCCGTTCTCCCCCTCGTAGAGCAGTTCGATCTGCGAGGGGTCCGCGCCGGGAGAGAGGTGGAACTCACGTTTCAGCCTGCCGTTCTCCTCGGTATACACAAGATCGATCCCGGGGTACAGGTCTTCATACACGACGCCGGAGTATACCGGGATGCCGCTCAGCCACTTCGACGAGTCGTTCCCGACGTAGTAGTTCATGACCCCCGGACGCTGACCGCTTGCTGTCAGGTGTGTGTTCGGGGACGCTCCGGCAAACGACTGCCGGATAACGTCTACCGAGGCATTGTCCGCGCTTCCCGGGGTATGGACCAGCACAAGCCCGTCTCGCGTAAAGAGGACAGTCGTTCCCTGGTGCTGCAGGACATACTCCACCCCACCGTCGCACTGGCCGACGTTCGGGATGAAACCTGAGCTGAGCAGTCGATAGTTTGTTCCGCCGTCAATCTCAAGAGAACCCGGGGATGCACCACCTGTTCCTGTATCCGCCGCCGCTGCCGCCGGCAGCAACGCTGCCAGTACAATAAGAACCACGAGAGAGAGTATCCGCTTCATCATGACCACGCATCCGCGACACCGATCCTGCCGGCGAGCTCCTGCCTGCCCAGGAGTCGAGAAGGGGAAGCGAAGCAGGGGTGTCGGGGTGCCCGGATGTCGGGATGGCTGCGACGGTCGATGAACGCCTCTCGATCGGGGAAGTCATTCCCTCGTGATGCCGGATCGGCTATCTGGCTATGCACAATACTAATCTTCAGGTGGGAAAAACTTTTCTCTGTTATCACTGAAGTGATAAACCCGTTTTATCAAAACTGCTCTCGATAAAGGACTTTTCGCTCGAAGCAAGGCACCGAGGAGCCCCACCGGACAGCAGGCGGGCTCCTCTCCTCTGTGCGCTGCCTGCCGGTCCCAGCGGGATATGCAGGCGAGCCCGTATTTGGGGGTGAAATTCGGCCGGGGGAGGTCAGGGGTTAGAGTTCCCCTATCTTCCCGACGAAGTAGTAGGCGATCTTCGCCGCATCGCCGATGTCGACTGCGCCGTTGCCGTTGAAGTCGGCGGCAAGGTCGATCACCGTCTTCCCAACGACCATGTGGGCCACCCTCGAGACGTCGCCGATGTCGACCTCGCCGTCCCCGTTAAAATCACCCTTGACCGTGACGGTGATGTAACCCGGCCGGGAGAACGTGTCCGAGCCGGTCCCGGTGCTGACCGTGAGATTCACAGTGTAGTTCCCCGGCGCCCCGTAGATATGGACCGGATTCTGCTCCGTCGAGGTGTTCCCGTCGCCGAAGGACCAGGACCAGGCGGTGATCTCACCGGTCGAGGTGTCGGTAAACCGCGCCGCGAGCGGCGCGGTGCCGCTCGTGACGTTCGCGGTGAAGTTTGCCGCCGGCGCCGACACCGGGACGGCCCGCTGATAGAGGCTGGTGATGATGTGCTCGTTCTGGATACACGTCCACTCACAGGGGGTCGCCGAGGAGAATGCAACGCTGTTGACGCTCTGCGGGAGGAGTTCCGCAGGAAGGGTCACTGCGGTTCCCGCGGGTGCGACCGCCGATGTCGAGTTCCGGACTTCCCAGACCGCACAGGCCGGGGCATAGGCCACCGGCCGGAGGGGATCGACTTCCACTGCACAGGAGAGGGTATACTGCCGGCCGGTCTCCACCCGGGATCGGTCGACCATAACCTGAACTCCTGCACGCCCTTCACTGAGGCCGCGGAGAGGGAGGTCGGTCGAGATCGTGTTCGGGACGATTGCAGAACCGACGTCGGTAGTATTGATGCATTCGATCCTGCCCCAGAGGTCGTCGAGATCGACGGTATCAAAGGTGATGTTCAGGGTGACCTGCTGCACGCCCGCTTCGGTGAAGACGGTCCTGTTGCAGGAGCGTTCCAGCGTCACGCCAGATGTCCGGTCTGCAGTCGCCGATGTCGCTGCCGAGGTCGATGACCCAGTACCCGGGTTGATCGCGGCCGGAGAGCGGATAGTCCAGGTCACTCGCGTCCCGTTGATCTCCGCGCACGTCCCGGAGCTGACGCTGACGATCTCCGGCGCATCGAGGACAAACACGAGGTCGCCGAGGATACTCTCCTGGTTTTCCCGGGGGTTGTGAACACCTGTGTAGTACGCCAGGCTGCAGGGAGATGTGCCGCTTGCAATACTGTCGTTGGATGTACCCCGGTTGTAATTGACGTTGAAGATGAGTTCGGCGCTTGGGAGCGGTTTCTGCACCTGGATGTAGTGCTCCTTTCTCATCGTGTCCTCCGCATGGCCGTTTGATACCGTGAGCGCGACGGTGTAGTTGCCGGGGGCGGTGTAGGTATGAACGGGGTCCCGCTCACTGGAGGTGTTCCCATCCCCGAAGTCCCATGACCACGCGGTGATCTCACCGGTCGAGGTGTCGGTGAACCGGACGGCGAGGGGAGCGGTGCCTGAAGTCCTGTTTGCCGTAAAGTTTGCAACAGGCGCTGCAGTTTGAGAATACCTTGCCCGAATGGTCACCGGGACATACCCCGTACTCTTCGTCAGGGATGCCGATGCGACCTCCTTCATGTCGTACTCCGACCCGGCTGCACTCAGGGTGAAGGCGATATCCGCCGGGAGTGTCGCGGGATCCCACGCGAGCAGGGCATCATCATTTGTCGAGCGGACCTGTAGCGTCCAGACATGTTCCGGGTTATCAGCATTCAGGATGTATCGGATGTCGCCATAGAGTTGTTTAAACATGCCCTGTGCAATCTGGAAATACACATTAGGCGACTCCGGATCCGGTGAAGCCGGGGGGGCGAGCAGGTCAAGACCCTGATCGTAACCGTCGCTCCCGTTTTCGTCCGTCCCGAACGTCACAGTCTGCACAAAGGTCCCGGACGTAACCGTTATGTTCTCAAGCCAGACAGGCGGTGCAGTTTCGACGGTGATGGCGTCCTCCTTAACTATGGAGTCCTCACCTTCTGCGTTCCGCACCGTCAGGCGAACGGTGTAAACACCGGCGGTTGTGTAGGTGTGAACGGGGTTCTGCTCCGTCGAGGTGTTCCCATCACCGAAGTCCCAGGCCCATGTGGTCGGGTTGCCGGTCGAGGTGTCGGTGAACCGGACGGCGAGGGGAGCGGTGCCTGAAGTCCTGTTTGCCGTAAAGTTTGCAACAGGCGCTGCAGTTTGAGAATACCTTGCCCGAATGGTCACCGGGACATACCCCGTACTCTTCGTCAGGGATGCCGATGCGACCTCCTTCATGTCGTACTCCGACCCGGCTGCACTCAGGGTGAAGGCGATATCCGCCGGGAGTGTCGCGGGATCCCACGCGAGCAGGGCATCATCATTTGTCGAGCGGACCTGTAGCGTCCAGACATGTTCCGGGTTATCAGCATTCAGGATGTATCGGATGTCGCCATAGAGTTGTTTAAACATGCCCTGTGCAATCTGGAAATACACATTAGGCGACTCCGGATCCGGTGAAGCCGGGGGGGCGAGCAGGTCAAGACCCTGATCGTAACCGTCGCTCCCGTTTTCGTTCGTCCCAAACGTCACAGTCTGCACAAAGGTCCCGGAGGTAACCGTTATGTTCTCAAGCCAGGAATCCTCCGGCAGAGCGCTTGCTCCTCCGGTAAGCACACAGAGGGCAATGCAGAACATCAAGATTTTTCTCTGAATCATGGTAACACACCTATCTCATCTGCTGATCTCTCAGGGTGAATATCAGTGCGCCTACACCAAGAAGGGTCAGAAGCGCCCCGAACCCGGGCGCCTGGTTCGCCTCCGCCGGACGAGGGGCCTGATGCCTCTCTGGTGTGAGGTCTGAGGTATTCCGAACTGGAATGTCCGGCGTAAGGGTAGCAGGCGGTAGGGGCATGCTTCCCTGGACCTGGTCGGGCGCCGCCGTGGGGAGTGGCGATGCCGTCGGAGCGGCCGCTGGCGGTGTTTCCGACACTGTAGAGCCAGATGACGAAGAATCACCACCGGGGCCGCCCGCCGGCCCGGAAGAGGCTGGACTCTGGGCCCCTTGAATGGATATCCTGTACTCCCCGGAGCTGAGGGAGTGGTGGCCGGACTCGGTTAAGGAGAACCGGTCTTCACCGAGGGTCATCGTAAGAGGGACCGGGGCGGCGTTCCAGGCAATATCGATCTCCCCCCCGGAGGCTACGTAGATGCTCCAGGAGTGCGTGGCCCTGATCTCGGTCCGCAACATCTCGAAGAGACCGTTCCCGACAAGGTGGGCAGAGAACGATGACGACGGTGGCGGCGGGGGGAGAGGGATATCCATCCCCGCGTCGAACCCGTCGGAGGCCCCGTCTTCGGAGCCGAGCGTCAGGACTTCAGTTCTGCCCTCTGACGAGAGAGAGATATCTGTCGTCCAGGCGGTTGCCGGAGTACCCAACATCAACAGCAGTCCAAGCCCGGCAAGGGCGATGGCAGTCCGGTTCATGGTAATCCCTGTGGCCATAAAAAACTCAGGGGAGGGTGATGGTGCAGTCCCGGGTCACCGCACCCCAGTATCCTTCACCCGGCTGTAACTCGGTAATCGGGACATAGACCTTCGTCTGTGGGTTGTATCCATACACAAACGCCATCGCCCACGACTCCGTGGGAACTATCGCGATACCATCAAAGGCGTTTCGACCGGCCGTGCTTCCGATCAGGTTCCACCCCTGCTTGAGCTGGGCCGTGACCGGGATGACCGGCGTTCCGGTCATCGTGACGGTACAGTTACGGGCCGAAGCGATCCAGCAGGCCTTGCCGGGCACAAGCGCCGTGACCCCGGACACGGTTTCATAGCCCTTCGTCGATGGGTTGTAGCCGTAGATCGCGAGTATAGCGCCCTCCGGGACGGTATACGTTGCATTGTTGAAGGGCGTGGAGACCAGGTTCCAGCCCTCCTGCAGGGAAAGATCCATCTGCCGGGCGGTGCTGGCCGAGATACTGATGCTGTAACTCCCTGCCGGGAGCGTGGTACCGTTCGTCGTCTTCATCGCGATGGTATTCGTCCCGTCGTCCCAGGTCAGGGAGAGAACGCTCTCGGCAAGGAGCGTCGTATTCCACGCAACCTGCACCGGGTCGTCGGAGCGGATGCAGAGCACCCAGGACTCTTCGGGGTTGGCGTCATCGACCGGGGGCTTGTAGTCGGCGGCGAGCTGTCCGAATGTCGGGTCAGTGCAGGTGAAGTAGGCCGACTCACTGGTTCCTGGAGGTTCCGGAGGCGCGGGAAGATCCAGCTCTGCATCGAATCCACGGGTAGCGGATTCCGCCGAGCCCAGGGTCATCGTCCGGTTAAACGTTCCGCTGGTGATGCTCAGGGGGACATCCCAGAGGATGCCCTGCCCGGGTGCCCGGGAGACCGTGATGTAGCCGGCCCGGGTCGTGGTATTCGAACCGGCAGCGTTCGTCACGGTCAGGCTGACGTTGTAGGTGCCCGGCGCGGTGTAGGTGTGGATGGGGTGCTGCTCCAGCGAGAATGAACCGTCGCCGAAGGACCAGAACCAGTTGGTGGGACTACCGGTTGATGTGTCGGTGAACCGGACGGTGAGGGGGGAGGGGCCGGAGGTGACGTTTGCCATGAAGCCGACAATGGGAGGGGTTGTATTCATGGCGATCTCAAACGATACGGTGTTCGAGTTGTATCCCTTTCCGGCAAAGTCGCTCGCCGACGGCCAGACAGCCCTTGCGGTATAGGTTCCGGGATTGGTATCGTTTAAGGAGATCCCGCGGGCGTATACCGTTGAAGCGTTGACGGGAATGCCCCTCAGGTCCACACCACCAAACCGCACCAGTCTCCCGCCGCCGGGCATCGTGACCTCGATATCCATAGCGATGGCCGCCGGGGTTGTGTGGAGACCTTCAAGGTTGTTCTCCAGCGCGAAATCGAGAACGGCGTCGCGGGTGAGGGAGGTGCCGTCGACGGAGGTGTTTGTGCCGCCCAGGAGAACGTCCAGCCCGGTGCACGGTTCCCGGATCTCAACCCAGGGCCTGCCGCCGAGAATCCCGTCACTTCCCCAGGCGTAGTAGCGCCCGGGGGTCAGGTTCCCCCCGGCTACCGGATCGAAGGAGCGACAGTCGGGCACGTAGATGACTGCATCCACGGTGCCGGCCGAGAAGTTGGTGTAGTGGACCAGCCGCTGCACGCTGCCGAGGCAGGTGAGGTTCAGGCCCTCTTCACCGAAGTAAAACGTGTTCCCGCTCTGGATGCCCTTGTAGAGGCCGCCGGCGTCGCGGTACCGGACGGGATCGGGAATGTCGGGATACAGCACCTGGAACTCGCCGGGGAGCGGCCGGGCGGCAGATGTGATGTCTTTGCCACCATCATCTATGAGCTGATCTACAGTGATGTTCAGCGGGCTGATGTCGCCGGGCTCCCCGGTTGCTCTCAACGTCACGGTGCAGACGGGTACGTCTCCGCTCTGGCCGTAGCCAGAACTGGAGAAGTAGGCTAGACGTGCCTTTCCGTTCGTGTTGTTGATATTTGAAGCACCCTCCCAGGGCGACGCAAAATGCACAGCATCCACCGTCACGACGGCGGGATCGTAGGTCAGGTCGAGGGATCCTGCACCGATGGCCGATGCGTTGCGGATGGTCAGCAGTGCCCGTGTGGTCTGTCCCTTCGCCGCCCCGACGTCGCCGAGACCGATCTGCATGGCGTCGACGGGCATGGAGTCGAGGATGATCAGCCCGTTCTCAAGCGACGCGGGTGGGTAAGCGATGGAGACATTCTCACGAGGGATCATACTCGAGCTCCCGGAGATATTCACCGGGATCCGGCCCGACGTGGCGTTTGCCCTCACCGCGAGGTCGAGAAGAGGGGTCCATGACGCCGTGTTCAGCCTCGTCAGGTTCCCGACATAGGCATACAGATACCCGACCGAGATGTTGTCATACACATAAGAATAGACATCACCCCCCTCAAGTGTCACACCTGCGTCCCGTGCGGTTGCACTCAGGGATAGCGATGTGGCATTTATTACGGTTGAGTTCCACTCAGCCCAGACATACGCTTCTTCTGCGTTGTTCAGGGACCGGACCATGAGGGGAAGCACTTTCTGCGAGCCGGTATCAACAGTGCCCGATGGGGCTTTGAACTCGCCGAGGACCGGATAACTGCCGCCGCCGTTCGTTACGATCTGGCCCGGGACCTGGAGATCGAAGAGTTGTGTCGACTCATTTTCATCCTGGTACGTACAATGGTAGTAGAAATCGAGATCGCCGGTACCGGTAAGATTGGTCGGCCGGAACGTGATATCAACGACATCAGTGTAACCCGTGGTTGTAAGGCCACCCGGGATCTCCAGCTCCACCCACACCAAGTTTGAACCATGGTACTGTTGCAGATTCAGGCGTACCTCCTCGGGCACGGACTCAAGAGCTGTCGGTTCAAACTCGTAGATGCCGTTATTGGCGAAGGCCCCGGTTATCACCGCGCTCGGCAGTGTCGGCGCGATATCGTCGATGACGAGGTGCGACCCATCATACATCAGTTCGAACCAGATCTGCGTTGCACCGGTGAGATTGTTCACGCCGACGGCAAAGGTTCTGGACTCACCGTAGGCCAGCGTGCCGGAGGGGGCCCGGATCGTTGCAGGATCTCCAACCTTAATCCTTCCGAAGTTGGTCCAAAATTCCTCCGGCATGAAATCCCCGCCCTGACTGTACGTCGGAGTACCCGCAAACTCTATTGCCGATGCCCCTTCGTTCGTGGTGGAACGGAACGTGATATCAACCAGCGGGGTTAACGGCCATGTCTCGTTGACGGTTATGCCCTCTGGGTTCGTGACGACCACCTGTACCCATCCGCCTCCGTTATCGATGTTTGCGGTAACGTTGGAACCCGCGATTGCACTACTGGCCGAGACGCTCTCGACCGACAGCAGGGTGCCATCAAACGTCAGGTTAAAATGAACCCCCTGGGCATCCGTCAGACCGCCGGCGGAGACCGGGAAGACCCCGGTCGATTCAGGCGCTAGTACTCCTCCCGGCGCCTCGATCCATGCAGCACCCGCAGCTGTAACCAGCATGCAGAGTGCAAAGAACAATACTGACAGTGAATACTTCTTCACAGGTATCAACCTCTCTACGAGAGCCGCTCGCGCATCTCTCCATATCTGCTTCGGCTCACAAATCTCTTCAGGCGTCTGTTCTCCGCCGTTTTCGTATGAAAATTCCCCCCCTTTTTCATCCGGTATGCCTGTGGCCCCAGGGGCATCATGTAGTTTTTTGGAAAGATCCGCCAGAGCGTCTTACCCGCTACCCGGCGATTGCAGCCATTCGGGATGCGGCGTGGTCCGGACCCGGCTCATCGCTCTTCTGCATCAAGCCTTGCTCAAACAGGCTATGCAGGAATGGTTCTATCCTGAATATTTAAATCTATTCAATTTTTTCAGGCTATACTGTCCACGTTTCGGAAAAAAGATCTCTTTCAAATGAAACTTACTCACATTGTGGACCTTCCCTCGCCCTCCCTGGCTCTTTTCTCTTCCGTCACCCAAACCGCGGCCGGGATACTGTTTTCCACTCCCTCTCCGGAGGTAGCACCCGGAACGTTGCAGCTCAGTATCTCCTCTCCCTCTCGTCGAAACCGCCCTGAAAACCTGCCTCCTCAAGCGCTTTCG
>Ga0208462_1001550_pt1 | contig 15077 bp, 18 predicted proteins | sample AD_SCU001_MetaG_FD_184452 | JGI IMG/M metagenome (GOLD analysis project Ga0208462, IMG submission 184452) | Active sludge microbial communities of municipal wastewater-treating anaerobic digesters from China - AD_SCU001_MetaG (SPAdes) (version 2) | ecosystem: Engineered > Bioreactor > Anaerobic...
ATTATTATATCATAATTTAGATATGCACTTTAGATTGAATTTTTGAAAGGTGGAAGGGTGGCTTAATAAAGGTGTGATGAATGGCTATCACCAACACTTAACACCAAACGTCAGATTATGAATTACTAGAAAAATATCCAGGTATGGAAGAAGATCGGATCTCTTATGAAGCAGAGAATGTCTTCTTTGTTCCTAAGGAAGCCAGATGGGAATATATTAAATCACAAGCAAAACAACCAATCATTGGACAGGTAATTGATAATTCAATGGTATTGATTGAAAGAGAAAACGAATCATTAAAGGGTGTATTACCAAAAAACTATGCGAGACCAGAATTGGATAAGACTAAACTCGGTGAACTCATCGATCTTTTCTCATTTAATGTAGGTTCCAAAGAAGCAAGAGCAAAAGATGTTTTAGGTAGAGTGTATGAATACTTTTTAAAGAAGTTTGGAACAACCGAAGGTGAGTTCTATACTCCACCATCCATCGTTAAACTTCTTGTCAATATGATTGAACCTTATCAAGGAAGAGTCTACGACCCTTGTTGTGGATCTGGTGGGATGTTCGTTCAATCTGCTAAGTTCGTTGAAGAGCATTCAGGAAAGATTGGCGATATCTCTATCTATGGTCAAGAATATGTAGCAACCACATGGCGATTAGCTAAGATGAACTTAGCTATTCGTGGGATTGATGCCAATCTTGGTGAAAGAGATGCAGATACGTTTACAAATGATCAACATAAGACATTAAGAGCAGATTATATTCTAGCAAATCCACCATTCAATATCAAAGACTGGGGACAACCAAGACTGGTTGATGATCCGAGATGGAAGTGGGGGACACCTCCAGCAGGAAATGCAAACTACGCTTGGATTTCACACATGATTTCTAAATTAAGCCCAAGAGGTATCGCTGGGTTTGTTTTAGCGAATGGATCATTATCTACTTCTAGAAGTGAAGAATATGAAATTAGAAAAAAGATACTTGAAGAAGGATTAGTTGATTGTATTGTAGCAATGCCATCACAACTCTTCTATGATGTTTCAATACCAGTTTCGTTATGGTTTGTTACAAAGAATAAGAATGGAAGAAAAGATAAAGTCTTGTTTATTGATGCTCGTAAGATGGGCTATATGGAAACAAGAAAACATAGAGAACTCACTGATGAAGAAAGTGAAAAAATCTATTCAACCTATCATGCATGGAGAGATAATAAGGATTATCAAGATATTGATGGTTTCTGTAAATCAGCAACACTTGAAGAAATTAAATCACATGATTATGTTCTTACCCCTGGAAGATATGTGGGCATTGAAGAAGTTGAAGATGATGGTATTCCTTTTGAAGAAAAGATGGAAAAACTCACATCTGAACTATCAGAGCTATTTGAAGAATCTAAATCTCTTGAGGAAAAGATTAAGAAGAATCTAAGAGGTATAGGTTATGGTTTCTGATTACATTGACAAGTTTGTAATTTTCGGAAATGGGAAATCAATAAAAAAAATAGATAAGGGAAAATATCCAATATATGGTGCAAATGGAATAATTGGTTGGTCTGAGGATTATAATTATTCGAATGTAATTGCTATAGGCAGAGTTGGAAGCACAGGGACTGTAACTAAGATATCTGGAAAGTGTTGGCTTTCTGATAACACAATATCTGTTAAAAATAGAGATAATTCACATTTTGATTACATTTACTATCTTCTAAAATCAAAAGACTTAAATAGATTGAGCATAGGATCTACACAACCACTAATAACTCAAGGTATTCTAAAAAATATAAAACATGATTTTCATAATTTACATGAGCAAAAAGCAATAGCAAACATCCTTTCATCGCTCGATGATAAAATTGAAACAAACATCAAAATCAATAAAAATCTTGAAGAATTAGCACAAACACTCTACAGAAGGTGGTTTGTGGATTTTGAATTTCCTAATGAAAATGGAGAACCATACCGATCTAGTGGTGGAGAAATGGTTGAGAGTGATTTTGGACCAATTCCTAAGGAATGGCGATTGAGTAATTTGTTAGAGATAGCTGATTATATGAATGGTATAGCTGTCAAAAAATATGCAGCCGATGAGGGCGAGATATCGATACCAGTTCTTAAAATCAAAGAACTAGGAGTTGGCAATGTAACAGTGGATAGTGATAGATGCAATCTCAGTGTGCCTGAAAAATACATCATCAAAAAGGGTGATTTAATATTTTCATGGTCAGGTACACTATTGGTTGATTTTTGGACGGGATCTAAATCGGTTTTAAATCAACACTTGTTTAAAGTCTCATCGAAAAAGTATCCGAGATGGTTTTATTATTATTGGACTAAATATCATCTCGAAAAGTTTCAAAACATTGCTAAAAGTATGGCTACTACGATGGGACATATTAAGAGAGAGGATCTATCAAAATCACTTGTTGTAATACCTGTTAATAATCACCTTGAACAAGGCTCTATTATCTTGGAATCTATTATTGATGAAATTCTTAAATTGCGAATTCAAAATAACAAACTATCTAAACTGAGAGATGAATTACTACCTAAACTGATGAATGGTGAAATTGAAGTACCGATTGAGGAGTGATCTTATGGGAATCAAAGGTTTTAACGAATCTGGAGTTGAACAATCAGCACTTGAATGGCTGGAAGAACTTGGCTATGAGATTGCTTTTGGCCCAGATTTGATTGAAGTAGATAAAGAAAGGGAATCTTACCAAGATGTCATCCTAAAAGATCGACTCATGGATGCTCTTATAAGCATGAATCCACGTTTTCCAAGATCTGTATTAAATGATGCACTTCGTGAAATCATGATTCCTAAACAAGTATCACTCATCGAAAACAATCGAGTCTTTCATCAGATGATCACAGATGGAGTGAATGTCTCATATCATGATAAAGAAGGTACATTAAGACATACTCAGCTCAAGATCTTTGATTTTGAACATCCTAATCGAAACAACTACTTAGCAGTCAATCAATTCACAGTCGTTGAAAATAGAGTAGAAAAAAGACCTGATGTGGTCATCTTTGTCAACGGCATCCCCTTAGTTGTCTTTGAACTCAAAACTACATCCGATGAGAATGTTTCATTGAAGAACGCATATAGACAGATTAAAAACTATCAATCAGCAATCCAAAGTCTTTTCGTTTATAATGCTTTTAATGTGATTAGTGATGGTCTTCATGCAAAAGTTGGAACCATCACATCACTTGAAGATCGCTATACATCATGGAGAACTATTGATGGAAAAGTGATTGCTCCAACGAGCTACCCCCAATTAGAAACACTCATCAAAGGTATGTTTGATAAAGAGCGTTTTTTAGACATTCTTAAACAGTTCATTCTATTTCAAAAGAATGACAATGACTATATCAAAATCATCGCAGGATATCATCAGTATCATGCGGTAAACACAGCCGTTGAACGAACGATTGAAGCGACCAGTGAATCAGGAGATCGAAGAATCGGTGTCATCTGGCATACACAAGGTAGTGGAAAATCACTATCAATGGTCTTTTATGCTGGAAAACTTGTGCTATCTCAAGAACTATCCAATCCGACGATTGTGGTCATCACCGATAGAAACGATTTAGATGATCAACTCTATCTCACTTTTGCAAAATCTCAAGATTTATTAAGGTCTATACCTGCTCAAGCAGAATCAAGAAATCACTTGCGAGAACTCCTTAATGGTAGGGATTCCGGTGGTATCATCTTTACCACCATTCAAAAGTTCTCACCAGAAGATCCAAGTGATACATCCATCCTAACTGATAGAAAGAATGTCATCGTATTAGCAGATGAAGCCCATCGAAGTCAGTATGGTTTCAGCTCAAAGGTTATTCAAACCAAAGAAGAAGCCTATGAAAAATATGGGTTTGCGAAATACATGCGCGATTTATTACCGAATGCATCCTATATTGGATTCACTGGAACGCCAATAGAACTGACCGATAAAAACACCAGAGCAGTCTTTGGTGATTATATCGATATCTACGACATGTCAAGAGCAGTTGAAGATCATACAACTGTTAAAGTCTATTATGAAAGTAGAATTGCTCGTCTAGACTTCAAAGTTCAAAAAGAACTGATTGATGAAAACTATGATGCAATCACAGAGGACCAAGAAGCATCCGTCTCAGAAATTATTAAACGTAAATGGGCAAGATTAGAAGCTGTCGTTGGTGCGAAATCAAGAGTTGAAACGATTGCCAAAGATATTGTAGAGCATTTTGAAAGACGTCAAGATGCAATGGAAACTTCTGTTGGTAAAGCGATGATCGTCACGATGAGTCGACGCATTGCGGTTGAACTCTACGATGAAATCGTTAAGTTACGACCCGAATGGCATTCAGATGACTTGATGAAAGGTAAAATCAAAGTCGTCATGACTGGTGCATCATCAGATCCAGAAGAATGGCAAGTCCATGTTGGCAATAAGCAAAAGCGTGAAACACTTGCTAAACGTATGAAAGACAACAACGATGAACTTCAAATCGCGATCGTTAGAGATATGTGGCTCACCGGATTTGACGTTCCAAGTTTACATACTATGTATGTTGATAAACCGATGCAGGGTCATAACCTGATGCAAGCCATTGCACGTGTTAACCGTGTGTTTGGTCCTAAACAAGGGGGTTTAGTGGTTGACTATATTGGTATCGCCGCTAAACTCAAAGAAGCACTTCAAGTTTATACGGATCAAGATAGAGAACAAACAGGTGTTGATACGACACTTGCAGCTCAAATACTCCTAGAAAAATTAGATGTCATCAGAGAATTGCTCCATAAACAGGACTATTCGCTCTATTTCACAGGGAAAAACTCAGAAAAACTCAAAGTCATCATGGAAACGATTGACTTTGTTTTAGGTTTGCCTAAAGAACTAAAGGAAAATCTACTTAAAACCATTTCTGAACTATCCAAAGCGTATGGACTCTGTGCAACGACCTTTGAAGCGGAAAAACACAACGTTGAAATTGGTTTCTATAAAACAATTCGAGCAGGTGTTCTCAAATTCAGTGATGTTGATGGACCTGTAAGAACGATTCAAGATATCGATGAAGAGATCAATCAATTAATATCAGATTCATTAAAATCAAACGAAGTAATTGATGTCTTAGCAGAGATGGGTTTAAAGAGACCTGAACTATCGATACTCTCAGATGAGTTCTTAGATCAAATTAAAGCATCAAATAGAAAGAATGTTGCCATTGAACTACTTAAGAAACTCATCAAAGGAAACATCAGACAGATTTCAAGAAAAACGATCATTCAATCTCGTCTATTCTCAGATATGCTCGAAACCATTCTTGGTAAGTACTACGCAAGACTCATTACATCTGCTGAAGTCATCGATGAACTCATCAAACTAGCTAAAGAAATTGTAGAAGCAGAACAAGCAGGAAAAGATACTGGATTATCTGAAGATGAATATGCATTCTATGAAGCACTAGCATCCAACATGACAGCAAAAGAAGTGATGGGAATTGATGTTCTGAAGCAAATAGCAATAGAGTTAACACAAAAAATAAAATCAAGCACAACTATTGATTGGAATATAAGAAGCAGTATAAGAGCTAAGATTAAATTCGAGATAAAAGTATTATTGAAAAAGTATAAGTATCCGCCTGATGATCCAAATGATCCTAACAACTATGAAAAATCTATTAAATTGATTATGGATCAAACGGAGTTGTTGGCATCAGAACAAATTTAAATGTAATGGAGAAATAAAATGCCTAAAAAATATAATCAAGAAGAAGTTGAAAAAAAGATTGAAGCAATATGGAATGAACTTGAACTAAAAATAGTTAAAGAAATATGCAAAGAATATAGTTGGTATCCAGATTGTGATAATAAATCATTAAAAGAAATTAATATGGGTACTGGGTTTTGCCATGTTCTTTGGCAAATTAAAAAGAAAGTATTAAAACGAGATTATGGTATTAATTGGAAGAGTCCATCAGAACTGAATCCACATATTTTATATGACTAAGTGAATCCCCATGGAAAAATATAAGGTGATTATAATTGATGAGTCAGGAGTTATTGATTCAAAAGAAGATAAAGATAGATACTTTACACTGGGCGGTATAATTTATGATTATACACATTTAGAAGTAATAAAAAGTAAATTAGTTCCTATTCTAAAAGAATATTTGGATATTTTGAAGATTGATGAGTTTAAATCATCAAAAATGACGAACTCAAAAAATGATCATAATTTGATATATGGTTCAATATTGACTTACATTAAAGAATGCGAACACATAAAATCATTTATCTATATCATCGATACCAAATCGTCGTCCATCATGCAATTCTATTCGAAAAAGAGTTTTAAGTATAATAAAGTTATTGAATGGATGTTGCAAGATATGAAAAGAAGTAACCTCATTGATGTAGATGATCAATACAAGTTATTGCTAGATAATGTATCACTAGATAAAGTTGAAGAAGAAAACTTTAAGACATGGCTAAAAAACCATATTGCAGGTGTAATAAGTCTAGATATGGCAGATTCAAAAAGTTATTACTTTTTACAAATCGCAGATTTGATTGCGGGAATACCCAAACTAACGGGAAAAAAACCCGATAAATTAAAAGACAATACTAAAATAAAAATCTTAAAACCTGATTTGGTACATATATTTCCAAATGAAGTTAACACTATGTATAACAAATAAGGATAAAGTTAACAAGACGAAAAGCATATAAAAAACATTAAAATAGGGTTCAAGTGAAGATGTGGGTTGTACCTCATAATTTCATCAATGATAAAGTTTTCTATGTATTTGATAAACTCGAGAAACTAAACAGAAATCACTCAACCAATGTTGAGATAGATGAGATTGCCTTGACACTAATAAAATCAAAGATTAATTTAATGTAGAAGTGAAAACATTAAATGATATAAATCAAAAAGTACTATGTGTTTAATAATGAAAAAAAGGAGAACATATGTTTGAACTTATATTTTTAGTTATTTATTTTTTTGGAACTGAAATATGGTTTCAGTTAGCAAAAGAACAGAGTGAGATAGAAATACCATTTCATAGAGGTGTTATTTTATGCAGCACTTTTTTTCATCTAATTATATTTATTACTAGTATCAGAATGTTTGGAGTATGGGTAGGGATTTCGATTGGGTTATTACATTTATTATCAATTTCTCATGCACTAGTTGGATGGGTATTTTCGTTACCATCAGTTATTCGTACTATTAAGCATTTCAACACATATAGAAGAGCTGGTATGAGTAGAATGGCTCTGGGAACTTTGGAAACCCCCTCATCTATCATTAAATATAGAACAGTAATGCTTATATTAGTTGTTATCATGGGATTTATTCACTTACTATTCGCTTTCATTAATTATGAGTATAAAGGAGCACTAGAATCATATTTATGGACAAATGAAGCAATATTAGTCCTTAGTGGTGTTGTTCTGGGTTTGGGCTTATTAAAATTTTTAATTTATAGAATTCTAAGATGACACATTTTAGTAATAGAAAAAGATATCATGGAAAAAATAAGCATACAAATAGAAGAAAACATCGGAAATATGTTTTTTATGGGATATCAAGCACCCTGTTCTATCTTATATTCCAATACACAGTATATAAGTTAGAAATTCGAAATCCATTTTTCGATAATGACCCAGTTTTTTGGTATCTTGCAACCTATTTTTTTACTGAAATAATTGGACATATTTCATATAAGAAGGCGTACATATTAATTGGTGCTCACGGAATAAAAGGTGACGGAGATTTTCGAGCAGGAATTAGATCGGGGGAGCATTGGATTGCAAGATTAATTATATATGGAGGCATTTTGCTAACAACTAACTTTCTTCTTTGGATAGCATATTGGATTTCATTGTTTTAAATTAAAAACTATAGTAGCCTTAAGTATAAGTATCGTTTAGTGTGCAATTGGAATCATATGTAATATAATTTTTTAAAGGAGAATCGGTTGATGGACAAAGGATATGTTTATGTATTAACAAACCCTAGTTTCAAAGAAGACTGGGTAAAAATAGGAAAAAGTAAAAGGGTACCAGATGTGAGAAGTAAAGAACTCTTCAACACAGCAGTACCTCTACCCTATGAAATCTACGCAACATTAAAAACTGAAAAATTCAATGAAGCTGAACGTATGATTCATCGCAGCATCGACAGAATCTCTGATCTTCGCATCAACAAGAGCAGAGAGTTCTTTAACATTGCTCCTGAAAAGGCATATGAGATACTCTCTGATATCAAGGATCTTCTTGGTGATGAAGCTGAGGTTGAACTCTTTGGTGATAATGTCGAGGTTGAATCCAACACATCTAAAGGAAAGAGAACCAAAGGAGAGCAATTTGATTTTTATAAGAGAGGTCTAAAAGATGGAGATCAAGTCACATTCATCGATGACCATACTATCACAGCAATAGTTGCTAATAGCAGACAAGTTCTTTTTGAAGGCAAATTGTGGTATCTTTCAGGTCTAACAAGAGAATTATATATTCGCAGAAACCAAGTGAGTGCATCTGGATCATATCAAGGTCCTGCATACTTTGAGTTCAAGGGCAGAAAATTAAATACAATTGAGAAAATCGTGGATAACCACGATGACATCTAAGCAAAACAAGATACTTAATACTGTAACAATTGGTATCCAAGCAGCATCCAAGATCTTACAAATCAAAGAGCCAAATATATATTTCAACAAATCAACTGACTTTTCAAATCCAAATATCTCTAGTTTCTACCATAAGTCAACCCATTCAATCGTATTCAATGAGGATTGGGCTGCACAAGTAGATGAACTAGAGATCATCGTGACATGTTTCCATGAGACCAGACATGCATATCAATATCACTGTATAAAAACAAACTCAATCGAAGATGAAGAGACCATCAAGATATGGAAGAGTAAATTTGAAGGATACAACAAACCATCAAACACGAATGATTCAAAGTATGATGAGTCATATCTAAAACAAGCCATCGAGATTGATGCGATTGCTTTTGCATACTATCAAATGAAAGAGTTGTTTAATGTGGAAGTGAAGATCCCAGAAGAAATAAAAGAATTTATAAAGGCAAAATTAAACAGAACATAGTTTAGATGGAGAAAATGATGGAAAAAGTTGTTCGAGGTATCATCATTACAGTTTTCATTTTATGTATTGCTAATTTAATACCATACCTAATGATTATTTTGATGTTGTTTCCAAAAGATGGATCAAACACATACAATATTTTCGCAGCTATCAAAGCACTTTTTGAAATCCCAACATCCTTAGTACTCTTTATTGTGAAAGAAAGTATAGGAGAATTTTTTTGGATATTAACAAATATTATTCTTTTAGTCATCTCATTTTTATTTTTGAAGAACTAAAAACTAGATACATCATAACAAGATTATGTTTGAATCTAGATCAAAGAAGGATGGCGGTGGTTTTATGAAAATTCACGAGAACATGTTTAAACAGTTTAAAAAAAACGGAATTATAGTGGAAGAAATCACAGAAGAACTCACTTTCTTAAGTAAACTATCAATAATTTTGCAAAGAGTTCAAGCTATTAGATATGCTTTAGCTAACTATTACTCCTACGCAACTCTGTTCCATTCGACAGAAAACATAAGCAATGTAAAAAATCAACATTTACAAATGAGATATTCGAGCTTAAAGCACATCAATATGTCATTTACACATGTTGAACTATCAAATTTGCTTGCTGAGAATAGTAAAGGATTTAACATCCAAAATATTATAAAAGAAATTAAAAATTGTTATAATGAGATTTCAAATAACTCTAGTCTATCAGATATATCTTTAGTTTCTCAAAAGAATTATAAGCAAAACATAAATATTATAGCTAAATATACAGAAGAAAAGAAAAAACACAAGAAATCAATTGAAAGACTCTTAGAGTTAAGAAAAGAGTTATTTGCTCATATCGATCATAATGCAGATACTTCACTTCTTAACTATTATGATCTATTTTCAGTTTTTAGATTTATAGAAGATTTTATTCTTAATTTCATCAAGATTAATCAATATCATCTTGTTGATTTTGATAATATTAATATTGAAAAAAATGGTAATCTAATCCTAAATGGCGGACTAAGTGAATTCGTAGAATTGATTCTAAAAGTTGTCGTTTATGAGAAGTACAATGAAAAAATTCCCATTTCTGAGCAAGAAATGATTAAAATTCAAACAGCTATTACTGACACCTTTAAGGAATATTATCAAACATCATAATAGATAGAAGTCTAGATATGATTTTTTCTATACAATCAAATGAAAGAATTGTTGATTGTGAAACTGAAGATATCAGAAGCAATTAAAGAAGAGGTAACAAAAGTATAGTTATTGCATATACTTGCACACGATTTGATACTTATTAATACTTTGACTTTTACGGGTCACCAATATTACTATGAAACGCTCTTCTCACCCGTGAGAAGGGCTTTTTTCTGGATACTCACGTTTGCTTACATATCTTTTGAAAACCAAAAAGATAGAATAAACAACGAGCCTGATTGTTTTTATAAAATGAACTAAAAATCGCGAAAACTTTTTCAAAAGTAAACAATATTTGAAATAGATAAAAGATCTCTAGAGTAAGATTTGAGAACAAGTTAAAAAGACTAGGTTATTTTGATAAAATAATAACAGCGAGGTTACAAATAAAATGAAAAACAACAATAACAAGTTATTCTATGTTCTTTTGTCTTTGGTGGTATTGATCACTTTTTTGATAGGTCTCTTTTTTGATTGGCAGAAAATGTATTATTCACCATTATTGATTGTAGGTGCTGGAGTCATATTAATCAGACTATTTTCATCACAGTTAGAAATGTCTGTTGGAAATCGAAATTCAACATTTATCTTGTTTTCTTTATTAAATTTCATTGTTAATTCTGTGGTATCTTTTTTCGGTACTAGTGGTGGTATGCAGGGTATGATGATTGTGTTGCCTGTCTTAATTATTATAGGCATAATATATGTAAAACTTAAAGAACGTTTTTCTAACAAAGCATTAGATATGATTAGTCATATTTTTATTGTCATCTGTTTTATGTTTGCAACACTAATTATTATTGGTGCAATGAATCTTGCTAGTATGGGAGTATAGGTAATAAACAAAGAAGTGCGCTTCTATACAAAATAATGATTGCTTACAAACGATATTTTTCCACAGAAAGTATTTGAATTTGCGTTATTTTCCAAATCATAATGAACCCGATGCAGTATGAATTTTGAAAGCTAACAGGAAATCATTTATTTTCCAGGGGGAACATTGACCGATTTCATGTAGTAGCACACTTGATAAACCACCCAATGAGTGGTAAAATATTGTTGAGGTGATTTAGCATGGATATGATCATAAAAGAAGCTAGAGCAGAATACGGATTAACCCAAAAGGAGTTAAGTGAAATTACAGATATACCACTAAGAACCATTGAGAATTGGGAAAGTGGAAAACGAACACCAAGCCCTTGGGTAGAAAAAATGGTATATAGTTATCTAAAACAATATCCAAAAAATCAGTATGGAATCATTACTGAAACAAAAGGTATCTACGAAGTTAATCAAATTAGAGAGGCTTTATTACCACTGACCTTTAAGTATGATATCAAACGATTTATATTATATGGGTCATACGCTAAAGGGAAACAAGAACCTCAAAGTGATATTGATCTGGTTGTTGATGGAAATATGAAAGGTATCAAGTTTTTTGGTTTGCTTGAAGATTTAAACAACACCTTTGTTAAATCTGTTGATTTGATTCATCTTTCACAAATTAATACAAATTCTGAAATCTATGAAAGCATCATGAAGGGTATCGTGCTATATGAACGATAGAGACATTAAGGGTATATCAAGAATTATTGTACATATCGAAAATATTGTAGAATACATGAAGCCAATAATCTCACTAGACGATTTTAATCAAAATCAGCTTATAGTCGATGCAGTGGTATTCAACTTATCTCAAATAGGAGAAATATCAAAGTTTAGAGTATCATCCAGCATTAAAGAAATGAGTAATTATATTCCGTGGCATGAAATGTATGGTTTTAGAAATCGTATCATTCATGATTATGATCAAATCAATATGAGAGTTGTTTATGACACCGTTAAAGAAGATCTACCTATTCTACTGAAACAATTAATTGATTTGAAAGTTCAAGTGATTAATCGTAAGTAAGCTAACTAACTGAAATTTTTTTCTCGGGAAAATCGTGAACCTGAACGAGTCACCAATATTGATATGAAATGCTCATCTCACTACGTGGGAAGGGCTTTTATTAATCCGCATAAAATCAAACAGAACACAATTGATTGTCAAAGCGTCACATTCCAATGAGATTCATGTTAAAATAAACTAATTCAAGATAATAAAATTGACTAAAAAATTGCATCCATCCAACCAGCATCGATTATCCAGATCTTATGAAAAAAACAACTATCTTTTTTGAAGTTTACATCTAAACAAAACAGAAAGGAATCTCACAAACATGAACAAACGAGTTATCATTGGTATTCTTTTAGGTGCAATCCTTGGTGTGATTTGCATTGTAGGTGCATCGCTTCGTATGCCAGGTGAACTTTCACCGGTATACCTCTTTGCTTTTTGGTTTAATCGACTTCTCATGGGTTTAATGATTGGATTATTATCAAGACCCAAGAATATAAAGCATGCTCTTTTTCGTGGTATTTTCTTTGGAACGCTGATCTCATTTGCCTTTTATAGTGCAACAAACTTTTTTGATCTCACAGGTTTTCTTGCAGGTTTAGTTTACGGAATCATCATTGAGGGGACACTCTATACCACATCAAAATAGTTGCGTACCATGTTTTATCATGTTATGCTAATAATCACTATATCATAGAAGATGAGGACTATCATGCATTTACTCAAAAAACATAGTGCTAACATGATCACATTGACACGGATTCTCTTTCTACCCTTACTCTATTATTTTGTTGATCGTAATATGAGAGCTTCATTTCTTTTCACCTTTATTCTTGTGGGAACAACTGATTTTTTCGATGGTCTTGTTGCTCGTAAGTTCAATATCGTCTCGAAACTAGGTAAATTTCTCGATACAGTCGCCGATATCCTCTTTTATTTTTCGACAGCTTACTTCTTTTATGCCTTTTTCCCACAATATTTAATCCCTAATCAAACACTGTTTGTTCTTTTCTTTGTCTTCTATTTTGGATCATTTTTGGTTTCAATGATCATATGCAAACGACCCATCATGTTACATACATCACTCTTACGACTTAATGCAGTCTTTGTCTTTTCACTCGTCATCCTATCATTTTTAATACCGACAACATATCTCCTATCGGCCATACTCGTTTTATTTATGATTGGACTGAGCGAATCAATTCTCATCTTTATTTTCTTTGGTCCAGCTGACCAAGATACCAAATCGATCTTTAGTTTGATCAAAAAATACCTTAAAGAATTTCAATTTGAAATCACCGTCGATTAAAGTGGCTCGTCCACTTTTTTTGTTGGATAAAGATAAATATAAAACAACCAGTTGTAATAGTAAAATCCTCTTAAAGTAGACACGATAATCAAGTTGAGTATAGATGTATACAGAAAGAGGATTTTTTTAGGAAATAAACTCAACAAATACAATAAGTCAATCTTAATTGTAATATTGACTTTAATTATGAATAGGAAAAACTCAAGGCTCATACTTACTGTTACTATTTGGTTTGGCATTGTGTATAATGGTGTTAAAGATCAAGTCTTCAGAAGCTAAGAGAGGTTATCCTTATGGCAAGCATATCAAGCAAGATAATCCACATATTCCTACAAACGATTAAGTTTAACACGCGGCTTGCTAATAAGATCGCATCTCCCGACTTTGGTAATGAAAAACATCGGGAAGTTCCAAAAAAGTGGATTCAACGATATCATATCGAAACCCTTGTTCTCAACAATCAAAAGATGTATATCTGGCAGGGACAAAAGAAAAGCACCAACCCATTATCTTTTACATACACGGAGGTGCATTTGTTCAAAGACAAAACTCACTACATTTTCATCTATTTAAGAAGTTGGTGTCACGTATTGGATGTATCGTGATTGCTCCTGATTATCCTTTAGTCCCTCACGCAAATGTCGATGAGATTTATAATCATCTTGCCCTATTTTATGAAAAAGCAAAAGATTTATATAAAGACCAACCGATGATATGGATGGGTGATTCTGCAGGGGGTGGACTTGCTTTAGGTTTAGCCAAGCTTATGCACCAAGAAAAAGGTCTTATCGATCAGAAGATCGTTCTTTTTTCACCATGGCTTGATGTGAGTATGAATGATCCAAAGATTGTTGAGATTCAGAAACAAGACGCTATATTAAACCATGACACCTTACAAAAGATTGGTAAACTATATGCGGGTTCACACGCCTTAAATGATCCTATTGTGAATCCACTTGTGGGTTCATTTAGCGGTATAAAGCACATCGCAGTTTGGTCAGGCACCTATGATATCTTATATGCAGATGCACTTGCTTTGAAAGAAAAAGTATCAAAAGAAGACGTCATACTTGATATGCATATCTATGAGAACATGTTACATACATGGATTTATTTTGGTATCACTGAATCCAAACAAGCTATGAATGAAATAGTTCAAACGATACTTCAAATGAGCGAGGTAAAAACATGAGTTATCAAGTTATTTTTTTCACAAGAACAGGGAATTCAAAAAGGGTTGCAAGCAAAATCGCACAAAGTCTTCAAGCATCACTGATTGAAATAAGCGACCACAAAAATTGGAAAGGCCTCATTGGGTATATTCGCGCAGGTTTTTATTCAACCGTGGATAAAAAAGTGAAAATCACGTTAAGTGAACCCATTGATCAAACAAAAGATATCATTTTAGTGACACCACTATGGGCGGGTGGAATTGCACCTGCTGCACGTGCCTTCTTGGCTTTACATGGAAGAAATCATACGCATCTTGTCGTTACATCGATTGGAAGCGTGGTTAAAGATAGAACAGGGTATCTATCAGTCACTGATATT